>JAABUQ010003578.1_pt1 | contig 28228 bp, 29 predicted proteins | sample 5560001 | NCBI WGS metagenome assembly JAABUQ01 (sample SAMN10711888, study PRJNA513371) | rock metagenome | isolation source: Antarctica rocks | place: Antarctica: Victoria Land, Finger Mt nord | collected 2015-12-18 | reverse complement strand
CCGGGCGCAAGCTGCGCCGCCGCATCGCCGCCAACCGGGCGCACCTGTTCGTGTTCGTCACCAACCGCGGCGTGCCCGCCACCAACAACGTGTCCGAACGCCACCTCCGCCCCAGCGTGATCTTCCGCAAGGTGACCAACGGCTTCCGCTGCGAGTGGGGCGCCGAGACCTACGCCGCCTTCCGGACCGTCGTCAGCACCGCAAAGGCCAACTAAGCCTCGGTACTCGACGTCCTGCGCTTCGTCCTCTCCGCCCCGTCAGCCGAAAAGACCATCGCCTACCCGGGGTGAGCAATTACATAGCGGCAGCAGCATACCCAGCTCTTCAGTGAAGCATATGGCGATAGCTTCATCTTCGGCTGACTTATCTGAGATTGTAGTGAGTTGGTTCATAATGCCACCTTTCATCTGCTACTTAGTTTCCAGCCAAGGCGTCACGAAGGTCAAGTAACACGTTCTCTGCCGCCGCCCGATCACCAGGGGAGGCAGTTGGGTTCTTTTACAACCAGCGCTCAAGGAATCTGGCGTAGCCCTCTGCCTTCTGCGTATGCATGCGCCCGCTAACGGTGCCACCCGTTGCTCGCTCCTGCCGAACAGCCGCAGCAGTGCTACCGCTGCCAACTGATGCTCCATCACGGTACATCTCGTCCATGGCATGAGACAACGCTGGGTCTGTAGTGGCAGGCTTAGCCATGCGCTCACGCATTGCTTGCTGGTACCGGTCGAACTCTGCACGGTTGGCTGCCGATGATGGCGAATTCCTTTCGACTCCTGCTGCTCTCTCAACACTGGTTGCTTCCTCTGTCCCGTGCACAGCAGTAGTCGCCTCTGCCGCCCTTTGAGCGGCTTTGTCTGCGTCGCTGGCGGCATGGGCGAGCTTGCCGGCACTGGCCGTGTGGCCCGCGGCACCCAGCGCCTCGGCGCCAGCCTTGAGGCTCTTGCCCGCCAGCCGCGCCGCACCCGCGTCCGACACTATCCCCACTGCTGCCGCACCCAGCGCGATGCCGGCATCGGCCCATTTGCCCTGAGCTGCGTACAGTGCTCCGTCGGCCGCGCTCGCGGCGGAGCCGAGCACGCCGGGCACGAATGAGGCGGCGCCGAGCGCGGTGTGCGGGTCGGTGAGGAGGTCTCGCGCCTGTTGCCAAGATGACCCGCCCGCGTCCGCAGTACTGTTCGGGTCCACACCGCCCCCGCTCAAGTCAGCATCTATGCCGTTGGCGTTCGTGCTGTCGCCCCGCAACGCCGCCGCCATCCTGGCGCCAACTGCCCGGGCCACGTCCTCGCCAATGTCCGCCGCCGCCGGCACGAGGAACGGACGGGCTGGCATCCGGGCCGTACCCATCTCCTGTGGGACCGCGGCCGGGTCGCTGCTTCCAACCACGGCCTGCAGCCCGTCCGCCTGCGCCCCCACGCTGTCCCGCAACGCGCCGCTCTGGAGCCAGGGTTCGTCGTGTCCGGCAGCGCCTGGTTGCTCCGACAAGCCGTCCCGCACCCTTGCCGCCATGCGTTCTGTTTGTTCGGCCAGCGCTTGCGCCATCACCTCCTCGGGGCGCAGGCGTTCGAGGCGTTCACGAAGTTCGTTCAGTCCTGAGATATTCAAACCCATCCGCCGCTCGCCTCCTCATGGCGTGTTCTCAATTTGTTCAGAACAACATGCAAGTGGAAATGAAGACTCGCGTTTTCCGGCCTGTTTCAACCCCATCCAGCGTGCGTCGGTGGCGATAGACGCAAGTCCGTCGCACTGAGCTTGCGCCCAGGATCATGCCTACGATCCGCTAACTGCCCTCGTCCCGTGCCGTACGGCTGGCGTCCAGCGCCGCCTGCAAAGTGTAGGCCGCAGCCATGCTGTCCACCACGGCCGCGCGCTTGCCCCGGGTCATGTCCAGCTCGCTGATTAAGAACCGGTTGACGGCCGAGGAAGACAGCCGCTCGTCCCACAGCGCCACCGGCAGTCCGCTCTGCCCCGAAAGCGCCCGTGCCCAGTCCCGCACCGCCTGCGCCGCCGGCCCCATGCTGCCGTCCATCGACAACGGCCAGCCGATCACCAGCCCGCCCGCGCCCTCCCGCCGGGCGATGGCCGCCACCTCCGACGCCGCCTGGGCCAGCTTGCCCCGGCGCAGGCTGCCATAGGGGCTGGCCAGCATCAGCCCGACATCGGACAGCGCCACGCCGACCACCTTGGCCCCAGGGTCCAGCCCGATCAGCCGCTGGCCCGGCGGCACCGCCGCCCGCAGCGCCGCCATGTTGAAGAGGGGCTTGTCGGCCATGTTCAAAAGTAACTTTCGGCCATGTTGAACAGTAACTTTTCGGCCAGTATGGTCCCCCCCACTTCGTAGCCCGGCTTGGGCACCGTCAGCCCTCTACCATAGGACACACACACCATGTCGCTCGATCCCGCGACCATCCGTCGCGTCGCCAAGCTCGCCCGCATCCGCGTGACCGAAGCCGAGGTGGCGCAACTGGGCCAGGAACTCGGCGGTATCCTTGGCTGGATCGAGCAGTTGAACGAGGTGGACGTGGACGGCGTCGAGCCGCTGACCGGCGCGGCGCAGATGGCGCTGCGGCTGCGACCCGACGAGGTGACCGATGGCGGCATCAGGGAGCAGGTGCTGAGCAACGCGCCGGACCGTGCGGGTCCGTTCTACGCGGTGCCGAAGGTGGTCGAGTGATGCTGACCGACCTGACCCTGGTCGCAGCCCGCGACGGTCTGCGCCGGCGCGAGTTCTCGGCCGTGGAGCTGACGGACGCCCACCTGGCCGCCGTGGACGCGCTGAACCCGCGGCTGAACGCCCTCATCACCGTCATGGCCGAGACCGCCCGCGAGGGCGCCGCCACGGCCGACGCCGCCTTGGCCGCCGGGGACACGCGCCCGCTGCTGGGCCTGCCGCTGGCGATCAAGGACCTGTTCTGCACCGCCGGCACCCGTACCACCGCCGGCAGCCGCATCCTGTCGCCGTTCGTGCCCCCCTACGAGAGCACCGTCACCGCCAACCTGCTGCGCGACGGCGCGGTGTTCCTCGGCAAGGCCAACCTGGACGAGTTCGCCATGGGCTCGTCCAACATGACCAGCGCCTACGGCCCCGTGCAGAACCCCTGGACCCGGGCGGACGGCAAGGCCCTGGTGCCCGGCGGCTCCTCCGGCGGCTCCGTCGCGGCCGTGGCAGCGCGGATGGCGCTGGGGGCGACCGCGACCGACACCGGCGGATCGATCCGCCAGCCGGCGTCGTTCTGCGGTATCGTGGGGGTGAAGCCGACCTATGGCCGCTGCTCGCGCTGGGGCATCGTCGCCTTCGCATCGTCGCTGGACCAGGCCGGGCCGGTGGCGCGCACGGTGGAGGACTGCGCGGTCATGCTGGGCAGCATGGCTGGGTTCGACCCCAAGGACAGCACCTCCGCCGACCGCCAGGTGCCGGACTTCGCCGCCGCATGCCGCCGGGGTGTGCGCGGCCTGCGGATCGGTGTGCCCCGCGAGTACCGCGCGGACGGGATGCCGGCGGAAGTGGACGCGCTGTGGCGGCAGGGACTGGACTGGCTGCGGGCGGAGGGGGCGGAAATCGTGGACGTCAGCCTGCCGCACACCAAATACGGTTTGGCCACCTACTACATCGTCGCCCCGGCCGAGGCGTCCAGCAACCTGGCCCGCTACGACGGCGTCCGCTTCGGCGCCCGCGTCGCCGGGGATGACCTGACCGAGCTGTACGAGAACACCCGCGCCGAGGGGTTCGGCACCGAGGTGAAACGCCGCATCATGATCGGCACCTATGTGCTGTCTGCCGGCTACTACGACGCTTACTACCTGCGCGCCCAGAAGGTGCGCGCCCTGATCCTGCGCGATTTCACCGAGGCGTTTGCGAAGGTGGACGCGCTGCTGACGCCCACCGCGCCCAGCGCGGCCTTCGCCCAGGGAGAGAACATGGACGATCCCGTGAAGATGTACCTCAACGACGTGTTCACCGTGCCTGCCAGCATGGCCGGTGTGCCGGGCCTGTCGGTGCCGGCCGGGCTGGACGGGCAGGGGCTGCCGCTCGGCCTGCAGGTGATTGGCCGACCGTTCGACGAGAAAACCATGTTTGCCGTAGGCGCTGCATTGGAGCGTGCGGCGGGCTTCTCGGCGCTGCCATCGATCCGGGCGGGAGCGGCGGCATGAGCTACTCTATCGAGGGCCGCACCGGCACGTGGGAGCTGGTGATCGGGCTGGAGGTCCACGCCCAGGTCATCAGCCGGTCCAAGCTGTTCAGCGGCGCATCCGCCGAATACGGCGCCGAGCCGAACAGCCAGGTCAGCCTGGTCGATGCGGCGTTCCCCGGCATGCTGCCCGTCATCAACCAGGAGTGCGTGGCGCAGGCGGTCCGCACCGGGCTGGGCCTGGATGCGCAGATCAACCTGGTCAGCCGGTTCGACCGCAAGAACTACTTCTACGCCGACCTGCCTGCAGGCTACCAGATCAGCCAGTTCGCCCATCCCGTCGTCGGCGCGGGCACCATCGAGATCGAGCTGGCGGACGGCAGCACCAAGCGCATCGGCGTCACCCGCCTGCACCTGGAGCAGGACGCGGGCAAGTCGCTGCACGACCAGGACCCGACCCGCAGCTTCATCGACCTCAACCGCTCCGGCGTGGGGCTGATGGAGATCGTCAGCGAGCCGGACCTGCGCACGCCCGAGGAGGCCGGCGCCTACCTTCGCAAGCTGCGGACCATCCTGCGCTACCTCGGCACCTGCGACGGCAACATGGAAGAGGGGTCGATGCGCGCCGACGTGAACGTCTCCGTCCGCAAGCACGGCGAGCCGTTCCGCACCCGCTGCGAGGTGAAGAACGTCAACTCCGTCCGCTTCGTCATGCAGGCCATCGAGGCCGAGGCGGCGCGGCAGGTGCAGGTGTGGGAGGACGGTGGCGCGGTCGTGCAGGAGACCCGGCTGTTCGACCCCGCCCGCGGCGAGACCCGCAGCCTACGCAGCAAGGAGGACGCGCACGACTACCGCTACTTCCCCGACCCCGACCTACTGCCGCTGGTGCTGGACGAGGCGTGGGTGGCCGGGTTGCGCGAGCGCCTGCCGGAGCTGCCCGACGCCAAGCGCGCCCGATTCGTGAGCGAGCACGGGCTGCCGGCCTACGACGCGGCGGTGCTGGTGGCCGACCAGGAGACGGCGGCGTTCTACGAGACGGTGGCGTCCGGGCGGGATGCGAAGCTGGCGGCGAACTGGATGATGGGCGACTTCTTCGCCGCGCTGAACCGGACCGGACGGGGTATAGGCGACAGCCCGGTGTCGGCGGCTGCGTTGGGCGGGCTGCTCGACCTGTTGGCCGACCGCACCATCAACGGCCGCATCGCCAAGGAGGTGTTCGAAGCTATGGTGGACACTGGCGAGCACCCCGCCGCCATCGTCGAGAGCCGCGGGCTGCGCCAGGTTACCGACACGGGCGCCATCGACGCCGCGGTGGATGCGGTGCTGGCCGCCAATCCGGATAAGCTGGCGGAGTACCGCGGCGGCAAGGACAAGCTGTTCGGATTCTTCGTCGGCCAGGTCATGAAGGCGATGGCCGGCAAGGGCAACCCGGCGCTGGTAAACGACGCCCTCAAGACGCGGCTGTCGTGAGGCAGCTGCAAAGCGTTTCTAGCCCGGCGTTTGCAACCGGCTGTTAGGCGGCCAAGCTGTCCCCGGTCTGGCAAATGCGCGCCGTAGCAAAAATATCGACAGTCGGAGCCCCTATCCGCTACGGTGGTTGCACTACATTATGGGGTATGTCGTGGAAAGCGGTTTTGGCAAGGCAATGAGCGATGTATTCGACAAGGAGCAGGGCTCATCGCGCGAGGGCCCCAGCATCCCGCGCCACACGCGCCGCCTCTCGGACAAGGTGCTCGTCGCCTTCCACCATGCCTGCGATACCTCGGACCTCGAAGTCGCCGAACAACTGATCGCCACCCTCGAGATGATGCTGAACCGCCGGCCCGCCCTGGCCGATACTAACCGCCGGCGCAGCATCGAGAGCTTGGTGGCTGCCCATGAGCGGCTCTGGCACCTGCGGCACCCTGATCAGTAGCGGCCACGTCCGGCTTGGGTCGGCAATCCGTGCCCACGCCGCAGGATGTCATCCGCTGAAGCGGTGAAGCTGCCATCATCCTGGTGCAGCACCAACCCAGGCAACACCCGGTCTGGTCCGCGGCGGTCCCGTATGGCTTGAAGGATGACCAGGCGCGCTGGGTGTGATGGCTTCGGCCACAACGGCACAAGCGTCAACAAGCCGCATCCGGCCGCAAGCAGCGCCGCCAAGCCGCGCGACGTCGCTGCCGCGGGCAGGATCAGCGTCAGGCTTCCGCCAGCCCGGAGCGTGCGGGCCATCGCGGCGGCCCATGCTTCCAGTCCCGCGCCCTGGGCCTGCTTGGCCATGAGGCGTCCGGCGTTCGGGGACGGTGTTCCCGCGGCATCATGCCATGGCGGGTTAGCGTAGGCGTGGTCGAAGCGGCCGGGCATCTGCAGCGCCGTGATATCGGCCGTCGTGACCAGCCAGTCCGAAAAGCCGTTCTCCACGAAGTTGGCGCGGGCGAGTCCTGCCATCGCCGGGTCGAGTTCCACGCCGACTGCCGACACGCCCGGCACGCGGGCGCCAAGGCAGAGCAACCCGGCGCCGGCGCCCAACCCGGCCTCCAGGACGCACTCGCCCGGCGCTGCCGGTATGGCAGCCGCCAAGAGCACCGGCTCGAGTCCCGTCCGGTAGCCGGAGGCCGGCTGGACATAGCTCACCTTGCCGCCGAGCAGCGTGCCGGCGGTGGTGTCCATCAGGCCTCGCCGGCCTCCTGCAGCACGCGGCGGGCCTGGCGCTCGTCCTCCGGCAGCACGGCTAAGCGGCGGGGGATGGCGCCGATGCTGCCCTCCACGGCGCTGACGTGGCCGTCCAGCAGCACGCAGTCTATGCCGGCGTCACGCAGCAGGGCCGACAGGAAGCTGAGGCGGACCAGGTTGTTGGAGATCAAGACGGTTCGCATGGCGGCGTCGGCTCCGGAAGGGGCGCGGCAAAGCGGGCGTGGGCGGCCCCGTCGCCTTGACCCATTTTCCAGCCCGCCGATATGGTGTTGCGCGGACTATGCGTGCCGCCCCGGCGAAATCAAGCCTGGTCAGGTCAGGTCGAGCGCAGCCGGGTCGGTTGCGGTCAAGTCGGAGGTTCAAACTTGGGCGTCGTCATCACCACCCCACCGCCTCACGGCGCTGACCCGGCGTCCCTGGATGCGCTGTCCTTGCTGCTTGGCCTGGTCGGTCCTGACCTGGCCGCCTGCAACCGCGCCATCATCGCCCGGATGGACAGCCCGGTTGCGCTGATCCCGCAGCTTGCCGCGCACATCGTCGCGGCGGGCGGCAAGCGGCTGCGCCCGTTGCTGACGCTGGCCTCAGCACGGATGTGCGGCTACTCCGGCGTCCGGCATGTCCACCTCGCGGCCTGCGTCGAGTTCATCCATACCGCGACCCTGCTGCACGATGACGTGGTGGACGAAAGCCTGCTGCGCCGCGGCCTGTCCAGCGCCAATGCGGTGTTCGGCAACAAGGCGTCGGTCCTGGTCGGCGACTTCCTGTTTGCCCGCGCCTTCCAGTTGATGGTCGAGGACGGGTCCCTGAAGGTGCTCGGCATCCTGTCGCATGCCGCCGCCACCATTGCGGAGGGAGAGGTGCTGCAGCTTGTGACGCAGAACGACCTGTCCACGTCCGAAGACCGCTATCTGGATGTGGTTCGCGGCAAGACCGCCGCGCTATTCGCCGCTGCATGCCAGGTTGGCGCCGTGGTGGCTGACCGCCCGGCGGCGGAGGAGGCGGCGTTGTCCGACTACGGCACCAACCTCGGCATCGCGTTCCAGCTTGTAGATGACGCGTTGGACTACGCTGCCGACCAGGGGACGCTCGGCAAGACCGTTGGCGACGACTTCCGGGAGGGCAAGATCACCCTGCCGGTGCTGACCGCCTACCAGGCCGGCAACGCCGAGGAGCGGGCGTTCTGGGTCCGCACCATCGAGGCGAGCGAGCAGCGCGACTCCGACCTGGAGCGCGCGATGCGGCTGATGGCGGGCAGCGGGGCAATCTCGGCGACGCTCGACCGTGCGGAGCGCTTCGCCGCCGGGGCGAAGGCGGCGCTAGGGGTGTTCCCGGACGGACCGATCCGCCGGGCGCTGGCGCAGGTCGCGGATTACACGGTCAGCCGGGTAAGCTGACGGGTTCGCATGCGTCAGTCCGCGGAGCGGTGGACTGCAATTGCGCTGCTGACCGACGATGCTCTCCAAATGCCGGAGATCGGCATTCAGGTTCCCGTCTCCGAGTTCTACGTCGGCGTGGACCTGCCGCCGGACCCGAAAGCCTAGCCGCCGTTAGACGACCACCATCCCCTCGCGCCGCACCTGCACCGTCAGTTCGTCCAGTGCGCGTTCCACCCGGTCCAGCATCTCCGTCACCTCCGCCGCTGTCATGATCAGCGGCGGGCTGAACGCCAGGCTGTCGTTGGACAGGGTGCGGGCGATCACGCCGTTCGCCTCGCACAGCTTGGCCCACCGCGCGCCCATCTTCGCCTTCGGGTCGAAGTTGCGGTGGGTGTCGCGATCCGCCACCAGCTCGACCGCGGCGATCATGCCGACGCCGCGCACCTCCCCCACCATCGCGTGCCCGGCGAACCTGCGCCGCAACTCCGCCTGCAAGTGCGGCCCAACGGCGCGCACATGATCGACAATGCCGATCTCGTCGTAAATCCGCAGCGCCTCCACTGCGACCGCCGCCGGCACGGGATGACCGGAGTAGGTGTAGCCGTGCCCGAAGGTGCCGATCTCATGGCTCTCCCGCGCCAGGGCCTCGAACACCGGCTCCGTCACCATCACGGCGGAGATCGGCAAGTAGGCCGCCGACAGCGCCTTGGCGCAGGTGATGATGTCCGGCTGCATGCCGTAGGTCTGGGTGCCCCAGTAATTGCCGGTGCGGCCGAACCCGCAGATCACCTCGTCGGCCACCAGCAGCACGTCATGCTGGCGCAGCACGGCCTGGATTTTCTCGAAGTAGGTGCGCGGCGGCACGATCACGCCTCCAGCACCCATCACCGGCTCGGCGAACAGGGCCGCCACCGTGTCCGGGCCTTCAGAGACGATCAACCTGTCCAATTCCTCGGCGCAGCGGGTTGCGAAATCTTCTTCGGACTCGCCGGGCAGCGCGTTGTGGTAGTAATGCGGCGTCATAGTGTGGAGGAAGCCCGGTAGCGGCAGGTCGAAGCTGCGGTGGTTGTAGGGCAGGCCGGTCAGCGAGGCCGCCGCGACCGTCACGCCGTGGTAGCCCTTGATGCGGCTGATCAGCTTCTTCTTTGCTGGGCGGCCGAGGGCGTTGTTGTAGTACCAGATCATCTTCACCGCGGAGTCGTTGGCCTCCGAGCCGGAGTTGGCAAGGAACACCTTGCTCATCGGCACCGGGGCGCGCTGGATCAGCATCTCCGATAGGTCGATCATCGGCTCGTGCGATTTCGCCGTGAAGGAGTGATAGAACGGCAGCTTCATCATCTGGTCGTAGGCGGCCTGGGCCAGGCGCTGGTTGCTGAAGCCCAGGCTGGCGCACCACAGGCCGGCGACGCTCTCGATGTAGTCGCGCCCGCTGTCGTCCCATACGCGGACGCCCTCGCCGCGGGTGATGATCATGGGACCGGCGGTCAGGTGCGCCTGCAGGTCGGTGAAGGAATGCAGCACATTGGCGCGGTCCCGTGCGGCGGGGGAGTTGGCGAGGGCGGGGGAGGGGGTCATGGGAGGCACCTGTCGAGAGCAAGGCAGAAGCCTACGCCTTTACGGGGCGGGGTTGGAACCACTATCCGCGCGTGGCGCCGGGCCATAAGCGGCCGCGCAGCACGGCTGCGGCGTAGGTGGCCCACAAGGCAGCCAGCAGGACCCAGGGTGTTGCGATGATGGCGGCCGGCACCCATTCCGGTTGCGCGGCGGAGTTGGTGCCAAACAGGCTCATGACGCCGAACACCAGCAGCAAGCCCGGTGAGGAGCTGAACAGGGCGGCGGTAAGGGCAACCAGGGCCAGCAGCGCCGCCAGCCCGGCTGCCTGCCTCATTCCGCCCAGGTCCGGTGCGTCCGGCGGGCGGGCCGCACCTCGATGATCCGGTGGCGGTTGGTCTCGACCACCAGGATGCGCGGGTCAGTCCCCGGCGCACGCGGGTCGGCGCAGACCCCGGCTGGCTCACCGCCAGGCGGCAGGCATAGCCGGTCCTGGCACACGCCCGCGTCCAGGTCGCGCACCTGCCCGGCGGCCAAGTCCAGCACACGCACCCGGTCGTTGTAGCTGTCGGCGATCAGCAGGGTGTTGGCGTCCAGCATGCCCAGGCCGAGCGGATGCTGGAACTCGGCGTCCTGCAGCGGTCCGTTCCGCGCACCGAAGCTGAACAGCCCGGTGCCGGCAAGGGTCCGCACCGCCAAGCCGTCCAGGTCCAGCATGCGGATGGCGCTGCTCTCGCTGTCGGCGAAGAACAGGCGGGAGCCGTCCAGCGCCAGGCCGCTCGGCTGGGCCAGCATGGCGTCCGCCGCCGGGCCATCGAGCAGATGTTCCACCCCCGTCCCTGCCAGTCGCTCCACTTGGCCGGCCACGGGGTCCAGCGCACCGAGCTGGTGAGTGCCGGCATTGGCGAACAGCACGCCGCCGCCGAAGGGCGCCAGGTCCCAGGGAGAGGCGAGGGCGGTGTCCAGCGCCGGAGCCGCCGCCCCGAGCACCCCGCCGCGCGCCCCAGTACCAGCGAGGGTCATGACCTCTCCGGTCGCCAGGTCCACGCGGCGGATGCAATGGTTGCCGGTGTCGGCCACCCAGACCGCCTCGACATCAGTGGCCACGCCCTGCGGCGTGTTGAAGCAGGCGCGCAGGGCCGGGCCGTCCCGCAGCCCGGCGACGCCGCTGCCGATGCGCGCCACCACGGCGCCCGCATCGTCCAGCAGCACCACCTGATGGTGTCCCGCATCCGCCAGCGCCCAGCACGCGGCGTCGCGCGGCCGGCCGGGGATGGGCCGGATCTTGCCAGGGAAGCGGAACCGGGTCGGCGCCGGGTCAGCCGGCACAGGGAATGGCGCGCCCGGCCGCAGCGCACCTTCCTGCTTGGCAGAGCGCACCAGGGAGCGCACGCGGCGCAGCAGCTCGTCCGGATTCGGCTCGCCGCTGGACTGGCCCTGCACGTAGCCCTCGGCGTCCACGAACACCAAGGTCGGCCAGGCGCGCACGGCATACTGGTCCCACAGGCGCCGGTCCGGGTCCTGCAGCACGGGATGGGTGATGCCCAGGCGCTCGATGGCGGCCTGCACGACGGCGGGGTCCTTCTCGTGCGGGAACTTGGGGGAGTGGATGCCGACCACCGCCACGTCGCGCGGGAACGCCGCTTCCAGCTTGGCCAGGGCGGGCAGGATGTGCTGGCAGTTGACGCAGCACAGCGTCCAGAAATCCAGCACCACGATGCGCCCGCGCAGCTCCGCCAGGGTCAGCGGCGCCGGGGTGTTCAGCCAGGTAGCGCCGGGCGCATCCAGCGCGGGCGCGCGGACGGCCAATTAGAGCGCAGCCGCCTTGCGCTCGGCGGCTTCTTCAGCGGACGCGACGCCACCGTGCGCGGCGGACCACGCGACCGGGTTCTCCAGGAACCGGCGCACCTCGGCCAGGGCGGGCTCGGCGAAGTAGGGGCGGTCGCGGCAGGCCTCCAGCACGTCCCACCAGGTGGCCAGGTGGTGCAGCGTGATGTCCATCGCGGCCAGCTTCTGGAAGCTGCCGGGGAACACCCCGTAGAAGAACACCACGAAGGCATGGTTCACCAGCGCCCCGGCGTCGCGCAACGCCTGGGCGAACTGAATCTTGCTCGCGCCGTCGGTCGTCAGGTCCTCGACCAGCAGGGTCCGCAGCCCCTCCGGCACGTCGCCCTCGATCAGCGCGTTGCGGCCGAAGCCCTTGGGCTTCTTGCGGACGTAGGCCATCGGCGCCAGCATCCGGTCGGCGATCCAGGCGGCGAAGGGGATGCCCGCGGTCTCGCCGCCGGCCACGCACTCGATGCTCTCGTAGCCGACGTGGCGGCCGATCTTCTCCGCCGCCAGCTCGCAGATCTTCACCCGGGCACGGGGGAAGTAGATGATCTTGCGGCAGTCGATGTAAACCGGGGACTTCCAGCCGGACGTGAAGGTGTAGGGCTCCTCCGGCCGGAAGTTGACGGCCTTGATCTCCAGCAGGATGCGCGCGGTGGTCAGCGCGGCATCGCGGTCCCAGTCTGTCATGTGCGTGTTCACGCTCGCCGCCGCCGTGTTGCCTGCTGCCATGTGCCCGCCCCGCTCGCCGCCCGGCCCTTGCAGCCGCCGCTGTTCAACCGCCAAGCTTCCTAGACCGCTGGCCCGCAGCCGTCCATTCTGCCGGGGCTAAGGAGGGTGCAGGATGAAGACCTACAAGATCGCCTCGATCCCCGGCGACGGGATTGGCAAGGAGACCGTGCCGGAGGGGCTGCGCGTGCTGGAGGCCGCCGCCACCCGCTTCGGCTTCCAACTGGACACGACGCACTACGACTGGTCGTGCGAACGCTACCAGAACACCGGCGCGATGATGCCCGCCGACGGGCTGGACCAACTGCGCCAGCACGATGCGGTGTTCCTGGGCGCGGTCGGCTCGCCCGAGGTGCCCGACCACATCTCGCTCTGGGGCCTGCTGATCCCGATACGCCGCGGCTTCGACCAGTATGCCAGCGTCCGCCCCTGCCGCCTGATGCCCGGCGCGCGCTCGCCGCTGGCCGGCCGCACCGAGGCCGACATCGACTTCATCGTCGTGCGCGAGAACACCGAGGGCGAGTACAGCAGCCTCGGCGGACGCCTGTTCGAGGGCACCGACCGCGAGTTCGCCACCCAGCAGAGCGTCTTCACCCGGCACGGCACCGACCGCATCCTGCGCTATGCCTTCGAGCTGGCGATGACGCGCCCGCGCCGGAAGCTGACGTCGGCCACCAAGTCCAACGGCATCACCATCACCATGCCGTACTGGGACGAACGCTTCGCCGCCATGGGCAAGGAATATCCCGGTGTGGCGACCGACCAGTTCCACATCGACATCCTGTGCGCGCAATTCGTGCAGCATCCCGACTGGTTCGACGTGGTGGTGGGCAGCAACCTGTTCGGCGACATCCTGTCCGACCTCGGACCCGCCGTCGCCGGCAGCATCGGCATCGCGCCCAGCGCCAACATCAACCCGGAACGCGCCCACCCCAGCATGTTCGAGCCGGTGCACGGCTCCGCCCCCGACATCGCTGGGCGCGGCATCTGCAACCCCATCGGCCAGGTTTGGTCGGGCGCGATGATGCTGGAGCACCTGGGGGAGACGGCGGCGGCAACGGCGGTGTCGGACGCCATCGAGACGCTGCTGCGCGACGGCGGCCCGCGCACCCGGGACATGGGGGGACAGGCCGGGACGGTGGAGGTCGGGCAGGCGCTGGCAGAGATCGTTGCGGGCCGGTGATACCGCGTTGCATCGCCTTCCAGCAGCCCTGACCTGCTTCGCACTCGTCATTGCGAGGAGCGTTTGCGGCGTGGCAATCCAGGGTTGCTTGAGCAGATGCAGGCTCCGCAGGTCCCGAAGTGCCACGCCGCAAAGGTGGCTCACATCGACGGTGCGGCCATCCCTGGTCAGGCCCTTGCCGCGCCCGGCCTCACCGCCGATTCCAGACCAGCGTGGCCGAGACCGCATAATTCCACACCATGCCGATCACCGCGCCAATCACCGCCGATGGCGTCCACCCGCCCTGCGCCCCATAGAGCGTCCGCGCGATGCCGACATTGGCGACCGCCCCCAGCCCGCACACCGCGACGAACAGCGCCAACCCCCGCCACAACGCCGGCCCGCGTAGCCGCACGCTGCGGTAGGTGACGGCGTTGTTCAAGCTGAAGTTGGCCAGCATCGCCACCAGGGTCGCCACGATCTCCGCCCCTTGGAACGCCAGCCCGGCCGACGCCGCCGCCTGCAGCGCCAGCAGGTGAACGCCGACGCCGACCAGCCCGACCAGCCCGAACGAGATGAACCGGAGCGGCACCGTGTTGCGCAGCGCCTTGTCGATCAGTAGCCCGGCAAACTGCAGCATGATCAGCACGTCGAGCTTGCTCTCCCCAGCCACGCGCGGCTGGAACCGCACCGGAACCTCCTGCACCCGGATCGGTCCCGGCGAGGACAGCACGAGGTCGAGCAAGATCTTGAAGCCCTCCCCGGTCAGCCGGGGCGCCAGCCGCTCGAACAGTTCGCGACGCAACATGAAATAGCCGCTCATGGGGTCCGACAGCCGCACCGGCAGCACCGCCTGCGCGATGCGGATGCCGGCATGGGACACCCGGTGCCGCCATCGCCCGGACAGCCCGGCGGAGTCGCCGCCCTCCACATGACGGCTGCCCACCGCAAGGTCCGCGCCCGACTGCAAGACCCGCAGCAACACGGGCAACTGCGTCTCGTCATGCTGCAGGTCGCCGTCGATCACCGCGACATAGTCCGCCGACGACGCCATCGCCCCCTCGATCACCGCGCTCGCCAACCCGCGGCGGCCCAGGCGGCGCAGGCAGCGGATGCGCGGGTCGGTGCGGGCGATCAGGCGCACCGCGTCTGCCGTACCGTCCGGGCTGTCGTCATCGACGAACACCGCCTCCCACGCGATGCCGGCCAGCGCCGCCTCCAGACGCGCCACCATCGGGGCGACATTGGCGCGCTCGTTGTAGCAGGGCACCACGACGGTCAGCTCGGTCGGGGGCGGGGCGGGGCGCAGCAGGGGGGGCAGCAGCGCCGGGCTAGGCTGCACGGCGGAAGCTCCCGTCGGGTTGCAGGATGTCCAGCACCCCGGTGTGGACGGCGAACCAGGCGCCGTGCAGGTGCAGGGCGCCGCTGCCGACCCGCTCGGCGATCCATGGGAACGTCATCAGGTTGGTCAGGGAGACCTTGATCGCCTCGTACTCGCCGCATTGCTGCTGCTGGTCCGGCGTGTCGCATCGCAAGGCCCGGGCGCGGGCTGGGGCGGCAATGCCCATCCACGGCACCACGAAGTCCTGCGCACTGTCGGGCGCTCCCCGCAGCAACGCCTCGATGCCGCCGCAGCGGCCATGGCCCAGCACGACCAGGTGCGGCACCTGCAGCACTCGCACGCCGAACTCCAGCGCGGCGCTGGTGCCGTGGTAGGCGGCGTCAGGGGCATAGGGCGGCACCAGGTTGGCGACGTTGCGGAGCACGAGCATCTCGCCAGGCGCCGCGTCGAAGATGGCGGCCGGGTCCACGCGGCTGTCCACGCAGGCAACCACCAGGGCGGCCGGGCGCTGGCCGTCCTGCGCCAGGGCCTCGTGCATCCGCCGCCGCTCCGGCCAGCCCGAGGCGCGGAAGCGATGGTAGCCGGCGATCAAGCTGTCTATGGCCGCGGCCCCGGCCCGCAAGGGTCTGGCTCGGGGCAGACTTGCTTGCGCGGGGCCGCGCCAGCCCTTACATGCGTGTCCAAGCTGCGAGCATTTCGCATACTGAGGTTCCCCGTGGTCCGTGCCGCTAGCCCCAATGCCCGCCCCATCGCGCGCCGGTGCGAACGCGCCGTCGTTACGGCATACCGGGAGTTGCGCATCCACGGCAACGCCGACCTGGACGCCTTCCGCGCCTGCACGACCCTATACCGCATCCACCACCCCGAGGCGTCGCTGAACGAGGCCCGCCGCCTGGTGGCCGAGTGGATCGACCACCACGTCGTGCGCGAGAAGGCGGGTCCGACGCCGGGGTGCGACTGCGGCTAGCCGCTACCGCGCCACCGTTCCGCACCAGCCCGGCAGGTAGTCGGCTTCCTTGCCCGTCGCCAACTGCATCGCCTGCTTCAACGCCTCGTTGAACTGCTGCTCCAACAGCTTCTGATCGACCCGGCGGCGCAGGAAGTCGGCCCAGAGGAACTCGCTGAACGGCGTTGTATCCTTCGCATAGCCGCCGACCTGGCGCAGCACGCCGGCCAGGGAGCGGTAGGGGTCATCGACCAGCCCGGTCACGGATTTCGGGATGCTGTCCGCGTCCTGCCGGCGTCCCTTGTCGTCGTACGGATGCATCCAGCCGCGGTTGTCCAGCACGAACCAGAACGACTCCGGCGGCAGGCGCTGCAGGTCCGCGACGACGGTGACCAGGACGTGCTCCACCCCCTCCTTGTGCAGCGCCAGCGCCAGGTGGTGGTGGTCGGTGACGTAGTAGCGGCCCTTCGGACCCACGATGACGGGGATCATGTGCTGGCCCAGGAACTCCGACGCCTTGCCGGGCTTCACGTCGTCGCCGGCCTTGGCCCGCCAGGCAGTGCGCTTGGCCTCGACCTCGCGCATGCCGACGGTGATCTGCGTCGGGCGGAGGTCGTCGATGGCGACCGGGTTCAGGACGGGTTCACGGGCGGGGGTCATCGGCGGCCTCGTGATGCTGCAGGATGGGGCGTTGCAGGGCAGGCAAAGGCCTCTTGCCCGCCCAGCGTATTGCGGCGCGCGCCAGCGCATCGATGGTGTCCACCACCGGGATGCCGACCGCCGGGCCGGCCTGCATACCCAGGGGGATTTCGGTGCAGCCCAGCACCACCGCCTGCGCACCGCGCCGCGCCAGCAGTTCCGCGGCTTCGACCAGCGGCGCATAGGCGTCCCTGACCCGGTTGGCCTTGACCAGGGCGATGGCGGGCGTGACCAGCCGCGCCATCTCCACCGTGTCCGGCACGAGGCAGGGCCAGCCCAAGGCTTGCAGATGGTCCTGGTACAGCCGCATTGCCAAGGTCGCGGAGGTGCCCAGCACCCCGACCGGCCCCGGCGGGATGCCTTGACGGCGCAGGTCGTCAGCGGCGGCATCGACGATATGCAGGATGGGCAGCGGCGTGGCTGCCCGCATCCCAGAAATCCAGCCGTGCGCGGTGTTGCAGGGAATGGCAACTGCACCGCACCCTGCCGCTTGCAGGCCGTGCAACCCGCGCACCAGCGCCGGCAACGGGTCCGGCCCGGCGCCGGCGCGGGCCGCGCCACGGTCCGGGATGCGCGGGTCCGACCACAGCACGGCCGGGATGTGATCCTGGTCCCGCTCGGCCGGGGTCAGCAGCGTCAGGCGCAGCATGAACTGCGCGCTCGCCAGCGGACCCATGCCGCCCAGCACGCCGAGTATCCGATCCGTCATCGCCCCAGTCTGCAACAACCGGTCTGCAACGACCAGCCTTCCACGCCCAGTCTCTCCCTCGGCTTGACCCCGGCGCAACCCGGCCGCACACCCGCGCGATGCCCGACCCCTCCCAGTTCGACCTGCAAGGCCACCGCGGCGCCCGCGGCCTGTTTCCCGAAAACACTCTGCACGGCTTCCAGGCCGCCGCTGCCCTGGGGGTCCGCACCTTCGAGTTGGACGTGGGCGCCACCCGCGATGGTGCCGTCGTCGTCCACCACGACCCGGCGCTGAACCCGAACATCGCGCGTCAAGGCGGCGCTTGGCTGGATGCGCCGGGACCGCTGCTGCGGGACCTGACGCTGGCGCAACTGCGGACCTACGACGTGGGCCGCCTCCGTCCCGGAACCGCCTACGCGGCGACCTACGCCACCCAGGCAGCCCATGACGGCTCGGGCATACCCACCCTGGCCGAGGTGCTGGCGCTGGATGACACGCTGCGCTGGAACATCGAGTTGAAGACCGATCCCAGCCAGCCCGACCACACGATCCCTCCGGAGGAGATGGTGGAACGTGTGCTGCATGAGGCGGATGCGGCCGGCGCCGGGCCGCGGATCACCGTGCAGAGCTTCGACTGGCGGGGGCCGCGCCACCTGCGCCGCATCCGGCCCACGGTCGCCCGCGGCTGGCTGACCAGCGCCGCGACGGTTGCTGATGCGCCGCTTTGGCTGGGACGCCATGCCGGGCCGATGAGCGACGTGCCGGAGGCCATTGCCGCTGAGGGCGGCGGCACCTGGACGCCGCACCACCCCGATCTGACAACGGACCTGTTGGACCAGGCGCACGACCTGGGCCTGCTGGTGATCCCTTGGACGGTCAATGACCCCGCCGACATGCGGCGCCTGATCGGCTGGGAGGTGGATGGCCTGATCACCGACTGGCCGGACCGGGCGCAGGACGCCTTGCGCCGCCCCGGCGCCGCAGCGAGGACGCATATGGCGTGAGCCTTTCCCGGAGCCAATTGCGACGATGATCCGCTAGGACGCGGCGGCCCTGCTGTTCCCAGCCGTATCATAAACCACACTGGGCCGGGGCAGGGGGCGGTCGGCGTCAGCCGGCATAATCAAGCCCGCACCAGCCCGCCCAGTCCCGAAACCCCGCCGCTGCCCGGGAACACCCCGCCCATCGCCGCCGCCGGCACACCCAGGTGCCCGCCCAGCAGCCCAATCGCCACCGCGCGCAAATCCGTCGTGGGGTCCAAGTCCCGGTCCTCGAACAGCTTGCCTGTCCCCAAGCCCGGCCACGTCCCCGCGACCCGCCCGCCCGCCACCGCCCCGCCGAGAACGAACGCCGCCCCCGCCGTGCCGTGGTCGGTGCCGCCGGTGCCGTTCGCCCGGGCGGTGCGGCCGAACTCCGTCATCACCAGCACCGCTGTCTGCGCCCATGCGCCGCCCAGCCCTGCCTTCAGCGCCACCAGCCCGGCATCCAACTGCCGCAGCGGCGGGTCCAGCCGCTGCGCCTGGGCCGCATGGGTGTCCCAGCCGCCGGCCTCCAGCGCCGCCACGCGCGGGCCGTCCGCCGCCGCCATCAGCCGCCCCGCCGCCCCGGCCAGCGCCGCGAAGGCATTGCGGTCGCCCGTCTGCACGACGCCCTGCAGGGTCGCGCTGGAAAATCCACGGTCGCGCAATCCCTCCGCCACTACCGGGCCGATGAGTGCATCGCCGTTCGACAGCTCGGCAATGCGGGCGTACAGGTCCGGCGACGGCCCCTGCAACGCCGGCGGCGCGTAGCTGCCGACCTCCGCGGGGCCGCGCAGCAGCAGCGGCACCTGTACGCCGACCGCCAGCGCCTCGTTCGCCCGATGACCCGGCAGTGCGTCCACGGCGCGGTTCAGCCAGCCGCTGCTCAGCCTTGTGTCGGCGCCGCTTTCCAGGAAGTCCTGCGCATCGAAGTGGCTGCGGCTGCGGTAGGGGCCGGCGACGGCGTGAACCGGCAGCATCTCGCCCGCCGCATACATCGCGTGCAGTCCCGCCAGCGCCGGATGCAGGCCGTAGAAGCCGCCCAGGTCCAGCACGCCCCCCGGCTGCCCCGGCGCCGCGCCGACCAATCCAGGCCGCAGCCGCACCAGGTCTGGGTCGCCGTACGGCACCACCGCCGCCAGCCCGTCCAGCGCGCCGCGCAGCAGCACCACGACCAGCCGCCGGTCGGTCGGGGCCGCTGCCAGCGCCAGGGAAGCATGTCCTCCGCCAGCGGCCCAGGCGGAGGACAGGCCCAGCAGGGCCGAGCGTCGGGTGATCCGCATGGTGTCAGCGCCTCTGAAACTCGGGGGAGGTGAACAGCAGGGTCAGGGCGTCGCGGCGGCTGCCGGCGCCGCGCATGCCGTCCCGGGTGCGGGGGTTCAGCAGCGGGCCTAGGACGGCGTCGGCCACCGCCGCCGGGTCACGGTCGCCGGCAGCCCCGGCGCGGGCGGCAAGGCCATAGGCCCAGTCGATCCGGCGCATCATCGCCTCTGGCGCGGCCCATTCCGCCGCCTGGTCGGGCCAGCCGTTCGGCAGCGGCGCCGTCCACAGCGGCTGGCCGAGGTTGGTCAGCACGCCCTCCAGGGAGGGCTGCTTGTCGATGGGCAGGTCCAGGGCGCGCAGGGCGGCGACGGCGAAGTCCTGCGGGGCGCGCAGCTTGGTCAGCGGCGTCCAGGAGTCGTGCAGGTGGACCAGCGCGATGCTGGCCGCGCCGAGGTCGCCGTCGGTGTCGCGCAGCACGCCCTCGATGGTGCGGACGGCGTCGGGCGCGGGCATGTCGGAGACGAAGTGCTGCACCAGCTTGGTGGCCAGATGGCGATGGGTGGCGGGGTGGCTGGCCAGGAACTGCAGCGCGGCGATGCCCCCGGCCTCGCCCTCGGCGAAGTGGCGGCCTATGACGGTCTTCATGCCCGGCTCGTGCGCGCCGGGGCGGAACAGCCAGCCGGGGAACAGCCGCTGGTAGTCGATGGACCAGCCGGTCAGCACTCGGGCGAACTCGGTCACGTCCTGCTGGGTGTAGCCGGCGGCAGGGGAGACGGTGTGCAGCTCCAGGCACTCGCGCGCCAGATTCTCGTTCAGGCCGCGCTTCTGCGCCTTGCCGGCGGCGCTGTTGGGGCCGAAGGAGTTGTTGTTGTCCAGGTACATCAGCATCGCGGGATGGCGCATGACGGCCAGCAGCATGCCGAAGAACGGACCCGTGACGTTGGGACGGATCGCCTCGCGGATGTAGGGGCCGACCACCGCCTGCGTGCCGCCTTGGCGGGTGCTGACGGTGAAGTGGTTGGCCCAGAACCACACCAGCCGCTCGCGGAACGGCGCCGGGGTGGTCAGGAGCTGGCCGGTCTGCGCCAGCACGTCCTGCTCGAACAGTGGTTTTATCAATGAGGCGCCGGAGGGCAGGGCCAGCTTGAACTGCTCGCGCGCCACGGTCAGGCCGTCGGCGGTGGTGGGCAAGCGGGCGTCGAACGGGGCGGGGTCAGGGGCCTCGACCTGCTGGACCAGCCAGGCGACGGGGTCGGTGGGCACGGCTTCCTCGCCCCGGCGGCCGAGGCCGAAGCGGATCAAGGCATGTGCGGTCTGCGCGTCCATTTCGGGATGCTAGCATCCGGGGGAGGAGCGGCGGGTGACAAAGCGTTTCGGTTGCGGGGCGGGTCAGGAGGTTGCGTCCAAGGCGCCTCGGAGGTTCGTGCGCGCCTGCGCGTCCAGCGCGGCGTGGAAGCGGTCGGTGTGGAACAGGCGCGGGCGGTCCAGCATCCCGCGCAGGAACGCTGCGCGTCCGGCCTGGTAGGCGGCAGCGCCATGGACTGGAAGGTACTCGGCGGCGATGCCGCGCTCATAGGCGGCATAGGCGGCCGGCGGCGCGCCCAGCACCGCCAGATCCAGGTCGAGGAACAACGCGGTGTCGCCGCGGCGAGGGCCGGACAGCTCTGCGGGCAGGGCGTGCCCTGCGGTCAGGCGCACCATCATCTCCGCCGCATCCAGCAACGCGGGGTCGGCGAGGCCAGCCATTTCCTGCCGCAGCAGCGCGGCGCTGCGCGCCTCGTTGTCCTGGGCGGCGGGATCATAGATCGCATCGTGGTACCAGATGGCCAGCTCCACCGCGGCCGGGTCGGTGATGGCGGCACCCAACTCGTGCAGGCCGAGCAGCATCGCGTCGATGTGGGATTGGCCGTGGTAGGTCCGGTGCGGCTCAGCATAGCGGCGGCGCAGCCCGGCGCGGCGGGCATCGAGGACCCTGGACATCGCGGCGTCCTACCCGGCGAGGCGCATGTGCGCCAGGCCTTGCCGCGACAGCCCGCTCCGGCAGCGGTCCTACGCGGCGGACCGCAGCCGCGTGGTCCGATACACGTCCATCAATGGTGCGACGAAGTCGATGCAGCCCAGCACCAGGTTGCCCCTGGTGACCCTGTCCGGCGTGCTGGGCCAGATGCCGTCCGGATGCCGGCGCAGCACGTCGGCGCAAACCATGGCGCTATACAGCACCAGGATGTCGCGCACGCTGGGAAGGCTCGTGTAGGCCCAAACGCTGGCCCAGGTGTCGCGCTGGTTGCTGGGCGACAGGATCTCCACGATCAGCAAGGGGTCGGTGAGGGAGGATTGCTCGACGTCATAGGCCATGCAGGAAACGGCCAAGTCGGGCACGCGCATGGCCTGGCGATCCTGGATGTGCGGGGCGACGCCGGGTTCGACCACGACGGTGCAGGGGCTGGACTGGGCGAGCAAGTGATTGCCGAGCAGGCGGGCCAGTTCGCCTTGCAATGATCCATGCGTGCGGTTCGTAGGCGTCATCGCTTGCGGCTCCCCGTCCACAAGCTGCCATTTCAAGCTGCGTCCGGAGCAGTCGGTCAGGTGTCCAGCTCAGGACTTCCTGAAGGGGCGTCTACGGCTACAGCTATACTGCGGCTTGAGGGCTACTAAGATTACTACTTAAAGTTGTGTCTGCCATCTACATGCAATTTTTAATGACGGAAAATCCGTAATCCTTCTTGACAATTATTAGACTTTTGACGCAGGTCACCCGCTTGAATGTGGGCGAGTGATCGGCGGAGCAACCCGGTGAGACGTGGCCATCGCGGTGTCCATTCGCAGAAGCTGGTCAGTTGCCAACTGACGCGCAGCATCCCTGGTGCGACCGCGGGATGGTCGGAGTCTGTGCCGGTGCCGGGCGGTTCGCTTCGGCACGATGCGGCCAAGCTGCGACAGGGTGGTGGAAACCGGCGTTGATGCGCTGTCAGCTCGTCCCGTGCATTTCCAATTGCGTCGGCCCTCTCGCGGAAAGAAAGGGAGCAGAACCGGGGCGGTGCTGCATCAGATCGGCGTATCCGGCGGGAACCGCGGCGCACGGCGCTCCAGGTGCGCGGCCAAGCCCTCCTGCACCTCTGGGCCGCTGAAGCCCATGAACTCCATCGCCAGCGACGCATCGAAAATCGGCGTGACCTGCCGTAGCCAGCCGTTCAGCGCATGCTTGGTCCAGCGGATCGCCGATTGCGCGCCGTCCGCCAGCCGGCCTGCGACCTCAACCGCGCGGGCGTCGAGGTCGGCGTCCTCGGCCAGCAGGCTGACCAGGCCGATGCGCTCCGCTTCCCGCCCCAGCAGCTCGTCGCAGGTCAGCAGGTAGTACTTCGCCTTCGCCATGCCGCACAGCAGCGGCCAGATGATCGCCGCATGGTCCCCGGCGGCGACGCCCAACCGGGTATGGCCATCGACGATGCGGCACTCGGGCGTGGCGATCGACACGTCCGCCAGCACGCCGCAGACCAGGCCCGCGCCGACCGCGACGCCGCGCATGGCGGACACCACGGGCTTCGGGCAGTTGACCAGGTTCAGCACCAGGTCCCGTGCCTCCCGCCAGACGCGGGCGCGGGTGGCAAAGTCGGCCATCATCTCCTGGGTCAGCGAGAAGTCGCCGCCGGCCGAGAACATCCGCCCGGCCCCGGTGATGATGGCGGCGTTCACGGTGTCGTCTGCCTCCACGTCCCGCCACACGCGGGCCAGCTCGCCGTGCATGACGGCGTCGGCGGCGTTCATGCGGCCGTTGGCCATGGTGATGCGCAGCACGCGCGGATGCGGGCGGTCGAATTGCAGCCGGGCGTAGTTGGCGTAGCGGTCGTCCATCGGCGTTCCACCTCCATACCGGTCCGGGCACATTGGACAGGGCCAGCTTCCGGCGGGGCCTCCGGTTTCGTCAACCCACGGTCTGGCATTGCAGCCAAGGCCCGGCTCCGCGTGGCATGTGGAGAACCCTGCCGCGCCGGGACTGGCCGCCCAATTATCAGGCGTGGATCGTTGCGATCTGTTGGGACAACGCTATGCTGGATTCAAAACGGTCCGGAGGAGGCAACATGTCAGGTCACGGGATGCTGCGGGTCCACGTCCAGGCGGAACGATGCCAGGGCCACAACCGCTGCAAGCTTGCCGCCCCGGCGCTGTTCGTGCTCGACGAGTATGGCAATGCCCGGGAGGCTGGCGATGGGCTGGTCGCGGCAGACCAGGTTCGGCAGGCCCGGCTGGCGCAGGCGAACTGCCCGGAATATGCGATCAGCCTGCGCCGGGTGGACGCCGCATGAGCGCCGCACCGCGGCCGCCCAGCCGGGATTGGGCCACCGACTTCGATCACCTCGACGCGCGCTGGAGCAGCGATCCCTATCCGATATGGGCCGGGATGCGCGAGACCGGCCCGGTCGCGCATACCGAGCGCTTCGAGGGCTGCTACTTCCCGACCACCCACGCCGCCGTCCGGGAGGTGGCCTACGACACCGAGCACTTCTCCTCCCGCCGCATCATCGTGCGCGACAAGAGAATCGACCCCACGCCGGCGCCGCCCATCACCTCCGACCCGCCGGAGCATAAAGGCTGGAAGCGCGCGGTGCTGCCGCCCTTCACGCCCGACGAGGTCGCCAAGCTGGAGCCGGCGACCCGGGCGACCTGTGACGAGCTGATCGATGCCTTCCCGCCGGGCGGCTGTGACGTGGCGGAGTTCTATGCGCGTCACATCCCCGTCCGCGTGGTCGCCCACCTGTTCGGACTGCCGGAAGGGGACGGCGACCTGTTCCGGCGCTGGATACACACCATCCTGGAAGCTGGCATCACCGATTCCAGCCTGGTCATGCCGGCGCAACGGGAGATGGCCGCCTACTTCGCCGCCGCAATCGCGCAGCGCCAGGCCAACCCGACTGACGACCTGATCACCCGGCTGATGCATACCCCGATCGACGGCCGGCCGGCCGCGCCGGACGACGTGACCTCGATGCTGCGGCTGCTGCTGGTGGCGGGCATCGACACGACGTGGTCGGCCATCGGCTCGGCCCTGTGGCACCTGGCCGGGCACCCGGACGACGCCGCCCGGCTTCGCGCCGAGCCTGCGCTGCTGCCGACGGCCATCGAGGAGTTGCTGCGGGCCTACGCGCCGGTGACGATGGCGCGGGAGGTGGTGCGCGACACCGAGGTGCAGGGCTGCCCGATGAAGGCGGGGAACATGGTGCTGCTGTCCTTCCCCGCCGCCAACCGCGACCCGGCGCTGTTCCCCGAGCCGGACCGGGTTATCCTGGACCGGGCGGAGAACCGGCATGCGGCGTTTGGACTTGGCATCCATCGCTGCGTGGGCAGCAACCTGGCGCGGATGGAGCTGACGGTCGCGGTGGAGACGTTCCTGCGGCGGGTGCCGTCATTCCGGCTGGATGGGCCGGTGCGGTGGGCGATCGGCACCGTGCGGGGGCCTCGGGCGCTGCCGATGGCCTTCGGCTGACCTGCGTCGCGGCGCTTCCGATCCTTCTGGAACGCCTTGGCGTAGCCGGCTGAGCGGGGCGGGTTAGCCGTCCTGCTGCTCGCCTTCTTGCCCGAGGCTGTCGAACAGTGCGCCAGGCTCGCAAACCGTACCTGGGACATGACGCGAGCCTCTTCCATAGCTGCCCGCTTGGCCAGGTTGGGCACCTTGATGGCGAACGGGAATGCTTGGTCCGCAACGACCCGCATCAGGAACACCCTGACTGCCTCGGAGAGAAAGAGGCCCATCATGGCGAGCGTCGCAGCCGCCTCAGCCTTCAAGTCATTCTCAACGCGCACATGCAGCATGCTGCTCGCAACCATCCATCCTCTCCGCCCTAATTGCTATCCTCCGGGACTGCATCTCATATGAATTACGTTCCCAAGAGTTCTCGCATCTCCACCCCCACCCATGTTCCGGGAACGTTTCGCACCGGGGTTCGTCGGCAACCCATCGTGGGGGCGGGCGTTGCTGCGCCCATGGCCGTATCCCGTTCGGTGTCGGCCGTTTGGCCGCGCCCGCATAAACTCCTTTTACCCCCCGCCCTTTCACCCATCGAACGTCTGCCGAAGTGGCTGCTGTGCATCCCTCTCGTGCTGCACTGGATGCTGCTGGCCGTACGCCACCGCAGCCTGACCCTGCCCAGCGCCGCCAACCCTGGCATCCCGACGGGCGGCCTGGCTGGGGAGGGCAAGCTGGAGTGCCTGGCGCTGATCCCCCTAGCGCTGCGTTCCTGGGTCGCCCCGACCGCCGCCGTCCCGCCGGGCAGCGTGGCGGAGGCGGTGCGGCAGGCGGCCGGCCTAGCCTTTCCCCTGGTCGCCAAACCCGACCGCGGCTGGTGCGGCTACGGCGTGCGCCGGGTGGACGATGCGGCGGCGCTGCGGGACTACCAGGCGGCCTTTCCGCCCCATGCCACCTTCCTGCTACAGCCCTACCTGCCTGGACCCATCGAGGCCGGGCTGATGGTGCGCCGCTGGCCGGATGGCCCGGCCGAGCTGGTTGGCCTGACCCTGCGCCACCTTCCAACCGTGCGCGGCGATGGGTGGCGCACCCTGGCGCAACTGACCGCAGCCGACCCCCGGCTGTGCGGGTTGCCCCGGCTGGGCGGGTTGCCCCGGCTGGGCGGGTTGAACATGCCAGCCGGGCACGACATGGCGCGCATCCCTGGCATTGGTGAGACGGTGGTCTTGGCCGCTGTCGCCAGCCTGCGCGTCGGCGGGCGTTACGAGGAGGCGCTGCACCTGGCTACCCCGGCGTTGCGCGCCCAGGTGGCGGCGGTGGCGGTCGGCATGGGACTGCACGCGGGGCGGCTGGACGTGCGGGCCAGCTCGGTCGAGGCGCTGCGGGCGGGGCGGTTCCACATCATTGAGGTGAACGGCGCCGGGGCGGAGGCCATCGGCGCATGGGACCCGCGGCTGGGGCTGCGCGCGGCTTTCGCGGCGGTGTTCGCCAACCACCGGGCGCTGTTCGCCCTGGGGGCAGCGATGCGGGCGCGGGGGCACCGGCCGGTGGGGCCATGGCGGTTGGCGCTGTCCTGGCTGCACCAGCAGCGGCTGGCGCGGGGTTATCCGGCCTCCAACTAAGCGTCGGGCCGACGACGCCAGCCGCCCGTAGAACGCAGCAGGGCGCAATCCGCTAGCGGCGGTCCGCTGACCCGGGATGCCGCGGAAAGGCCGGTTCGCCGGCTTCTTGCATTGCCCTCGCTGGCCGCGGTATTTCGATCTGGCGAACAGGGGAGCCATGCGTGCGGAAGCGCCTCAGGATACGCACGTACCTGCTGATCCTGGTGCTCGTGTCCGCCGTGCCGTTCATCGGCTTTTCCGCGCTGCTGGTGACCCGCACTGCCAAGTCGCAGGCGCAGACGTTCAGCCGGGACGTGGTCGCCGTCGCCCGTGCGTTGTCCCTGGCCATCGACAGCCGGGCATCGGTCTATCAGGCGACGCTGGATGTGCTCGCCCATTCCCGCGTGCTCGCGGCGGACGACCTGCCAGCGTTCTATGCGGAAATCCACGAGGCCGCGGCCTTGCTGGACAGCCGGATCGCGCTGTCCCTGCCGGATGGGCAGCAGGTGCTGAACACCGCGCGTCCGCTGGGCGCGCCGCTGCCCCGGCGCGCCCGGCCGGACCAGGTGGCCAGCGTGGTCGCCACCGGCCGCCCGGCGGTATCGGGAGTGACGTCTGCCTCGCTGGATGGGCAGCTCCTGGTCACCATCGACGTGCCGGTGATGCGGGAGGGGCCGGTTGGGCCAGAGGTGCGCTACGTCCTGTCGAGCGCCCTGAAGCTGGGTCCGTTTGAGGCCTTGCTGCAATCCCAGCGCCTGCCGTCGGACTGGCTGGCTGGGATCGTGGACCGGCAGGGGCTGTTCCTGGCCCGCACCCGGGACAATGCCGCCCGCCTCGGCACCCCCGCCAGCGCGGAGTGGCGGGCGCAGATGCAAACGGGTCCGGAAACCTGGGCGCGCGTGGCGACGCTGGATGGGGTGGTGACCTATACCGCTTCCGTCACCTCCGCCGCCACGGGATGGTCGGTGGGCATTGCGGTGCCTCAAGCGGTGGTCTGGGCGCCGCTGCTGCGAACCCTGGGGCCGCTGGCCGGGGCCGGCGCGTTGCTGACCCTGCTCGCCGCCGGGCTGGCGGTGCTGGTGGCCCGGCGCATTGCCCGGCCCGTGACCGCACTAGCCCAGCAGGGCACTGCGCCCGAGGACCTGGACCTGGTCGAGGCGCAAGAGGTCGCCACCGCCCTGCACGCCGCCGACCAGGAACGGCGCACTGCCGAGGCTGCCCTGCGTGAGCGCGAAGCCGAACTGCAGGTGGCGCGCGAACTCAGCCCGCTGGCGCCCTGGACCGCCGACGCCGACGGCCGGCTGCTGGCCGTCAGCGACCGGGTCAGCGACGTAACTGGCACTACGGACAAGGCAAGGTGGGGAACCGGCTGGCTGAACACCCTGCATCCCGAGGACCGGGCGGGGACCCTTGCCGTGTGGCAGCGCTCGGTCGAGACGGGGCAGAACTACGACCACAGCTTCCGTATCCGCCAGCGCCCCGGCGCCGGAGGCGAGGACTGGCGCTGGATGCGCGCCCGTGCCGCGCCGCTGCTGGGCGCCGACGGCCGACCTATCCGTTGGTACGGCACGACCGAGGATGTGGACGACCGCGTGCGGTCCCGGCTGGCGTTGCAGGTCAGCGAAGCCCGGCTTCGCGTATTGACCGAGGACCTGGAGGCGCAAGTGCTGGCCGAGGTTGCCGCGCGCACAGCGGCGCAGGCTGCGCTGCACCAGTCGCAGCGCATGGAGGCGTTGGGCAAGCTGGCCAGCGGGGTCGCGC
>JAABUQ010003577.1_pt1 | contig 28229 bp, 25 predicted proteins | sample 5560001 | NCBI WGS metagenome assembly JAABUQ01 (sample SAMN10711888, study PRJNA513371) | rock metagenome | isolation source: Antarctica rocks | place: Antarctica: Victoria Land, Finger Mt nord | collected 2015-12-18 | reverse complement strand
CAGGGCGCGGACATTGCTCTCACCAGTTTGATCGGAAGACGCCTGTCGAAGCACCATCTCGAGCAGCACCTTCACAGTGGCGGGCAGCCGGCCCAGATCTCCCAGCCCCAGTTCCCCGGCCGCCTGGAGCGAGAAGAAATCCAAGTCAGTGCCTGTCAGCCGGCGGCGAGCATCCACCTTGCAAATGTACTTCCATGCCGGCGAAGCAAGCCCCGCCTCTACCGGCAGGCCTCGATCACCAGTGCCGGCCCAGGCCGATCGAGGCTGGCGAAGCCCCAGATCGGCAGGTAGAAGGAGTCGATCGGGTCGTAAACGGCGCCCGCAGGCGCAGCACCCGTATAGGGCTTGAAGGTCGCCACCGGGGCTGACGCCGTGCCCGGGGGCGGGGATTGCCATGGTGGACCTGAGGCTGCCAGTGCGTAGCAGGGCGACCCTACACGGTTGACGCCAAAACGGTCCGTGTAGCGACCCATCTGGAAGCTGTCAACTATCGGGTCGCCCGTGGCATAGATTGCGTGCAGCCCACCGTCACCGAGCTCGGAGGCGTCGTAGAAGGGCTGCCACCAGTAAGACCCGATCCGAACCTGTGAGCCCGGAGGAGCGTTCGCTTGCAGCCACCCCGCCGCCTGCTGACGCGTATCCTCGGCGCCCAGCAGCCGGTCGGTGGTCACCGAGGCGTAGGCCGCCGGCGCCAGCAGCAACAGCGCCAGCGCGCCCGCGGCCGCCTGCATCCCGGCTCGGGCGGGCACGGCTCGCACCACGCCGCCCGCCAGAAGGCACAGCGCGGGCAGCATAGGCAACGCATACCGGAAGAACACCTCGTGGGTCAGGCCGGAGGCGAGCAAGTACGCGCCAACAAAGGCGAGCAGCGCCAGGTCGGTGCGGGCTCGGCGAACCACTGCCACCACCATCCCCGCCAGCGCGATGGCGTAGCCGCCCAAGCCGAGCCCGAACGGCAGGCTGACTGTCGGGTGGTAGACCAGTCCCAGCGGCAGCCCCGCGTACTCCTGGCCGGCGCGGCCGCCGAGAAAGGCGAGCCCGCGGAGAAAGTCGAGCGGGTGACCGGCGGGGACGAACACAGCGGTGAACGCGAGCGCTGCGCCGCCTGCAGCCGCCACTAACCGGCGCCAGCGGTCGGGACCGGCGAGCACCAGCACGACGAGGTAAACGGCGGCGGCGGCGGAGGTGTACTTGGTCGCCGCTGCCAGGCCGCAGACGACCCCCGCCAGCAGGAAGCCGCCGCGACCGGCGGCCCGCTGTCCCGCCCACAAGGTAAGCGCCACCAGCGCCATCGCTAGGCTGTCGGTGGTCGCGAAGTGGGCTTGCCTGACCGCCAGCGGGGCGAGCGCCAGGCAGGTGGCGGCCAGGACCCCGCCGGCGGTGCCGTAGGCCGATCGGCCGGCCCGATAGACGAGGGCGGTGGCCGCCACCAGGGCTAGGGCTGACACGGCGCGGGCGGCCAGGTACTCGCCGCTGGGATCGATCCGTGTCGCCGGGCCGAGCTGCTGGCCGGGTAGGAGCCCGAGAGCGGCCTCCGCAGCCGCGAAGACGTAGAAGCCGAGCGGCGGGTAGTTGTAGAAGAGGGGGTCGAGACTGTGCTCGACGACCATCCGCACCGAGCGGCCAACCATCACGTCCTCGTCCGAACGGAGGAGGTAGGGCAGCCCGAAGCCAAGGCTCCAGACGGCGAGTCCGGACGCCGCCGCCACCGGCAGCATCGGCATGACGGCGGCCGCCCATCGGAATCGGTGCCTGGCTGTCGTCACTCCCGCCCTAGCGGGCGCCGCCGCGGAGCCGTCTCAGTCGGTTCCGACGGGGCCTTCTCGGGCTGCGGCCGAGAACCGGTCATCGCCTCCCAGCGCAGCCGTGGGACCAACGCGATCGCTTTGCGGATCTCGGCGGTGGACACCTTCGAGCGGCCGGCCAGCCGGTCCTCGAAGCGGATCGGGATCTCGACCACCGGGTAACCCAGCCGCAGCGATCGGTACACCATCTCGATCAGGAAGGCATAGCCGTCGGAGACCATCGTGTCCAGATCGATCCTTTCCAGCAGCTCGCGCGGATAGCACCGGAAGCCAGACGTGGAGTCTCGCACCTGCACGCCAAGGATGCGGCGGCAGTAGAGGTTGGCCGAGTGGGACAGGAAGCGACGCCGCCGGTTCCAGCCCGCGATGGCACCACCGCGGACGTAGCGGGACCCGATCGCCAGCCCGCCGGCGGCCGCGGCCGCCTCAACCAGTTCACCCAGCACTGACGCCGGATGGGAGCCGTCGGCGTCCATCCCGGCCAGCAGGTCGTGGTCGAGTGCGAGCCCGCGCCGAAAGCCTTCGATATAGGCGCTGCCGAGGCCGAGCTTGCCGGCTCGATGGAGGACCATTACCCCGGGGTCGCCGGCCGCCAGCTGGTCGGCCAGCTCGCCAGTGCCGTCTGGGGAGCTGTCGTCGACCACCAGCACTTGGAACCCCTGCTCCCGAATCGACGCCACTACCGGCTCCAGGTTCGGCCGCTCGTTGTACGTCGGCATTACGACCAGCGTCCGCAGTCCAGCCACGTCCGGCGACCCCAACACTGGAACGGCATTATGACCGCCGCCTGGCCGGCGCGCGGCACACGGTCCAGCGAGGAACTGGCGACACCGGTCGCGCAAGGCGACAGCGGCGGGATACTAGATTCGAATCCCGAGGCGGCCTATCGGTTCCAGCAGCTGCTCCTCCTCGTCCCGCAGGTGCGCCAGCAAAAGATCGGCCAGGTGGTCGACAGCTGCCGAGGTGTCGCTGAGACGGTTCTCGTCGTCCACCATCGCAACTAGGGCGGCGTCGACCTCGGCCAGGACCCTGGCGATCCCCTCGTGTTCCTGCCCGAGGTGCTCCAGGATCGGACCCAGGGACTCGTCGGCTGCTCTCAGGTCGGCGAACATCTGCCGGTCCTCGATCGCGTGGTGGACGCTCACCACCCGGCAGTAGGCGGCACAGAACGCGCCGAGCGTCCAGTAGTTCTGGCGCATGGTCATCTGGTTCAGGTATGACCTCGCTTGGACCGCCGAGGCCCGGCCTTGGGCGACCTCCGTGATGACTTCGCGAAGCTTCGCCAGCTCCCCCCTCAGGTGGTCGTGGACGGCCAGCAGCATCTGCTGTCCGGCACTCCCGAGGCGGCTGATCGGCTCCTCCTCCTCACTCACCAGCCGCTCTGCTTCATGCGCCGCCTCGCGGGCGGGGCGATCAGCAGTCGGCTCAGACCCGGCCGCCGAGACGCGAGTGCTTGCCGGCCCAGGCGGAAGCGCCGAGCGACGCTGCCTCTCTCGGCCGACAGCCTCGCGGACGGCGGGCGCGACCTCTTCGGCGAAGCGCCGCAGGTCCGCGGCGACTTCCTGTCCCGGGCCCAGGATGAACGTGCTCATCCCGTCCTGCAGCGCGAGCTCAGCGAGCTGCTCAGCCCACTCAGTGGCCGGTCCCTTCACGAATCCCGAGGCCGGCAGTCCGAAGGCACCGCTGATGTTGAAAGCCCGCCGAATCTGGGCCGGATCCCGTCCCGCTTCCTTGGCGGCGATGTCGATGGTCAGGTTCATCCTGCGCAGGTCCGCGGGCGCGGCATAACCGAGGGAGGGAATCCAGCCATCGGCGGTCCGGCCGGTGAGCTGCAGCATCCGTCGCTTGTAGGCCCCGAGCCAGATGCCGATCGGATGCGGTGGCACAGGGCCCGGCTTTGCTCCTTCCAGGAAGTAGTACGAGCCCTTGAAGTGAACCGGCGGTCCCGGCCGCCAGAGGCTGCGGATCACGGTTATGGCCTCGGTCAGCGCGTCCACGTGCTCTGACCTGGAGCGGCGCGGGCCACCGATCGACACTATCGCGTCCAGAAAGCCGCCGGCACCCAGGCCGAGCTCAACCCGTCCACCGCTGAGGATGTCGAGGGCGGCGGCGCTGCGGGCCAGGACAGCTGGGGGCCGCAGAGGCACATTGGCGACGTCGGGGAAGAGTCTTATCCGTTTGGTTCGAGCGGCCACGTAGGACAGCAGCGTCCAGGCGTCCAGGAACGCCTGCTGATAGGGGTGGTCCTGGAAGCCGACGATGTCGAGGCCCAGGTCGTCGGCCACCTCCGCCGCGGCTACGACCGCCTGCTGGTCACGCGCGCTCGGGGTCAGAAATGCCCCGAAGAGCAGCTCGTGGTTGTAGTCGGCCACGCTCCGAGTATCAGGCCAGAGGCAGGCCTTGCTTTGGACGACCCGGACGACCCGAAACGGCTTTCTCCCTGCGATGGCGGAGGAGCAACCTACTAACAGCTGCGGCCGGCCGCAGGCTCGGACCGCACTAGCAGGCCCGGCGCTCAGGCCGGAGGTCGGCGGTTGCTGAGGATGGCGACCAAGAGGCCGGCCAGCCAGCCAAGTATGCCGTAGCCCATCATCGCCACCAGCACTATTGGTTCAAAGTGGAAGGGCGGGTCGCCCTGGTCCTGCAGCCACCAGATCAGAAGCTTCAGCGGGTCGAAGGGCAGCAGCAGCGGTCGGGTCACAGCCAGCAGGAGCGTGCTTCCGGGCAGCCCCGTCAAGCCCAGCAGCTCGAGCCCGAAGCGGGCGGCCAGGAGGCCCTGGATGACTGTGCTCAGCGTCCAGGTGAGTCGCTCCGCCCGCTCGTTGTAGGCGCGGTAGGGGCGGCGTGGCATTTCCAGCGCCCGTTCGCTCAGGTGCGGCTGGCCTCCGACAGCCGCACGGCCGCGGCGATGTGCGCCAGGTGAGTGAAAGCCTGGGGGAAGTTGCCGAGCAGCTGACCGCTTTCGGGATCGAACTCCTCGGCAAACAGGCCCAGGTCATTGCCGGCGGCTGTGGCCCGATCGAAGACCTCCCGCGCCTCGGCGAAGCGGCGCTGCCCGGCCAGGCAGTCGACGAGCCAGAACGTGCAGGCGAGAAAGTAGCCCTCCCGGCCACCCCTGACACCGTCGTTGACCTTGTCGGTCCTGTAGCGCAGGATCAGCCCCTCCTGCTCCAGCTCCGCCCGGATTGCTTCGACGGTGGCCACCATGCGGGGATCGTCGTACGCGCAGTAGCCGACGTTGGGCAGCGTGAGCAGCGCGGCGTCCAGCTGTCGGCTCTTGTACGACTGCACGAAGCAGCCGCGCTTTGAGTCCACGCCGTTGGCGTCGATCGATTCCCGCATCTCCCTCAGCGTCTTGCGCCAGCGGTCGAGCGGCGCCTGGCGCATGCACTCGACAGCCAGCTGGAGGCCGCGGTCGACGGCGGCCCAGCACATGACCTTGGAATGCACGAAGTGCCGACGGGGCCCCCGCATCTCCCAGATGCCTGAGTCCGGCTCCCGCCAGCGTTCCGCCGCCACGTCGACCAGCTCGGCCAGAAAGCGCCAGTAGTCATCGTCGGGGGAGTGGCCGCGGCGATGCCAGATCCAGGTCAGCAGCAGCAGCTCCCCGTAGGCGTCCAGCTGCAGCTGCTCGGAGGCGGCGTTGCCGATCCGCACAGGCCTGGAGCCCCGATAGCCGTCCAACGGCAGCACGATCTCAGTCAGGCGCCGCTCGCCGCCGACGCCGTACATGATCTGCAGCTCATGCGCCGAGCCGGCCGAGCTGCGCTGCATGAATCGGCGGAAGCCGTCGGCCTCCTTGTCGCAGCCGATCAGGGCCAGTGAGTGCACGCTGAGATAGGAGTCGCGGATCCAGCTATAGCGGTAGTCCCAATTGCGCGGGCCGCCGATCTCCTCGGGCAGCGAGGTGGTCGCCGCAGCCGCAATGGCTCCTGTCGGCGCGTTGGTCAACCCCTTCAGCACGAGCGCGCTGCGCAGCACGGCCGGCCGGTCGGGGCCACCGAAAGTGGCCCGCTTCGTCCACCGCCGCCACCAGGCAACGGTGCTCTTCAGGTGCTCGTCGATGACATCGGCGGGCACAGGATCCCAGGCGCCACCGTCCAACTCGGTGGGCGGCTTGGCCTGGATCACCAGCCTGATCCTTTCCTCGCCGTGGACCGAAACCTGGGCTCGGAGGTCATGGTGATCGCCGAGGGCCAGCTCCACGTCGCTGCTGACCAGCATTCCGTCGTCGCCGCCGATCACAGCCCAGGTGCGGATGCCGGCTCGGCGGAGCCAGGGCCTCATCTCTCCGTAGTCGAAGCGGGGAACGATTTCGAGGTCGAAGTCGACCCTGCCCCGGACTCCCTCGATGATGCGGATCAGCTCCATCAGCGGCTGCTCGCGGCCGCCGGTGCGCATTGCGAAGCAGTCGATCACCGTCGCCTCACCGCCACCTGTCGTGAAGGTGGTCTTGAGCACCATGGTGTCCGAGACGTACTCGCGGTGGCTGGCGTAGGTCTCGCTGCAGGGAGTGATGGAGCAGTAGCCGCCGGTCTGCCAGTCGAGCAGGCGGCCGAAGCAGCTGCCGGCGTCGACCCGGCGCAGACAGCACCAGTCGATCGACGCATCGGTGCTGACGAGCGCCGTCGAGTGGCAGTCGCTGATGAAGGCGTAATCGCCGATGGGCGGATAGACATTGGGCGTCTGCCGGTTGCTCTTCCCGGTCGTTCCCTTGGCATCGACCGGTGCGTCTTGTTGCATGTTCCTCTATCTCAACACGTGGCGACCGCTCAGCGTGAGTCGTCCAAGTCGCCGAAGCTAAGCGCCCGGGCGACTTGGGCCACGCCTGCCTGCTCTTGAATCTGCTCCAGGGACAGCGGCAGGGCCAGGCGCCAGTTGGGCCAGTCCGCGTCCCCGCCTGGATGGTTCGGCCGCTCGGCCACGCCCAGTGCATCCTCCAGCGTGGCGCTCAAGATCTGGGCAGGACTGCGCGCCAGAGCCCTGTGCGCCGGACCTATCACCTCCGCCACTGTCTCCTCGCCGGTCAAGCCGGCGTGCTCGCGAAGCCGGTCTTTGATCTCTGGATCCGTGTCCACGCCGCCCCAGACGCCGGCCAGCGTGGGGAGGTCGTGAGTGGTGAGCGCCGCCAGGGCCCGCGCCGGGTAGCTCTCCGGCGGCTGCTCCTCGAACCAGAGCAGGCGGTAGGAAATGATTTCCCGGCGGCTCAGCTCCTCCCGCGTCCCCGGCTCCACGGTGCCCAAATCCTCGCCCACCACGAAGGCGCCCGCGCGCTGCGACTCGAGCGCCAGGACGTCGAGCAGGTCACCGAAGGGATAGTGAACGTAGGCGCCCTGGCTGCCGTCTGAGCCGGCTGGGATCCAGAACAGCCTGAACAGTCCCATCACGTGGTCGAAGCGCAATCCGGCGCCGTGGCGGAAGGCTGCGCGAACCGTCTGGATGAAGGGCTCATAGCCGGCCTGCCCGAGCCGCCAAGGATGAAAAGGGAGGACACCCCAGTTCTGGCCGGCCGGGTTGAAGGAATCAGGTGGGGCGCCGACGGAGACGCCTTCTGCGAAAGCTTCGGGCCAGAGCCAGGTGTCAGCTCCGTCGCCCTGCACGCCGACAGCCATGTCATTGATCAGCCCGATCTCGCCGGCGGCTGCCGCCAGCTGCCTGTCCAGCAGCCACTGAAGCCACTCGTGGAACCGCACCCGCCGTCGGTTGGCCTTGGCAAACCGCGCAACCGCACGCGAGTCAGGCCGGCGCAGCTCCTGGGGCCAGCTCTGCCAGGGCGAGCCGTGCTCCTCGCTCAACACACAGAAGTGGGCGAAGTCGCGCAATCCGGCGCCCTCCCGCTCGACGTAGCCATCCAACTCGGCGTCGCCAGACCACGTCTCGAAGATGGCGGCCAGCGCTTCCAGCTTGAGCTGGAAGACGCGGTCGCGGTCGATCAGCCGCGTCTGATTCAGCGCCCGGCCCGCTCTGGCCAAAGGCTCCAGGCGGCCGGCGAGCCGCTCGGCGCCCGGCACCTCCTCGACGCGCAGGTAGAGAGGGCTGCGGAAGCGCCGGCTGGCCGGGTAGTAGGGGCTGGGCTGCTGAGGCAGAGTCGGCAGCGCGGCGTGCAGCGGGTTGAGCTGGACGCCGCCGGCGCCGAGGGCGGCCTTCGACCACCGCCCGAGCCGGCGCAGGTCGGCCAGGTCACCCAGGCCCCAGCTGGCGCGCGAACGCAGGGCGTAGAGCTGGACCGCCCAGGCCCAGGCCCTGGGGCTGGCCGGAGGCCGGCAGGCGCCCGGACTGACGATAAGCCGCTGCCGAGCTCCGTCGGCAAGGCGGCGCAGCTCGTGGTAGCCGGCGGGCAGGTCAGCCGGCGTCCTGTCTGCGAGGGCCAGCACCGCCCCATCCTCGGTGAGAAGCTCGTGAGCTTCGTTCAGCGCGAGTGATTGGCCTGGCCGGAGGAACCGAACCGGCCGCGGCGGGGGCTCAGCCGCATCGCCTCCCAAAGCCGCCAGGATGCGCTCCAGCGTCTCGGGTGCAGGCTCCTGCCAGCGGCCTTCCTGGTCGTGATAACCCATGGCCACCCGCCAGGCGCGCGCTCGATCCCGCTGCTCGGCGACAGCTCTGTGGGCGGAGTTCATGACTCGCGCCGCGCTCGTAGATGGACGTTAGGCCGAAAGGCTGGGTTCATCCCAGTCGGACCTCGGCGCCGGCCAGTGCGAAGTACAAACGGCCGTCCTCCTCAAGGGTTCGGCACCGAGGGCAGCATCGGTTCAACGCCCACCTGGTGGGGTTTTGGAAGGGGAGGCCTGCCTCCCCTTGCCGTTGATCTTGCTGCTCGCTCACTCCCCTGGACTGTAGCTGCCGCCGAGAGACGAACTTGATCGGCCTGCGACGGTGGATTGAGCGCTGACCGTACCGTTGCGGACGGACATATGGAGATGTGGCCCGGACAGCCGTACCCGTTGGGGGCGCATTTCGACGGTGTGGGCACCAACTTCTCGATTTTCTCGGAGGTGGCCGAGAAGGTGGAGCTGTGCTTGTTCGACGGAGCCAGCGGTGAGGAGACTCGCCTGGCTCTGCCCGAGGTCACAGCGCATTGTTGGCACGCCTACGTGCCCAACGTCAGGCCCGGCCATCGCTACGGCTTCCGCGTGCATGGCCCCTACTCACCTGATCACGGAGTGCGCTGCAATCCCGCGAAGCTCCTCCTCGACCCTTACGCCAAGGCAATCGAGGGTGTCGTGCACTGGAACGGCACCATCTTCGCCTACGACCAGGGCACCCCCGCTCAGGACCTGGCCTTGGACCCTACCGACAGCGGGCCCTACGTGCCCAAGTCGGTGGTCAGCGATCCCTGGTTCAGCTGGGAGGAGGACCGGCACCTGCGCATCCCCTGGCACGAGACAGTCATCTACGAGGTGCACGTCAAGGGCTTCACCAAGTTGCATCCACAACTTCCGCCCGAACTGCGCGGCACCTACGCCGGACTCGGGACGCCGGAGGCGATCCAGTACCTCCAGAACCTGGGTATCACGGCCGTCGAGCTGCTGCCCGTGCACCAATTCGTGCACGACAACCGCCTGAACCAGCTCGGGCTGCGCAACTACTGGGGCTACAACTCGATCGGCTACTTCGCGCCCCACAACGAGTACAGCTCCAGCGGCCAGAGCGGCCAACAGGTGCAGGAGTTCAAGCAGATGGTGAAGAACCTGCACAGGGCAGGCATCGAGGTGATCCTCGACGTTGTCTACAACCACACAGCCGAGGGCAACCACCTGGGTCCGACTCTCTGCTTCCGCGGCATCGACAACGCAGCCTATTACCGCCTCATCGCCGACAACCCGCGCTACTGCATGGACTACACGGGCACCGGCAACAGCCTCAACATGCGCCATCCGCATGTGCTGCAGATGATCATGGACAGCCTCCGCTACTGGGTCACCGAGATGCACGTCGACGGCTTCCGCTTCGACCTTGCGGCCACCCTGGCGCGCGAGCTGCACGACGTCGACAGGCTGTCGGCTTTCTTCGACCTGGTCCAGCAGGATCCGATCCTCTCTCAGGTGAAGTTGATTGCGGAGCCCTGGGACGTGGGTGAGGGCGGCTACCAGGTGGGCAACTTCCCTGTGCTCTGGTCGGAATGGAATGGGAAGTACCGTGACTGCGTGCGCGACTACTGGCGGGGCGAGGCGGCCACGCTGGGCGAGTTCGCCATGCGCTTCACAGGCTCCTCCGACCTCTACCAACTGGACGGGCGCCGGCCGTATGCCAGCATCAACTTCGTCACCTGTCACGACGGCTTCACGCTTGACGACCTCGTGTCCTACAGCTACAAGCACAACGAGGCAAACGGCGAGGGCAACCGCGACGGCGAGAGCTACAACCGCTCCTGGAACTCCGGGGAGGAGGGTCCCAGCGCCGATCCCGCTGTCAACGCTGTGCGCCAGCGTCAGAAGCGCAACTTTCTGGCGACCCTCATGTTCTCCCAGGGGGTGCCCATGCTCCTGGGCGGGGACGAGTTCGGCCGCACTCAGGGGGGCAACAACAACGCCTACTGTCAGGACGACGAGATTAGCTGGTTCGACTGGAGCAAGGTCGATGGCGACCTGCTCGCTTTCTGCTCCAAGCTGATCGAGTTTCGCCGGGCGCACCCTGTCTTCAGGCGTCGGCGCTGGTTCGCCGGCCGTGAGATCCAGGCCGAGGAGACCAGTGACATCGCCTGGTTCCGACCCGACGGCGGCCGCATGACCTCCGACGATTGGAATGTGGGCTTTGCCCGCTCACTAGCCGTCTACCTGAACGGCGACGAGATCGCCAGTCCCGACCTGCGCGGCCGCAAGGTAATCGACGATTCGTTCTTCCTGCTGTTCAACGCCCACTTCGAGTCCATCCGCTTCTCCCTGCCCCGCGGCTTCGGTCAGCGTTGGAAGCGGGTTCTCGACACGGCTGACCCGCTGGTGCGCTACTACCGTGCAGGCGGCCAGGTGCCTGTGCAGGAGCGCTCAGTGGCGGTGCTGATGAGGGTTGACAAGTCCTGACGCCCCGCTCGACCTATCGCGTCCAGCTCACACCCGACTTCGGCTTCGACGCTGCGGCCCAGATCGTGCCCTACCTGGCGCGGCTGGGCGTGAGCCACCTGTACTGCTCGCCCTACCTACAGGCGCGGCCCGGCAGCCGCCACGGCTACGACGTCGTCGACCACCAGAGTCTGAATGAGGACCTGGGCGGCGAGGTAGCTCACGCCCGCCTCTGCTCGGCCCTGCGGGGGCACGGGTTAGGCCAGGTGCTGGACCACGTGCCCAACCACATGGCTGTCAACGATCGGCGCAACCGCTGGTGGTGGGACGTGCTGGAGAACGGCCGCTCGAGCCGCTACGCCTCTTACTTCGACGTCTTCTGGGATGCGCCCAAGTGCAAGGTGCGGGACCGGATCCTGCTGCCGGTGCTCGGCGACCACTATGCCCGGGCGCTGGAATCGGGCCAGCTGCAGGTGGTCCGCCGCGGTTCGCGCCTCAATGTCGCCTACTTTGAGCAGGAGTTTCCGCTCGATCCGCAGACCTATGCCCTGGTGCTCCCCGAGCCGCTGACCGGCTTGGGCGCTGAGCTGGCCGCCCTGCCCGAGGTGAATCCAGGCGACCGCGAGGGCGCCCGCCGCCACCATCGTCTGGCCTTCGCACTGCTGGGACAGCTTGAGCAGCCGGATCTGGCTCTCCTGGTCGACCACCGCCTCGCCCAAGTGAACGCCGATGCGGAGGCGGTCGACGTGCTGCTGTGTCGGCAGCACTACCGGCTGGCCCGCTGGCAGGCAGCCGCCCAGGAGCTGACCTACCGTCGCTTCTTAGATGTGTCAGAGCTGGCGGCCATCCGCGCCGAGGATCCGGAGGTCTTCGAGCGGACCCACAGGCTGGTCATCGATTGGGTCAACGCAGGTGTCCTCGACGGCTTGCGCATCGACCACCCTGACGGCCTGCGCGACCCCAAGGGCTACTTTCAGAAGCTTGCCGCTGAGGCACCTTCGGCCTGGCTCGTGGTCGAGAAGATCCTGGGCCGATCAGAGCAGCTGCCAGAGGACTGGCCGGTGGCCGGCACGACAGGTTATGACTTCCTGAACCTCGCCCTGGGCCTCTTTATCGACCCCCAGGGCGAGCCGGGGCTGAGCGAGGCGTTTCAGCAGTTCACTGGCCTCCGTGAACCATATGCTGAGGTGGTCTACAGCCGCAAGCGGCAGGTAGTGGAACAGCTGCTCGGCTCGGATCTGAACCGTCTGCTGCTTCACTTCGAGCGGGTTCGCGAGACCGATCGCAGATACCGCGACTACACCAGCCACGAGCTGAGGGAATGCCTCACCGAGCTGATCGCCTGCCTGCCGGTGTACCGCACCTATGTGCGGCCGCAAACCGAGGAGCCGCCTTCCCTGGCTGACCGCGCAGTCATCGAGGCGGCAGTGGCGGCGGTGCGACAGCGAAGGCCCGAGCTGGCGCCTGAGCTGCTGGGATTTTTGGGCCGGCTCATCCTCAAAGAAGAGACGCTCAGCCAGGACGGGGTCGAGCTGATCGCGCGCTTTCAGCAGACCTCCAGCCCGGTCACCGCCAAGGGCGTGGAGGACACGAGCTTCTATGTCTACAACCGCCTGATAGCCCTCAACGAGGTGGGCGGCGATCCCGACTGGTTCGGCGTTTCCCCAGCCGGATTTCACGCCGCCTGCGTCCACCGTGCTGAGCGCTGGCCGGCGGCAATGCTTTCCACCAGCACTCACGACACCAAGCGGAGGACGTGCGGGCCCGGCTGGCGCTGCTTTCGGAGCTGCCACTGATCTGGTCCGCCGCCGCGGCTCGCTGGTCGAAGCTCAACGAGCGGCAGCGCAGCCCTGACGGCCCTGACAGGTCAGCCGAGTACCTGCTCTACCAGACGCTGGTCGGCGCCTGGCCGCTGGGCCCTGACCGAGCCTTGGAGTACATGGTCAAGGCGGCCCGCGAGGCCAAGACCGAGACCTCCTGGATCGCTAACAACCATGGCTACGAGGCCGCGTTGGAGCGCTTCGTCAGGGGCATCCTGGCTGATCCAGAGTTCTTGGCCGACCTGGAGGATTTCGTACAGCCGCTGATCGTGCCCGGCCAGATCAACTCACTGGCCCAAAAGCTGCTCTGTCTGACAGCGCCGGGAGTGCCTGACTGCTATCAGGGCTGCGAGCTCTGGGATCTGAGCCTGGTGGACCCTGACAACCGTCGTCCAGTGGACTTCGCCAAGCGGGCTCGGCTACTGGACGAACTGGATGCGATGGGCGATGGCGCGGCCGGCGTCTGGCGCGAAGGCGAGGATTCGGGCCTGGCCAAGCTGCTGGTCGTTGCGCGAGCGCTCCGCCTACGCGAGCGGCGGCCAGAGATCTTCGCAGCCGGCTACGAGCCGCTGAGGGTCGAGGGTCCCAAGGCGGATCACGCTATCGCCTTCAAGCGCGGCGACGGTGCAATCACTGTGGTGCCGAGGCTGGTCTGGGGGCTGGCTGGAGATAGGGGGACGACCACAACGGCGCTACCCAAGGGCCGCTGGCGCGATGTGTTCAGCGGTGCCGAACACGCGGGCGGGCTGGTGGCGCTGACGGAGCTGCTCGGCGCGTTTCCGGTGGCCTTGCTGGAGCACGTCGGCTGAGCGCTACCTTTCAAGTCTGGGCGCCCAGACCTGAGCGCGTGGAGCTGTGGTTGGAGGGCCGGCCGCTGCCCCTGGAGCGGAAGTCGGAAGGCTGGTGGCGCTCAACTGTCATCGCTCGGCCGGGCCACGACTATGGGTTCGTGCTGGACGGGGCCGAGCCACTGCCCGATCCGCGCTCGCGCTGGCAGCCACATGGCGTCCACGGCCTGTCCCGGGTGGACGCTCCGGCGGCCTATCGTTGGTCGGACTCTGATTGGCGAGGCCTGAGTCTCAGCGAAGCGGTGATCTATGAGCTGCACACCGGCACCTTCACCGAAGCTGGCACTTTCGAGGGGATCGTCGAGAAGCTGCCCCACCTGCTCGCCCTGGGCGTGAACTGCCTGGAGCTGATGCCGGTGGTGGAGTTTGCGGGTGAGCGAGGCTGGGGCTACGACGGGGTGGACCTGTACGCCCCGCACCACGCGTACGGCGGACCGGAGGCCCTGCGGCGGCTGGTCGATGCCTGCCATCAGCAGGGGCTGGCTGTCGTGCTGGACGTTGTCTACAACCACCTCGGCCCCGAGGGCAACTATCTCGGCAGGTACGGCCCCTACTTCACGTCCCGGCACCAAACGCCGTGGGGAGACGCAGTCAACTTCGACGGCCTCGCTTCCCGTGGCGTGCGCGATTTCGTCATCGACAACGCGCTGATGTGGCTCCGCGACTACCACGTCGACGGGCTGCGCCTGGACGCGGTGGGGGCCATCCTCGACTCGTCGGCCCGTCACATCCTGACCGAGCTGGCGGACCGCGTACACCTGCTGGGTAGGGAGCTCCGCAAGCCGCTCTTCCTCATCGGCGAGCAGCCCTTCATCGACCCGCCGCTGCTGGCGCTGGGGCTTGACGCGCAGTGGGAAGACGACGTCCATCACTCCCTCCACGTCCATTTCACGGCCGAGCGCCAGGGCTACTACGCGCCTTACACCGGCAGCCCCGGTGAGCTTGCGGGCTTTCTGCTTGCCCCGCGAGAGCTGGGCGTGCCCTACGAGCGGGTTCTGACCTATTCACAGACCCACGACCAGATCGGCAATCGAGCCCTGGGTGAGCGCCTCTGTCACCTGGCTTCGCCGCAGCAGTGCCGTTCGGCGGCCACCCTGACCCTGCTCTCGCCCTTCGTTCCCATGCTCTTCATGGGCGAGGAATGGGCGGCGTCCACTCCGTTCCAGTTCTTCAGCGACCACCGCGATCCGACCATTGCTCGGCTCGCAACGGAAGGACGGATCAGGGAGTTCGCCGGCTTCGGCTGGCGGCGGGATGAGGTGTCCGACTCCCAGGATCCAGCAACTTATCGGTGCTCCAAGCTCAACTGGTCTGAGCTGAACGCTCCGCCACACCAGGCCATGCTGGCCCACTACAGCTCGCTGCTCGCCCAACGCCGCTCAATTCACGGTCAGCCGTATCAGGTGAGCTGGACCGACCAGCCGGCCGCCATCACTTTCGGCCGCGGCAGGCGGCATTGGAACTGTCCCCTCGAAAGTTAGTTGGTCGCCCGAAGAACGGCTGGGACGGGCGACCTCGGAGCGTCGACGCCGGTCTGCTTGGGCGGAGACGTCCGCAGGTCTGCGCTATCAGCCGCCTCTACTACCGGAAGTTCACTTGGCAGTGCCGCTGCGACGCTACTCGGGCTGAATCATTTGAGGGCGATGGCAGCGTCCATAGGGCATGGAGAGACTCAGCTCGGTGGCGCCTGAGCCAATCCTCGACGAATCACGGTTCCAGGCTTTAGTGGAACCACTTCTGCACCGAGCCTATGCGCTGAGTTACAACATTCTGCAGGACAGGCAGGCAGCCGAGGACGCGGTCCAAGAGGCCACGCTGGCCGCCTGGCAGCGCTGGCATCAGCGCCGGGCCGAGACCGCCGACGCGTGGTTTCTGAAGATCGCTGTCAACAAGGCGCGGGATGTGCGGCGCCGACGGTGGTTCCATGTCCTGCGCCTCGCCGACCCGCCAAGTCGCTCCGAACTCTCGCCGGCTGAGGATCTGGACGCACGACCGGCGCTCATCCGGGCACTGCGCCGGTTGAGCCGAAACGACAGGGCGGCGCTGATCCTTCTGCACGTGATGGATCTGAGCCACGGCGAGGCCGCCCGGATCCTCGGCCTCACCGAGCGGGGTCTGCGCTCCCGCGAGAGACGCGCGCTCGAACGTATCCGGCCGCACCTGGAGGTGAACGATGAACCCTGACGCCAAGCGAAAGCTGCGCGAGGCAGTCGATCTCATGACCCCCGCGCCCCGCCACCTCGTCGTCGCTCGGCTGCCCGATCCGGGGCAGCCGGCCCGCTGGCAGCGGGCGGCCGCCGTTGCCTCTGCCTGCCTGTTGATGCTGGCGGTGGGCGGCATGCTGCTCTACATAAGGAATGCCCCAAACGCCAAATCGACCACAGCGACGACCCCCGCGGCCAGCCCGGCCGCAACGGCGCCGGTTCGAACTCCCACTCCGAGCCCCGAAGTGACGGCACCTGTCGTCGTTCCGCCGGGCAGCCCGCCGGTCACATCGCCAGCACCGAAGGTGCCACGCTGCCAGGCCAATCAGCTGGCACTTGCCCTGCATCCCCTCGGTCTCTATACAGGGCACCGGGTGATGGCCTTCGTGTTGACGAACAAGACGTCTACAACCTGCTTCCTCTACGGCTATCCGGGCGTCGGACTGCTGGATGCCGCCGGCCACCCTATCCCCGTGCAGGTGATAAGAGGTGGGGGCCAGGCCGCCATTGCCTCCGCTCCCCAGACCGTCCAGCTGGCGCCGGGCGGGACCGCGTCGTTCACCGCCGAGTGGGCTGCGCTGCAAAGTGGTCCCACGCCCTGCCCCACGTCAGCGCAGGTGCAGGTCACGCCGCCCGACGACTTCGATCAGCTGACCATTCCGGAGCAGATCGGGCCCTGCGGCTTCATCAACGTGACGCCGGTCTTTCCCGGCGGGAACGGCGCACCGGGGCAGAGCTAGCAGGCAACTAGGACCCGCCTCGGTCCTAGCCTCGAATGGAATCGATGCCCCAGATCGGCCCCGCCCAACCGGGGGATGAGGAGGCCATCGCGCAGGTCCACACAGCTTCCTGGTGGAAGGCTTATGCCGGCTTGGTGCCGCATCCCTATCTGGCTGCGCTCGACTGGCGAGAGCGAGCGGAGCGATGGCGTCCCTCCGTCCGCCAGCCGCCAGCGGACAGGGTGGTTCTTGTCGCGCGCTCGGAGGTCGGCGTGGTGGGTTTTGCTGCGTTCGGACCCGCTCGAGAAGGCGAGGCGCCGGGCGACTTCGAGCTCTACGCGATCTACGTTTCGCCCGAGGCCTGGCGCTCAGGCGTCGGCAGCGCCCTGCTTCAGTCAGGCCTCGACTGGCTCAGCGGTCGCGCGCCTCGCCTGGTGCTCTGGGTGCTGCGCGACAACTTACGCGCCCGCGGCTTCTATGAAGAGCATGGCTTCGAAGCGGATGGCGCCACCAAGTCAATCACCCTGGGCGGGGCCGAGCTGGTCGAGGTTCGCTACGTGAAACGGCTGTGAGCGAAAGAAAGCTCAGTCGGGTTCCTTGCTGAGCTCCACTCCGTGTCTCTTGGCGGCCTTCTCGATCCGCTGCTTGGCCTGCTTACGCTCACCTTCGCTGACGCCCTTTACCTGGTTGAAGCGCGCCGACGCATTCCGCACATGCCCGGCGTCAGTCAGTGGCTCCTTGCGCTCCTTGGGGAACGCGAAATCGCTGTCCGGCAGCTTGTCCTTCTTCTTTTCACTGAGCTCACCCATAGCGAGAGCATAGAACAGGCCTGTCTCAAAAGGCCGGTCCTGCCAACTGCCCTCTTCGATTGACTAAACGTCGGCTAGATGTGCTGGCCTGACGGTGAACTCAGAAGCCCAAACCCAACCCGACGGCAGCCCGGTGCCGTCCCAGCCAGCCGGCGGCGCAGCCCAAGACCTGGACTGTTTACCATCAGAGCCCTGTATGCAGGTCTCGACAGCCAAGGCAACCGAGCGGCGTTTCGACGACATCTCCCTGGCCGACCTGCGGCAGCGCCACAGCTACAAGTGGCGGGCGTACCCCGAAGATGTGCTCCCCGCGTTCGTGGCCGAGATGGACTTCCGGCCGGCCCCTGCCATCGTTCGCTCCCTTACGGCAGCCGCCGAGCTCGGCGACACCGGTTACGCCTGTCCCCAGCCCGAGCTGGGAGAGGCCTACAGCCGCTTCGCGCTGAGCCGCTTTGGCTGGCGGGTCGAGCCAACCGACGTGACACTCTCACCAGATGTGATGTCAGGCATCACGGAGTTGCTCAGGCTCGCGCTGACGCCTGGCGACGGGGTGGTGATCAATCCCCCTGTCTACCCGCCCTTCTTCCGCCAGGTGGCGGAGGCAGGCTGCACGGTGGTCGAGTCGCCTCTACTCTTGGACGAGGCAGGCTATCACCTGGACCTGAACGGCCTGGAAGCGGCTTTTCGAGGCGGAGCCCGCGCCTTCCTCCTCTGCAGTCCCCACAACCCGACAGGCATCGTGTACTCGGCGCGGGAGCTGGAGCAGGTGGCCGAGCTGGCTGAGCGGTACGGCGCGCTCGTCTTCTCCGACGAGATCCACGCACCGCTCGTGCTGCCGGGCCGGAAGTTCACGCCTTACTTGGCCGCCAGTCCTAAGGCGGCCGCCCAAGGGATTGCCTTCGTCGCCGCCTCGAAGGGCTGGAACCTCCCTGGCCTGAAGTGCGCGCAGATCGTCAGCCAGTCGACTGAGATGCGAGCGCTGATCGGCCGGCTGCCGCCGAGCTTCGGCGTCCACGCCGGGCTTTTCGGCATTCTGGCCGCCATCGCCGCCTACGACGAGGGAGGGGACTGGCTGGATCAGGTGCTCAGTGCGGTGCAGAGGAATGGGGATTTCGTGGCCGAGGCGGTGCGCGAACGCTTCCCGCGGATCCGCTACACACCGCCCACCGCGACCTACCTAGCCTGGCTGGACTGCCGCGAGTTGAACCTGCCCGAGGAGCCTGTCGATCACTTCCTGAAGCGAGGCCGCGTCGCGCTGGGCGGCGGCCCGCCCTATGGCAGCACCGGCTGCGGCCATCTCCGGGTCAATATTGGCACCACTGCCGCGATCTTGGAGCAGGTGCTCGAGCGGATGGAGACGGCTCTCCGCTAGCCCTCCGGCTCGTCCTGACGACGGGCACTGTAGCGCTCCTGAGCCCGCCGGATCTCCTCCTCGGCTCCCTCCCGGCTGGTCCAGTCACCCACAGTCGTCGCCTTGCCCTCCTCCAGGTCCTTGTAGATGTCGAAGAAGTGGGCGATCTCCTTCAAAAAGGGCCGGGGCACGTCGCTCAGGTCGAACCACCCCTGCCTTTGGTCCCAGACCGGAACTGCCAGGATCTTGTGATCGGATCCCTTCTCGTCATGCATGGCGAAGATGCCGATGGCGCGGCAGCGGATGTGGCAGCCGGGGAAGGTGGGTTCGCGAAGCATCACGAGCACGTCGAGAGGATCGCCATCCTCCGCCCAGGTGTGCTCGATATAGCCGTATTCGGCCGGATAGCGGGTGGCCGTGAACAGCTCCCGATCCAGGTGGATGATCCCCGTCTCGTGGTTGACCTCGTACTTGTTGCGGCTGCCCTTCGGCACCTCGACGATCACTTCAAACTCCATTGCCAGCTGATTGTGCCCCCCTCGACAGCTCGGTGCCGCGCTCCGTCAGTTCCTGAGCGGCGGCGGTGATACAGTCCCCCGGTGGAGACGCTGAAGGGGCAAACTGCGCTCGTGACCGGCGGGGGCCGGGGGATCGGACGGTCAGTCGCCCTCGCCTTCGCCCGGGCCGGAGCGCAGGTCGCCGTCGCCGCCCGTACCCAGACGGAGATCGCCGCCGTCGCCGGCGAATGCGGCGGCCTGGCCGTCCAGCTCGACGTGACAGACGAGAATGGCTGCGCCGAGGCGGTGGCGCGAGTGGAGCGCGAGTTCGGCCGCCTGGACATCTTGGTCAACAACGCAGGCGTGGCCACGTCGCACAAGTTCACCGAGCTGGACACGGCCAGCTGGCGGCGAACGCTGGCGGTCGACCTGGAAGGCCCCTTCTTCCTGACTCGCGCCGCGGTACCCGGAATGCTCCAGCGCGGCTCCGGCGCCGTCATCGCCATCGCCTCGGTGGCGAGCCGGACCGGCGCTCCCTACATCGCCGCCTACACAGCCGCCAAGCATGGACTGCTCGGCCTGATGCGCTCGCTCGCTGCCGAGTACGCCGCCCGGGGCCTCACTTTCAACTGTGTCTGCCCCGGCTACGTCGACACGCCCATGACCCAGATGACCCTGGACACCATTGTGGCCAAGACGGGCCGGAGCCGCGAGGAGGCGCTGAAGCCGCTGCTCACACCCCAGCGCCGGCTGGTGAAGCCAGAGGAGGTGGCGGCGGTCTGCCTATTGCTGGCCTCAGAGGCGGGCCGGGGCATCAACGGCCAGGCGATCAACGTGGATGGTGGTCTGGTCCAGTCCTGACCAGCCAGTCACGGGTCGCGCCCAGCCAGGCAGCTTGTGGCGGGCCCGAGTCCCCGCGGCGGCAGCCGCGGAGGAAGTCAGCCTGAGCGCGTCCTCGGCGCCGGCACCGCCTGGCTCGCCAGCGCCCTTGCGATCTCCTGTGCTTCGCCGGCTTGCATGGCGCCCATGGAGATCCGGATGCCAGGCCCGCTGCGAAGGCGGAAGCGTTCCCCGGCCGAAGCCGCCCAGCCGGCTCGGAGTAGCCTGGCCAGGGCCTCATTCTCGTCGGGCACCTCCGCCCAAACATTGAGGCCTGAGCGACCGTGGGCGGAGATCCTCTGCTCGGCGAGGGCGGAGATCAGCGCCTCCCGGCGCTGGCCGTACTCCTTGGCCGCCGCCTCGACCAATCGCTGAACGCCGGGGTCGCGCGACATCTCCGCCACCAGTCCCTGAAGCAGCCGGCTGACCCAGCCAGCGCCTAGACGCTGGCGGCCCACCAGCCGGGAGATGGTCACCGCGTCCCCAGCCACGACCGCGACTCGCAGGTCAGGCCCCAGCGCTTTGGATGTGGAGCGAACCACAGCCCAATGCTCCTGGCTGCCTGTCACAGTGTGGCTCTCGGCTCCGGAGGCCGCGCCAAAATGATCATCCTCGATCAGCAGAACTTGGGGCCTTTCTGCCAACACCTCTCGCAGCTCAGCCGCACGCCCGGCATCCAGCGCCGCCCCTGTCGGATTCTGAGCCCGGGGTGTGACCACAATTGCCGAGAGCTGCCGCAAAGACGCCTCGAGCTCCTCTGGCCGGAGTCCGAAATCGTCGACAGCTATCGGCTCGGGGACCAAACCGAGGGCGAGGATCAGGTCGAAGAGGGAGTGGAAGCCGGGATCCTCCACGCCCACGCGAGCGCCGGGGTGCAGGTGGGCAACGAGGGTTCTTTCGATCCCGTCCAGCCCTCCTCCAGCGACCGCCAGGAAATTGGGCTCGATGCTGTCAGCTCGGAAGCTTGCGGCGGCCAGATCGAGGAGGTCCGCCACGTAGGGGCTCTCGCCGTAGAGCCACTGCCGGCACCTGAGCCTTTGCAGAAAATCGGGCAACGCAGGCAGGAAGGCAGGATCAGGATTGCCGGTGCTGAGATCCCGCACTCCAGCTGGGACTTCGGCCACAGAACGCGAGGCCAAAGGCGGCCGGGGGCTTACCTGAGTGCCGCGCCTCCCCGACGCAGTAACCAGTCCGCGCCGCTGGAGGTCCCGGTAGGCGGCTTGGACAGTCGTCGGGCTGAGGGATAGGTCTTGCGCCAGGCGCCGCACCGGCGGCAGTGCGTCGAGGGGTCGCAGCTTGCCGGTTCTGATGGCGTCCTCGACGCTCGAGCTGATCTCGCCCGCCCTGCCGCCTCTGATAGCCACCAGGGCGGAGGGATCAGAGCCAATGGTTCGCATAAGTGTTATGTAACAGCCGGCGCTTGTTCGAGGTCACTTCCCAATGAAAGTGGTACAATATAGGGACAAAGCAATTACGTACTAACACAAGGAGATTTTCTAATGTACATGACAGCAGGTTTCCTGGGCATGCTGGCCAACGTTCGCCGCCGCGAGGACCTCGCTCGGCTCGATCGGGACTGGGCCCGCTAAGCGGTGCCTGAGGCGCCAGCACCTAGCTCCCGGAGCCTGGTCCGCCGGCATCCGGAGCGCGCCCGCTATGAAGCGCAGTTGGTGGAGGCGATCCTCGACGAAGCGATGATTTGCCACCTAGGCTTCATCGCGGAGGGCGTTCCTTACGTGGTTCCCACCATGTACGCCCGTGCTGGGAACCGGGTCTACATCCACGGCTCACCAGCCTCGCGAATGCTGCAGACTGCGGCCGGCTCGGCGGACGTCTGTCTGACAGTTACGCTCCTTGACGGCCTCGTCATGGCTCGCTCGGCCTTTCATCACTCCATGAACTACAGGTCGGTAATGATTCTGGGCCGTGCCCGCCAGGTGCTGGACCCCGCCGAGAAGATGGCAGCCTTCGAGCGGCTGGTCGAGCATGTCTGTCGGGGCCGCTGGGCGGAGGTGAGACAGCCCTCGGCCAAGGAGCTGAATAGCACAACTGTGCTGGCCCTGGCTCTGGAGGAAGCGTCAGTCAAGCTGCGCAGCGGTGGCCCCAGCTTGCCCGAGGCCGACGAGGGCGTCAGCGTGTGGGCGGGAGAGATTCCCCTCCGGACGGTGGCGCTGCCGCCAGCCGGCGAAGATCAGCCGGCCGGAGCCGCCGGCTCGCACATAGTGACCTACAGCCGGCCTGGCTGGACTGCGCCACCAGATCCCGCCGGCTGAAGGTCCAGAGCTAGTACCCGACTTCGGCCTTCTTCTTGAGTCCCTCGAGCACCGAGTCGAAAGTCTTCAGGATGGTGCCGCCCATCAGGCGTCCGACCACCGGGCTGAGCAGGCCGCGCGCTTCAAACCCCTGAGAGATCCGGGTTCCGCTTCCGATCGGCGTGACAGTTGCTCGGATCGCCATCTTGGTGCCGGGCATGGCGGTGCTCTCCAGCTCGAACGACTTCGCGGCCTCGAAATGAGTCACCACTACGTCGTGCTTGCCGCCTGATCGGGTATCGATCATGCCTGTAGTCCCTACCGCCAGCGGGCCATTGAGCCTCGACTCCTTCATGTCGGGATTCCATTCCGGCCAGCTGTTCACATCGGACCAGATGCGCCAGACCTCGGTTGGCCCCGCACTCGTTTCCAACGATGCCTCGCGAAACGCCATCGCCCTCATCTCCTTGGCCGAATCAGCTCGGCCCTCGGCACCTCCTGCTCGTCGTCCCTACTGGAGGCACAGGTTACCGGAGGAGCTCAAAGCTGCCGATCAGTTTGCGCTGCCTCCGAAGCAGCGGACCTTTGGTAAGGTGAGGCTCTGCCGCCGCTCGAAATAGAGCGACGGTCGGGGGTAGCTCAATTTGCGGAAACTCGTTATTTTTGTCTTTGCCTTCGCGAGCCTGGCACGGCCAGTGTCGGCGGATGACGGGCTCATCGCTCAACAACAGCAGATCAAGCAGCAGCTGGCCCAGGTGGCGACAGCCATCTCAGCGCTCGACGACAAGATCGCTGGCACGCAGGCGGAGATTGACTCCACCCAGCAGAAGGTCGACAAGGAGCGCGGCGAGGTGAAGGTCCTGGCTCGCACGGTCTATGCCCAGCCCGCGTCTCCTCTGCTCGTCATCTTCAGCGCCAGCTCGCCGAGCGACGCGCTCACCCGCTACTCCGACCTCAAGGTTGCTGCGGAGAGGGCGGCTGCCACCAAGGCTGCGCTCGACCGGGACACCGACCGGCTCAAAGCTGACAAGGCCAATCTGGAGAAGGACCGCGCTCGGCAGGTGGCCATGCAGCATGACCTGAGCCAGAAGTATCAGCAGCTGGGCGATGCGATCGCCGCCCAGGCGGCGCGAAGCCAGAAGCCCGTTCCTGATCAGACACAGACGCCGGCCGCGCCTGCCACCACCGCCAACACCCCGCCTGTGGCACAAGGCTCGATCCAGCAGATCATTCTTGACGCGTTTGCCTCGCAGGGCGCCGGTGCCCAGGCCTGGGCGCTCCGCATCGCGAAGTGCGAGTCCGGCTACAACCCTCGGGCGGTCAACTCTTCCAGCGGCGCCGCCGGCCTCTTCCAGTTCCTGCCCTCGACCTGGCGCAACATGCCCCAGGGCAAGGCGGGAAAGGATGTCTTCGACCCTGTCGCCAACGCCCAGGCGGCCGCCTACTACTACAGCACCAGCGGAGCCGGTCCTTGGGTCTGCCGCTAGTGGGACACTAGCTGAGGAGGTAAAGGGGAAGCGACGCTCCCCCGGGTAAGCTGAGCGGGTCGCGTCGGTCTCGCTGGGGGGTTCTGGTTGGCCAAGCTTCTGATCTGCTTTGCACTCACGCTGGCGCTGCTGCGGCCGGTGTCCGCCGACAGCGCCATCCCGAGCCAGCAGGACTTGGAGCAGCAGCTGGCGGAGGCCACAGCTCAGGTCCAAGCCCTGGACACGAAGCTGGCGGATCTCCAAGATGAGATCGACCAGACGCAGGTGCGCATCACTCACGAGCAGGCTGAGCTGCGCCAGCTCGCCCGCTACCTCTACGGCCAGCCGGCGTCGCCGATCCTTGCGCTGTTCAGCGCCGGCTCGCCGTCCGAGGCGTTGAACCATTACGCGGACCTCCGCGCCGCCGCCGAGCGCGCCGCTGCGACACGGTCTGCCCGCGACCGCGATCTGAGCCGCTTGCAGAGCGAGAGGACCACGCTGGAAGCGGACCGTCAGAGAGCCGACGCCGCGCGCAGCACACTAGCCGATCGCTACCAGCAGCTGCTGCTCAGCCTGGGCGTGAGCAGCGCGATCCAGGTGCTGATTCTCGACACCTTCGCTGCCTACGGGCCTGCCGGGCAGGCCTGGGCGCTCCGAGTCGCCGACTGCGAATCGCACTACAACCCCGACGCTGTCAACTCCTCCAGCGGAGCGTCAGGGCTCTTCCAGTTCCTGGCCTCCAGCTGGGCCAGCACGCCTCAGGGCCGGCAGGGCCTGTCGGTCTTCGATCCGGCGGCCAACGCCCAGGGGGCCGCCTGGTACTACGGCGCGACAGGCCGCACGGGCGGTCCCTGGAGCTGCAAATAGAGGCGCCGGGCTCTAACCCGGCGCATCCGCTCAGCGCAAGTGACACCGCGCCGACTCACTGGGAGCCGGCAGCCACCAGACCGCACGACGCGGACTGGCGATGTATCTGGCCGGCCAGCGAGCAATTGCACCAGCCGAGGTCAGCAAGCGCCTGCCATGACGGCTACAACGTTTCGAGACAGGTTTGACGCCTCCGGCACGCGCCCGCCACTAAAGGCCGACCGGGAGGGGTTCGTCAAGGGGAGGCGCAGCCGCCCCTTGACTGTCTATATTGAAGGCGCCGATCGCGTCTCGCTCTTACGTCCCACCACCACGTCGGCGTGGGTCTCGCCGCAGCCGCGGCGGCTCAGCGCTTCGCCCCTTGGGTGCGGTGGCTCTCGCACTTCTCCTGGTTACCGCTGCGTTCCTGCTCGACCGCGGCCTGGCCGCAATGCTGCGGCCGCGGGCGACCGGTCCCGTGAAACCGGCGGCTGCCCATCATCCGGTGCCGCCCCAGGGCGTCGTCGTCAAAGGACTCACCGGACTCACCGCTGGCACCTGCCTCAGCTTTGCTCCGGCCGGCAAGGATCGGCGCCAGACAGTCTTCATCGACGCCGGCCATGGCGGCCTCGACCCCGGAGTTGTCGGTCGCACCAGCGCTGGTTCCACGATCAGCGAGAAGACAGCCACGCTCGAGGTGGCTCTGGCGCTGGCGGCCACGCTGCGCACCGCCGGCTATCGAGTGGTCCTCTCGCGCACGGCTGACACCACGCTCATCGGCGCGGGCGCGGACGGCACAGGAAACGGAGTGCTGACGCGGGAGGCCCTGCGGCAGGACCTCATCGCACGCGTCGACTGCGCCAACGCCGCCGGTGCCGACGTGCTGCTCGCCATCCACTTCAACGCCTACGACGGCCTGAGCGCCGGGGGCACTGAAACCTACTACGATTCCGCCCGCGCCTTCAACCAGCAGAATGCCCGGCTTGCAAAGGCTGTGCAGGCGCAGCTGGTCGCCGGTCTTGGGCTGCCCGACCGAGGTGCGCTCTCCGAGGCCAGTCTCAACGTGCCGACCGTCGATGCGGCTGCGGAGAGCTATGGCCATCTGGTCGAGCTTGGGCCCGCCCAGCAGGGCTGGCTGGAGCGGCCCAGCCGCATGCCGGGCGCACTCACTGAACCGCTCTTTCTGACGAACCCCCAACAGGCCGACCTGGCTGCTTCCCCCTGGGGTCAGCGACGCATCGCCGCTGCCCTCAAAGCAGCGCTCGACGCCTACTTCGCCGGGGGCTAATTGCAGCAGAGATGGCTTCGGGCCTACCCTGATTGCCGTGGAGAAACTGGTTGCGGGCATCGACCTCGGCGGAACCAAAATCCAGGCTGTCGTGCTGGACAGAGAGCGGGTGCTTGGCAGCGCCCGCGCAGCCACTCCCCAAGAGGGCGCCGACTCCGTCATGGCGGCAGTGGTGGAGGCTGTGAAAACCGCGCTGCACAACGCCGAAGCGAGCGGCTCGGCGCTGGCGGCAGTCGGCATCGGCACGCCAGGCACCATCGATCTGCGGGGCGGGGTGGCCAACGCCCCCAACCTGCCAGGGTTCGAGAAGCCGGAACCCGTGCCACTGGCCGCCGGCCTGAGCAAGCGGTTCGGCGGCATCAAGGTGAAGGTTGACAACGACGTTCGAGTGGCAGTGCTGGGTGAGTGGAGGCGCGGCGCCGGCAGGCCATTCACTGACTTCCTCGGGGTCTTCGTCGGCACCGGCGTGGGCGGTGGCCTGGTCTTGGATGGGAAGATCCGCCATGGTCTGGGCGCAGCCGGAGAGATCGGCCACACCACTGTGAAGCCAGGCGGCCGCAAGTGTGGCTGCGGCCGCGATGGGCACCTGGAGGCTTACGCCGGACGACGCATGATCGAGGCGACCGCCCGCCGTTGGCAGGGCGATGGGCGCAAGACGAAGCTGTTCCAAATCATGAAGGACAAGGGTCGGGACCGGCTGACCAGCGGCGTGATCGCGAAGGCGCTGAACAAGCACGACGCAGTAGCTCAGGAGCTGGTGGACCAGGCCGTGTGGGCTCTTGGCGTTGCCCTGTCAAACGCGCAGAACCTGCTCGATGTGGAGGCCATCATAGTCGGCGGCGGGCTCGGCGACCGGCTCGGCAAGCCGTTCATCGACCGGGTCGCGGAAGCGGCCCAGCCGCTGCTGCTGGTGCCAGAGCGGCCGCCTCAGTTCCTGCCCACTCAATTGGGCGACCTCTCCGGCGCTGTCGGAGCAGCAGTGCTCGCCGCCCCCTAGCAACTAGCCTGTCCCATCCTCGTCCGGGGCGCGCAACCGGGCCGGTGGCTGGCGAGGGTCAGAAGTGGCCGCCCGTTGTCGACTCTGAACAGGCCTAGATCGCGAGCAAGGTCCAGGATCCGAGATCCGGCTAGCGATAGGCGCGAGCCTGGATCCCGTAGAGCTCCGCGTAGAGGCCGCCTCGCGTCATCAGCTGATCATGGCTGCCGACGTCGCTCAGACGGCCGTCGTCGACGACCACTATCAGGTCGGCCATGCGCACAGTGCTGAACCGATGCGAGACCAGCACGGTGACGCGGCCGTGAGCCGATCCCGCCTTCGACTGAGCGGCAAACCGTTCGAAGAGGGCGTGTTCGGTTTCCGCATCCAGCGCCGAGGTCGGCTCGTCGAGGATCAGCAGCAGCGGGTCCTCGCGCATGAACCCGCGTGCCAAGGCCAGCTTCTGCCACTGGCCGTAAGAGAGGTCGGTCCCCCCTGGCCAGCTGCTCCCGAGCTGGGTCTCCAGGCCACCGGGCAGCTTCTCCACCACTGCCTCGGCGCCACCGCGCGCGACCGCGGCGCCAACGGCGACGAGGTCGTCCTCGCGCGGCTGGTCACCGAGCCCGATGTTGCGCTGGGCGCGGAATTCGAAGCGCATGAAGTCCTGGAAGGCGCCGCCGATGCGCGCGCGCCACTCGGCCGCGGGGATGCGGGTCAAGTCCAGGTCGTCAATGAACAGCCGCCCGGACGTAGGTTCATAGAAGCGGCACATCAGCTTGACGAGCGTTGACTTGCCGGCGCCGTTCTCTCCGACGAGCGCCAGGACTGCGCCGGCAGGCACCATGAAGGAGACGCCCTCCAGAACAGCCTTGTCAGTTCCCGGGTAGGTAAAGCTCACGTTCTCGAAACGCATGCCTCGTTCGATTCGCTGCGGCGCCCGTTGGTCGGCCCGCTCAGTGTGGCGGCGCGCATACTCCTCCAGCCAGGTCAACCTCCCCGCTGCATCCAGCGTCCAACGGAGAAACTGGGCCTCGCTCAATCCCATGCCCAGGTAGCGGGCTAGGCTTCCGCCGGCGACAAGCGCCAGTACGACACTGCCGGCGGACCTGTGCAGGACCAACGCCACCACCGCCAGAGCGACGCCGTAGGCCACTCCAAAGAACGCCCAGGCCGCTGAATAGATGAAAGCGCTGGTCCAGCGGGCCCTCGAGAGGGCCGCATAGCCGTTCGCCCAGGCGACCCGGCGCCGCCGGACCAGCTCGCCGCCGTTGCGCACTCTCAGCTCCTTCCCTGAGGCTGCGCTGGTGGTGATGTCGAAAAGATGGCGGACCAAGCGGTTGGCGGGCGCGGCGAGGTCCTCCGCCCGCCGTTCCGCGCCGGCCCGCCAGGAGCCGGAGGTCGCCGCGGGCACAGCGAACAGGGCCAGGAGGACGAGCGCAGGATGGATCGAGGCCAGCAGGCCCACGGTGGTCA
>JAABUQ010003576.1_pt1 | contig 28240 bp, 19 predicted proteins | sample 5560001 | NCBI WGS metagenome assembly JAABUQ01 (sample SAMN10711888, study PRJNA513371) | rock metagenome | isolation source: Antarctica rocks | place: Antarctica: Victoria Land, Finger Mt nord | collected 2015-12-18 | reverse complement strand
ATCCACTTGAATCCGTGCAGCAACTCGTGCCTGACGTACCTACACACATTGCCGACGCTCTGCATCGAGCAATGGCAATTAATAGCAACGAACGTTTTGAGACCGTCGAAGCATTCTGGCAAGCATTGAATGCACAGCCAATTGCCCAACCTAGCGTGACTGTTGTGCCTATGGCATCACCGAAGCGAGTAGAAGACATTCCAACAAAGGTTTTCACACCAACGCGAAATATTGCTCCATATGCACCCGTTTCCCGTTCGACAGAAGTTGCAAGAGAGAGAAGACGACGTTTACTGCCCGCTCTCCTCGCGTTGTTTGCCCTTCTCGCGCTAACTGCAGGTATAATCTTTGGCACTGGCGTGTTCAAAGGACTGCAATTTGGATTCGCCGCTCATGTTACTGCTACTCCAAAGCCAACAGTGGCTCACACAACACCTACAAGAACCGCGGCACCGACGCCGAAACCAACAACTGTGCCACCTACAGCAACCGCTGGAATAACACCACTGCCAGCAACGCCACCAATCGTACCTTCCACATATCCAATATTAGGTAAAATCTACTATGGTCAAGCTACCAACACGAGAGTAACGCCAAAAGAAAGTGCTGCTATCACTATCAGGAATATTACGCAGAATAACCCAAATATCAGCGGAAGTCTGGACATTGCACCAGGGCATGATCTAATAGGTAGTGGAAATTTCACTGGAACAGTGTCAACCAATAGAACTATCTATTTTGTCGTCGCTTCATATAATGGACTTGACCCATTGGCTTTTAGTGGGACAGTACAGACGGACGGAAGTATGAGCGGTACATACTGCAGCATATATGCTAATGGCTCATGTGACCCCTCTCAGGGATACGGTACTTGGTCTACAAATGCACCGTCTGCTAATAGTACGTCTGCGCCTCAATATAATGCTTATTCAGTGTTTATAGTGAGAGATGCTTACAAACAAAATAGTGATAGCTGAATTTGTCTTCTTGTTATATTTTCTGTGTCTATGGTAAAAAAATAGCCTCATCCTGAAACTTCGCCTTGCTCTTGCTCGTGTTACTGGGGGTACGAAGAAAATAACAATATGTTTGTGTTGTCTTTGAAATAACACAACAACCTATAAGAGCGTAAGGAGATTTTGTAGAATGTATCCTTTTGACCAAAATAACCAGCAGATGTACCAACACTATGCGAATTCCTGGGATCAAGGCACATACTCGCAACTTCCTGAACAAGAAACCCGCCAGAACTATCAACAGTTTGTCCAAAATGCTCCTCCACAGATGGTGGAACAAGCGCATCAACAATACTTTGAGCAAATGCCTCAGCAGCAGCGTGGAAACCTCATGCAGGGATTGATCGGTAGCCTCACGGGGCAAGGCTTCAACCCACAACAAGCAGGTATCCCAAATGTTAACAATCCCCAGAATATGTCACCACAAGATGCCGCACGTCTCGCTGGCTATGCACAGCAGCAGAACCCTGACATTCTGCATCAAATCATGGGTCCTGGAGGCCCTTTGGGAAGTACTGGCGCAAAGCTCGCAGTGGCCGGTATCGCAGCGTTAGCAGCCAAGCAATTCCTCGGTAACAACAGTGGTGGCAGAGGCGGGTTGTTCTAACAGCTGGCGCAAAAACACAATAGTCAACAGTTAAGAAGCTAAAAACATAACAGCAGGCTACCCCAAAAGGGTAGCCTGCTGTTATGTTTTTAGCTTCTTAAGTTAGAGAAAGATAACACTTTACCTCGTAATTATGATATACTGCACTTCACTACACAAAAATATCCCTTATCTATTCACCCATATGTGGTAAACGAGGACAGCTTATGCTCTACGATCATACAAAAATTCAAATAAAGGCAGGCGATGGGGGTGATGGCTCATCGCATTTCCGCCACGAAAAATTTGCACCCTATGGTGGACCGGATGGTGGTGATGGTGGACGTGGTGGAAGTGTCTACTTTGAAGCTACACACAATATAAATACGCTCATTGACTACCGCTATCGTCACAGCTTCAAAGCCGATTCTGGTGCGGATGGTATGCGCCAGAAAATGCACGGAGCCAAAGGTGAAGATGTTGTTTTGCTTGTACCGCAAGGCACAATTATTCGCAACGCTGACACGCAGGAAACAATTGCTGATCTCGTCGAAGATGGACAACGTGTCATGATCGCACGAGGTGGACGAGGTGGTCTTGGCAACACCCACTTTGTCACATCCACCAATCAGGCACCTAAAGAAGCACAAAAGGGCGAACCTGGACAAGAACTTTGGATCACACTTGAACTGCGTCTCATTGCTGATGTTGGACTGGTTGGCTATCCAAATGCTGGTAAGTCCACTTTGCTCTCGGTTGTCACAGCCGCGCGTCCTAAGATCGCGGATTATCCATTTACTACACTTTCACCCAATCTAGGTGTTGTCGAAGTTGGTCAACCACAGTATGGCGATGGCTATGGCTTCGTCCTTGCCGACATTCCTGGACTTATCGAGGGAGCGGCGCAAGGTATTGGGCTAGGACACGAATTTTTGCGCCATATCCAGCGGACACGTCTCTTGTTGCACATCCTTGATGGTGCATCACCAGATCGCGATCCGTGGGAAGACTTTCTCGCGATTAATCGTGAACTTCACGAGTACGATGAGCGTCTTTCCACACGTCCACAGATTGTCGTCTTGAACAAGATGGACCTGCCAGAAGCGCAGGAAATGTGGCCTGCACTCAAGGCAAAAGCTGAAGCCGCTGGCTATCCGGTCTTTGCAATCTCTGCTGCTTCTCATCAAGGGACTGAGGAACTTATGCAGTTTACCTCAAAGCGTCTTGGCGAGATACAGCAAGAAGAGACAGAACGTGCAGCAGCTCAAGTGGTTGCTGATATGGCAGGACCCGTACTTCGTCCTCAACCAGATGATGCCTTTATTGTTACAAAGGAAAATGGTGTGTATGTCGTGCGTGGCAAGCGTGTAGAGCGTGCGGTAGGTATGACTAAGCTTGATAACGAAGAAGGCATGGACCGTCTACAGATCACGCTTGAAAAGATGGGCGTCACGCAAGAGTTGGAAGCGGCAGGTGTACAGGTCGGCGACGTTGTGCGCTTTGGCAAAGTGGAACTGCTCTGGGGGGAATAAATCCGCACCTGTGGTAAGAGGAGGCAACATGTAGCGCAAGAATTGTGGTATACTATAGCTACTGTAATACATGTTGTCGCGTCAAAACGGTAATTATCGTTTATACCATAGAATGTGGGTTCTGCTTAAGATATGGGAGAAACACTCACTCTTCTCTTTCGGAAGCATAAAGAGAACGCGTACGAAGTACGGGTAAGAGAAAGTTGGTCTGGTCGTACCGTGATCGGCAGCTTTACTCCTCCCTACACAGGAAAACAAGTACATACCCTACAAAAAAAACTGAATAGTTTGAAGAGTGACGATCAAGAATTGCGTGTCATTGGTCAACAACTCTTTTTAGCACTTTGTGGCAACGAAGATTCTGAAGTGGGGCACCACGAAGTTGCTGAACAATCAGTACAAGCTATTCTACGCAGTGTCATTCAACGAACTCTGAGAAGACGTGGTACAGTAGCGCTTACCTTTTGCTTTGAACAAGAATGTACCGAGTTTGTGCAATACCCGTGGGAGCTCCTGCACAACGGCGATCATTTTTTGCTGGCATCAGGTATTTTTACGCTCTCTCGGGCACTAGTACGACCTGACATTCCTCTTGGTTGTGAGCTTCCCATTCGTCTTCCTATGCGTGTGTTGTATATCGGCTCTTCTCCCTCCGATTGTACATCGTTAGAGACGGAGCGAAGCTTCCAAGCGCTCCAGAACGGCCTCACACCTCTTATTGAGACGAATCAAGTCTATGTCGATAGGCTAGAGCCGTCAACATTTGATGAGCTTGTACGCTATCTCAACTCTTATGGTGGAGCAGGCAAGCTAAACGATAGCGAGACGGAGATACCTTGCTACGTTGTTCATTTTGACGGACATGGTGCATATGGACGCCTCTGCACGAAGAATAGTTGCGAAAAACTGAATGAGCCTTCGGCCCCGAGATGTGTTGATTGCGGAGCCTCACTCAGCCGTATTAAACCACAGACATATCTCTGTTTTTGTACCGAAACAGGATGCAATCGCTATATTGATACACAGTCGTTGCGTGAACTCTTCCTCAGTAGCGATGTACGGCTAGCAGTGTTCTCTGCTTGTGAGACGGCGACGGTGAGTGCTGTACAGTCTCATAAACAACGCATCACGGCGGTTGATGCTACGCTTGCAACCGCACTCGTAATGGATCAGGTGCCTGCTGTGGTTGCTATGCCTTTCTCGCTACAAGATGATATTAGCCCAACATTCATGTATCACTTCTACGAAGCTATAGCCGATGGTCGTACTCTGGAAGAAGCGCTTTCTCGTGCTCGTCAAGCGCTGCTCCCAACGCATCAAAGAAGTTGGTTCATTCCCGTTCTCTATCGGCACGTCGTTGAAGGTAAAGAAGGCCCTGTCGCACTGATTGAGAATGATGACACGCCAGAAGAGCACGATCATCCTTTTGAGCATTTAGACGTACCTACATCCTACATAGGGCGTGAGCAAGAACTGCATGACCTTGACGAACTTCTATTCTTAGCGACACAAGATGCACAGGGAGTCTCAACGAAAACTTCTGCAAAACTCCGTCCTGGCACACATCATATAGCCCTTACCGGATCAGCCGGTATTGGAAAAAGTGCGCTTGCCTGCGAAGCTGTGCTGCGTAATCGAGAGAAATTTCCAGGCGGTATTGTTGGCGTTTCACTACAAGGAGGAAAGTCCTTTGGCGATGCGCTCATCGAAATATTACATTATTTGCATGTTCCACTAAAAGCAGGACCAGCGGCTGATTTAACGCATCGTGCTCGACTTGTGCTTAACACAGTACGCTCGTTAGTGAGCCGCGAGCTTCCTTGCCTTTTCCTCCTGGACCGATTTGATGAGGTGAAAGATTCCTCTGAGTTAGAGCAATGGCTTCATTTCCTCTGCTCCTTTCCTCCTGAGACCGTTGTCCTGGTAACGTCTCGTTCAAATCCAGGGGCCATGATGGTAGTGAATGGAAGCCACTGTCATTGGTATGAATACCATGTTGGAAAAATGACAGATTCAGATCTGTTAAAACTGTTTATAGATCTTGCCTCATCTAACGGCCTTGACCAGTATATTCACCTTAACGATCCCAAACAGCAAGCAATTCTACATGAGATTTGTACGCTGCTCGATGGCTATCCTCTTGGTGCTGAGTTGATCTTTGGTGCAGCACGTTCTATTGACGGAAAAATGTTCGCGCCAGAGGCTGCAACGCGTTCTCTGGCAGAGATACGTGATGAACTGCATAACACACCACTCGCCGGTATTCTTGCAGTCTTAGATGTCTCCTATCGGCGTTTATCATTGGTTGCGCGGTTGCTCCTCGCGTATCTTTCGGCTTTCAAACTACCCTTTAGTCGTGAGCAAATTGTGCTGCTTGTAGCACCTGAAACATCTGCCAGTACAGAAGATGCAGTGCGATTGATACGTCAGCAGGACGTATCTCAGGGAGCAACTGCTACCGCGGAGGAAGTTCTTCCCTCTGAACTAGCTGCCAACTGGCGAGCGGCACGTGATGAACTTGTGCAGGCGTCATTTATTCAGTTTGATGGACGTGTCTATACCATTCATCCTCAGGTACGTCATTTTGCGATATCACACTTACCCTTAGAAGAACGGCGGCGTGTGCATCGCCTGGTTGCAGCATATTACTACACCTTGCCGCAGCCCAGTCCTGAAGAATGGGTTGCAGCCGTAGAACATTTGGAAAGTGCTGGTGAGCCACAAGACTTGCAGGAAGCGGTGCAGGTTGCCGTACGTGCTTCATGGGCTCTTGGAGGGCGTGGTCATGCGCAAGAACTGCTCGTTATGCTTCGTCGCGCCAATGTTCATGCCTCTCGTTTAGGAGACAAAACAGGTGAAGGGCAAATACAATGTTGTCTTGGTGCAATTTTACGCCAACTAGGACAGTATGCCGAGGCTGAGGCGTGCTTGAGGAGTAGTTTAGAGTTTCATAAAGAACAACAAACCCGTGATGAAGCAGGATGGGCGTTGTACGAGTTGGCTATGCTTTGTCGTGAAGAAGGAAACTTTCAGCAGGCAAACCTCTATGCACAAGAGGGACTCATGCTCTTCCGTGAGATAGGAAATAGTAAAGGTGAGGCGTGGATGCAGACGGTGCTTGGTGAGATACACCGTGGCTATGCTGCGTACTACGATGCGCTGGGACATTTTGAGCTAGCATTAGCAAGCTTTACAACACTGCACAACAAAGAAGGCATTGCCTCAACCCTGCGTGACCGAGGCACCGTCTACGAGGCAATTGGTAAATATGCAGAGGCATCGAATGATTACGATGAAGCACTACACATTTTTAATGAGTTAGGGCTGCGTGCCAGTCAAGCTTGGGTCTTAGCTGATAAGAGTGTTATCTTTACTCGGCAAGGCAAACTAGACGAGGCAGAGAAAGTATGTACCGAGGCCATTACTATCTTTCGTGAGCAAGGCATACGCCGTGGGGAGGCGTGGACATTGCGTGCGATGGGTGATATCGTACGTTATTGTCATGATCGGGAAAAGGCACGCACCTACTACACAGAGGCAGAAACACTATTTACTGCGCTTGGCGACCGTGTGGACCTTGCTCGCGTACTCAACGCGCTAGGAGCGGTCTCATTTGATGAAGCTGACTATCTTGTCGCACAAGAGTATTACGAGCAAGCATACACGCTTGCCCATGAGCAAGGCGCGAAGCAAATGGAAGGACGCGCCCTTAGAGGATTGGGCGATGTCTCACGTATGCTACATGCCTTTGAAGATTCCCAGCATCACTATGATACCGCTTTTGCCATTGCTACCGAACTTGACACTCCTGCAGAGCAATGTGCTGCCCTCCGTCGCCAGGGTCTTCTCTGTCAAATGCAAGAGCGATTTTATGACGCTCTTGGCTACTGGGTTCACGCGCTTGCGCTTGATATACGGCTAGGACACCCAACACGATCAGACCTGCAAACAACCGTTACGACCATGGTCAAAGAACATCGACTAGAAGAAGCATACATAGCGTTCTGCAAGCAATACGGCTTGGGGAGCGAGGGCTAGCTCTTCCTGCCAGACTACAGCGACCGTATAACAAGTAGAGGCTGCAATGTTATGTCCCTGTCAGCTAGCTCTAGCTGACAGGGACATAACATTGCAGCCTCTACACTTATTTCTCCGAGGAAGGCCGTAGCAAACGTGCTAACCAGCCCCGACGTGTCGAAGGCACGGAGGGAGTAGTAGACAACGAGACGAGAGAATGGGTTTCAGCTATATACCCAAGCGTTGTGCCTCTCCCAACTTGAGAGGAGGACACCATCGTTTGCTCATTACCAAGAGGTACTGTAACCTGTCGCTCCTCATCGAGGGTATCCGGTGTATCGTATGAATGCGTTTGTTGAACTCCTAAAGGCGTCCATTCTCCTGCATGCTCATCAATCTTCTCCTCATTACGCACTGGCTCGTGTGGGTTAGGCAAGTCTGCTGGTGGTAAGTTTCCTGTGAGGACTGGCTCCTGTTCACGCGTAATCTGGTCACGTCGCATTGGTTGTGTCTCCTGTTTTTCCAGGGCGATGCGTGTATCAACCTCGGCGAGGATGCGCGAGATTTCAGGACGTAGTGCACGGTTGCTTTCAGGTATACGTGTCCATTGGGCAAGTGCCGCCGGGTAGTATCCTGCACGATAACAATAGAGACCCAACATTGAGCGTGCATCAAAAATGTTCATGCGTTGCCATAGTGCCACCTCTTCTGCTGGTGTCTCAATCACGCCTTCGCTAGCTTCAATAATCTCAACAAGATGATAGAGATTCATGCCCATAATGCGGTAAGGATAACCATAGTATAATGCGAGTCTGCGACGGCGTGTACGCTCTGCTGGGTGTTCGCCTACAAAATAGCGCTTTGACCATGAACCGCTAGACCATATACCCCATGCCAGGATCAGCGCAAGAATACGACCCAGGTAGCGTTCCCATGGTAGTGGTGCCAAGCCTGCCATCACACCAAGCAAGGCAAAGCAAGCACCAAGTGCCCAGGCACCATACACTAAATGGCGACGATCCCAACCGAGCAGATCAAAGTGGCAATGGAGCGGCGTCGCAAGAAACGGTAATGGAAATTCAGTATGAGGTACACGGGTGGAGGTGTTCGCAAAACGTAAAACTGTAAGATGTCTACGAAAGAAGCGTGTCATCAATCGTGACTGAACGAGTGCAGAGAGACCTTCAAGTACAAAGGCTCCACCAATCATCAGTAAATTGATCTCTTGGCGTGAGAAGACGGCAATCATTGCTAGAATACCACCGAGGGCTAGTGCCCCACTGTCACCCATAATAATAGATGAGCGCCGTTTTGCCGTTCCTCTTCTACGCGCTGCCCACGATGACGGCCAGTTCCAGGGAAGATAGCCAAGCACACTTGCTGCACAAAGCAGTGCAAACACTTCCAGCACAATACCCCCTGAATGCTTGGGGTCAATAATGCCGGTCACAATGATGCCGAAAGCCAGTGCTGCACTAAAAACCAGCCCACCAGCTAACCCATCAAGGCCATCGCTAAAGTCAACCGATAATGAGGTAACACTTCCAATAGCACCAGTCATCAGCATAAGAAAAATCAACCAACCGAAGTATGCAATTTGTCCAGGAGCAACTGGACATGGTAAATCTACATTTATGGTGTGACTCGTACATACTAACGTACTTAATAGTGGCAAGTCCTTGTAGGGGCTATATGACTCTCTTCCACCGGGAAGAAGAAAAAAATAGAGGGCTGCTGCTGCAACTGATACGAGAAAAACGCCAGCAAATTTTGAGCGTTCTGAAAGTCCCTCTTTACTATAAACTTTGTTCCAGTCATCAATAAAACCAACGAGCATAAAACCGACAGTTGCGCCAAGACCAATAAAGAGTAGCGTCCACTGATCCTGCTTAAAGTCGAGCAGGTAGCCAGCGACAATACCTATACATACCATTGCAAACGTAAGTGCCGGTCCACCAACGAGGGGAAGTTCAATTGTCTTCACCTCACGCCCACCAACGGGTAAGTCAAGTCGATGCACTCCAGGCTTGTGCTCACCACTGCGGAACGTGGGAAACAACCTTCCGGCTAGACCACAAAATACAAGGCTCATCGTAGCGCAAGCCACAAAAATGATGAGTAACCATACGAGTGTCATTGGAATCATATTCTCTCCCAAGTAAGTCATAGCCTAGACGTGTCACATATTGTAACGCGATATATGAATAGACAGTAACGTATATATATAGTTAGAGGTAGCTGGTACCATAGACATTGTACACTTTTTTGCAGCCTATTATAAGCGACTTCTCAGCAAATCTCGTGCTACCTTACGATCATCCCACGGCAGCTTCTCACGCCCAACAATAATACTCTGCTCGTGACCTTTTCCTGCTAACACCAGCGTGTCTCCTTCGTGCGCATGAGCTATAGCAACGCTAATAGCCTCTGTACGATCTGCGATGCAGAGAAAATCCTGCCCTTGTCGCTTGCCTGCCGCCTCTGCGCCAACTGCTATTTCACGCAAAATCTTTTCTCGGTCCTCTTCGCGCGGGTCTTCATCTGTAATAACGAAAAAATCTGCCATCCGCGCGGCAATTCGTCCCATTACAGGACGTTTTTGTCTATCACGCTCACCCGCGGACCCAAACACAACCAGTAGTTTCCCTTTTGTCAATGGTCGCAGTGTTGCCAGGATCTTTTCTAAACTTTCGGCAGTATGTGCATAGTCAACGATAACTGCAAACGCCTGTCCCTCACTAATGCTCTCCATTCTTCCTGTGACACCCTTGACTGATGCTAAACCACGTGCGATAGCATCAAGTGGCACACCCTGACTGTACGCCGTGGCAATAGCAGCGAGACAATTACTGACATTAAAACGTCCTACTAGCTGTGTCTCTATGACCTGCTCTGCATCAGGAAAAATAACACGGAAGCGTGTACTATGCGCCTCTAATTGTACGTCAACGGCACGTACTGCTGCTGGCGTATCAAGACCATAATCAAGAATAGGGACGCGACAGTATGGTTTGAGAATATCGTAACTTATATCATCACGATTTAAAATAGCTACAGGATGACTTACAATACCTTTGTCACGCAATGGGTCCAGCATCTCAAACAAACGTGCCTTGGCACGCCGATATGCGTCAAGCGTTTTATGAAAATCCAGGTGCTCTTGCGTAATATTTGTGACAACCCCTACATCGAAGGCACAACCATGTACGCGTTGCAACACTAATCCATGCGACGTTGCCTCAATCACGGCATGAGTTACACCTACCTCTACCATCTGCCGCAGAAATTGTTGTATCTCTACTGCCTCAAGTGTACTCTGTCGTGTCGTATTTTCCCATTCTTGCCCTGGCAGCTTAAAATTCGCGGTTGTCATCAGCCCGGTTCGAAGCTCTGCTGCCTCGAAAATAGTGGTAATCAGGTTGCTTGTTGTTGTTTTGCCATCAGTTCCTGTAATGCCAATCGTACACAGTTGTTGTGCTGGATATGAGTAGAATGCGCACGCAAGATTGGCTAATGCAGTCCGCACATCCGAAACCTCAATATATGGAATGGGAAGTTGCTCCGAAGTTGCTTCCCCTAGTGCTACGACAGCTCCCCGCTTGGCTGCATCTGTGATAAAGCGACGACCATCGGTATGCACTCCAGGTACGGCAACAAAGAGCCATCCATTCTCAACCTTGCGTGAGTCATACGCTATTCCTTGAATAACAGATGTAGCATCAAGATGAGTTGGTAACGAAATAGGTGGTTGCTCTAATGCCGCCAGCAGTTGTTGTAGCGTTTGAAATTGCATGAGTGGGCTTATCATTTCTATAAAGAACAAGAGTAACAGCTAGTAAAATTGTGTACGCACACGGTGATATGGACGCATATGCTCGATATTCTGACTAAGAGACCAGAGCCTTTGATCGATTTCAGAAGCATTCATAGTATACCCCTGTCGTTGCATCGCACGACGTAATAGCTCACAAGCCCAGATCGTCCCTGCCCGTATCTCCACCTCTTCTTCGCTCCCTTGCTCTAACAACACTTGATTATCAACCAATGCTGCCAGTGCAGGATCATATGTAAGCATGCCATAATGACGCAATATCTGAGGTAGTTTGTAGTCTGCAAAAATAGTGAGTTTGTGAAGATCAGTCAATGCTCCCCACTGCTTGCCGCTGAACGCACTATGAATATCGGCAATACAAATTTGTGCTCGTTTGAAAAAACGTACTTCACGATTCCTATAGAGTGCAACGTCGTTGAACGAAGAAAAGTTCCGTGCTAGCACGTGTACAAGTGCAACCGCATTGCCATTCGCCTGTCGAATTGCCTGTACAAATTGCCCTTCATATTTTTCCTGGAGGACGCGTCCTACCTCACGCGTGTTGAAGATACGTTGCTCTAGTAAGGGAATAGGGTCCGAACCCTCGATAGGACGGAAGATAGAGGCTACTGTGTCCTCGCTGATTGTGCTTAAATAGTCCGCATTCCACAATGGCACACCCTCTTCTACCGCTCGTGTAAGTGCAGCAGCTTCGGCCCAATACCCATTCAGTGTTTCTCCTTTATAGGAGATGTGCCAGCGTTCGCGACCCTTCTCGGCCCAGAAACAAAAATTGAGAGCATCAAGAAGGAGCAACCAATTCACAGTGCGTTCTGTTCCATCATGAAAATGGTAGGTGTTGTCCCAAAGAGGAAGAAAAGGAGTTTGTTGCCCATGGATAGATAGATATTCATGTATCCACTGATTGCTTAAACGCTCTATAGCGTCCGTGACAATCCAGACGTGTTCCCCTTGCTCAAGAACGCTACACGTACTACTGAGCACCCCCAACTCGTCCTGCTCCGGTAACGCATACAGTTCTTCGTCCTTTATATCGTTCCAGCTAGAGATATCTTCCATTTGGCAACCTCTTCTTACATGTTCACCTGATTCTACAGAGATTACTCCCATCCGTCAATCTTTATAGCCCATATATTATTTCCATTGAAATAGTTCAACTCTTCACTTTATATTAAAAAATCACGGATTTTTCACACAAAACCCTTGCATCTCCTATCACATCCGTGTATCATTACTGTTGTGTATAACGTATTTGGCTCAAAAGTATATAAAGTATAGTATACACAGTTGTCTTTGCAAGTGCTTGCTGCATTACATATAATTATATGTGTGCTGTAATACTTCATTTGCATTAAGTGAAAGGATCAAACATTTCATGGAAGAGCAGCAGATTCGAGATTTTGTTCACCGTGTCTCCACAGAGGAGACTCTCCGCACAGAGCTAGCGAACGACCCCAAAAGCGTCATCGAGCGTGAAAGCTTCTCACCAAGAGTAGCCCAGGTTGTTATGCGCCTCGTGCCTCATCTTGCACTAGATAAAGAGATGAAGCCAAGCTTACAGTGGTGGACAAAATAGAGAACGACAATCTCTTGAGTAGTAGTGCTAATGTTCAAAATGCCATTTGATGCAAGTCAGCATGAGTTGCGGGAGCGGCTTCAATCCTTCCTCGATACACTACATCCTCTTCTAACACAGGATGTAGTGTATGCCTTAAAGGAACCTGGAAAACTCTTCTCGGTACATGAAGAAAGTACAGAAGCCGCACTTCCTGCGGGCGTATGGTCCTTACTTACTCTCCTCATCGCTCAATATATTACTCCCCGTATAGATAGACAACGTGCATGTAGTATTGCTGTAGCCGTTGAGTGCTTTATTTGTGCTCTTGACCTGCTAGATGATGTTGAGGACGATGATAAAACTCCTGTTGTAATACGTCTTGGAGTTGCTCGTGTACTCAATGTATCAACAACGCTTCTCATGTTGACACATCGTATATTTCTCTCACTTTCTGAGTTCGGTGTTCCTCCCTCAGCAGTGATTTCCCTCCTAAACGTCATACAAGATGAGTCCCTTCACGCCACTGTAGGACAGCATCGGGACATTCTGACTGAACAGAGATCAACAGAAAGCTTTACCATCGAAGAATGTATAGAAATCGCAGAGGGTAAAGCAGGATCTCTTATGCGCTTAGCATGTCGTATTGGTGCATTAAGTGGCAATGCAAGCAACGAAGTACTCTCGCAGTTTTCAGAATTGGGAAGATTGTTGGGAATAGCACATCAACTTGACAATGATAGTCATGATCTTTATCATATTCTTCAGTACCAACAAACAGGTAAAGCAACAGGAACTGTAAAAACAGACCTTATACGTCAAAAGAAAACACTTCCGGTTGTCATTGCTGCTCACACAATGTCCACTCTTCAGAATCTATCTTCGGCTGCCGATGAAGAGAAGCAGAAAGTACTAGCTGATCTTTTGCATGAGGGTATAATTACAACATGGGGTATTAGCTTGCTCTATCGTGAACGTGCTCACGAGCAGTTGCGGCAAATTGAAGCTCGGCATACCATTTCTCATGAATTACGTCTTCTGCTGGGCTTTCTATAGAATCAGTAGAAGCATTGGCGCAAGAAGTGAGAGGAAAGGTATGAGACGTGGGTTTTGGATGCGTGTTAGAGCAAGGCGTCTCTTTGTTATTTTTGTAGCAGCAGTTGCCTATGTTATTCTCGCTTTTGTCGATGTTGGGCAAACATCTTCACACGTAACTACTATTTATTCTCTTATGCTGCCTCTATGGGTTTCATTTGGCTTTTCTTTTTCTGTTGCTCTTATCTTTCTTTCCGTTGGTTCTCTTATTTGGTTCTACTCACGTAATCGTCAGATAGCTCTTCTGCTTTTCGCGTTTTCCAGCGCTACAATGATTCCGTTTGAACTGGAAACAGTTACCTTAATTGAACCGTCAGGTGATCAACTACTGATTACGTTATCAAATATCTCAACAGCAATATCTCTTTTCCTATTTGCAGTACTGTTGCTCGTTTTTCCTAAGAACCAGATTATATCTAAATCATGGTCATTTCATCAAAAGGCGCTGTATAATCTTTGGAGGTCTCTTCGCGCCTCTTCTATACATTGGTATATTCTCTTCCTATTTTTGCTTTTATGTGCGGGATTAACTGACAATGTTATTACTTATATAATTTATCCTAAAACGACACCTATTTGGCTCGATGCTTTAATAACCTTCTTCAATCTGTTTGTGCTAACTGGTAGTTTAGTAACTATCATTATTTCATTTCGCAGATCTACTACTAGAGAGCGTGAGCAATTACGCTTTTTTGTAAGTGGTGTTGTGCTCTCTTTGGCTCCACTTTTACTACTCACTGTAATACCTCAATCAATACCGATTTTGTCCCCATATGCCATTAACCCTCAAATTACAACGCTTACCATCATATTGCTTCCATTGTCGCTTGGTTACTCCATCTTGCGCTACCAAATCCTTGTCTTTGATACCTACATTCGTCGTACCGTCAATTGGATTATTGGCTTGATCTTTCTTGCGATACTCGTTTACGCCGTAACTCTTGCTGGTAGTCTGCTCTGGGGAGCAATTGTACCGTTTTACGTAGTTGTAATTGTGACTGCTATGGCTATCCTTGCACCGACAATTTGGTGGTCGGCGAAAATACTGACAGAGCGTGTTCTCTTTAAAGAGTCATTGCGCTATCGTCGTCTTATAGATAAGCCAGTTGAGATAGGCAATGAGGTCTTTGATTTAGAGACTTCGGCGCAACTTATCATGGTTGCTGCACTGCAAACATTCAAAACAACGCAGGTAGGCCTCTTTGTCTTTATTGAAGACACAGGCTGTTACCACATATTCCCCCATTTACGAGATGGTCAAGATGATGCGCCTCGTCACGTGCTTGCCTCACGCCTTGCCTCGTCTCTCTCTACATCATCATATAGCGATATTGATGCGCTGACGTTACAGTCCTCTGTAGAACAACGTCTTTCTACTACACGCCGACCACTTCTCCTGCATGAAGTGACACGAGCAGAAGAGGATATGCCCACTGGCTTGAGTCGCTACTTGACATCTTCGGTACCAAATGAGCAAAATGACCCTCTTGTTGCTCCTGTACGCTCACAAGGCAAGATGATTGCTCTGCTTGTCTTAGGTGAGCGTGCCGATCAACAATCATACGCTGGTCCTGATTTTGAGATCGTAGAACTTTTACTGGCACGTTTTTCTTCTCTTTTGGAGAATGCACGTTTGCAAGAGCGCTCACGACAGCATATAGCCTTACTCAATGATCTGTATAAAGCAGGTACAATATCAGCAGGAGAGTCCCCGAATCTCGAAAGTGTTGCCTCCACCTTTGCGAAAACCGCGGCAGAAGCCACAGGTGCAGGCGTCGAAATCTGTTTGTATGACAAAAAAGAAAAAATGCTTCAACCAATAACTTTTGTTGGTATTGGCCCGCAATTGCTCGCATCCAGGAAAATTCGGCTAACGCCAGATGACTGGTCTTCATACTATTATGTCGGGGGGGGAACGTATGCACATAGTGGATCTATTGATACACCTCCGTCCCTAGACCAAAAGCCACATTTTCCATTTGCCTGGCTTCCACTGAATAAAGAAGAGAAGCATCTAGGAATACTTATTCTTACCTATTCACGTCCACACCTCTTTTTTGAAGAGGAGATCCGCGTCCTGGAAATGTTTGCAAGCCAGTGTGCAGCCGCCTTAGAGAACACCCGAATTACCATAGAACTGCGTGCCGCCTATGAGCGTCAAAAAGAACTGGATGTTTTCAAAGACCAGTTTATCATGACTGCCTCTCACGAGTTACGTACTCCTCTGACTGCTGTTCTTGGTTACATCGAACTTCTGCAAGAATACAATGTGACGCTCAATGCAGATATGCGGGCGGATTTCATCGCCAAAGCACATCGCGGATGTGATGAGCTGGCGCTGATGGTGAATAACATTATGGATGCGAACCGTGTACAGGTGGATGTCGATAACACAAAAATCGGTCCTGTCTCACTACAAGAATCGGTAGTTCATATTGTAGAAATTATCGAGGCTATGTCAAAGCGTGAACAACGTACTGTTTCTATCGCAATCTCCCCCATACTCTTTGTGATGGCGGATGCCATTCGCCTCCGCCAGGTACTACTCAACCTTGTCAGCAATGCGCTCAAGTATTCTCCGTATGGGACAAGCATAGAGATTTCAGCCGAAGCAGATACTGAATGTGTGACAGTGCGTGTGCGTGACCATGGCTTTGGCGTTCCCTTAGAAGAGCAAAACCGACTCTTTGAGCGCTTTGTACGTCTTGAGCGCGATATGAATAGTCCTATCCGCGGTGCAGGCTTAGGTCTTTATATTTGTAAGCAGTTACTTGAAGCGATGGATGGTAGAATATGGGTACAGAGTAGTGGACAAGAGGGCGAAGGAAGTTCCTTCTATTTTACTCTGCGACTCGCACCTCCCCAACTATATACTGCTACGCCAGAGCAAACTAATCGCTCTGCACCTTGCCAGATACAAGCTACTATAGCAGAGCAACAAAATCGCTCTGCACTAGCATAAAAAGTAGAAGCATGACTGGTTCGCTATACCCGACTTCTCTCCTCATAACGTCTTTTTCTGGAAAGCATATGTAGTCTGTATGCAAGTAAAGAACAACAGTCGGTAGGAGATTAAATAATGACTATTGTACAGGGGGAAACCATTAGCGTTACTCCTCGTCAGGCAGAGGTATTAACATTTCTGGCAAAGCGAGATTCCTGGTCTGTGGGCGAAGTTGCTTCTACACTAGGGGTGAGTTCTGCGGCTGCAACAAAAGCAATTGCACGTCTGGAGCGAAAAGGGCTGGTGACGCGTTCAATCGACATGATGGATAGGCGTTGCGTAAATGTCCGTATTACGCGTGCGGGTAATGATATCATTCACACTTCATAGCCGAGAAAATAGCAAAGAAGCGCAAGCAAAACTTCGGCAAGGGAGAAAGCTTGCGCTCTATTTGTTGTATAGTGACTTTAACACAAGACATACGCTACTCACGATACCTCCGCTTTAATGTACCCTTTGTCTTGTGCATATTTCCACAGCGATTGCTGAAGTTGACGGCGTGCGCGTGAGATACGGCTCATGACTGTCCCAATAGGAATTTGCAGTGCCTCTGCAATCTCTTTATATGAAAGTCCCTCGATGTCAGCAAGAACTACTGCCATACGGAAATTGGGTGGCAAGTCGTTCAACGCCTTGAATACATCTTCATCGAGGTACTTACTGAGCACCTCCTCCTCCGCGCCCATGCTTAATTCCTGTCCACTTAAATCTCTAATCTGATTATAGAGATAAAACTCCTCTCCATCTGGTAAAGGTGATGGTGTTGGATGTGCCGCTTGCTTACGATAACGGTTAATCGCTGACGTATTCAAGATACGAAAAAGCCATGCGCGCAAGTTGGTTCCAGGTTGATATGTATGTGCAAAGCGAAATGCTTTGAGCATCGTCTCTTGTACAAGGTCTTCCGCCTCTTGTCGATTATTCATCATACGCAAAGCTGTGCGATACAGGCTATCTAATTGGGCAAGAACGCCCGCTTCAAAATCTTCAGAAGGTGGTGCAGCTTCTTGTATGTCTTCTTCTGCTATTGATGTTGGTTGTGTAGTGTTCAACGGTGAAGATTTCACTCCTGACGGTCTTTCTTCAAATGCTGACTGTTCCGGCATCACGTGCTCCTCTTGCCAGATGCCCCTATGACACCTGCCCTTTCTCATGTAGAGAAAGTACTCTTAGTATATCGCACTAGCATCGGGAATGAAAGTCCCCCCCAATTATGTCGGCACTCTCGCCTCTTTTTCATGCTCTCGGGGAATAGAATCTTGCAAGAACTATGTTAGAATGAGCAGAGAGGATCATGCACCTGTGTAGGAGAAAGTTTTATGGATGATTGTATGGATTGTGTTGAGACTGTTGCTCGCCTTCATCTCTATATAGATAGAGAGTTGAGCGATGAGGAAATTGTCATTGTGCAACAGCACCTTGAAAATTGCCAGCAATGTGACTGCCGCTTTCATTTTGATATCAGTATTAAGCGACTGATTCATGAGCGCTGTGCTGTTGAGCGTGCGCCCAATTCCTTGCGTGAAAGGGTATTACACTTACTTCATTCGTCACGTACTGGTACCGTCGTAGTCGATGCTAATTTCGAGAAGGAAATGCGCATGGAACTTGAGGAACGTTAACGCTTCTTCCATCCGTCGGTTTAAACACCGAGGGCATGAAGAAGCGTTAGCTTCAATTGTGCCAGCAGAAGCATCTCCCCAATTGCAAAAAGAAACGCGAAACCTAAAAACGGTAATAACTCCCTGTAGTGTTCAAAAGTCTCGTCGCGCCTACTTACACAGACAAGCACGATAAGGTTGAGGCTTCCTAACGCTGTAAGGATACCAGCGGTGCTCAAAAGCGCGATAGGGTACAAAATGAGCACGTTTTGCGAAGCAACAACGAAAAAGCAAAGAACTAGCCCTGGCAGATACTGTACGAGTTCTTGCCCTGTGGTAACACTTCGCTTTTCACTATAGCCGCACCAGAAGAGGCGATTGAGCATGGGGAGTAGCAGGAGTGCCATTGCTAAGCCTGTGACGAGTCCTGTTGCAAGCCGCAGTAAATTATTTGGTCGATAGATATGCTGTATACCCAGGTCAAGTAAAAACGAATTTATGCCATCAACAGCGAGTGCTGTGATGCCTCCAACAAGAAGTATAACAAGAGGCCAGGGTGGAAGTTGTTGTGCGCGGCCTTTTCCTTTGCCATATAACGTAGTAAGCGTCATGAGAAAGCCTAAATAAATACCAGTATTTCGTGCACACAGGGGTAGTCTTTCTCCTCCTGGGTAAAAAGAATGTGATGCGATTTGAGCACATATGCCGCTATCGAGCCAACTCATGCGGTTGAGCAATGATGCTCCTGGAAAAAAGAGCAATATTGCAAACACAAGAAGCGAGAGTAGTACTATTCCTCCAATGAGCCAACGCTTCGGTCGCTTTCTCTGGAAATAGTGTGTCGTGGAGAGTGTGCTCATAGAATTGCCCCGAAATGAAACAGCGAGTTGAACTGAAGCAACATATTAAAGAATATAGCAACTCCTGTCACGATCATTAAGACGCCCGTTCCTATCTCGATCTTCCCAAGGTGCGGCTTCAACCATTTCAACACCTTGCTCACCTGATTAAGACCCAAACCGAGGAGTAGAAATGGCACACCCAATCCAAGTGAGTACATCAACAAGAGAAGCACTCCTTGCTTCAATGTTGCAGCTTGCCCGGCTAACGCCAGGATCACACCAAGAATTGGACCTACACAAGGACTCCATCCAATAGCAAAGACGACGCCGGTTAACACAGATGCGAAATAGCTTGGGCGTGCAGGACGAAACTCAAAATGTTTCTGCCAGTAAAGGAAAGGTATTCTGAGCAGCCCCATTAAATGAAGTCCAACAATAACGAGCAGAACTCCTCCAATCTGTCGTAAAAGAAATTGTTGCGCACGTAAAAAACTTCCTAACGTGCTCGCTGTAGCACCCAGAGCCACAAATGCTAGTGTAAAGCCAAGCACAAAGAGGGCCGCATGCAAAAATGTGACTAGACGTGCCGTAGATACTTGTCTCTCTTCTACTGATTGGTACACACTCTGACCGACCAACTGTGCCAGGTAGATCGGCACAAGTGGCAACACACAGGGTGAAAGAAACGATACCAGCCCTGCTACAAATGCAATACCTATATTTATCTGTGAGGGATTCATGTTTGCTATAACTCCTGAAAACCTGTACTCAGGTATAGTATAGGCCCTCAGGCAGCCATATGCAACATTGCTGTCGTCGCCGTGCCAACGCCCTTTCGTCAACTACCGAGATGAAGTCTTGAAGAAGCGTTGCAACTGACCCCAAATTGTACGCTTTGTTTTATCCAAGGGCATTGACGATGTTTTAAGCGTCACTTGCTGTTCAAGAGGAAGCGTAGCAGGACTCGCGGAAATAACTATTGGCAATGTTGAGCGTTCAGGATCGCGGAGTGTGGAAGCTTCGGGTGGAGAAGGCAGCGAATGCACAATAACGTCTTCCGACGATGGTGGAGGAACTATGACATCTTGATACGTAGGTCGATGTGTGGTTGGACGCTTCGGCAGCTGTATTGTTAGCCGTTCTCGTTGCCCTTGAGTTATGGGGATGCCACCTGACGATTGAGATGGTACAACCAATGTTGGAGGATGCAGCAATAATCCACGTAGGTCTCGTGCCATAAGCCCCGCGTTTTCGTAGCGCTCCTCGCGATCTTTTGCCATTGCGGTAAGAATGATGCGTTCTAGTTCTGGCACGATCTCTTCATTGAGTACACTGGGTGAACGCACTGCACCTGCAATAATTGTCTGCGTCAGCTCAGGCATTGAGCGTCCAGTAAACGGTCTCTGGCCTGTAACCAACTCATACAAAACAACGCCTAACGCATAGACATCGCTACGATTATCTAATGTCTGTCCCCATACTTGCTCTGGTGATGCATAGTAAATGCTTCCAACCAGCGTTTTTGCAACCGTAATTGGTTGATGGCCTGTAGCACGCGCGAGGCCAAAATCCATTACCTTGATTTTTCCCCAACGATCCAGCATTAAATTTTCAGGCTTTATATCACGATGAATAACGTCGCGCTCTTTATATGCGGCATCAAGAGCATCGGCTATCTGCGCCCCATATTCGAGCGCGAGGTGTTGAGGAATAGTTCCATCAAGATAAAGCAGGTCAGAGAGTGTGGGACCTTGCACGTATTCCATGACAAAATACAGAAGTTTGTTTTGCTGACCCGCATCATAAATATGAACAATATTGGGATGGTTAAGACCGGCGATGATTTGTGCCTCACGGATGAAACGTGCCACGTAGGAGGCGTCTCGCGCTAGTGTCTTGGGCAAGACTTTGATAGCGACCTCGCGCCCAAGCGCAATCTGTTTCCCGCGATACACCACGCCCATTGAGCCGTGACCAATCTCCACCTCCAACTGATACCCACCTAGGCTCTGACCGGCCAATTCGTTCATGTATTCCATCCTCAAGTTCATATCTCACGAAAAAGACAATCTACATACTTAATCCTTATATTGAAATAAACGTATCGCTACAACGCTAATAGTGTATGACACCCAAAGGTACGTGACTTTTAAAGAGAGACAGAGTATACAGTATTGTAGTAAAACCACAATACTGTATGCTCTGTCTCTCTTTGCATGATTAGGACTTACTCCATCAGTCAAGATAATCTTTCAGAATACGGCTTGCTTGGGGGTGACGCAGTTTACGAATGGCTCGTTCCTCGATTTGTCGCACACGTTCGCGTGTTACCTTCAGCTTCTTGCCGACCTCTTCTAACGTGTGATCGTGATCGTCTACAAGGCCAAAACGCAGCTCAATAACCTGTCGCTCTCTCAGCGTGAGTTGTCCCAGCACCTTGCGAATCTCTTCGCGTAAGAGATGCTGATCTGTCACCTCGCTGGGGCCACGCTCCCGTACATCTTCTATAATGTCTCCTAGCGTGTTTTCCTCTTCTTCAGAAAGGGGAGCATCGAGCGAGAAGACCTTCTCCGCCCATATCAGCAACTCGCTGACACGTTCCGGCGTCATGTTCAACCGCTCTCCAATGTTTTCTGGCGTTGGCTCGCGTCCCATCTCTTGATACAGTTGACGCGTAGTACGTTTTACACGCATCACCTCTTCCATGATATAGACAGGAAGACGAACAACGCGGGTTCCTTCAAGGATAGAGCGTGTTATAGCTTGCTTGATCCACCACGTAGCATAGGTAGAGAAGCGGAAGCCTTTCTTATAATCAAACTTCGTTACAGCACGGATAAGACCAATGTTGCCTTCACCGATTAAGTCTTCCAGGGATAGCCCTTGACCAACATACTTCTTGGCGATGCTTACCACGAGTCGCAGGTTCGCCTCAATGAGATGGTTACGTGCTTCCTTTTCTCCATTCTCCGCTCGCGCTGCAAGTCGAGATTCATTAGCCGCGTTGAGGAGGGGAATACGCGAAATCTCACGTAGGTAAAGGCGTAAGCTATCGCTTTGCGCCAGGCTACTCAGGTCGGCGTCCTGTATCGTATCGCGTTCTAGGTCAGCCGCCTTGTCACGGTCACGGTTTGCATCAAACATCACATTTCGTTCCAAGTGCTTGCTCTCTTCTTCTGCAACACATACGTAGATTGGTTCAGTCTTGGCTTATTGTACCATACGAGCAAACGATTGCAAGACATCCCCTGACGTTGTTGTCTACTCGCTTCTAGTATATCAACAGATACCTATGATAACTTTATTTCCTTTCCATAGATATCCCTGTGTTTTTCTTTGTCTATATAACTACGTCGACAAAACCTCTTTTCTCGCTAGATTTTGCACGTTCTCACAACATTCTTTAGAACTCATACGTAATTACGTCTGTATAATACAGACACTGTGTACGAGAGAAAAGGATGTGCTCACACATGAGCTTGCCAGTAGCATTAGCACCGGGAACGGTAATTGGAAATAATTACGTCATTGAGTCACTCATCAACAGTGGTGGTTTTGGAGCAGTCTATCACGCCACTGATCGTAGCGAGGGAAACCGTCCCTGCGCTATAAAAGAGACCTATGATGTAACTCCTGCTGCCCGTCGTCAGGCGTTAATGGAGGCAAGTGTCCTTTTTACGGTAAGAAGTGAGCATCTGCCACAAGTCTACGACGTGCTCGAAGCCAACGGTCGTTTCTATCTGGTCATGCAACTCATCGAAGGGCAAGACTTGCTGCACCTGCTCAAAGACCGTGTTGCACGCCTCTATATGATGGCAAACGTAGGTGAGCAGGAGCCATATCAGGCAACACAGGGGCCATGCAGTGAGCAAGAGGTGTTGGCATGGATGTTTCCAATTATGGATACACTACAGGAGTTGCATCGTCGTAATCCAGCAGTGATTCATCGAGATATCAAGCCTGCAAACATTATTCTTACGCTCAAACAAACAACTGTCCTTGTCGATTTTGGCTTGACCAAACTCTATGACGCTCAAAGTAATGGCACACAAACACTGGGCAGGGCCGTCTCTCAAGGTTTTAGTCCCATCGAGCAATATACAGGGCGAACAGGTCCGCAAGCAGATATCTACGCAATGGCAGCGACAATGTACCTGCTTCTTACGAATTGCTTGCCTCCGCCAGCCGTGAGGCGTAGCATTCATGACGAGCTTATCGCGCCACGCCAGTTCAATCCAACGCTTTCGCTAAAGGTAGAGCGTGCCTTGCTCAGAGCCTTAGCGGTGCAAGCTGACCAGCGCTATCAAACTATGCGCGAATTTGCTGATGCCTTGCGAGAGCCTACGTTTGACGCCCATGCGGATACTACTCTTGTTGGGCCGAACGTTGCACCAACACTCCGATATCCATATACGCCAGTACCACAAAAACAACCTGTACCTGCATACGCAGGAGTACCACAACCTGCACAGAGCCATACACCACTAACAGCATATCCTGTTGTACCAGCGGCCCCTGGATATACTATGGTGCCGCAATCAGCCGTTGTTTCAGCGCGTCCACTTCCTGCACCATTGGGTCAAGGTTGCCTGTTCGGACTCGTACAGGCAGTACTCTCGGCATTTCTTGTCCTATTTCTAAAGCAGGAAGCCTCTTTTTATCTTGCCACATTCATAGGTTTTCTCTTCTATGCACTCGCGGGCTTTATAACAACGAGACGTGGTGGAAGTTCTCTTCGTGGTGGCTGGTCTGGTGCATGGGCTGGTATTACGAGTACCGTCATGTTCTGGGTTCTCCTCTTTATTGGTTTATTCGTTCTCTTAGCGCAGCGTATCGACTTCGATACCACGAGAGCGCAGAAACGTGGTATTACGTTAGCACCTAATGAACTGAACCGCGCGTGGCGTGCGATACAACCTATATATCCTCATCAGCCGTTTGCTCCAACACAATCTCCTTGGATCAATCTGCTCTTCTTATTAGGAAGTGGAATACTTCTTGCCTCAGCTCTAGGCTGGTTTGGCGGTATGCTTGGCACATCCCGGCGCCAGAAGAACATCGCGAAAAAGTCGCATCGTGTGCCTTGACCACCTGTGATACGATTCTGTGCAGTTAGTACTCTTCAATTGATAAAATGTACGTGGAAGGTAGGCGACATCTTTGGCTACTCAAGAACAGGCGCATTCATCGACAACTCCGACGACAGTACCAGAAGCAGCGCTGTCTTCTTCTGATATTGCACAGGCGATCAGTTCCAAATTGAACTTGGGCCGTGAACAAATTCTACGAACTATCACGCTCCTCGACGAAGGCAATACGATTCCCTTTATTTCTCGCTACCGTAAAGAGGTCACAGGCAGCTTGGACGAAGTGCAGATTCAGGCCATCGCCGACAACGCTGCGTCTATTCGCACCTTGCATGAGCGCAAAACAGATGTCCATAGGCTTATCGAAGAGCAGGGAAAACTTACACCAGAACTCGTTGCGGCATTGGGTGCAGCTACAACCCTACAACAGGTTGAGGACTTATATCTTCCCTATCGCCCCAAGCGTAAGACACGCGCCAGTGTCGCACGCGAAAAGGGACTTGCTCCGCTTGCCGACATTATTCTGCAACAACCAGAGCTACGAGGCGATAGTACAACGCTGCTTGAGGAACATGCGCGTCCATTTCTAAATACGGAAAAAGGCGTCGAAACCGACCTTGAAGCATATGCAGGTGCTTCCGATATTGTCGCTGAAATTCTTGCAGAGGATGCCAATGTGCGTAGCAGTGTACGTACCACCTTTTTCAAACAATCTGTCATGAGTGCGAAGGCAGTAGACCCTGAAAAGATTGCGGAGAAAGACCCAAACGGTGTCTATCAACTCTACTATGATTTCAACGAACCCGTAACCAAACTTGTGCCACATCGTATCCTCGCACTAAACCGAGCGGAGCGCGAAGGCGTGCTGCGTGTTGGCATTGACTTGCCCTATGAACAAGCGCAAAGAGATATCATGCACTATCATCCAATTAAAGCGACATCACCCTTTGCCAACTTGCTCTCCGAAGCAATGGAAGATGGCTATAAACGCCTTCTTGCCCCTGCGATGGAGCGCGAGGCGCGTGTAGAATTGACAGCACGAGCAGAGGAACACGCTATCAATATTTTTGCTGCCAATCTGCGCAATCTTCTGCTCCAACCACCACTACGCGCGAAAAAGGTGCTTGGCATCGATCCTGGCTTTCGCACTGGCTGTAAGCTCACGATTGTCGATGAGACCGGAAAATATATTGAGTCCGACACGATCTACCTGTTTCAGGCAGACAAAGCGCAACAGGCACTGCGCAAACTCCTGGTGCGATACAAAATCGACGTAATCGCTATCGGCAATGGCACGGCCTCACGCGAGACGGAGCAGTTAGTGGCTGGCTTAATTCGTGCGCTTGAGCAAGAAACGGGCCAGCAAATTGGTTATGTCCTCGTCAACGAAGCAGGAGCTTCGGTCTACTCAGCATCCGAGGCAGCACGCCAAGAATTCCCTACACTAGACGCGACTCAGCGCGGGACCATCTCCATTGCTCGGCGTCTACAGGACCCATTGGCAGAACTGGTCAAGATTGACCCAAAAGCCGTTGGCGTCGGGCTCTATCAGCACGATGTTGATCAAAAAGAACTGGCGGCAATGCTTGACCGTGTTATCATCTCTTGTGTCAACTTTGCAGGTGTTGAAGTCAATTCTGCCTCTGCCGCATTGCTTAAACACGTATCAGGGGTCAATACACGTGTGGCAAATGCCATCGTAAAGTATCGTGAGGAGCATGGCCCATTCAAATCGCGGAACGAGTTACAAAAAGTGCCAGGTTTCGGCCCCTCGACCTTCTTACAAGCGGCAGGATTCCTCAAAATTGTGCAAGGTGTTGAACTCTTAGATAACACCTTCATTCATCCAGAAAGCTATAATGCTGCGCGCACATTGCTAACTATGTTACCAGAAGGCGAGGGCAAGGCAACGCGCCCGGCTGATCGTATTGCGGTATTCAGGCAGCGTATCAAACTACAGAACAGTCTGGGCCGTTCTAGTGGTCGCAATCGGAGCGTAGTGAGTGATAGCGGAGAGGCAGCCTGGACTGACATCGCCAAGAAAGTAGGCGTTGGTCTTCCCACCCTCAACGACATTTTAGAAAACCTCGAAAAACCAGGACTAGACCCACGCGATGCCCTACCCGCTCCCATCCTGCGTCACGATGTACTCAAGATCGAGGACTTGGAGCCCGGTATGACTCTACAGGGAACTGTACGCAACGTTGTTGACTTTGGAGCCTTCGTCGATATTGGTGTCAAGCAAGACGGCCTTGTCCATGTATCAGAACTCGCTGACCGCTTCGTTCGTGATCCATTAACCGTCGTCGCTGTAGGACAAGTCGTGCAAGTCCGCGTCCTCAAAATAGACATGCAACGAGGCCGTGTGCAACTCAGCATGCGTAACACGCAACAAACATAATCTATGAGATAAAGCTAACTTTTGCTCTTCTGTAACGTACATGTACCAGGTCCCGAAGCATATATAAAGATGAGATGAATGAAGCAGTCGAACCATCTTTAGAGCAGCAAATGCCCACGTTCGGGCCAATGATGGGAAGAGGTATCAGGGTAGGTAGGAGGATGTAAATCGCTGTCCTCATGGTTACTGTTTAGGCAGGTCTTGCTCTGCTTGATTGAGGTTTATAGGTATGGCAAAATCATGCAGGAAGGTCTTGACCTGCTATGTGTTCGTCGAGAGCCGAGGATTTGGTTTCGACTACTATTCGCCTTGACTGTACCACAGGTGCATGCTACAGTAGAGTAGGACTACTGTGAGTATGGCACGGGACATAAACAAATGAAAACAAATGAATTGCTAAGCGCAACTGTTGAAGAATATCTGGAAACCATTTATAACATGAGCATGGAAGATGAGATGGTAATTGGCGCACGACTTGCGCAGAAGTTCGGCGTATCTGCCCCTACTGTGACTGAAATGTTAAAGCGCTTAGTGCGCGACGGCTATATTGAGATGGATCAAAAGCGTCAGGTGACACTAACCGAGGCTGGCAATCAAGCAGCAGAAGCGGTCTTGCGTCGCCACCGTCTAACAGAACGCTTTCTGGTCGATATGCTAGGCATGCCGTGGCATCAGGTGCATGAGGAGGCGGGCCGTTTAGAGCATTTTATCTCCGGCGCGGTTGAGGCGCGTGTTATTGCTAGCCTGAGCAACCCTACGACATGTCCTCACGGCAACCCTATTCCAGGCTCCGTTGACGCACGCAACTATCTCAAAAACCATAACGCGCTTCGTCTTTCCACAATTGCCCCCGGCGAAACCGTTACCCTCTTATCTATTTCAGAAGTGGTTGAAGACGAGGAGGCATTGATTCAATATTTTGAAGAGAAGGGCTTGATGCCAGGAATGCAGTTAACCACTCTCGCTAAGAATGAGCATAGCATTAAAGAGCATTCCGAGAATGTACTGCTACGTGTTGGAGCGCGCGAGGTATCTATCAGTCCAGCAGCCGCAGCGAAATTGTGGGTAACGCGCTAAATTTGTAGCGCGAAGCAATAATCTAGTAGAAATTTCTTCCAACAAACATCATACAAAAAAGCAAGATAAGGCTCTACTCGCTTTTTGGCATGTACTATTCTGTCTAAATATTGCGAAATATGTACGAAAATGTGTATTTGTGAAAGTATTTCGTAGTTTTATTACGAAAAGCTTGCTACTTTCATTTTTATTAGGTACACTATCTCAATAGGAATAAAACAATGACGTGTTCCATGTATCGCGTTGTCACGTGTATAGCTCATATTGCTACCTATTTTCCCTTTATTCCCCTAATAGAAAGGAGCTTTTATGCTTCGGAACCCTATTACAGTAAGTCCAAAGCTAGTACAAGAAATCATTGCCCGTGAAGATGCTGAGTTCAGAAAGCGTACACCACGTTCGCACGAAATTCACCAACGTAGCATGGTGTCACTTCCTCTCGGTGTCTCTAGTTCGTTCCAAGCTGTACCTCCATATCCATTGTTTATCAGTCGTGCAGAGGGAAGTCATATCTGGGATTATGATGGCAACGAGTATGTGGATTTCCACATGGCGTTTGGTAGTCTACTCGTTGGTCACTCACACCCTGTTTTGG
>JAABUQ010003575.1_pt1 | contig 28241 bp, 29 predicted proteins | sample 5560001 | NCBI WGS metagenome assembly JAABUQ01 (sample SAMN10711888, study PRJNA513371) | rock metagenome | isolation source: Antarctica rocks | place: Antarctica: Victoria Land, Finger Mt nord | collected 2015-12-18 | reverse complement strand
GGCTCGAGGTGCATCAGGTGATGGACGACATGCGGTCGGCTGACATCGATTCTCTGACGATGGGTCAGTACCTTCAACCCACCCCGCGCCATGCCAAGGTCGCCGACTTCGTCACGCCACAAGCGTTCGATGCCTACGCCGCGATCGCGCGCGCGAAGGGCTTTCTGCTGGTCGCGTCATCGCCGCTGACCCGCTCCAGTTATCACGCCGGCGCGGACTTCGCGAAACTGCGCGCGGCGCGAGTGGCGAAGCTGGCCCGCGCCTGACGCTTGCGATGCCGCGCCACGCCGAGAGCCGCCACGTCCCGTACACGGCCGAACAGATGTTCGATTTGGTCGCCGATGTCGCGCGGTATCCTGAATTCCTGCCCTGGGTCGTCGGGGTGCGCATCGGATCGAACAGCGCGACCGAGATGGTCGCGGACGTGGTGGTCGGCTTCAAGGGGCTGCGCGAATCGTTCACCTCGCGCGTGGCCAAGCAACGGCCGGCGAGCATTCATGTCGACTACGTCGATGGCCCGCTAAAGCACCTGCGCAACGAATGGCGGTTCGTCGCCGAGGTCGAGGGTGGCTGCCGCGTCGACTTCTCCGTCGACTTCGCGTTCAAGAGCCGGCTGTTCGAACGGCTCGTCGGGCAGGTATTCGGCACCGCGCTCCGCCGCATGACCGGCGCGTTCCACGACCGCGCCGCGAAGATCTATGGTGCTGAGCCGGTCGGCAATAGTAGATCGAGCGCGCACAGCGCCGCCTGAAGCCGGATGCCTCCACGGCCCAGATCGCCGAACTCGTGCTTGTCCGCGACGATCGCATTCGGGTCCGCGCCGCGTTCGGCGCGCGCGAAGATCACCGTCCCGACCGGCTTCTTCGCGGTCGCGCCGCCCGGCCCGGCGATGCCGGTGATCGCCACCGCCACATCCGCCTGGCTGTGCTCGATGGCCCCCTGCGCCATGCTCCACGCGGTCGCGATGGAGACCGCGCCGAAGGTTTCGATCACATCCGGGCTGACATGGAGAAAGCCGAGCTTGGCATCGTTGGAGTAGGTGACGAATGCGCCCTCGACGACGTCCGAACAGCCCGGCACTTCGGTCAGCGCCGCCGCGACCAGCCCGCCGGTGCAACTTTCCGCGACCACAACCCGCCGCCCGGCCGCGCGGTTCGCGTCCACCACTCGCCGGGCCGCCGCGACCAGCTCGGGCGGCAGGATCGAATCCATCATCGCGGCTCCACGCACAATGGCAGGTCGGGCACACCGACGGGCTTGCCGCGATCCTTGTCCGCCTTGAGCCGTTGCAGCGCGGTTACCACCAGCCCAGCGGCATTGGCAGGGGGCAGCGGTGCGAGGTCGGTGACGAGCCGGTCGATCGTGCCGCAATCGTCGATATTAATCTTGCCGACCAGCTGCGGAACCAACAATGTCGTCAGCAGCGGCCGCGCATATTGCGATTGCAGCAGCGTCTCGACCATCGGGTCGCTCAGCTTGACGATCGCCGCCTGCGCCGCGGGCCAGGCATGGTCGGCGGCATGCTCGTACTTCTCGATGAACGCGCCATGCGTCTGGCGGATCAGGCTGGAGGCGGGCAGGCGGGTAATGCAAACCACGCCGGTGTCGCGGATGATTTCCGGCATCGCGACCAGCGCGAGCGATTCCGCCTCGGGTGAGGTCAGACAATGGCGTTGCGCCGCCGCTGGGCTGGCAAGCATCGCGAGGGCGGGGAGAAGGGCGGCGAAGCGGCGCATGGTGATCAGTCCCGGGGCAGGCGGACGGTGGCGACAGCCTGCGCGGCGATGCCTTCGCCACGCCCGGTGAAGCCGAGCCGTTCGGTGGTGGTCGCCTTGACGCTCACTTGTCGAAGCGGCAGCCGCAGCAGGTCCGCGATCCGGGCACGAATAGCGTCCCGGTGCGGGCCAATCTTCGGCGCTTCGCAAATGATCGTAAGGTCGACAAAGGAGATGGTCCCGCCCCCGGTGGCGATCAAGTCCGCCGCGTGCTGCAGAAAATGCGCCGAGTCCGCCCCGCGCCATCGCGGATCGCTCGGCGGGAAGTGCGAGCCGATGTCCCCATCGACGATCGTGCCGAGCAGCGCGTCGGTGATCGCGTGGAGCGCCACATCGGCATCGCTATGCCCCGACAACCCCTTGTCATGCGGGATCAGCACGCCGCCGAGCCACAGCCGCTCGCCCGCCTCGAGCCGGTGAACGTCGAACCCGGTCGCCACGCGCACGTCGCTTGCCGCCGCGAGCCGGGCCTCGGCATAGGCGAAGTCCTGCGGGTGGGTGATCTTTTCCAGCATGGGGTCGCCTTGCACCAACGTGATCTCGTGCCCCGTGTCTCGCACCATCTGCGCATCGTCGGTCGGATCCTGGTCGGCAGGCCAGCTTCGGTGCGCGGTGAGCACTGCTCCATATACGAAGGCTTGTGGCGTTTGGACCCGATACAACGCGGTCCGGTCGACAGTGTCGCTCATCACGCCATCGTAGCGCACCAGCGTGTCCGCCACCGGTAGTGCGGGGATTGCTCCTGCATAGGTGCCGAGTGCAGCGAGCAAACGATCGATGACCTCCGCCGGCAGGAACGGCCGCGCGGCATCGTGGATCAGCACGCGCGCGGGCGGGTTGTCCGCCAGCACCTCCAGGCCGTTGCGCACCGACTCGCGCCGGGTCGCGCCACCGGCGACGAGTCGGACACCCTCCACGCCGAGCGCGTCGGCGACGGCCGCATGCTGGTCAGCCGCCGCGACCACGACCACTTCGGCCACCGCCGGATGCAAGCGAAGCGCCCGGTAGGCGTGAGCGAGCATCGGCCGTCCGCCCAGCGTCCTGAACTGCTTGGGCACGCCGCCGCCGCTGCGGACGCCTCGGCCCGCCGCCATCAATAACGCCACCGTGCGCGCTTCGCTCATGTCGCGCGCCTAGCGCACTGCTCCTGCGCCCGCCAGCCTTGCCCCGTCGCACCCGCTCGACTACCTGCCCAAATCTTAGGCACATGCGCGCGCTCAGCCCCTTGCAGATCGGCTCGGTCCGGATCGACACGCCAGTGATCCTGGCTCCGATGACCGGCGTCACCGACCGGCCGTTCCGCGTCGCGGTCCGCGGCTATGGCTCCGGCCTCAACGTGACGGAGATGATCGCCAGCCAGGCCGCGATCCGCGACACGCGCCAGTTCTTGCAGAAATACGCCTGGGATCCGGTCGAAGAGCCGGTGTCGATGCAACTCGTCGGTTGCACGCCGCGCGAGATGGCGGAGGCGGCTAAGCTGAGCCAGGATCGCGGTGCGGCGATCGTCGACATCAACATGGGCTGCCCGGTCCGCAAGGTCACCAATGGCGACGCGGGATCGGCGCTGATGCGCGACCTGAAACTCGCCGCGCATCTCATCGATGCTACGGTGAAGGCGGTGTCCGTCCCGGTCACGGTCAAGATGCGGATGGGCTGGTGCCACGACAGTCTTAACGCGCCCGAACTCGCGCGCATCGCGCAAGACCTCGGAGTGAAGATGGTCACCGTTCACGGCCGGACGCGCAACCAGATGTACAAGGGCGAGGCGGATTGGCGGTTTGTCGCCCGCGTCAAGGCCGCGGTGGCGATCCCGGTGATCGTCAACGGCGACATCTGCTCGGTCGAGGATGCGACGACGGCGCTCGACCAGTCGGGCGCGGACGGCGTGATGATCGGGCGCGGCGCATACGGCCGCCCCTGGCTGCTCGCGCAGGTGATGACTGCGCTGGGAGGGGGAGGGCGCGTGCCCGACCCCTCGCTCGACGAGCAATACCGCCTGATCACATCGCATTACGAGGCGATGCTCGACCACTATGGCATCGTCACGGGAGTAAACATGGCGCGCAAGCATCTCGGTTGGTACACGCGCGGCCTCCCCGGCTCGGCGGAATTCCGCAATCGTGTCAATCAGGAGGCGGAGCCCGCGCGCGTCCGTGCGATGCTGGCCGAGTTCTACGCGCCCTGGCGCGAGCGCGCGGCGGCCTGACGCGGCGGACGCGGCCCCGCCCGGCCGCGCCGAGCTGTTCGCCGCGCTCCTGGTCGCGGTCCTGATCGTCGCGCCGAACGGCTGCATCGTGCAGGCCAACGCCGCGTGCGAACAATTGCTGAACTGGTCGGAGCGGACGATGCGGGCGCTTCCGCTTGCCGCCGTCCTGCCCAGCCAACCGCGCCTGGCGGAGGATTTCGCCGTGTTCGACGCCAATGTGGAGACCGCGCGTGGCCTGCGGCTCAGGCTCGACATCGCCGGGGCTGAGCTTCCCGACCGCCCGGGATGGCGCGTGGTGACGTTGCACCCGGCCGGCCCATGCCGGTTCGATCGCTCGGTGGGCTCGCGCGCGGCGGTCGGCGCGGCGGCGATGCTTGCGCACGAGATCAAGAACCCGCTGTCGGGCATTCGCGGCGCGGCGCAGTTGTTGGGCGCGGGAGAACTGACGACGTTGATCGTCGATGAAGTCGACCGCATCGCCGGGCTGATCGACCGTATGCAGGAGTTTTCCGACACGCGCCCGTTGCCGCTGTCGGCGGAGAACATCTATCCGTTGCTGGCGCATGTGCGGCAGGTCGCGATGGCGGGCTTCGCGCGTGACGTAGTGTGAGAGGAACGGTACGACCCGTCGCTCCCGTCGGCTCACGTCAATCGCGACGCGTTGTTCCAGATATTGCTGAACCTTGTGAAAAACGCGGCCGAAGCGACGGCCGCACAGGCCGATCGTCGGCTGGTGGTGGCCACTGCCTACCGACACGGCATGGCGGTGAGCGCCGTGCCCGGACGCGCGCGGCAGCCGTTGCCGATCGAGATCGCCGTGATCGATAACGGGCCCGGCGCGCCCGCCGACATCGCAGACCAGCTGTTCGACCCGTTCGTGTCCGGGCGACCAGAGGGGCAGGGGTTGGGCCTCGCGCTAGTTAACAAGCTGGTGCGCGATATGGGGGGACTGATCCGCTATTCGCGCGAGGGCGAGCCGGCGACAACGGTATCTCGCCCGTTATTGCCGCGCCCCGCATGACCCGGGTGCTCGTCGTCGACGACGATGCCGCGATCCGCACGGTGCTCACGCATGCGCTACGCCGCGCGGGGCACGACGTCACCACCGCCGCCAGCCTGGGCGAGTTCGACGCGGCGCTCGCGCGAGCGATGCCCGATGTGCTGGTCAGTGACGTGGTGCTTCCCGATGGAAACGGGCTGGACCATGCGGCGATGCTCGCGACCACGCACCCTGCGTTGCCGATCATCGTCCTGTCCGCGCGCAACACCTTGACCACCGCAGTCCGTGCCACGGAGGTCGGGGCATTCGATTACCTTCCAAAGCCGTTCGATCTGGACCTGCTCGCGCGCACGGTCGATGCGGCGCTCGCCCGAGGCGGAACAACGCGTGGCCACGGCGAGCCGTCCTCTGAAGACACACTGCCGTTGATCGGCCGCTCGCCCGCGATGCAGGAGGTGTATCGCGTGGTCGCACGCGTGGTGTCCAACGACCTGACCGTGCTGATCACCGGCGAGTCCGGGACCGGCAAGGAACTTGTCGCGCGCGCGATTCACGATCTTGGCCCGCGCCGCGCCGCGCCGCGCCGCGCCGCGCCGTTCGTCGCGATCAACATGGCCGCGATCCCGGGCGACCTCATCGAAGCGGAGCTGTTCGGGCACGAACGCGGCGCGTTCACCGGCGCGGCCGCGCGCGCGGCGGGGCGATTCCAGCAAGCGGCGGGCGGCACATTGTTTCTGGACGAGATCGGCGACATGCCGCTCGACGCGCAAACCCGCTTGCTGCGGGTGCTGCAATCGGGCGAGTTCATTCCCGTGGGGGCAGCGCGCCCGATTCGCGCGGACACTCGGATCGTCACCGCGACCAATCAGGATCTGGTCGCGCTCGTCGCGAGCGGCCGTTTTCGGGAAGATTTGTTCTATCGCCTTAATGTCGTGCCGTTGGCAATGCCCGCCTTGCGCGATCGGCGCGGCGACATTGCACCGCTGGTCGGGCATTTCTTCGATCGCGCAGCGGCCGAGGGCTTGCCGCAGCGGAGCTTCGATCTCTCGGCTTTCGCGGTGCTGGAAGCGCATGATTGGCCCGGCAATGTGCGCGAACTCGAAAACCTGGTTCGTCGTCTTTGCGTGCTGTCGCGTGACGAGATGTTGCGAGCGGTGGAGGTTCTGGCGGTGCTGGGAGGTCCCGGCGCGAATGCGGCGGCGGAACCCGATATCGCGCTCGCCGTGCGCGCTTATCTCGATCGGCTCGCGTCCGAGGACTCGCGCGCGCTCGATGACGGTTCGCTCCACGCGCGCGTTATCGGCGAGGTGGAGCGCGCGCTGATCGAGGCGGTACTGGCCCGACATGGCGGCAATCAGCTCCGCGCCGCCGCACGCTCGGCTCGAACCGCAATACGTTGCGCAAGCGACTCGACTTGCTTGGGATCGAAGCGCGTCCGGATAGCGCACCACCGGGGTGATCGGTTGAAGATTGTGTTTTCCGGGCAACACTAAGCGTGTACCGCTTCGTCCGATGATCGCCGGTGCAGGCTCCGTTTCCGATCCCTTCCGGCCGCAGCGCCGCTTCCATGTCACGCCGCTCGTGGAAATCTCGGTGCTGGGTGCCGCGGCGGCGATTGCAGTGGCCAGCTACCTGGTGCTGACGACGCAGGCGCGGCCGGGCGAGATACTTTCCCCCGCGCTGGTGGCGCTGCTGCTGGTCGCGAACATTGTACCGGGCGTTGCGCTGACTATTCTGCTTGGGCGGCGGATCGCGCACCGACGTGCCGCGCGCTCGGCGATCGGGGGCGAGGGCCTGTTGCATGTGCGGTTGGTGGCGCTGTTCTCCATCATGGCGGCGGTGCCGATGCTGCTGGTGACGGTCGTGGCGTCGCTGCTGTTTCAGTATGGCATCCAGTTCTGGTATTCGGACCGGGCGCGCGGCATGCTGGAAAACGCCACGGGGTTGGTGCGGACCAGCAACAATCTCGCGATCGAACGCTGGCGCGATGTGTCCACGACGGCAGCCGACGACATTGCCAGCCTGTTGCGCGCGCAGCCGCACGCGATCGACGATCCGCGGTTCGCAAGGTTCTTTCTCCAGCAGATTACCTATCGAAGCCTGTCCGATGGTGTCGTGTTCACCGTCTCGCCGCGCGGCGAAGTGATCACTCAGGCGACAATCAACCCAGACCTGATCAACGTCGCGACGGAGGCGGCGCGCGCCAGCCTTTCCTCCATTATCGAAGGCGCGGCCCAGGTGACCTTGCGGCCGGATCGCATTCAAGCGATCACCCGCGTTCCGGGTCAGCCGAACCTTTACCTGTTCACCGCCACCACCGTAAACATGAAGCCGTTCGCCGCGCAGCTGCGTCGCGCGCAGGCGGTGCAATCCAGTTATCGCGGCCTGCTCCGGCGCGCGCGCTCGCTCCAGCTCAAGTTCAACGCCGCTCTGCTGGCGCTGTCTCTGCTGATTGTCGGTATCGCGGTATCGATCGCGCTCGCAGTAGCCGACCGGCTCGTCGCGCCGGTCGCCGAGTTGGTCGACGCCGCGCGCCGTGTCGAGGGCGGCGACCTCACCGCGCGCGTCACCGCGCCGCGAACGCGCGACGAAGTCGGCACGCTTGCCAACGCGTTTAATCAGATGACCGGGCGGCTGCAGCAGCAGAACAGTGCGCTTGTCTCCGCCAACGAACAACTCGACAGCCGCCGCGCGCTGATCGAGGCGGTGATGGGCGGCGTTTCCGCCGGTGTGATCTCGGTGTCGCCGGACCGAACGGTGCGGATCATCAACCGGTCGGCGATGGCGCTGCTCGACATCGGCGCGAGCCCGGTCGGCCGCCCCTTGGCGCAGGTCGCGCCCGAACTCGACCTGTTGATCGACGGTGCCGCGCGCGAGGCGGTCGTGGAAGTACAGGCCGGCGCGGAGCAGCGCACGCTCGCGGTCCGCGTCGCACGCGCGGAGGCGGGGCCGATCCTGACCTTCGACGATGTGACTCAACAGCTGCGCAACCAGCGCCTCGCCGCCTGGTCCGACGTCGCACGGCGGATCGCACACGAGATCAAGAACCCGCTTACCCCGATCCAGCTCGCCGCCGAGCGATTGCAGCGTCGCTATGGCAAGAACGTCGAAGCTGGCGACACGACGTTCGCGCGGCTGACCGAAACGATCATCCGACAGGTTGGCGACCTGCGCCGCATGGTGGACGAGTTTTCCTCGTTCGCGCGGATGCCCAAGCCGGCGTTCCGCGAGGAACCGCTGGTCGACATCGCGCGCCAGTCGCTGTTCCTGCACGAGGTCGCGCATCCGGCGGTACGTTTCGACCTCGTCCATGCCGATCCCGGCCCGGTGCTGGTGTGCGATCGCCGGCAGATCGGGCAAGCGTTGACCAACATCGTCAAGAACGCGGTGGAGGCGATCGAGGCTACGGGCGAGGGCGGGGCGGTAATGATGACGCTCGCCGAGGCGCCTGGCCGTGTCTGCGTCGAGGTGGCCGACACCGGCATTGGCCTACCGCCCGATCGTGACCGGATCGTCGAACCTTATATGACGACCCGCGCGCGCGGCACGGGCCTTGGTCTCGCGATCGTCAAGAAAATCGTTGAAGAACATGCCGGAACGGTGGACTTCGCTGATCGCGAGGGAGGCGGCACCGTAGTCCGTATGACGTTCGACACCGCCCAGCTCTCCGCGTTCGACGCCGCCGTCGATCACTCACTCGATCTGTCCGGCGACGGCCAGCTCGCCACGCTTTCCCGCATTCGGACCTGACCTTTCATGGCGCTAGACATTCTCGTCGTCGACGACGAACTCGACATCCGCGAACTCGTTTCGGGCGTGCTGGAGGACGAGGGCTATCAGACCCGCGACGCCGCCCATAGCGACGCGGCGCTGGAGGCAATCGCCGCGCGCCGCCCCAGTCTGGTATTGCTCGACGTGTGGCTCAAGGGGTCGCGGCTCGACGGACTGGAACTGCTCGATGAGATCAAGCGGCGCGACCCGTCTTTGCCGGTGCTGATCATCTCCGGTCACGGCAACCTCGACACCGCCGTCGCCGCGATCCGCCGCGGCGCGTCCGACTTCATCGAGAAACCGTTCGAGGCGGAGCGACTTTTGCTCCTCGTCGAGCGTGCGACCGAGACCGATCGGCTGCGCCAGGAAGTCGCTTCGTTGCGCGCTTCGGCGGGACGGGACAACAATCTCACGGGCAGCTCGGCGGCGATCAACGCGGTACGCGCGACGCTGAAACGGGTGGCCGCGACCGGTAGCCGGGTGCTGATCACCGGCCCCGCAGGCGTCGGCAAGGAAGTCGCCGCGCGGCTGCTTCATGGCTGGAGCCAGCGGACGAGTTCGCCCTTCACCGTGGTCAGCGCGGCGCGGATGACGCCGGAGCGAGTGGAGGAGGAGCTGTTCGGCGTGGAGGAGGGAGGCGACCTGGTGCGCCCCGGGCTGCTCGAACAGGCGCATGGCGGGACGCTGTTCCTCGACGAGATCGCCGACATGCCGATCACCACCCAAGCGCGGATCATGCGGGTGCTGACCGAGCAAAGCTTTACTCGCGTCGGTGGTACTCGCGTGGTCAAGGTCGACGTGCGCGTGGTGTCCGCCACCGCGCGGGATCTGGCCGAGGAGATCGCGGAAGGGCGTTTCCGAGAAGACCTCTACTACCGCCTCAACGTCGTCCCGGTCGCCATCCCCGCGCTGGTTCACCGGCGCGAGGACATTCCGCCGCTGGTCGGATTCTTCATCGCGCACTACGCGGCCGAGCGGCGGGTACGGACGCCCGAGATCGCGCCCGATGCGATGCTGGCTATGCAGGGCTATGATTGGCCCGGCAATGTGCGCCAGTTACGCAACGTTGTGGAGCGGACCATCATCCTCACGCCCGGCGACCGGATCGGCCGGATCGACGTCGACCTGCTCCCCGCCGAAATCCTGACCGACAGCGTCGACTTGGCGCAGGCCGGCGGCGGCACGATGATGGGGGCGCCGTTGCGCGAGGCACGCGAATCCTTCGAGCGCGAGTATCTGCGCGTGCAGATCCGCCGCTTTTCCGGGAACATTTCGCGCACGGCGAGCTTCATCGGCATGGAACGGTCGGCGCTGCATCGAAAGCTCAAGCTACTCGGCATTTCGGAGTCGCGCGACGACTAGGCGCTGCGGGTCCGGCTTCCTACCTGCTATCCGCGGTCCGGCATGGGGCGCATCCGACGTCGGGCAACGGCGCACTCGCGGGCACGGTCCCGTCAACAAGGGGCTGACCAATGGCCGACAAGCAGACATCGCTTCAAGACATGTTCCTCAATACGCTCCGTCGCGGCAAGACGCCGGTGACGATGTTTCTGGTCAAGGGCGTGAAGCTGCAGGGCATCGTAACCTGGTTCGACAATTTCTCGATCTTGTTGCGACGCGACGGACAATCGCAGCTGATCTACAAGCATGCGATCTCGACCATCATGCCGGCGGGGCAGATCGACTTTTCGTTGATCATCGATCAGGTCGTCGAGTCCGGGCGTAAGCAGGCCGGATTGCAGGATATTTTCCTGACCGCGGTCGTCCGCTCGGATGACGGGGTGACGATGTTCCTCGTCAATGGCGTCATGCTGCAGGGATATGTCGCGGCGTTCGACCTGTTTTGCATGCTGCTCCAGCGCGATGGCCAGTCGCAGCTGGTGTACAAGCACGCGGTCTCGACGATCCAGCCAGTCCGGCCGTTGAACCTCGCGGGCGAACCCGCCGATGAGGAGGACGCATGAGCGCCGGCTTCGATCGCGACCGCGACGAATTCGCGCGGGGCGCGCGCGCGCTTGTCGTTCTGCCCGACCGGGGCGGGGCAAGCCGTGATGTCGCGGCGCGGCTGGCGGAAACCGCCGGATTGGCGGAGGCGATCGGCGTGGTCGTCGCCGATCGTGTAGCGGTCAAGCTACGCCAGCCGCGCCCGGCGACGCTGATGGGGTCGGGTCAGGTCGAGGTGCTGGCCACGAACGTGGCGCAGGAAGACGTCCAGTTGGTCGTCATCGACGCCAGCCTGTCGCCGGTGCAGCAGCGCAACCTGGAGACAGCGCTCAAGGCCAAGGTGATCGACCGCACCGGGCTGATCCTTGAAATTTTCGGCGAGCGCGCGGTGACATCGGAAGGTCGATTGCAGGTCGAGCTCGCGCATCTTGACTATCAGGCTGGTCGCCTCGTGCGCAGCTGGACCCATCTCGAGCGGCAACGCGGCGGCTTCGGCTTCCTGGGCGGTCCCGGCGAAACGCAGATCGAGGCGGATCGCCGCTTGATTCGCGACCGGATGGCCAAGCTACGCCGCGAACTCGATCAGGTCACGCGTACGCGCAGGCTGCACCGCGATCGGCGTCAACGCGCGCCGTGGCCGGTGATTGCGCTGGTCGGCTATACCAACGCCGGCAAGTCGACGCTGTTCAACCGGTTAACCGGGGCCGGGGTGATGGCGGAGGACCTGCTGTTCGCCACGCTCGACCCCACGCTTCGCCAGATCGCGCTGCCGGGGCTCGACAAGGCGATTCTCTCGGACACGGTCGGGTTCGTGTCGGAACTGCCGACCCAACTCGTCGCCGCGTTCAAGGCGACGCTGGAGGAAGTGGTGTCGGCCGACCTGCTGATCCACGTCCGCGACATCGCCCACCCGGACAGTGAAGCTCAGCGGACGGACGTGGAGGCGGTGCTGGGCGAGATCGGCGTGGCGGAAACCACGCCGCGGATCGAGGCGTGGAACAAGCTCGACCTGCTCGACCCCGACGCGCGCGAGGCGGTGCGCGGAGCGGCGGAGGCGCGCGCGGATGTGATCGCCTTGTCGGCGCTGAACGGCGATGGCCTGGAGGCGCTGCTCGCCGATGTCGCGGAGCGGTTGACGCGCGAGCACCGGCTATACCACCTCACAATTCCGACCAGCGATGGCGCGGGCGCGGCCTGGCTTCACGCGCACGGCGAGGTGCTCGGGCAGGAGGAGGCGGGCGAGGGCGATATCGCCTATGACGTCCGCTTGTCCGTGCGCGATTTCGAACGGTTTAGCCAGCGGATTGCTTGACCGCCGCCCACAACGACTCCTTGTCGTCAGGGGTTAGCGTTGGGAAGGCGTTCCCCGCGTGACTTTCCATCGCGCGGAAGCGGCGCTCGAACTTCGCATTTGCAGCCCGCAACGCCGTTTCCGGCTCGATGCCGAGATGCCGAGCCCAGTTGACGACGGAGAAGAGCAGGTCACCAAGTTCTTCCTCGAGCGTCTCCGCCGGAGCGGCCTCGACCTCGGCGATTTCTTCGTCGATCTTGGCCCGCGGGCCGGTTGCGTCGGGCCAGTCGAAGCCGGTGCGCGCGGCCCGTTTCTGCAGCTTCTCGGCGCGGAGCAGGGCGGGGAGGCCGGAGGCGACACCCGCCAGCGCGCTCGGGTCCGGCTTGGCACCACGCTCGGCCGCCTTGATCGCTTCCCAACCGGGGCTGGCACCGCCGCCAAAGATATGTGGATGGCGGCGCTCCATCTTGTCGCTGATCGCGATGACGACATCAGCGAGCGCGAACAGCCCGGCTTCCTCCGCGATGCGACTGTGGAACACGACCTGAAGCAGCAGGTCGCCAAGCTCGTCCTTGAGATCGGCCCAGTCCGCGCGTTCGATCGCGTCGGCCACCTCATAGGCTTCCTCGATCGTGTACGGGGCGATCGTAGCAAAGGTCTGCGCGCGATCCCAGTCGCAGCCGCGCGCCGGATCACGGAGGCGGACCATGATGGCGACCAAGCACTCTATCATTGGGAAGGGCGACCAGAATGAGCAAACAACATCATCAATCGCAGTCCGATAATATACATTATGTAAACTTCGGATCGGGGTGGTGGGGGACCAGGATCAGCGTCCGCCCTTCCACCCGCCAGCTTTTCAGGCGTGACAGGAAGTTCATTCCCAGCACGTCGGTGTCGCCGAACGCCGGCGATACGACCACGGACAGATCACGCGCGACAATGTCGCCCAAGCGTAACTCCTCGACCTTGGACACCTTGGCCGTGACCGTGCCATTGGCGGTCCGTATCTCCATCGGGAACACGCTGTCGCTCACCCGCAGTCCGGCCGCGCTCGCAGTGCCGGTCGACAGCGCGGTCACGGTCGCGCCGCTGTCGATCAGCATGCGATATTCGGCGCCCGCGATGCGTGTCGTGGCCCAGAAATGACCGTCCTCGCTCATCGGCACCCGCACCTCGCGCCCGACCACGCTTTGATCGTCGACATGCAGCGCCTTGGCCGCGCGCGCCATCAGCGGGTCGAACCGCGCACGTTGACCCGTCACGAACAGCAACGCCCCGAACAGCACCACCCAAGTCAGCCCGATCCACAACGTTCGGAGCAACGGAACCCGCCGCGCGATCAACGCGGAAAGCGGCAACATGAGGAGCAGCAGATAGGCCAGCGTCGACGGCCCGTGCTCGCCCGTCAGCATGCGAGTTCCAGCCCGTCATAGCCCGGCTCGACACCGGCAGGCAGCGCTCCGCGCAATGGTTGGTAGTCCATCGAATTGTCCATATGAATCAACGTCGTCCGGCCCGGTCCTATGTCACTGACCCATCCCAACACGGCGTCCAGTGTCGGGTGCGTCGGATGCGGCGCACGGCGAAGTGCGTCAACAACCCAAATGTCCAGCGCTTGGTAATGGCGGCGCATTGCCGGGGTGAGTTCGTGAAAATCGGTGGCATACCCGATCGCACCCCCCGACGCCTCGAACCTCAGTCCCGCCGAAACGATCGTGCCATGCGGCTGGTCGACCGTCATCACCGTGATGCCGCCGATCTCGATACGATCGGGCAGCGGCTCGACGATCACCGTGGGCGGATACCCTGCCCGTCCGTTGAACACATAAGCGAACCGGTCGAGCATGCGTTCGATCATGGCGGGCCGCGCCAGCGCGCGCACGGGCCTGCCTAGGTTGTGAAACAGCTGACGCAGATCGTCGATACCGTGGACGTGATCGGCATGGTCGTGGGTCCAGATTACCGCGTCGACGCTTCCGACCCCGGCGGCGAGTAGCTGCTCGCGCATGTCCGGTCCGGTGTCGATCAACAGTCGCGTACCCGCATGCTCGACCAGCGCCGATGCTCGGGTGCGGCGGTTGCGTGGCTCGTTCGGGTCGCACATACCCCAATCGTTGCCGATCCGTGGAACGCCGGACGACGTGCCCGAGCCGAGAATGCGGATCTTCACCGCGCCGTCTTGGCGAACAATCGATGGAAATTGCGCGCGGTCGCCTCCGCCAGCGCCTCCGGCTCCTCTCCCCTCAGCCGCGCGACAAACGCCACGGTATCGGCCACGAACGCCGGTTCACCCGGCTTGCCGCGATGCGGCACGGGCGCGAGGAACGGGGCATCGGTCTCGACCAGCAGTCGGTCGATCGGCAACCGCGCCGCGATCGCTTGAAGTTCGCGTGCGTTCTTGAACGTCACGATCCCGGAGATGGAAATCGAGCAACCCAACGCGAGCATCTGGTCCGCGAACATGCTCGTGCCCGTAAAACAATGAATCACACAGGGGAACTCACCCCGCCGCTGCTCCTCGGCTAGGATCGCGGCGGTATCTGCTTCCGCATCGCGAGTGTGGACCACCAACGGCAGACCCGTCTCGCGCGCGGCGGCGATGTGCGCGCGAAAGCTGGCCTGCTGACGCGAGCGATCGGAATGGTCGTAGTGATAGTCCAACCCGCTCTCGCCAAGCCCGACGACCCGAGGGTGCCGGGCGCGTTCGATCAGCCTGGCGGGGCCAACCTCCGGATGCGCGTCCGCCTCGTGTGGGTGAATGCCGACCGTAGCCCAAACGTCGGGTTCGCGTTCGGCGGTGGCGATTACCGCGCTCCATTCGCTCGCGCGGGTGGCGATGTTGAGCATTGCGGTCACGCCGCGCGCGCGGGCGCGCGCCAGCACTGTCGCTTGCTGTTCGGCAACGCCTTCATAGTTCAAATGGCAATGGCTATCGGCGAGCATTATGCCGTCTCGACAAGCGGTTCGAGGCGCGGGAACACCGGCGTCGGCGCGACAACGCGGAAGCCGCTGGCGACGAGCGCATCATACCAGTTGTCGTCATCGATCGCCGCGTGATCGCGTTCTTGCGCGCCGACCTGATCGAGCACCTTGCCCGCCGCGCCCGGCACGACCGGCAGGATTGTGATCGCCAGCATTCGGATCGCGCGCACTAGAGTCCGCAGCACCGCGTGCATCCGCTCCGGATCGGCCTTCCTTAATGCCCAGGGTGCCTCCGCATCGATATATTGATTGCACGCGAATACGCCACGCAACCACGTCTCGATGCCTTGGCTAAGCGCGAGATCGTCGAACGCGGCCTTGAACTGCGCGCAGGCTACGGTGACCTCCTCGATCAGTACGCCATCCGCCTCCCTCGCCCGCCCGCGCCCCGGAAGCGAGCCGTCCAGGTTCTTGGCGACAAACGACAACGTTCGCTGCGCGAGGTTGCCGAACGCATTGGCGAGTTCCGCATTCGCCCGCGAAACAATGGCTTCGGCGGACCAGCTGCCATCTTGTCCGAAGCTGACCTCGCGCAGCAGGAAGTAGCGCAGCGCGTCGACGCCGTATTTGTCCGCCAGCTCGATCGGGTCGACGACGTTGCCGAGCGACTTGCTCATCTTCTCGCCGCGCTGAAGCAGGAAACCATGCCCGAACACCTGACGCGGCAATGGCAGCCCGGCGGACATCAGGAAAGCGGGCCAGTAGACCGCGTGAAACCGGACGATGTCCTTGCCGATCAGGTGCAACGCCGCCGGCCAGTATCGGCGGAAGGCGTCACCTTGCGCCGGGTAATCGACCCCGGTCAGGTAGTTGGTGAGCGCGTCGACCCAGACATACATGACGTGCCCCGGACTGCCCGGCACCTTTACGCCCCAATCGAAGCTAGTCCGCGACACGGACAGGTCCGCCAGCCCGCCCTCGACAAAGCGCAGCACCTCGTTGCGGCGCGCTTCCGGCCGAATGAAATCCGGGTTGGCGGCATAAAAATCGAGCAGTGGTTGCTGGTATTTGCTCAACTGAAAAAACCAGGTGTCCTCCGCCGTCCATTCGACCGGCGTTCCCTGCGGCGAGAACTTGCCGACTTCGGTTTCGGTCAATTCATTGTCGGCATAGAATGCCTCGTCGCGGACTGAATACCAGCCCTCATAGCGATCGCGGTACAAATCGCCCGAGGCCTCCATTGCCTGCCACAACGCCGCGCTCGCTGCGTGATGATTCGGCTCGACGGTGCGGATGAAGCGGTCATAACTGATCTCAAGCCGATCATCCATGCTACGGAAGAGCAACGACATTTCGTCGGCGAGCGCACGCGTGTCGACGCCTCGCGCGCGCGCGGCCTGCACCATTTTCAGGCCGTGCTCGTCGGTGCCGGTCTGAAAGCGAACATCGCGCCCCGCCTGCCGTTGAAACCGCGCGATCGCGTCGGCGGCGATCGCCTCATAGGCGTGGCCGATATGCGGGCGGCCATTCGGATAGCTTATCGCGGTCGTGATGTAGAAAGGCTCGGCCATGCCGCGCCTTAGCCGGTCGTTGGGGCGCTCGCCAGCCGCGCGACGAGCCCCGCCAGTTCGAACACGGTCGCTTGCGCATCGAGCGACAGGCCGCGCGCTGCCCCCGCCAGCTCGCGCGCCTGCTGGTACGCCCCGAGCGCGACGCGGAGTGCCGGCCCTTTACGGGCGGCTGCGGTGTGGGCAAGAAAGGTCGGAACGCGCTCCAGAAACGCTTCGTAGCGCGGCTGCGCGGCCTTGCTCGCCAGCGATTGCGCCAGCTTGAGCCGGCGCGCGTTGTCGCGGTCCCCATCGGCGGCAATGCTCGCGAGCGCCGCGTCGAGCGCGCCGAGGTCGAGCCCCGCATAGCCGAGCGCGCGCCCTGGTGAACCGCCGCCCGCACTTACCAACGCCCGCACTTCGGTCTGGTCCGCTTCGGGCAACGTCTCCGCCAGCGCGCGCGCCATGTCGTCGTCAGCCAACGGCTCGAACCGCAGCACGCGACATCGCGACCGAATGGTGGGCAGCAGGCGACCCGGCATATGACTGACCAGCAGGAACACCGTTCCGGCGGGTGGTTCTTCTAGCCCCTTGAGCAGCGCGTTGGCGGCCCCGCGCTCGAGATCGTCGATCGCGTCGATCACGACCACGCGGCGCGATGACAGCGCAGGCGTCGTCGCGAAACTGGCGAGCAACGCGCGGACTTGATCGACGCTGACGTTGCGCGCCAGATCGGGCGCGCGCGCCTCGCCCGAGTCCTTCGACTCCTTTCTCGCCAGTCGTTCGAGCAGGCGGAAGTCGGGATGGGAACCGGCCCGCAACAGCCGGGTCACGCGATGATCATCCGCGACGTCGAACCCGGCCGGCAGATCGGGGTCGGTAGCCGCCGCCAGCAGCCGGAGCGCGACGGCGTGCGCGAAACTTGCCTTGCCGATCCCCACCGGGCCGGTGAGCAGCCAGGCGTGATGCAGCGTCCCCGCTCCGACGGCAGCAAGGAAGGCCGCCCGCGCGCGATCGTGACCGATCAACGACGTCATGGCAGCCAGTCGGCCAGCGCGGCGACTAGGCGTCCAGTGACCTGCTCGGGCGCGCCGGTCGCGTCGACGACGCGGACCCGCGCCGGCTCACGGTCGATAATAGCGCGAAAGCCGTGCGCGACCGCCTCGTGAAACGCGGGACCGCGAGCGGCGAAGCGGTCCGCCGACGCGCCATCACGCCGGGCCGCGCGCGCTTCCCCCTCCGCCGGCGGCATGTCCAGCACAAACGTCCGATCGGGCAGCAACCCGTCCGACCCGAACGCATGGAGCGCCAAGATCGCCGCGTCATCTATCCCCTCCCCTATGCCCTGATAGGCGCGGGTGGAGTCGAGAAACCGGTCGCAAATCACCCATCGCCCCGCCGACAATGCGGGGCGGATCAGCCGCTCGACATGGTCCGCGCGCGCAGCCGCGAACAACAGCGCCTCGCTTCGCGCGCTCCACCGGTCGATGCCGCCGGCAAGCAACAGCGCGCGGATCGCCTCCGCGCCTTCGCTCCCGCCGGGCTCGCGGGTCACTACGGCATCGATGCCATGCGCCGCCAGCGCCGCCGCGAGCGCGCGTACCTGGGTCGACTTGCCGGCCCCCTCTCCGCCCTCCAACGTGAGGAAGCGCGCGGGCGCGACGTTCACCCGCCGAACAGCGAGCGAAGTCCGGCCCACGCCCGGCCGAAGAAGCCCGCCGGCCCGACATCCGCCTGCGCCAGCAACGGCAGCGTCTGGTCGGGCAGTCCGGGCGAGGTCACCACCAAGTCCGCGACATGCTGCCCCGCCCGGATCGGTGCCTTGATCGGGCCGTCATAGACGACCTTGCCCTGCAGCACCGGCACCGCGCCACCCGGCAATGTCACTTTCAGATCGTCCCCGGCGACCAGCCCGACATGCCGATCCGCGCCGAGCTGCACGTCCGCCGTCTCGATCAGCTTGCCCCTCCTCGCCAGCTTCTTCTGCTGCCACGCGCGGAAACCCCAATCCATGAACTTCACCGACTCTTCAATGCGTTGATTAAAGCTGTTCAGACCGGCCACCACCATCACCAGTCGTCGCCCGCCCTGGTCGGCCGAGCCGGTAAAGCCATAGCCCGCCTCGTCGGTATGCCCGGTCTTGAGTCCGTCTGCCCCCGCGACCCAGCCCAGAAGCGGGTCGCGATTTTCCTGACTGATGTCCTTGCCCGCGCCGAGCGTTTTGCCCCAGCTGAAGCTGCGCTGAGAGTAGAACTGCTTGTATAGCGCGGGATGATTGCGGATCGTCGCCACCGCCAGACTGGCAAGGTCACGTGCGGTAACATAAGTAACGCCGCTGTCGGGCCAGCCGTTCGCTGTGCCGAACCGGCTGTTGCTGAGCCCAATCCGCGCCGCCGTTTCGTTCATCTGCCCAACGAATGCCTGCTCGGTCCCGACAACTCCCTCCGCCAACACCACGCACGCATCGTTCCCCGACAGCGTAACGATCCCGTGAAGCAAGTCCGCTACCGTCGGCTTCTCGCCAACGCCCAGAAACATCGTCGACCCTTGCGAATGCCACTTCTTCCATGTCTCCGGGCGAACCTCGATCTGCTTGTCGAGCTTCAACTGCCCGCGCTGAATCATGTCGAAGGCGAGGTACACCGTCATCATCTTCGCCATCGAGGCGGGCGGCATGCGGCGGTCGGCGTCCTTGGCGTACAGCACCGCGCCGGACGAGAGGTCTTCCATGAACGCGACCGGCGCGGGCGTGTCGAACGCGGGTGCGGCAGCTTGGCCGGGTACGGCGAGCAGCGCCAGGCCGAGGACGGGAGCAAAAATCTTGATCATGGACGGGTCACAAATTCCATCGGTTCGGGTCAACGATCGGATCATAACCAGCCGACATCGCCGCGTCACGCGCGTTGCTATTCGCCTTCGAACCGTTCGCGCCGTTCCCCGCGCGGAAGGCGCTGCTCCGCAATCGCGCGCACCCGAACACGGGCGAGGTGGCGCACCCCGCCCAACGCGTCGGCGGCGGCGCGCGACAGGTCGATCAGCCGCGCGCGATCACTTGGGCCGCGGTCGTTGATCACCACGCGCACGCGTCGTCCGCTATCGAGCGCGGTGACCTCGACGACCGTCCCGAACGGCAAGGTGGGATGCGCGGCGGTAAACGCGTCCGGATCGAAACGAACCCCCGACGCCGTCGGTCGGCCCGCGAACGCCGCGCCATACCAAGTCGCCGGCCCAACCGCGTCGTAGCTGGCCACGGAAGACCCGACCCGCCCTCCCCCGACGCAGGCGCTCAGCAACAGCGCCGCCGCGACCGCGCTACCGCTCGACCGCATCGGACAACAGCCCCACCGACAGCGCATAAAAATTGGAACAGTTGTAATCCAGGATCACGCGATAATTGCTCGTCAATAGGAACGCTTGCTCCCCCGGACCGTCGGGCTGGAACAACGTCGCCTGCACCCGGTCATCGGGCCAGCCACGCGATTGCGGCTGGATGCCAAGCGCGCGCCACTCGGCCATCGTGCGCCACCCGCTATGCCGGGCGAACACGCGCGGACAACGCGGGCTGATCAGCCGGTTGGCGACTTGGCGTTCGTCGAAGCCACGCGGCACACTGACAGTCAGGCCCCAGGGCTGGCCCGGCCGCCACCCGGCATCACGGAAATAGTTCGCGATCGAGGCGAGCGTGTCGGCGGGGCTGCTCCAGATATCCGCGCGACCATCGCCATCGCCGTCGCGCGCGACGCGGAGATAGACGGACGGCAAGAATTGCGGGTTCCCCGTCGCTCCCGCCCAGCTTCCCTTCAGCTGGTCGCGCGACACCCCGCGATCGATCATCTTGAGCGCGGCGAGGAACTCGCCGGTGAACAGCTCGCGCCGCCGCCCGTCATAGGCAAGACTGGCGAGACTGCGGAGCAGGTCGAAATTGCCGGTGTACGCGCCGTAGTTGCTCTCATTGCCCCAGATCGCGACCGCGATGCTCTCCGGCACGCCGCTGTTCGCCTCAAAGCGGCGCGCCAGTCCGCGCTGGGCCGCGTACATCGCGCGCCCGCGCCCAACCCGCGCGGCATCGACATGGCTGCGATAATAGGGCGCGAACCGTGGCGGAGCGGCGTTCGGGTCGCTCCCCGGCTGAGCACGGTCCAGCTCGACGACGCGCAGGTTCAACTCCAAGGTCGGCAGCACCGAGTCGATCGTTGCCGCGCTAATCCCCATCGCCAGCGCGCGTGGGCGGAGCGTTGAAAGGAACGATTGGAACCCCGACCCGTCCTGCGCCGACACTGGAATGCCTAGCGACGAGCAAGCGAACAGCGCCGCCGCGCTCCACCGGATGATCTCGCCAACTTTTCGCATGATCCTCCTTTGCCACACGCACCCGCGTCGCGAAACCCGCAACGTCCGCCCCTTGCACGATCGGCCTTCCACCCCGTATTAACAGGCAGCACGGAGAGATGGCCGAGTGGTTTAAGGCAGCGGTCTTGAAAACCGCCGTGGGTTCACGCTCACCGTGGGTTCGAATCCCACTCTCTCCGCCGCGACGGCGAAGCGATCACGCCGCACCGGATTTTTCCTTCTTGGCGTACACACGGATCGGCTCCTTGCGGCCCTCGATCACGTCCTTGTCGATCATCACCTCGTCCACCGAATTCATGCCCGGTAGGTCAAACATCGTGTCGAGCAGGATGCTTTCCAGGATCGAGCGCAAACCCCGCGCGCCCGTCTTTCGGTCGATCGCCTTGCGCGCCACCGTCACCAGCGCGTCGTCGGTAAACCCGAGCTTCACATCCTCCATGTCGAACAGCTTCTGATATTGCTTCACCAGCGCATTCTTGGGCTCGCTCAGGATCTTGACGAGCGCGGGGATGTCCAGATCTTCCAGTGTCGCGATCACGGGCAGGCGGCCAACGAACTCGGGGATCAGCCCGAACTTGAGCAAATCCTCCGGCTCGACCGATTTCAGCACCTCGCCGGTGCGGCGCTCCTCGGGGCTGGCAACATAGGCCCCAAAGCCGATCGACTTGCCCTGCAATCGATCGCCGATGATCTTCTCGAGCCCAGAAAAAGCGCCGCCACAGATGAACAGGATGTTGGTGGTATCGACCTGCAGGAACTCCTGCTGGGGGTGTTTTCGGCCACCCTGTGGGGGCACGGAGGCGGTAGTGCCCTCCATTAGCTTGAGCAGCGCCTGCTGCACGCCCTCGCCCGATACGTCCCGCGTGATCGACGGATTCTCCGCCTTGCGGCTAATCTTGTCGATCTCGTCGATATAGACGATCCCGCGCTGCGCCCGCTCGACATTGTAATCGCTCGCCTGGAGCAGCTTGAGGATGATGTTTTCCACATCCTCGCCGACATAGCCCGCCTCGGTCAGCGTGGTCGCGTCCGCCATCGTGAAGGGCACATCGAGAATGCGCGCCAGCGTTTGTGCGAGCAACGTCTTGCCGCAACCGGTCGGGCCGACGAGCAGGATGTTCGACTTGCTCAGCTCGACATCCGCGCCCTTCGAGCCGTGGTTCAATCGCTTATAGTGGTTGTGCACCGCCACCGACAGCACGCGCTTGGCGCGCCTCTGACCGATCACATAATCGTCGAGGACGTTGCAGATCTCCAGTGGGGTCGGGACGCCGCCGTCCTTCTTGGACACGAGCGACGACTTGGTCTCCTCGCGGATGATGTCGTTGCATAGTTCGACGCACTCGTCGCAAATGAACACGGTCGGGCCCGCGATCAGCTTGCGCACCTCATGCTGCGACTTGCCGCAGAACGAGCAATAGAGGGTGCTCTTCGAGTCGCCACCGCTCAGCTTCGTCATTCAATCACCTCATCGCGCGCACCGCCCGCGCGCATCGTTCGCGGGACCGCAAACTAGCATGCGCCCCCGATCTCACAACCGTCATAATCATCGGAGCGCTCGAACGCTCAGATAATCCCGTCCCGTTCAGGCCGCCTGGGCCATATCGTCGGCAGGCGCGGGGCGCTTGTCGAACACCTCGTCGACCAACCCGAACGCCTTGGCCTCGTCCGCCTCTAGGAACGTGTCGCGATCCATCCGCCGCTCGATCTCATCCAGCGGCTGGCCGGTATATTGCGCGTACAGCGTATTCATCCGGCTGCGGATGCGCAGGATCTCCTTGGCCTGGATCTCGATGTCGCTGGCCATCCCCTGCGCCCCGCCCGACGGCTGATGGATCATGATCCGCGCATTGGTGAGCGCGACGCGCATCCCCTTTTCGCCCGACGCGAGCAGGAAGCTGCCCATCGATGCGGCCTGGCCGATACACACCGTACCGACGCGCGGGCGGATATATTGCATCGTGTCGTGGATCGCCATGCCCGCCGTGACGACCCCGCCCGGCGAGTTGATGTACATGAAAATGTCCTTCTTCGGGTTTTCGGACTCGAGGAACAACAGCTGCGCGGTGATCAGTGAGGCCATGCCGTCCTCCACTCCGCCGGTCACGAAGATGATCCGCTCGCGCAGCAGCCGCGAGAAGATGTCGAACGACCGCTCACCGCGGTTCGACTGCTCGATGACGATCGGCACCAGCGAGTCGCTGACGTGACGCTGGAAATCGCCGGTCTCGAACGGATTGTGCATGAAAGGATGATACCTTGCGCGGATGGTGAGCAACCTATGTCGCGCGCTCGCCGAGACAGTTCAACCCCCGGGCGCGGGCAGCGCCAGGTAGGCCAACCGCCGCACCTCGCGGCGTCCGCGCACCACCGTGTCGAGGATCAATCCCGCGAACAGGTTTAGGAACGCCAGGATCACCAGCCCCATCGCCAGGATCGCGGTCGGAAAGCGCGGCACCAGCCCCGTGTCGAGCCAGGTGAGCAATAACGGCAACGCCAGCACCACCGCCAGCAGCGCGAACGCGGCCGCGAACGCGCCGAAGAACAGCAGCGGCCGCTCGATCCGGTACAGCGTCAGGATCGTGCGGGTGATGCGCCACCCGTCGCGATAGGTAGACAGTTTCGAGACGGACCCCTCCGGTCGCTCGAAATACGGCGTCTCGATCTCGCCCACCGGCATCCGTAACTCGAGCGCATGGACCGAAATGTCGGTCTCGATCTCGAACCCGGTCGACAGCGCGGGATAGCTTTTCACGAACCGGCGTGAGAACGCGCGGTAACCCGACAGGATGTCGGTGAAGCTACGCCCGAAAAGTCGCGCCAGCATGCCGGTGAGCAGCCTGTTGCCCCATACATGCCCGCGCCGGTAGGCCGCGCTCGCCTGACTGACGCGCGCGCCGACCACCATGTCGAGTTGCTCGGCGAGGAGACGCTGGACCAATCGGGGGGCGCTGGCGGCGTCATAGGTCGCGTCGCCATCGGCCATCAGGTACACGTCCGCATCGACGTCAGCGAACATGCGGCGCACCACCGCGCCTTTGCCCTGCACCCGCTCGGTGCGGACGATCGCGCCCGCCGCGCGCGCCACCTCGACGGTCCGGTCGCGGCTATTGTTGTCATAGACGTAGATCGTCGCGCCCGGGAGCGCCACGCGAAATCCCGCCACGGTCGCGCCGATCGCCGCTTCCTCGTTATAGCAGGGCAGCAGCACGGCGACGCGCGGCGATCCCTGGTCCTGCGGCAATCGCGTCACGCCGTTCCCCTCTCAAGCCGCGCCACCCCGAGCCGGTCGAGAAACCGCGCCGTCAACTCCGCGGCCAGCCTCAGTAGCGGCAGGTAGACGAGGTAGCGATAGCGCGGGATCGGTTGCACAATGGCATATGGTAGCACCGGCAACAGCGCGAGCGTGGCGATGTAAATCAACCGCCCGCGCCATGCGACCAGCGCCGCCGCCGCGCCGACCAGCCCGGCGGCCGCGATCAGCCAGCTGAGCAGCAGCTTGATGCGCTGCCCGGTGCTGACCCCACCATAGATCGACCATTGCCAGGCGGGCGGGAAGTAGAATTGCGCGAGGTGGCGGAGCGACAGCCGCGCGAAGTCCGCCGGATGCGCCCCGATCCACGCCTTTGCCTCTGCCCCCAGCGCGTCCGCATAGCCGAGCTCGCCGCCCTGCCGCTGCATCGCGTGAAACGCGCTCCAGCTCATCTGCGGGTGGATCGCGTTCAATCGCTCGCGGAACACGCCGAGCTCGTCGTCGGTGCGCATCGCGGCGGGGTGGTTCGCGAGCGCGAGCTCCAGCCCGAAATTGCCGCGCAGCGGGATGACGCGCCCGAACGCCTGATAGTTGCGGATCGTCCACGGCGTCAGCACCGCGAGCAGCGCCACGACCGCGACCGCCGCTGTCGTGGCCCAGCGCCGCGCGGGAACGCGGCGGACAAGCAGCAACAGCGCGTTGACATAGGCCGCGAGGCCCAGCGGCGGGCTGATGAAAAAGGTGAGCGCCGCAAGTATCGCGATGCCCCACACCACGCGCCACGACACTTTGGCGGCCGCGTCCGCGCGGACAGTCAGGAGCAACGTCGCTGCCCCGAGCAATGTCGCGAGCCCGCCTTCCCAGACGCGAAAGTCGACAATTTCGAGATAGTTGTTGAGCGGGACGAGGCAAAACACCGCCAGCGCCGCCAATGCCGCTCGCCGCGACGCACCGGCCCACAGGCTTGCGCGGTGGAACAGCGCGGCGGCGGCGAGCACGCACGTAATCGCGATCAGCGACAAGGCCGCTTCCCCCATAAAGGTGCGCAGCCCGAACAAGCGGTACACCGTCCCCGCGATCGCGGGGACGACCGGGTTCAGGTGCGCGGTGGGGCCGCTCCCCTTGCCGAACACGTCGGCGACGCCCTCGCCGCGCGCGATCGCGGCCGCGACATTGGCCGCCTCGCCACCGGCCACGTCGTGACGCGCGGTGGTGAGCAGGAACAGCACCCGCTCCGCCGCGCCGGTCGCGAGCAGCACCATCGCCCAGTTTCGCGCGCCCGGCATCCGTCTCGCGGCGGCGGCGACCCTTGCCGGGGCGAACGGCACGGGCTCAGCGCGACGCAGGCAAGGCGCCTGGACCGACACGCCCGTCGGTCCGGCTGGCGAAACTCACGCCTCCGCCGATTTCTTCGCGCGCGGCTTCTTGGGCGCGGGCTCGCCCGGCTCGACCTCCGCGCCCGCGATGTTGCCGCTGTGCGCGACGGGCTTCGTGGCGCGGGAACGCTTCGGCTTGGTGATCGCATCCTCGCTCGCCGCCTCGGTCGGCGTCACCTCGACGGGGGCATTACCATGGTCGTGCGCGGCATGATCATGGTCGTGCTCGCCATGGTCGTGCCCGTCCTCGTCATGATGCTCATGGACATGCGTACCGGTCGCGAAGCCATCCTCGCTTTCGATCGCGGCCTCCAGCTCGGCGCGGGTCACTTCGCGGTCGGTAATCTCCGCCTTGCCGAACAGGAAGTCGACGACCTTGTCCTCATACAGCGGCGCGCGCAGCTGCGCGGCGGCCATCGCGTCCTGACCGATATATTGCGCGAACCGCTGCCGATCCTCGGGGCGGTATTGTTGCGAAGCCTGCGCGATCAGCCGATTCATCTCCTGCTGCGAGACCTCGACGCCATTGGCCTGGCCGATCTCCGAGAGGAGTAGTCCCAAGCGCACGCGACGTTCGGCGATGCGGTGATAGTCGTCGCGCTCGCCCTCCATCTCCTCGCGCGCCTTGGCCGGGTCGGCCTCGTGCGTCGTCTCGTGCTCCAGCTGCTGCCAGATCTGCGCGAACTCCGCCTCGACCATCGACGGCGGCACCGGGAAGTCGTGCCCTTCCGCCAGGTAATCGAGCAGCTTGCGCTTCATGTGCGTGCGGGTGAGGCCGTTCAGCTCCTGCTCGACCTGCCCCTTGAGCAGCCCGCGCAGCTGTTCGAGGCTCTCGAGCCCGAGGTTCTTGGCCAGCTCGTCATCGATGGCGCTCTCGCCAGCGGTGCGGACCGCCTTGATCGTCAGGTCGAACGTAGCCGCCTTGCCCGCCAACTCCTTAGCTTGGTAGTCCTCGGGGAAGTTCACGTTGATCTGCCGCGCGTCGCCGATCACGGCCCCGACCACTTGCTCCTCGAACCCGGGGATGAGCCGGCCCGACCCCAGCTCCACGCTCATGTCCTCGCCGGTGCCGCCGTCAAACGCGACGCCGTCGACCTTGCCCGCGAAGTCCATGACGACCAGGTCGCCCATCACCGCCGCATGACCCTCGGCCGCATCTTCCCACTTCTTGCCTTGCTCGGCGAAGCGTTGCAGCTGTTCGTCGACCTTGGCCTCCTCGGCGGGAACGGTCAGCCGCTCGAGCTTGATCGCGTCGATCGCCGGGGCGGGCACGTCGGGGAGCACTTCCAGCTCAACCTTCACCGCCGCGTCCTGGCCCGCCTCATAGCCGTCCTCCAACTCTACCGCGGGCTGCGTCGCGGGGCGCAGGCGCTGTTCGGCGAGGAGCGACTGCACGCCTTCCTGGATCGAGGTGTTGAGCGCGTCCTGCATCAGCGCGGGGCCGTGCATCTTGCGGACCAGGTTTTGCGGCACCTTGCCGGGGCGAAAGCCGGGCATCTTGATCTGCGGCGCAACGCGCTTCAGCTCGGCGTCGACACGCGCCGCCACTTCGTTTGCGCCGATGGTCAGCCGGTAGGCGCGCTTCAGCCCATCGTTCACCAGTTGCTCGGTCTGCATCGCTTCGCGCCTTCTTGAGATCGGGGCGTCGCCCCCGCTTCGCATCGCGCGGAGGACTGGTGCGGGCGAAGGGACTCGAACCCCCACATCTTGCGATGGCAGGACCTAAACCTGCTGCGTCTACCAGTTCCGCCACGCCCGCAAGCCGGGACACCGCCGGTGTGCAAGGGCGCTTACCGCAGCGGTTTGATCGGAGCAACCCGCTTGGCGGCGGTGCGTTGAGTGGCGGCAAGGAGAGACATCATGGCCTCGAACCCGTACCCCGAAACGCCCACGCCCGACGCGCCGACCCAGCCCGCGCCCTCGCCCGAGTTCACGCCGCCGACCCCCGATTTCTATCAGCCCGACCCCGGCATCCCCGCCGGCGACCCGGGCACGTTGCAGCCGCCGGAGCTGTGAGCGCGATGTCCGACACCGACCTCAGCCCGCCCGAGACCTTTCCGCCCAGCTCGGCCGATGACCGGAGCGATATCGAGGAAGCGGTGGAAGCCCGCTCAGACGCGGTGGCGCGCGGCGAAGGCGGGCCGGAGCCGGATGGCGTGGGCGGCGAAAGCGGCGCGGACGGCGTGGTCAAGAACCAGGACAGCGCGGAGCAGTAGCGAGCTGGCCCAACTAACGCGCTCACACCATTATTTGCTCAGAATTGTGAAGTCATAAATACGATAATGGTTCTCGCGACCTTGTAAGAGAAAGCCATACTCGCCAGGCCGCAATGCAGAGCTTGACTTGGCTTTGAAGATGCCGTCGCCAGCATCTTCAATGTCGATACGAACCGTGTTTTTTGGGTCGATCCCAGCGGAGCCGCCAGTACCTTTCACTTTTCTGATCTGAAACTCTCGGCCATCTCCAGTTTCTTTGAACCGAACTAAGCTGAACTCATCAGGTGACTGGGCGGCGGCTGTGTCGACTGAACCAAAGCTACTCACTTTCCGGTCGGCTAAGTCGAAGTAGAACCAAAAAGTCGGCTGTGAGTCCGCTACCTTCATCTGTGAGGTGGGTTGCGCAACGGAAAGCGTAATTTTGAACGGGAGAAGGATGGATCCATTGCCAGTCACTCTGACACCAGCAGCGTGTGTGGGTCTTAGGGTCCAAACTCAATTAGCGGGTTGAGCTGAACGCGGTTTCCTGATTCACCGTTGCCCTGAAAGCGACGGAGGTGGGCATGGCGCTGTTCTGGTTGTCGGAC
>JAABUQ010003574.1_pt1 | contig 28241 bp, 23 predicted proteins | sample 5560001 | NCBI WGS metagenome assembly JAABUQ01 (sample SAMN10711888, study PRJNA513371) | rock metagenome | isolation source: Antarctica rocks | place: Antarctica: Victoria Land, Finger Mt nord | collected 2015-12-18 | reverse complement strand
CGGAAAAGATTGCGCACCGATTATTAACCATAACAGAACTCCCGTGAAGGCTTTATTGACAGGTCTTTCTCGTTCCCCCATGCAGCATTTTCCACGTCTACGGTCATTTATCCGTGCGCAATTTCGCCATTCATCGAGAAATCCCTAGTATTGTCGCGCCAGATGGTGCATAATCCCTCTGAGGCTTTCGAGTAGCGGACGTGAAGTGACTGGCGAGATGAGCATTGCACAAAAGCCTGATGGATTGAAAAGTAAGCCATAGTAGATACTTCGCGGTAGTTCATTCGGACTCTGGGGGTGGGAACATGCGACGACGAACGCTCTTAAAGCTCCCTCTCGCGGTAGCAGGAGCCTCGGTGCTGCGGCCCTTCACGGCGGGGGCGGCCAGCCCGGTACACGGTGGTCCTGCCTTGCCCCCTTCCGGGAGCAAGCCGAACGCGGCGGTGCCGCTGCATCCGGGCTTGCAACATGGCGCGGCGGTAGATCCGAACCGGCGCGTCCGCGTGATCGTGCAGCGGTATGAGGGACAGAGCGCCCGCGCGATTGCCGGGCACATCGGTGAGCCGGTGCGCCGGGAGTTCTCGATCATTCGTGCCCACGCGATGACGGCGCGGCAGGGCGACCTGCTCAAGCTGGCAGCGCACCCCGGTGTGCAGTACATCAGCCCCGACAGCCGCGCCCACCTCCTCAGCCACGGCGACGACCTCGCCGCGAACCTGAAGACCCGCTACCCGGTGGAGGCCGATGCCACGGGCGTGTGGAGCGGCAGCAAGGGCGATAAAGCCAACAAAAATGGTGACACCGGCGAGGGCGTGGCAGTGGCCGTGATTGATACCGGCTTCGCCAACCACCCCGACCTGAAGTACAAAACGCTCTACGACGCCACGGGCAGTGGCAACACGGGCGACGGCTACGGCCACGGTACGCATGTCGCCGGGATCATCGCCGGAAACAACGCGAAAACCGGCTACGTGGGCATCGCGCCCGATGCCGACCTGATCGGCATCAAGGTCGCGGACGCGAACGGCGCGGTCAGTGCGAGCAGCATCATCGCCGCCGCCGACTGGTTGTACGCCAACGGCGCCGCGCAAAAGATTCGCGTGCTCAACATCTCGGCTAGCCTGAGCGCCCCGGAAAGCTACCACACCAGCCCCCTCGCGGCGGCGCTGGAGGTGCTCTGGAACGCGGGCATCACGGTGGTCACGGCGGCGGGCAACCTCGGTAACGTCAACAACGCGATGTGGTACGGCCCCGGCAACGATCCCTATGTGATCACCGTGGGCGCGCTCGACGACACCAACATCGTCGGGTCGGTACTCAGCACGGCCGGGGTGCTGGCGGGCGAAGTGCTCGCGCCGTTCTCCAGCTATGGCATGACGCAGGACGGCTTCGCCAAGCCGGACATCGTGGCGCCGGGTCGCCGCATCGTCAGCACGCTCGCCCCCGGTAGCGTGCTCGCGCAGCGGTACGCGGCGCGGATCACGGACACGAACTACCTGCGCCTCTCCGGCACCTCCACCTCCACGCCGATCGTGGCGGGCGCGGCGGCGCTGTTGCTTTCGCGCTACCCGAACCTCACCCCCAATCAGGTGAAGGCGATCCTCACGGGCAGCGCGGCGGGTATCGCGGGCTTGCTCGGCGGCGCGAAGGCGCTCGATATCGCCGCCGCCCTCGCCCTTGCAGATACGGGCAACTACGGCAGCGCGAACGCGGGCCTCACCCCCTCCGTTGGCCTCGGCAACGCGACCACTATCGGTAGTTGGGACGAAGGTGCATGGGATGAAGGCGCGTGGGACGAAGGTGCATGGGATGAAGGCGCGTGGGACGAAGGTGCATGGGATTAAAGCATTAGCCTGACGTTTCCCCAACCCCCTTTCCACGATGGAAAGGGGGTTGTTCGTGCGGGTTTTCCTAACCCCCGGCCCCTTCGGGCGAAGGGAAGGGGAGTGTGCCGTGGAGAGATCGCGGCCTATGCGGAAGGCTGTCGCCTTGCCCCGTTTCCCCTCCCCTTCCCTTCGCCCGAAGGGGCCGGGGGTTAGGAAAACCGGGCCAATATCACCGCGACCCGCTCCGGGGCGAGGGGCGCCTGCCTTCGTTAGGTATCATGCTGGTCGGGTGGGTCTCTTTATTGGCATGGGATCATCACGAGTGAATAATGACTAATGTTGATTTTCGCACCAGAACTGATATACTGCGAGGGCGTGTACCGGTTTTCCCGCTTTTCTCCGTTACTCAATGGGGACGCAGCACGAGTGACGGCGCGCGGAAGTCGAGGATGAGATGGTCGGCAATCAGGCGCGGGGCCGCATCTGGATCGCTGCCACGGGCCTCGCGGGCCTCCTGATCGGAGCGCTCGCGTTTCGGTGGCGCGATTGCGTGCCCGATTACCTGCTGCTCGCCGGGGGATTGCTCGCGGCGGTGCTCGCCATGCAGTTCACCGAGAAAAACTCCCCGGAGAAGGGTGGGGCGTATGGCGTGCCCGCGCTCGTTGCGGGCGCGCTGGCGGCGGCGCTCGTGCTGCCAATGGGGCTGATCGCGCCGTTTGTTGCCCTCGCCGCCCTGCCCGTAGGCTGGCGGCGCGGGGTGTGGCACTGGCTCGCTGCCGCCGCGCCCGCCGCGCTCGCCGCGCTCGCCGTATCCGCCTACACCCGGTGGGTGGACTTGCGACCACCGGTGGACCTGCTCGACTGCGTGACGCTGCTTGGCGCGGCGCTGCTCTTTCTCGCGGTGTTCGAGGGGGTGCGAGGCGTGCAATCGCTGATCCTCGGCGCGCCCGCGTGGTCGCGCTCCCGCGCTACCCTGGTTCCCCTGACCACCGACGTGCTCTATGCCGTGCTCGGTGTGGCGGCGGTGGGAGTCTGGTTCACCGCCCCCGTGTTGCTCGTGCTCGCCTTTCCCGCGTTGCTGCTCGTGCGCCGGTTCGGCGACGCGACACAACTCGCCGCGCTCGCGGACACCGACGCGAAAACGGGGTTGCCGAATGTCCGCTACTTCGAGCGCGAGGCGGCGACGGCCCTCGCGCGGGATGTCGCGGCGGGCGTGCCCACGGGCGTGCTCTTTCTCGACCTCGACCACTTCAAGAACGTCAATGACACGTACGGGCACGCGGCGGGCGACCGCGTGCTGAGCGAGGCGGGAGAAGTCTTTACCCTCGCGCTGCGGCGGCGCGACCTCGTCGCCCGCTACGGGGGGGAGGAGTTCGTCGCGCTGCTGCCCGACACGGACGCGGCGGGCGCGATGACGGCGGCGGAGGCAGTGCGCGCCGCGCTTGCCGCGCACCACTTCACGCTGTCGGACGGCACGACGCTCCACTGCACGGCGAGCATCGGGGTCGCGTGTACCCCGGCGGACGGCACTGACCTCGCAGCATTGCTGGCGCAGGCGGACCGCGCGATGTACGCCGCGAAGGCGGTGCGGAACGCGGTCCGGCAGACGCACACACTCGCGGCGGGCTTCCGCCCCCTCGCGCCGCCGCGAGACGAACCGAAGAGCGACCCTGAACCGCGTGCCTGGGCGGCAACCCTTATCCCTCTCGTGCAGTGGACAACCATATTTGCCGGTGGCGCCGCCCTCTGTGCCTCAATCTATGGCATTACCCAGGCAGGGGTTTGGCTGCTCGTGCCAATGTTCGGGGCGGCAGCGGCCCTTGCCTGGCTCTTTCCCATCACCCTTTATCGTGCTAATGGTGAAGCATACTCATTCGCTTTTACCTTAGCAGTGGGCATGGCAGCGATTACCATACAGCCCTGGCTCGCACCCCTTGTACATTTTATTGGAATGATCGCGCATATCATTAAACGACAGCAACGACAATGGGACAAAATCCTATTCAATTTCGGTAACTCAGCACTCTCCGCAGCGGTTGCGGCGGTAGTTTACTCGTTGCTTCGTCCCTCTAGTGGTGGTTTCACACTTATACACATGCTGGCAGCCTTCGCAGGTGGCCTCGCGTACTATCTGACAAATACGATACTCATTGCGTTGATGATTAGCCTTCATACGAATAAGCCCCTGCAAGACGTGTTGCGCCAGCTTTGGCTGCTCCTGCCCGTGGAGATTCTGCTTGGCACCGTGGGCGCATTTATCGGTGCGATCTATATGGCGGTGGGCATCATCGGTGTCGCGCTGTTCCTGCTCCCGCTCGTGTTGATGTACGTGGTACTGAACATGAGCACGCGCAAGAATCAGGAGGCAATCGTGGCGCTGGCGAGTGCGAAGGTGCAGGTGGAGGCGGCGCGGCTGGCGCAGGAGCAGACGCTGACCCACCTGATCGAGATGCTTTCCGCCGTGATTGACGCGCGTGACCAGCAGATCGCCGGGCACTCGCGCAATGTCGCGCGCTTCGCCGGGCTGCTCGCCGCCGAGCTTGGCTTGGCGGAGACGGAAACCGCGCAAATCCAGACGGCGGCCCTGCTGCACGACCTGGGAAAGGTGGCGATCCCCGAAGCGATCCTGCAAAAACCGGCGAAGCTCACCCCGGAGGAGTACGCGACGGTCAAGGAGCACGCGGGCATCGGGCGGCGCATCCTCGCCGAGACGCCGCTGCTCGGCCCCGTGGCGGCGATGGTCGGCGACCACCACGAGCGGTGGGACGGCGGCGGCTACCCGCGCGGCATGCAGGGCGAGCAGATCAGCATGGGCGGGCGGATCCTCGCCGTGGCGGACGCGCTCGATTCCATCGTCTCACACCGCGTCTACTCGCGCGGCAAGCCGCTGTCGTGGGCGATGACGGAACTGAAGCAGTGCGCGGCGCAGCAGTTCGACCCCCGCGTGGTCGCGGCGTTAGAGCGCGTCGTCGAAGCGCTCGGCGAGGACGCCCTGCTCACTGCCGAACTGCCCGTGGTCAACCTGCCGATCGTCGGGCAACCGCCGATAGTGGCGCAACCGGTCGTGCGAACCGTGATCAGCGGCGATTAAACCGCGAAGGCGCGAAGGCGCAAAGAATAAAAGAGTTTTTTCTTTGCGCCTTCGCGCCTTCGCGGTTCATATTTCCCCGACCCGCGCGGGGTGGGTTACGCCGGTCCCAGGAACGGGGTGACGATCATCAGCACTTCGTCCGGGGTGCGGCCCTTGGCGATGGTGTCGGGGGCGGACTTCATGTTCGCCACGAACCGCCAGGCGGAGGCGTGTTCGGCCTCGACGTTGTGGATGTTCACGGCGACTTCGAGCAGGTCCTTGCTCTGGATCATGCCCGCCGCGCCCAGGTAGGCGGAGGCGCCGACGTCTTCCACGGAGAGGATATTGTTGACCACGTCATCGCGGCTGGCAATCATCGGCAGGTTGTACATCGAGCGCGGCGCGACCGGCGTGCCGCCGAGCAGCGTGATGACCTCCGTGAGCAGCGTAACGTGCGTCGCCTCGTGCTTGCCAAACGCGGTGAGGTACTTCTGTTCCGTCGGGTCGGTGAGCTTGTTGGCGGCGATCAATGCCTTGTAGAGCGCGCTCTCGAAGTGTTCGAGCGTCAGGGCGTAGTTGAGTACGTCAACATCGGTTGCGAATGTAGTAGCCATGAATCGTCGTCTCCCTCTGGTTATTGTGGTGGCCTGTCGGTCAAAGAAACGCAAAGGCGCAAAGGCACGAAGGAAAAACGGGGGCAATGCTTTTCTGTCTTTTTCCCCTTTGCGTCTTTGCGCCTTCCGGGTGCCCCCTGGGCAGATTTGCGTTTCCCCAGTATTCAACCGGATTCCGTGTTAGCTGCCCAGCAACGGGCCTGCCGCCGCAAGGGTCTGGTCGGGCGTCAGCACCTGGTCGAGCGCGCCGAGCACGGGCATATCGCCATCGAGGATGCGCAGTACCGCCGCGTGGCGGGCCTCCACCTGCACGATACCCCCGGCCACGGTGAGAATGCCCTTGTCCTTAATGAAGCGCGCCGCGCCCGTGTACGCGCCGACACCCGTGTCTTCGAGCACGCGCAGAAAGGAGATGATGCTCGCCTGGTCGGTGTAGGCGGGGAAGTTGTACTTCGTGCCCTCGGCGACGGGCGTGCCACCCGCCATCGAGATCGCCCCGGTGAGCGTCATCACATGGCTCGCTTCCTGCGCGCCGTAGTCCTGCGCGGCGGCGAGCGCCGTGCCCGTCAGCTTGCCGCTGGCAATCGCCATGCGGTACGCGACGTCTTCGAGGTGTTCGAGCGTGAGCGCGAAGTTCAGGATGGCGAGGTCGTCGGGCAGGTTTGCCGCGCTGCCGTGCAAATCGGTGAAGAGGATGTCTTTCGCGAGCGCCGCGCCGGCGACAACGAGGCTGCCGCGTAGCAGGGTGCGGCGGGACATTGCCGCCTCGACAAAGCTGAGGATGCGGTTTTCCATTACGAACCCACTCCTGTTCTGATAGACATCGGGTCTATCGTCGTCGCGGACAACCGGCACATCCGGTGTCCGATGCGGGGAAACACCGTTTTCGAGCGGCGGTGCGCCAAACTTCCGGTGCCGGGTCTTTCGCAACGGCCGCCCCCTGTACCTCCGGGAGAGCGTGGCGCCGCGCGTGGTATCGGGTGATCGGACGCCGGATCCCGGTTGTACACAATACATTACGCAATTGTTGGGCGACCGGATCATCAGGGTGTTTCGGACAACAGGGGGAGGGGGCCGGGGCAACGCGCGTTGCGATCTCCCGGCGACGAGCGCGGTGTGGATGAGCGGGGCGTGTGGCCCTTACGCCGGCTTTTCCGGGAATATCGCTTGCATCGCGGCGAGCGCGTCTGCGGTATTGTGCCCGTCCTGCCCATCGTGCCCGTCCTGCCCATCACGCGCGGCACGGTCGGTATTGACGCTCGCAAGCCCGTGGGTGATGAGCTGCCGGACGACCTCGCTGATGCTCGAGCCGCGTGCGTCTGCCAGCGCTTCAAGGGCGAGGCGTTGTTGCGTGGTCACGGCAATCGTCAGTGGTTTGACTTTGCGCCCACGCGGTTTCGGGCCACGCCGGGGTTTTGGCGGAGTGCGCCCATCGAGAAATGAGAACATCGGTTGCACTTCCTCGCAAGAGACGGACACCGGGTGCGCCGGCTGACACATCCATCCGTTTCGCAGACACCTGCACGCCATCGTCGCAGTAGCGAGGAGAGGGCGTGGGAACACCTCGCTAGGCACAAAGGGGGAGAATTTCACACGGTAGCAGTTTACCACCAGATTTTTCAATTACAAGAGCGGTTCTTTATATGATTGTGTTCATAACGGAATAGTCGTTATTTCTTGCCACTATTGGCAAGTGGGTTCCTTTACAACAAAGGGGGGAATCACTTCACCGCTACCGTTACCGTTCCTCACGTCACGGCGCGGCAGTCGCGACGGGTGGGGGTGAAGGCGGTGGGGGCGCGGGGGTAGCCGTGGGCGGGGGCGGTATGGGCGTCGCGGTGGGCGGTGGGCGGGTCGCGGTCGCGGAAACCGGCGTCATTGTTGCGGGCGCTGCGGTTGCCGTCGGGGGCACGGCGGTCGCGGTGGCGGTCGCGGGAGCGGCGGTCGCGGTCGCGGTGGGCAACGGCGCGGTCGTCGCGGTGGGCAGGGCCACCACCGTGACGGTGACGGCGGCGGGGGTCGTGTCTACGACGACGACTTTCGTGTCCGACGGCAGGAGCACCACGAGGTTCACCGTTTGCGGCCCGCCGGTCGGCGCCGCGAACGGGGAAAGATCCGCCTGCACCGTGACACGGTTGCGGATATCATCCAGTTGCTGCCGCGTGCCGCGCAGCGTGACCGTGGTGTCGGTCGTTGTGGAGGCGCACCGCAACCCTGCATGACAGTTCACCGTGGTGATTGGCACACTGAACTTCTCGTCCTGCGTGCGCTCGGTGACGATCACCTGCACACTCACGGAGGTCACGCCTCCCTTGACGCTCACGCCGTCCGGCAACGACGCGAGGGGCACATCCAGCGTCGTCGTCTGGCGGAAGCCGTCAATCGAGATCGGTTGCGTAGAGACGTTCGGCACGGAGCGGATGCGTTGCCCGTCGCCCACGAGCGTTACCTGCGCGGGGGTGATGACGACATCGGTATTCTGGAAACCGGAAGCAGGCGACCCCGTGATGTTGGCATTGACGAACACCGTGCGTTCATTGCCCAGGTCGGCAATGTCCGCCTGCACGAGCACGCGGCTATTGTCGAAGCTGACATCAGGCACCGGGGCGCTGTTCGCGTCCACCGCTTTCAGCGGCACGGCGGTGGTATAGCTCGTCGTATGGTCGCCGAGATCGAACGCGGCGATCACTTGCGCCACGGCGTTCACCCGGCTCTCCGGGCCGCGTACCGTCACCTGCGCCGGGTTCGCCGTCGTGCCGCGCACCTGCACCCCCGTTTGCATCGTGGTCTGCTGCACCGTGACGGGAAAGCTCTTTTCGGTCGTGCGTTCCAGCGTCACCTGGGCGGTCGCGGGGTTTGCCTGCCGCTTGCGCACCCCCTCCACGGTGTCCACGATGCGCACGGGGTAACTCTGCGTGCCGGGTTTCGCGTCGTGCAAGTCCACGGTGGCCTTGAAGCTATCGGCCTGCAAGATCGCGGTGCTGACCACGCTGCGCGGCCCCCAGATCGAGAGCAGCGTGGCACGCGGCGTCATGCTCGTGACCGAGAGGCCGTCGGGCAGGTTCGCGGTCGTGATCGGCACGTTGGGGAAGTCCCGCTGGCGGTCGGGGTCGTCGCCGTTTGTCACCCACGCCCAGAAGACAAAGGCGAGCACGAGCGCGAGGATGGCCCGCCCCACGACGCCCCCGGTCGTGGGGCGGGAGCTAGTCGGCGGCCGAGCGATCACCGTCACGAAGGCCCTCTCCTCGCCGTTCGGGAGGTTGCCCGCCCGCCGTCACCGGCGGCGGCGAAGATGTCGGCAGGAGCGAACGCGCGATTCCCCCTCCCGGCCCCCCGTTACGCTCGCCCCGGTGGCGGTGGTTGTCACGGTCCACGCGCAGGTAGGCCCGCAGGGTGGCCCGCAGGAGGTCGAGCGTCATGTTGCGCGTCAGGCTGCCCCCGGCGGCGATGGAGATCGTGCCCGTCTCCTCCGAGACGACCACCGCCACGGCATCCGACGCTTCACTGATGCCCAGGGCGGCACGGTGCCGGGTGCCGAGCGCGCTGGAGACCGCCGCGTCGGTGAGGGGCAGGATCACGCCCGCCGCGACGATCCGGTCCCCGCGCACCACCACCGCGCCATCGTGCAAGGGGGTATTGGGCACGAACAGTTGCACGAGCAGTTGCCGCGTGATTTTTGCGTCCAGATCGGTCGCCTTATCAATGTAGTTTTGCAGGCCCGTTTCGCGCTCGATCACGATCAATGCACCCGTACGCTCGCGCGCGAGCTGCGTGACGGCGCGGCTAATTTCGTTGATTACCCGCTCGATATCGGCTTCGTCTGTGTGGGTGAAGGGCAGGTTGAGCCAGGTGCGCGTCTGGCCCAGTTGTTCGAGGGCGCGGCGCAGTTCGGGCTGAAAGATCACGGGAAGCGCGACGATCAGGCCGGGAAAGGCGACCTGCAACAACCGCCGCAGGGCGGTGAGATCGAGCGTACTCGACAACACCGCCATCACGCCGAGCAGGATGCCGATGCCGCGCAGCAGGGGCATTGCCCGCGTGCCCTGCGCCACGGTGAGCAGCCAGAAAAAGATCAGCGCCACGACCACGATGTCCAGCAGCGCGATCAGCGACAGGCGCGTGAGAATCCACGGTAGCTCAAACGCGATGAGGAAAATGTTCATCTCGCGTGTCACCCGCTCCTTCCGCCGCACTCGCGTGGCGTGGCTGCGTTTCCGGTGCCGTGCGGGTGTTCTCCACCCACGCACATCATTCAGTGTAGCACTTCCTCCGGGCGTGGGAAAGCAGATTTCACGCCAGCAGCGAAATTATCGGTAAAGTTAGCGGCGGGTGGCGAACAGCGACAAGGAGTGGCAGGTGTATACTCCCGCCTGATGGTGAGCGACGGAGCGACGGAGAGCAAGCGTATGACCGATAGCGCGGCGGACGAGACACAGGGCGATGAGGCAATGAACGGCGAGCAGCGGCGGCTCTGGACGCCCTGGCGCATGGGGTATGTCGGGGGCAAGCGGCGAGCAACGCCGCCGGGGATGAGCGTGTTTTCCGCCATCGCCGCCGAACCGGAACACGACGCGGAGAACTACGTGCTCCATCGCGGCGCGCGGGCCTTCGTCTTGCTCAACCTCTACCCGTACAACACGGGCCACTGCATGGTCGTGCCCCTGCGGCAGGTCGCGTCGCTCGCCGCGCTCGACGCCGCCGAAGTCACGGAGATCGCGCTGCTGCTGCCCTGGCTCACGCGCGTCCTGACCGCGACCTTTCACTGCGATGGGCTGAATCTCGGGCTGAACCTCGGCGCGGTGGCGGGCGCGGGCGTCGCGGAACACCTGCACTGGCACGTCGTACCGCGCTGGCAGGGGGACGCGAACTTCATGCCGATCCTCGCCGGCACCACGGTGATGCCGCAACTGCTGCCGGACAGCTACATCGCCATCCGCCAGACGATGACCGGCGACCCACCTCCCGCCCTGCCCGACGACCTCACCGCCGGTCTCCTGCGCGCCTTTCCCGTCCCTCAACCCGCGACGACAACGAAAGATTGAACGCAACGATGCAACGCACCCTTCGACAAATCCCGCACCGACCAATCCTGCACCGCATCACCGCCACGGCCCTTGTAATTGTCGTGCTGACGTTCCTCATCGCGCGCGGCGTGGGCACGGCCACGCCCCTTGTACCCAGGGCGCGGGCGGCGGACCCCGCACCCGCGCCCGCACTCGTGCTCGGTGTGGGCGACTCCCTGATGGCGGGGGTCGGCGCGAGCCTGCCGGACGAGCGCGGCGAGTTCGCGCTCTTCCTCGCCCTCGCGCGCGGGCGGTTCGGGCCCGATGTGCGCGGCGTGGATGTCGCCGTCCCCGGCGAAACGAGCGGCACGCTGCTCGCGCCCCCACCCCCGCACCCCGTGGGCGCGGGCACACCAACGCCTGTGCCCGCGCCGCCTGCGACGCCACAGATAGATAACGCACAGGCGGAGTTGCGGCGGTTGCCGGCGGGGGCCGGGGCAATCGTGCTCCTGAGCATCGGGGGCAATGACCTGCTCGGCGTCGCGGGCAAAGACGCCGGGGCGCGCGAGACCGCCCTGGGCGTGTTCCGTGCGAACCTCGATACGGCCCTGCAACGGCTCACGGCGGACGGGCGGACGCGCCAGTTGCTCGTGCAAACCATCTACAACCCGAATGGCGGCGACCCCGCCCTGCCGGGAAGCGACGCGAACTGGGTGGAGCGCTTCAACGGCGCCATCCGCGATGCCGCGAAAGCACACCCGGAAGTCGTCGTGATTGACCTCGCAAGCGCCGTGCGCGGCAACGAAGGCGCGCTGACCCTGGCGGCGTACGGCGACGTGCATCTGTCGAACGCGGGCCATCGCCGTGCCGCCGATCTCCTCTGGACGGAGACCGGCGCGGACCGCACGCCCCCCGATGTGACGCTGCTCTCGCCTGACGCAGGCAACGCCGCCCGCGCCGTGCTCACGGTGCGAGCGACCGTCACGGACGACAGCGGCCCGGATGGCGTGGCGCGGGTGGCCCTGCTCGTAGACGGCAAAGAGGGGGCGGAACTCCTGCCGCGCCCCGACCTCGCACCCGGCACGTACCTCGGTATCTGGGACGGGCGGCTCACTCCCGGCCCGCATACCGTCGGCGTGCGCGCCACCGACCGCGCGGGCAACACGCGCGACGCGGCGGTGAACGTGACCGTCGGCGCGGCAGTGTAGGCCGCAATCCGCCAGATCGGTCGAAGGACGCGAAGGACGCGAAGGCGCGAAATACGAGAGAATCGTTTCTTCGGTATTTCCTTCGCGCCTTCACGCGACCCCGCGTCATATGATGAGGTACACCTATCGGTCATACCGGCGCCGTGAGCATCTGCCAATACGCGTGTGCGGCTGCGATGGCTAGTTCAATCGGTGTATCCAGTGTGTTCGCCCCCGCGCCCCAGCCTGTACCGGCGCTGACCGTCGCTGTGCCCCGCGCCCACAATATACCCACGGGGGCGAGCGTGCGCCGGGCCAGTTCCTCGTAGCGCGCGACCTTGCGCCCGCGATCCGTCTCCGCGAAGTAGGCGCGGAACGCCGCGAGGTACGCAGGGTCGTGCGCCATCCAGTAGAGGATGGCTTCCTTCTCGCCCCGCCAGGGCAGATCGCGCACCGTGAAGTACGCCTGCATCACGTCATTGAGGCCGTACAGCAGGCGGAAATCCACCGCTTCCCGGTACACGGGGTCGTCCGACGCAAGGTAGCGTTTCGCCTGCGCCACGTTGTAGCTGATGTCGCTCCAGGCCCAGTACGCCCCCATCGGTGGCGCGGCCGGCCCCGGCGGTGTCGCCTGCGCGACCGCTTGCGCGGCCGCCAGCCGACCCGCGCGGTCGTGGACGATGCGTCCCTCGCGCAGCCAGCGGATGACCGCGCCCTCGCTGCTGGCATCGGCCCAGGTGGTCGGGGCGGTGATGATGCGGGCGAGGGCGCTGACGGGGGTGCAGTACACCTCCGTGAAGCGCCCGTCTACCCACGTCACGACCATGCGCGGCGCGGCGGGGTCGTCGGCAAGGATCAGCAGCAGGTCGTAATCGCTCGCCGCCGTGAGCTTGCCAGACGCGGTGGAACCCATGAGCAGGATGCCGTCCACCGCCGCGCGGCTGCGGAGCGCGGCAAGAAAGGCATCGAGCGTGAGCATATCGGTGTGCGTGGGCATGGCGGAAAAGCGCATCGCGGTGCCTCCTGGTATTGTCCGCGCCGTCCGTGCGGCGTCTGGATGCTATGATATCGTGTTGCGGGCGGCTCACGCGGGGTAGGGAAATGTATGCGGTAGTATACTTGTGGAGCGAACACGAACAAGTCGTAGCACACGTTCCGGTACTGAGTTGCCGCGTGCGCACCGCTTGCGTGGCTCTTGCGCGGCACGGTTTATGTAATGCATAGCGCGGCAGATGCGGTGCCTTCGGCAGATGGGACGGAGACGCGGTACAATGATTGCAGACGCACATCCTCACCCCCGGACGTGGCGCGCGGGCGGCACGGGAGTGGCCCCCGGTGGCCTCACTCGTTTCTCGCGTTGCGTGACCCATCCGGCACCCACTCCGCGCCCTGGCGGTACCTGGGAGGGGCTTATGAACGCGGCACAGGCGATGCGCGGTCCGGTCGTGACGGTGCATAGTGGAGATACATGGCGGGAGGCGTTGCGCCTGCTGCTCGGCGGCTCGCTCAATGCGGTGCCGGTGGTGGATGACGCGGGCGCGGTGATTGGGATCGTCACGCAGACCGATCTCGCCAGCCGCATTCAGGGCAACGAGCGCACGGAGATGCGCGCCATTCTGGACAGCATTCTCACCCCGGTCTCGCACCACACGCTGCTGCGCTGGCATCAGGCGCCGGCGTGGGGCGGCGGCGCGCGGGTGGAAACGGTGATGACCACCACCGTGGTCACGGTACACCCGGACGCGCCGCTCGCGGTGGTGGCGCGGCTCCTGCTGGCGCACGACATCACCCAGGCGCCCGTGGTGGACGACGCGCGCCGCCCGCTGGGCATGATCGGGCAACGGGACCTTGTGGCCGCCCTCGCGACCGGCGCCGCCATTCCCGCGACCCACGCCGCCCCCCTTTCCACCCCGGAGCGTGATCCCGACCGGCTGCGGCAGCAGACGTTGCGCGTCGCGCGCGAGATGTACGCCCACGGGGGCGCAGGCGCGAGTGGCATGCTCGAAAAACGGCGGGCGTGACCTTGCCCTCGTCATTACCCCTCCCCCGGCCCGCGCCTACTTCGGCAGCCAGGGATCGGGATGTTCATGCAGGTAGTGCGCGAGGTGTACGGCGAGGTCTTCCTGCAATTGCAGCGTCAGCCCGCCGTCCACGGCGACGGCCTGCCCGGTGACAAACGTCGCCTCGTCCGAACACAGGAAACTGATCACGTTGGCGATGTCGTCCGGCACGCCGGTGCGGCGCGCGGGGTACTGCTGCGCGAAGTACCGCAGCCCGTCCGGGTGCGCGTCCCACTGCGGCTGGATGCGCTCGGTGACGATGTGGCCGGGGCAGATCGCATTGACGCGGATGCCGAGCGGCCCGAAGTCTATCGCCATCTGCCGCGTCATGCCGATCACCGCCGACTTGCCCGCCTCGTACACCAGCGCGCGGGGGGCCATCAGCAGCCCATGCACCGACGACAGATTGACGATAGCGCCGCCGCCCGCCTGCTCGATCAGCGGCACGGCGTGCTTGACGCCGAGGAAAATGGAGGTCATCAGCAGCGACAACCCCCGGTTCCAGTCCGCTTCCGCCACTTCCACGGCGGTGCCGGAGAGCGGCGTGCCCACCGTGAAGGCGTTGTTCACGAGGATGTGCAGCGCGCCCCAGTGCGCCACCGCCGCCTCGATCATCGCCTTGTTCTGCGCCGTGTCGCTTACGTCCGCCGTAATTGTTTCCACCGTGCCGCCCGCATCACGGATGCGCGCCGCGTTTGCCGCCATCGCCGCTTCGTCAATATCGGCAATCAGCACCTTCGCGCCCTCCGCCGCGAACTTGCGCGCCGTCGCCCCGCCGATCCCCTGCGCCCCGCCCGTCACAATCGCCACCTTGTTGTCCAACCGCCCCATCGTGCCCCCTTTGCCTGCATGCTTCCAACGCCGTATGCCGCACGCGCGTATCATCGCACAGGCTACGCGCAGTGGTCAGGCACATCAGCCCCCCGGCCCTGAAATGCCCTACCCCCCGGCCCCTTCCCTGAAGGGAAGGGGAGGGTACTCCTGCAACATTGAGGCGATGGGGGAACATCGTCACTTTGCCCTAACCCCCAGAGATGCGCGCTAGTGGCGCATCGGTTGCACGAGTGGGGGCGCGGCGGTGGGTACAACTCCTACGGCGGCAGGTGCGGCTCCCGCCGCCTGCGGTGTCGCCCCACCGCTCGCGCCGCTTCCCGGCGCATGGGCGGCGGGCTGTGGCAGCGGCGTCGCCGCCGCCGTCGGTGCGCTCGCATGCACCATCGGCTGCGGGTTCGGCATCAGCCCCGTGCCTGCCGCACTCATCGCCGTGATCGTGATCGTGGCGCTCACTCCCCCCGGCGCCGTCACCGTGATCGTCGCCGTCCCACCCGTGAGGATGCGGACCACCCCGCTCGCATTCACGCTCGCCACATTCGGGTTGCTGCTCGTGTAGGTGAGGCCATTCACGCCGCCCGTGGTGCCGTTATTGTAGCTGCCCGTGGTGTTCAGGGAGAGGGTGCCGCCGACTTGCATCACGGGTGCGGACGCGGTGCCGCTGTTGCCGCTGCCCGCGCCGGTCGGCGCCGTGGTCGTCACCTGCACCAGCGTGGCGGCGTTCACGGTCAGGGTCACGGTGGCGGTGCTGCTGCCCGTGCCGAAGCTCCCGTTACCGTTGCTGATCGTGTAGGTGAAGGAGTCCGTGCCGGTATACGGCGCGGTGGAACGGTAGGTGAAGCTGCCATCGGAGGCTAGGGCGAGGGCGCCATGCGCGGGTTGCGTGTTCGCGCTGATCGTGGCGATGGGGTTGCCCCGTGTGTCGTTCGCCAGCACGCCCGTCGCCACGGGCACCGTCAGCGTGGTACCCGTGGTCAGGGTATAGCTGTCTGCCGTCGCGCGCGGGGCAATGCCATTCACGGTGATGCCGGTCTGGCTCCCCGTGATGCTCGCCGTGGTCGTGTCCGTCGCCATGATGCTCTGCGTGCCCACGGTTTTCAGCGTCACGGTGAATGTACCTACGCCATTGGTCAGCGTCGCGTTCGCGGGCAGCACGGCTTGGGCGTCGCTGCTCGTGATCCGCGCCGTACCGGTGTACGCAATCGCTCCGTTACCGCTCGCGTCCTTCGCCGTCACCGTCACGATGCAGGGCGTACCCACCACTATGGGCGAGGGGCAACCCGTCACGTTCAAGGTGCTTGCCGCCGCCGCGTTGACGATGATGCCGGTCTGGCTTCCCGTGATGCTCGCCATCGTCGTATCGGTCGCCGTGATGCGCTGTGTACCCGCCGTTTTCAGCGTCACAGTAAACGTGCCGGTGCCATTGGTCAGCGTCGCGTTCGCGGGCAGCACCGCTTGGGCGTCGCTGCTCGTGATCGCCACCATGCCCGTATAGCCCGTGGCCGTGTTGCCATATTGGTCTTGCGCAGTCACGGTGACACTGCCTGCGACGCCCGCCGTGGTGGGCGAGGGGAAGCCCGTCACGGTGAAGCGGACCGCCGGGCCGGGGGTGTTGGTGAGCGAGAATGTCGCGCTCTGTCCGTTCGCGGCTGCCGTGACCGTGTACGGCCCGCCCGCGACGGTGTTCGCCGTGGCAATGATCGTGGCGACCCCGTTGGTGGTCGTCGTCGCGCCATTATTCGGCAGGCTCGCGGTCGCCCCACCCGCCACGGCTGCGGTGAACGTCACCGTCGTGCCGTCGGCGACCACGTTGCCGTACAGGTCTTTCACCGTGACGCTGAGCGAAATGGTGGTGGTGACCGGCACATTTTGCGGCGTGGCGGGATTCAGGCTGAGCGACGCCGGTGGGCCGGGGTTGATCGTAAAGGTCACACCATTGGAAGTGCCGCCGCCGGGAGTGGGGTTGACCACCGTCACCGTCACCCCACCCACCGTGCTGAGGTCGGCGGTCGGGATCACGGCGGTGAGTTGGGTCGGCGAGACAAAGGTGGTGGACAGCGTATCCGTGCCGAAGTGAACGGCGGAAGTGGACAAGAAGCCGGTGCCGGTGATCGTCACCGTGGTGTCGGCGGCGTGCGTGACGGCGGTGGCGGGGCTGATCGTGGTAATTGCCGGCGCGGGGTTGCGCACGTCCTGATTCACCGCCGACGACGTGCTGCCGGTGTAGTTGCTGTCGCCACCATAGACGGCGGTAATCGGGTGGATCGCGGCGCTGAGGGCGCTGGTGCTGTACGTCGCCTGACCGTTCATGAGGGTTCTGCTGCCCACCATGACGCCATTATCGTTGAACGTCACCGTGCCCGTGGGCGTGCCCGCGCCGGGCGCGCTCACGCTCACGGTCGCCGTGAATGTCACGCTCTGGCCCGTAGTGGACGGATTGGGCAAGGAGGTGAGGCCCGTGGTCGTGTTCGCCTGGTTCACAACCTGTGACAACGACCCCGTGCTTGGGTTAAAGGCGGCGTCGCCGCTGTACTCCACGGTGAGAGGATGCGTACCCAGGGACAGGCTCGCCGGGGTGCAGGTCGCCTTTGCAGCGTTGAGCGTCACGCTCCCGCAACCGGCGATCACGCCGCCGTTATCTTTGAAGATGACCGTGCCGCCGGGCGTGCCGTTGCCGCTCGCGGGCGTTACCGTTGCCGTGAGCGTCACCGATTGGCCAACCACGGAGGGGTTGGCCGTGCTGGTGAGCTTGGTGGTCGTGTCAACGGCGAGGTTCGTCTCGGAGACGCCGGTGGAAACCTGCCCCGCCGTGACCATCACCGTGAAGTTCCCGGCGGCATGATTTGCGGTGAGGACGGCGGACGTGGCAAGCCCGGTGGAGCCGGTGACCGTCGTGGTCGTGAGGCGGTCGGCGGAGACGCTCGTGCCCATGGGGCAGCCGCCCATCGGGCAGGCGAAGGTGCCGCCCGCACCCGTGTTTCCCGCCACCACTGTGAAGGTGACGGTGACGTTCTGGACGTAGTTGCCATTGCCGTCAAGGACCACGACCTGAATCGCTTTCGCAAACGTGGTATCAATCTTCGTCTGCTGGTTGCCACCGTCCGAGACGCTGATCGTGTCCGGCACGCCGTTCGGGTTATACAGCGTGTTCTTCAGGGAAAAGCTGTTGGTCAGCGTGCCGACCGTGACATCCACGAAGTACGATCCGGCGGTACCGTTCGCGGTGAACACCGAGGCCGTGGCCAGCCCGGTAGAGCTGGTGGTCGCGGTGGTCACGGCGGTGCCCGTATCGGCGAAGGTGCCACTGGCGCCGGTTGCGGGGGCGGTAAACGTCACCATCGCGCCCTGCACGGGGTTGTTACTGCCATCGAACACCGCAACGGACAGTTGCGTGCTGAACTGCGTGTTGATCTGCGCGGCCTGGTTGTCGCCGTTGCCGACGCTCAACACCGCAGGCTGGCCATTGGTGTTGGTCTGGGTATTCGTCTCAAAAAAGTAGTTGGACGTCGCGTTTGTGGCTGACACCGTGACGGTAAAGGGGCCCGCCGTGCCATTGGCTGGTCAGGACGGGGGCCGTCGCCAGCCCGGTGCCATTGGTGACGGCGGTGGTCGTGTTCGTGCCCGTATCGGCGAACGTGCCGCTCGCGCCGCTCGCGGGGGCGGTGAAGGTCACGGTAATGCCGGGGACCGTCTGGCCGAAGTTTCCCGACTGCACCACGACGGCCGAGAGTTGCGTGGTGAACGCATGGTTGATCTGCGCCGACTGGCCCGAGCCATTGCCCGTGCTGATCGCGTACTGTGGCTGGTTCACGGCCTGTACGGCCTGTGACCCCGGTTGCAGGGCGAACCCTGCCAGCGCAAGCAGCACGGCGAGGAACACGACCCGCGCATATGGGCGCCGCCCGCGTTGTACCGGCGCGCCCGCAAAGCCACTCCGTTGTCCGCGCACCATTCGCACCTGCATCTTGTCCCCTCTCAATAGTGGTTCGGCGTATCGCCCATTGTGGAGACACCAATGCAAACCGCGCGTGTCCCCCACTGATGTAGGCATACAAAGATTTCCACTGTACCACCACTTCAGCGACACGCAACATGTGTCACACACGCCGACGTTGAATCGGCCCACCCCCCGGCCCCCTCCCGCGCGCGATACGGGAGGGGGCCGGGGGTTAGGGCGTTCCGTGTTACGCCGGCACTTCGCGGGGCAGGAGTTGCACCACGTCCCAGGGGGCGGGGGCGTCCTGCGTGCCGAGCCAGCCGCGCTCGAAGCGTTGCACGCGCCGCCCGCTCGCCAGCGTCGTGACGGCGGCAACGGGGTAGCCGAGCATCGGCAAGGCCAGCCCCTGCGCATCGAGCAGCGTCCAACGCGCCGCGAACGGCCCCGGCATCGCCACCGCGCCGTACGGGTTGCCCGGTGCGGTCGCGGGCGCGGTGTCCGCCACGGGCGGCGCGGCGAGCACCCCCGGCGGCAGCCACCAGCCCCGGTACGTCGGCAGCGCGAGCCAGCCATCGGAAATCGTCACGCTCGCCAACGCACTGACCACGCGCCCGCCGCCGATGTGCAGCCCCGTGTGGTCGTGCGCGCTCCAGCCCGCGCCACGCAGGAATATCTGCGCCCCCACGGGCGGCATCCCCGCCGTCAGTGGCACGGCGTCTCCCGCGCTCCCCGCGTCGGGGTAGGTCGGCACCGTTACGCCGCATTCCGCGTACACGTCCTGCACGAACGCCTGACACATGCCCGCCACGGCGTACGTGCCGTTGCGCGCGTCGCTTTCGCGCACGTCGCCCAGGTGGCGTGTCGCCGCGTCCGCCACGCCCTGCCCCGTTGCCGCCACGCCGGTCTTTGCCGTTGCCTCCATCGTTGCCCCCTCCTTCCAGCTTGCGAACAGCGGCAACCACCGCCGCACGTCCGCCACGTAGCCGTTCGCGTCGCTCCAATCGCCGTTGTAGGCGCGCAGCGTGTCGTCCACGCCGCCGAAGTCGCGCCAGTTCGCCGCGAGAATGCGGCAACCCGCGTCCAGCGCGTACGCCGCGTCCGCGAGCATCCGCGCGTGGTCGTAGTCGTGCCAGCGGTCGTCCACCTGCATTAGCCCGCGTCCGTGCCCACCGTCGTACGACACCGCGTCCACCCGCCCGCCGCTCTCCTGCATCACCACCGCCGCCAGCAGATCGCGCGGCAGCCCGTACTCGTCCGCCTTCGCACAGATCACCGCGCGCAACTCCTCCATCGCCGTCATCACTCCCTCCCTCTAATCAAATGCGAATCGAACCGCGAATACCGCCCGACCGCGATGCGGGGCGACCAGTCCAGGTCGTCGAGCGTGCCGGTGAGGGCCGCCGAAAGGAGCAGGTCGTCGTGCCCGGAGCGTTCGGGCACGCTCCACTGCATCAGCCGCGCCGGGCCGGGGCGCACGGTGTAGGCCGCCGCGCCCGCTTGCGCCCAGAAGGCGCGCGTGTCTGCCGCGCCGTCGTCGGCGTACTCGCGGTACCGCCCACTCGCCGCCGCCGCGAGCAACCACCAGCCGAGTGCGCTCTTGCCCGGTGCGGTGAACACGTACGGCGTCACGACTCCGGCGGGCAGCGACGCCGCGAGCATTGCCGCCAGCCCGTGCCCGATCCCCGTCGCGTCCACCACTACCCGCGCCGCCCGCCAGACGCGCCGCGCGAGGTCGCCAATCTCCGCCGCCAGCGCGACGTGCCCCGCCCCCGTCCACACCCGCCGGTCTACGACCTGATAGGTGGGCAACGTGGGGGTGTTAAAGGGATATGCCGGGTCTGTTTCCGGTTCATCACCCCCAGGACTGCCGGGGTGCGCACCGGAAACGATCTCCACCACCGTCAGCACGGTACTGTCGCGGCCCCCGGCTTCATTAGATATGTCGTCCGGCGCGCGATGCTCGCCGCTCTCGTCGCCGCCGCCCACGTCCACGAGCAGGGCATAGGTGCGGCCCGCCACCGCCGCGCGGATGCGTGGGTGCGTGCCGTGCATCTGCATGAGCCTCCCCGCGTCGAGCAGCCGCCCGGCCCCCGCGAGCGGCAACAGCCGGTACTCCGTGCGCACGAACGGATCGTCCGCCCCGACCGCCGCGATCCGTGCCCGCACGCGCTCCCCGTACGCGGGCACCGATTGCGCCACCGCCTCCCAATCGGCTTGCCAGAGGTGCGCCGTGCCTTCCATCGCAACGTCTTCCGCCGCTTCCGCCCGCGCCGCCTCGACTCGTGCGGTTTCCCGCGCGAGTAGCGTGTCCGCCGTCCAGACGGTGCCGCTAAAGACGGTAGGCGCGTTCGTCGCCGCGCCCATCGGGTCGAACACAGCGTCCCAGCGGTCGCGGGCGATGTCCTGCGCCTCGTTGCCGACCAGCAGCAGGCTCGCCGTGGCGCCGCGCGCGTTCGCCTGCGGCCCCGCCGACAGGTAGCGGATGCCCGCGCGCCCACAGCGGATATGGTGCCCGCTGCGGGCGATGTCCGGCGCGAGCGGCCCCGCCGCCTGCAACCGCTCCCATACCCGGTCACTGCTCAGTTCGCCCTGCGTGTCGAGGCTCGGCGTGGCAAAAACGATCTCGCCGCCCCGCCGCTGATGACGCACGAGCAGATACGCCACCGTTTGCGCCAGCAGTTCGTCCTTGCCGCTCTGCCGTGCCATCACCACCACGCCCACCCCGCCGCGCCCCGCCGCCACCAGCCGCGCGATCCCTCGCGCCGCCGGTGCCTGGTACGCCCGCAGCGCGTATTCCGGCCACACCGCCCGGCTGAACGTACCCACGTCCGCCAGCAGCGCGCGCACCGCCCCCTCCCGCTCCCTCACCATCACTGCCTCCTTATCGTCTGGGGGAAACGCGAAGGACGCAAAGAACGCAAAGAACGCGAAGAAGTGCATGGAAAGAATAAATGGGCACGGAGCACGCAAGGATGTCTCGACACGCCGCTCATCCCCTGCTTGTGTATTTCCTCCACCTTTTCATTCCCCCTTCCCCCTTTGCGTTCTTCGCGTTCTTCGCGTCCTTTGCGTTTCCCAACGCCTCACCCCGTGTTACGCGATGGCTTCGAGCGTCACGGCGATTTCGCTTTCCCAGAAGTGGGTGCCGTCGCCCCGGCGAGCGCTTTCTTCGGCCTCGATCACGCGCACGGTTTGCGTGGCGGGGTTGGCGTCGTAGTCGAGATCGGCGTAGGCGATGGGCGTGCCCGTGGCGGCCAGCCCGACAAGCGCCGCGCGCATCGCCTCGCCCGTGCGCGCGTCCACGTTGCCCGCCCGGTTGAGCAGCAGGTCACTACAGCGCACCCGCAACGTCCAGCGTTTCACGGCGGGCGCGGCGGGCAGTTCCCAGCCGTTCGCGTGTAAGGCGAGCAACCGGAAACCGGTGCCGTTCGCCGAGGGCGTCCACGTCACACGCACCGTGAGCGTTTCGCCACTGACGCCCGTGAGCGGCGCGCGGATCGTGCCGCCCGATGTGCCGAGGATCGGCGTCGTACCCGCGCTCGTGTAACTGGCGCCGCCGTTCGTGCTCGTCTCAACCAGCAGCCCGCCCGACGGTGCGCCCGCGCGGTCGGGCACGTTCCAGACGACCTCCACCTCCGTCCACGTCTTCGCGCTGTCGGGCCGCCCCGCGTCCCACGGCCCGCAGACCACGACGCCCGTGCTTGCGGGATATGCCGTATGCCCCACCGCCGACGTGAGCAGCGATTGCGCGTAGCCGAGGGTGGTCTGGAAGATCAGCACGTCCGCGTCCGTGGCGAGGCCCGCGACCGAGGCGAGCAGCCCAATCGTCACCGCCCCGCCGTTCAGATGCCGCACCCAGCGCGCGCCGTCGTAACTCCACAGTTCGTACTGCGTGGTGACGACCGCGACCCAGAGCCGCGACGCCCGTGCCCCGTGGCCCCTTCACGTCTGTCAGCCGCCCGCCCGTGATGCTGGAGCGGTCGAGTAGCCGCACCGTGCCGTTGTGCCAGACGTACACATGCCCGCCGTAGTCCACCGCCCAGAGGAAATCGGCAAACGCGCCTGCCCCCGTCGCCCGCACGAGCGGCGCGAGCGTGCCGGTGAACGCCGTGGTCGTCGTGCCGCCCGATGTGGATGTCACCCACTGCCCCGTCAGTTCGTCCACCCCCGCCGCGTGAAAGATCAGCGCCGTACGCCCCGTGGCGAGCGTGCAGCGGATCGCCCCCTCGGTTTGCAGGTACGTCCACGTCGCGCCGCCGTCTATCGAACCCGCCAGCGTATTCGCACTCGTGCGGCTGACCAGCCACGTCCCATTGGCGTACCCGAACCCCTGCGTCCCCGTTTGCGTCCCCGGCGCGGCGGTGATTGTCGTGCCATCGGTAGACGCATACGAGGTCGCGGGCGAGGCGAGCGCGAGGTACAACCGCCCCGTACTGACGAACATCCCCGTGATATTGCCCGCCGTTGTGCCCACCGTTGCCGTGCTGAGGACATGCAAACCGGCGTCGAGCGTCAGCTTGAACAGGTAGTTGCCCGTGGCGAGGTACAGCGCACCGTTGAACACCGCCGCCGCCGTGAAGACGTTCGTGTACGCCGGTGTCGCCCGCACCGCCGGTCCCAGAACCAGCCCCTGCACCGTGCCATACCCGGACAACTCCGGCAGCATCCCGTCCGCGCGCCATCGCGTGCCATCCGTGTCATTGAGCGCGGCCGCCCAGTCGCGGATGCCCGTGCGCACACCGGCTGGCTTGAACGGCGTCACCGTGAGCCGGTAACTCGCCCCCGCCACCCCCGGCCGCTCCGGCGGCGGCACGAGCATGTAGCCGTTACCGGCGAGGGTCACATCGAAGTTCTGTGTCATGCCGTCGTCGCTCCTTTCGCTGATGAACCAAGAACCCCTCCCCCTGGCCTGCGGCGGCGGGAGAGGGGAGGGTGCCGCTGCAATGCCGGGGCGTATGGGCAATATCTCGATCTCGCCCTGCGTCCTTTCCCCTCCCCTCTCCCGCCGCCGCAGGCCAGGGGGACGGGTGCGGGTGCCCTTTGGGCAGTATGGGCGGCACGGGGGAGGGGTCATTCCCCCTCCCCCGCCGTCGCGACCACCCGCGCCAGCATCGCGTCCAGCGTTTGCGCATCGCCCTCACCGGCGCGCAGCGTCCGTTCCAGGTTCACGCATTGCACGAGCGCGCCGACCAGCCGCGCCACGCCCACCGCCTCCGCCTCCACGCTCTCGCGCTCCGTCGCGTTGTCCGCGCCAATCGCCCGCAACATCGCCCGCAACTGCGCGATCTCCGGCGCCAGCGTCAGCCGCGCCTCGTCTCCCTCGTCTGCCATCCTTCCCTCCTGATCGTGTGAGGAGAAACGCAAAGGACGCGAAGAGCGCGAAGAACGCAAAGATGAAAATTGGATAGGGAAGCGAGACAAAAGACGTGCCGGGATCGCATCCCATTTCCCCCAATATATTTTCCCTTGTATTTCCTTTGCGTTCTTTGCGTCCTTCGCGTTTCCCCCAAGCCCCGCCCCGCTTATTGCAAGTGGCTGAGTGTGCGCACACGGACGACTTGCCGCCGCCGCGCCAGTTCGTCCGCGAAGCGGGTGCGGTAGCCGGTGTCGTCCAGTTGGCCGAGGCGCGACCCCGGTGCGCCGCGCCGCAGCAGGTCCACGCGCATCGCCCGCACCGCGCGGTCGCACGCCGCCAGCACGAGCAGGTCGCTGTCGCTGTCCGGCACCGTCAGCGCGGTCACGTCGTCCGTTGGGAGAAAGTGCGAGGCCGTGGAATAGACCGTGATCGCGTGCCCCGCATCGAGCGCGTACCGCAGGTTGACCACGCCGCCGAAGTACGCCCACGCCTGCCAGCCGACCGACGCCGCGCCCGACACGGGAAACGGGTTCACCCGCGTCTGTGAGTACTGCCCCGGCCAGAGCGGTTCGCGCAGCACCGCCATGCTCGGCACCGGCGCGAGCGAGACGCCATCCACCGTCACGCCCAGCACATCGAGGTTGCTCTGCCCCATCGCCGCATTCGGCGGCGCGGGCAGCGTGATTGCCGTCTGCCCCGCCGTACTGACCGACGTGCTGACCAGTTCCAGCGGCCAGTAGCGCGAGTAAATCTGCGTCGCCCCCGCCAGCCCGTCGTGAATCACGCCGTCCGCGACAAACGGCGGCGTGCCCGTGTCCTGTAACTCCCCCCGCACCTGCGTGCGCAAACTCAACCGCGTCAACGTCATCGCTGCCTCCTTAATCAAATACGGTTGAACCGCCAAGACGCCAAGACGCCAAGGGGATCAGAGAAGAACATATACATATATTTTCTCTCTCTTTGTGTTTTCTTGGCGTCTTGGCGTCTTGGCGGTTCAATCCTCCCCCGCCCCCTCGCGTGCGATGGCGTGGGCTTCCTGGGCGGCGTCGGGCACGCCCAGGGCGTCCATTGCCGTGGCGCGGGCGTGCAGGCCCGCCTGGGTGAGGGCGATCTCGTCCGCCACGAGCGCGTGCCGGTCGGCGGGGATGATCGGCCCCCACGCGAGGCGCACGGGCAGGTCGTCCGCCGTGTAGCCGCCGAGATCGAGCGCGCCATAGTGGGCGAGCAAGTGCAGGATCAGCCGCGCCCGTCGCGTGAGCGCGCTCGTCCAGATGATCCGCTTGCGCCGCGTGCGGCTGGATCAGCGGCTGCAACGTCGCTTCTAGCGCCGTGCCGCTGACCACGCCCGTGGCGTCACCAAAGGCGGAGCGCGGCATCTCCGCCAGGTCGTGCAACGCTTTGTAGATCGCGTCAATCGTGCGTATGTGTACGTCCGCCGCGTCGCCGCCGAACAGTTGCAGCGTGCGCGCCGTCGCCCCCGCCGGTAGTTCCCAGACCGCCCCTGGCGACACCTCGATGCCCGCCGAGCCAGCGACGTTTTCGAGGATCGTCACCGGGTTGCCTTCCAGTTCCAGCAGGCTCGCCAGCACGCTCAAGCGGCGGTCGAGTTGCCCGTTCAAGCCGATCAGGTGCGTCAGGTCGCTCTCGCCCCAGAAATCGTGCGGGCGCGGCGAGTTGGGAAAGACCACGTAGGGGATGCACCCGTACGGGTTCGCCCCTTCCCAGACCGTCTCGCCGTTCACCGCCCGCCGGTACGTGATCGCCGTCCATTCTTCCAGCTCGGCCCCGGCCCCGCCGTGCATGTGCCCGGTGTAGCCGAGGCCCGCCCCGCCCACCGGCGCGCCGCCCGCAGGCGTCTCGCGGTACTGCCGCACCGTGACCACGGCGCGCGGGTTGTCGGGCGCACACTCCACGTACAACGATTGCGGGTCCACCGGCGCGACCTGCACGCGCCCCGCCGCCGCGTCCCACGTCACTTTGAACGCCCCGTCGCCGAGCACCGCCGCGTCTATCGCCGTGGCGAGGTCGGCGAGGGCGAGGTCGTTGTCGTCGCCCACCCGCGCCAGCGCGCGCTCGCAGCGCAGCGCGACGGCCCGCCCCACGTCCGTGTCGTCCGGCGGGTCCACGGAGCAGCCGACCGGCTCCGGCATCAGATAACTGGCTCCTTTGCGCACGAACACGGCGGCGTAGTTCGCCACCACCGCCGCGCTGCCGATGCCCAGCCGCCCGACATCGTGCTTGCCCGCGTCAAACGCGAGATACTGCCGGTACCGGCTCAACCGCGCCATGTCGTTGCTCGTCATCCACGGCATCGCCCCCGGCACCGGCAACGTCGTCGCAATCACCCCCGTGTTCAGCGGCGGTGCGAAGTAGCTCATGTGGCCTCCTTATTAAAGGTGGAAATCCGGGGACCTAACCCCCGGCCCCTTCCCTTTAGGGAAGGGGTTGGGGGTTAGGAAACCCATCCTGTGCATGAACGGAACGCGTTATGGTATCAGGCAACGAGTCAGACGAAGCCCCCGCCCACCCCGACGCCCTGCCGCTGCTGGCCGGGGCGCGCGTCACGCTGCGCCCCGGCACAGTGGCGGACGCCGCCGCCTTGCACGCGATCCTCGCGGAGCCGAGCGTGGCGGCGTGGTGGGATGAGCCGGAGCCGGCCGCGGAAATTACCGCCAGCCTGCGGGGAGACGAGGGCACGTACCTGCTCGTGATCGCCGTCGGTGGCGAGGTGGCGGGCGGCATCCAGTACTGGGAGGAAACCGACCCGATGTACCGCCACGCCGCCATCGACCTCTACCTCGCCACACGCTTCCAGAGCCAGGGGTTCGGCACGGAGGCGCTGCGGCTGCTCGTCCGCTGGCTATTCGATGTCCGCCGCCATCACCGCCTGACGATAGACTCCGCCGCCGCCAACAGCCGCGCCATCCGCTGCTACCAGTCGGTTGGCTTCCGCCCCGTCGGCATCCTGCGCCAGTACGAGCGCGGCCCCGACGACGCCTTCCACGACGGCCTGCTCATGGACCTGCTCGCCACCGACCCCGCCCCGGTCACGCCGGTTCCATAAGCCGATGCTCCTCAATTGTTAACGTGCAAATCCGGGATGAGAAACGCGAAGGACGCAAAGAGCGCAAAGAACGCGAAGAATGCAACGGGATAATGAAATGGGATCACGGGTGGCAGGGGATTGGATTTCCCACCAATGCATTTTCCCCTTTGCGTTCTTCGCGTTCTTCGCGTCCTTTGCGTTTCCCGAAAACCCTTACGGGTAGGTGATGCCCGTCAGCATCGCGCAGGCGATCGGGCGGAAGATCGTCATGCCGACGTACCACTTGAGGCGGTTTCGGGTGGCGTCTTTGGTTTCCAGTGCGGCGAAGTGGTCCACCTGCAACATGCCGTTTTGCAAACCCATCAGGCCCGTCTCGAAGCCGTGTTGCACGGCGTAGATCGTGCTGCACACATTGCCGCTGGTGCCCACCGCCGCGTCGTCGCGGATGAAGTCGTCAATCTCCACGGGGATGCCGTCGTACGTCATGATGAACTGCCCGAACTGGTCGTACGAGGTCTGCAACAGGCTGCCCGTCGCCCGCCGCAGCGCGTTCAACTGCCGCCGCGTGCGCCGCGACATATAGAGCACGTCCGGCACGCCAGGCTTCACCGAATCAATCAACTGGTCCATCAGCCCCAGCGCGAGCGTCGCGCCGTTCGTGCCCGCCACGAGGTTCTGCCCGATGCCGATCATCCGCGCGTGCAGCCCGGCGAAACTGTTGGGGTCCCCGCCCAGGCCACCCGGCACACCCGCGATGCCGCCGGGGTTGCCGTTGAAAAAGTAGTTCGAGAACGTATACGCGACCGCCTTCGCCTTTTCCTCCAGGATCACCGCCTCGATGTCGTTGGTCGCCGCGTACGTCCGCTTGAGAAAGTTGTCCACGTCCGCATCGCCGCCGAGAATCTTCAGCGGCTCCTGCTGCTGCGCGAACGACGGCGTGCTTTCCGTCCACGTCCCGCCCACCGTGTTAAAGGCCGCGTTCGCCAGCGCCGTCTCCTGCGGGTAGGCCAGCGCCGAGCCGATGACGTCCATGAACGGCAGCCGCTTGAGCACCGCGCTCTGGTTGACAATCGTCTCCACCACCCCTTGCAACAACATGCTGTTCGTCAGCGTCGCCGCCTGTGCCATCGTCAGTGCCATCTCGCTACTCCTTTCAATGCGGGGAATGGGATTAACCGCGAATACCGCCCAGAGATACGGTATTGGCTGTCAAGCCTCGATGGGCACGGGAGCGAGATGTCGGAGGGGGTCAAAGGGTTGTCGTTTCGTCACCAGCGCCCATGCCAGATGCAACAGCTTGCGGGCTGCGGC
>JAABUQ010003573.1_pt1 | contig 28243 bp, 33 predicted proteins | sample 5560001 | NCBI WGS metagenome assembly JAABUQ01 (sample SAMN10711888, study PRJNA513371) | rock metagenome | isolation source: Antarctica rocks | place: Antarctica: Victoria Land, Finger Mt nord | collected 2015-12-18 | reverse complement strand
GACTGGGCATTGTTCAAGACTTCGAATAAAGAAACGGCTGAAGATCTGATACAAGAAACCTTTTTGACCGCCCATCAGCAACTACCGAAATTCAGAGGTGAAAGCAGTCCCCAAACCTGGCTGTTAGGCATATTGAATAATAAGATCAACGCCCACTTCCGAAAAAGGTATAAGCAAATTGACGTAAATAAAAATCAGGAAATGGCAATAAATGATAATGCGATTTTCAATCAGTTGTTTGATAAAGATGACCGGTGGAAAAATATTGAAAAGCCACTGGAGTGGCATGCAGAAGAGAACCACCTTTTAGATGACACGGAATTTAACCGGGTTTTAGCTTCCTGTCTGGGTAACTTGCCCGAACATTGGCGTTTAGCTGTAAACTTAAAATTTATCGAACAAAAAAAAGGTGAACTCATCTGTCAGGAATTAGATATTGCGCCAACTAATTTTTGGCAGATATTACACAGGGCTAAATTACAGTTAAGAAAATGCCTTGAAATAAACTGGTTTAATGCATAGATCATGATGAAATTAATGAATTGGCTCATGCTGTCCTGTAAAAAGGCGACCGAACTCATCGAAAAGCAATCTCTTATAGGCCTGTCCCCAAGGGAAAAATTCAGGTTACAGATACATACAACCATGTGCGATGGCTGTACAGCCTACCAAAAACAAAGCCTGTTAATTGACAATTTACTTCATCATCATATCGCAGACGCCTCCCGGGAAATTGTACATGAGGTTGATAACACGGAACTTAGAGACCGCATTCTCTTAAATTTAAATTTATCAAAGGAATAAAACAAGCATTACAGTCTTGACGCTTCATTTTTAGATGATGTGGCGCTCGTTGTTATTTCTTTTTTTTAGATGCTTTTGCCTTTGCGTTGAACGCTAATGCCAGCTTGACCCAGAATTCAAAGCCTTCCTCGCTTTTCATCCCTGTTTCATCGATCAAAACAAACCCTTTCATTGGCCTGCTTGTAAAATCCATTAACCGGCACCCCTGCCTTTCTATGACCTCGTCATGTATATCAGGATCTATCCTGCACATCATTTGATCTTTAATAATGCCAATGCACATTTTATCATTGTACATGAAAGTGAGTCCACCCATCATCGCCTTTTCTTCCATGTTGGGGATATCCGCCAGTCTTTCCCTGATCCGGTTCGCTAATTTATCGTTATACGACATAACTGGATCTTGATTATTTTATAGAATGGAATGCGACCTTATTCCCTTCCGTATCAAGGAATTTCGCCATGAAACCGTTAGGACCAATAGAAGTCTTCTCCAGCAAAATACTTCCGCCCGCAGCTTCTACTTTTGATAGCGGCACGCTGAGATCGTCTGCACCATTGAGGTAAACCAACGACCCTTTATCAAGCAGGTTGATAGCCGTCGCCCATGATAAGGCAGCCGCCGGTACCGCCGTTTTGAAGGTCAGCAGGAAAAAAGGCAGACTGCATACCCATAGCCTCGAACACATGGAGTTAAGCCCCTAAAATGGTCTCATAAACTTCTTTGCGCGTGCGAAATCAGTCACCGGTATCTCGAACCAGTTGATTACATTGATCATATAGGTTTATGTAAGGTTAATACAGTTTGAAAAATTAGCACGATTAATATCCGACAAACAATCGATAAAAATTACAAAAATAATTTGTCAGGTTTGGTAAATAAGAGCAACTATTAAGACAATTAACCAAATAATTATTTAAATCAACTTACAATGAAAAAGTTATTAATTGCTACAATGTTGTTTATGGGTATGGCTATCTCCGGATTTGCTCAGCATGCAAAAGTCATAGCCCTGGTTAACAAAGCCTCCTGGTGCCCGGTATGCCAGGCGAACGGGCCGCGTTTTGAAAAAGACATTATGCCTATGGCGATGGAAAACAAAAATGTCCAGATCGTAATGAACGACCTTTCGGATGACAAAACCAAAGCAGCTTCTTTGCCTATGCTGGAAAAAGCGGGTATTGCGTCTTTCGCTAAAAAACATACCGGAACGGGCACCCTATACTTCATCGATGCTAAATCGAAAAAATTAATTTCCGAAGTAAGCCTGGCTAAAACCGATGACGAAATTAAAAAGGTTTATATGTCTGCCCTTGCTAAGGGATAGTGCAAATAACTAATTAACCACTGATCCGGGTTAGCCTTTAACAAGGTTAACCCTTTATAATTGATATGATAGATTCCATAAAACTAAAACAAGCCATAGTAGGTGGGCATGGAGATGTTTTCGGCGAACTCATCTAACCCGCTGAAAATGGTGATGGGTACTTTAATGGGGCATTTAGTATATGGACTTGTTTTGGGACTGACCGCCAAACAGAATAATTTAAAGATGATTTAAAAATGAGTAATCAACTTCTCTTGAAGAAAATTACCAGCGTTAATTTTAGGCAGGTAATTTACGTTCTGGCAGGGATTTACTTTCTGGCAACTGGAATGATGAATAAAGACTGGATATTCGGTTTATTGAGTATCCTGTTTCTTTACCAGGGCATATTTAATACCTGCCTGTTCGGGGCATGTAGTGTTCCTAAACGCTGAAACAATGGATGGCAGATTAGAAACATTAAACTGTTTACGGAGTTAATATTGAGTACTAAAAAAACAAAATGAGCAATCACTATTACAATGCTGATGATCTGGCCAGGTTTGGCAGCATTGGTGAATACCAAAAGGAATTAGCCGACAAATTCTTCTCTTATTATGGTGATGTATTTAAAGACAGCCATCTAACCGCTAAAGAAAAGTCATTAATTGCCTTGGCGGTCGCCCATGCGGTCCAATGCCCTTATTGTATCGATGCTTACAGTAGTGATGCTTATGAAAAAGGTTATAGCGAAGCGCAAATGATGGAGGCGGTGCATGTGGCAGCCGCAATTAAAGGCGGCGCAGTATTGGTGCATGGGGTGCAGATGATGAATAAAGTGAAAGAGATCGGAATGTAAAATATGAAGTCGCTCAAGGTATTACAACACCATTTGGCAGATACCCATAATCAGCTGGCGATCCTTGAAGACGAAGCGGTGCATAAGCATGCCTCCTTTAAAGAAAAACTTAAAGGGATGGGCGCCTTTCCACTACGGCCTGCAGGTATCGAAATATTTCAGATAAATGTAGGTAAAATGTGTAACCAGGTATGCAAGCATTGCCATGTGGACGCCGGCCCTGACCGTAAAGAGATCATGACCAGGGAAACCATGCAGCTTTGCCTAGGCATCCTTGCCAAATCAGAGATCAAAACGGTCGATCTGACCGGAGGCGCACCCGAACTGAATCCTGACTTCCGGTGGTTTGTATCTGAGATCAAAAAATTGGACAAGCACATTATCGTACGCTGTAACCTAACCATTATCCTGGCCAATAAAAAATTCCACGACCTTCCGGAATTTTTCAGGGCGCACCGGATTGAGGTGGTATCCTCATTACCCAGTTTCACAAAAGACAGGACTGACCGCCAACGGGGAGATGGGGTTTTTGAGGATTCGATAAAAGCCTTGAAAATGCTGAATGCGGTTGGATATGGCAAAGAAGATTCCAGCCTTGTTTTAAACCTGGTTTATAACCCCGCCGGTGCATTTCTGCCGCCTTCTCAACAGGCTTTGGAAAAGGAATACAAGGACGAGTTGCTCAAAAATTTCGGGATCCGCTTTAATAACTTATTCGCCATCACGAACATGCCGATCAGCCGATATCTGGATTACTTGCTTACCTCGGGTAATTATGATAAATACATGGAAAAACTGATTTCCGCTTTTAATCCGGCTGCAGTCAACAATGTAATGTGCCGTAATACTATTTCAGTAAGCTGGGATGGCTATTTATACGACTGCGATTTTAACCAGATGCTCGATTTGGTGGTTACCGTCCCATCGTCCACTCATTTACGTGATTTCGACCTGGATCTGCTGAGCAATCGCACCATTGTATTAAAACAGCATTGCTATGGCTGTACGGCCGGTGCAGGTTCAAGCTGTGGCGGCACTGTCGCTGATTAATATTAAAATTTATCGCTAAGTATATGAGTACAGGCTATTTAGAAACAACCAGAAATGTTTACAAAGAGGCGTCTGAAAACCCGCAGGTTGGCCTTTGCTGTACCACTACACCGGTTTGGCAACTGCCTGGGCTCGATATCCCTAAAAGGATGCAGGAGATGAATTATGGGTGTGGAAGCACGGTTCACCCCCGCGACCTGGTGAACGATCCGAAAATATTATACGTAGGCGTTGGCGGCGGGATGGAACTTCTGCAGTTTGCTTATTTCAGCCGTCAGATCGGCGGGGTCGTAGGTATTGATATAGTAGACGAGATGATCGACGCCAGCCCAAAAACTTTGTGGAGGCCGAACAGCTAAATCCCTGGTTTAAAAAAGAATTTGTTGAGCTTCGCAAAGGCGACGCTTTACATCTACCTGTAGAAGACGACAACATTGACGTGGCAGCACAAAACTGCCTCTTTAATATATTTAAAGAGGAGGACCTGAAGCAGGCTTTAAAAGAAATGTACCGCGTATTGAAACCACATGGCCGGTTGGTTTTAAGTGATCCAACCTGTGAAACCCGGATCCCTGCGGCCCTGAAAGATGACGAGCGTCTGCGGGCTTTGTGCCTGAGCGGCGCTTTACCGTTAAAAGACTATGTGAAAATGATCACAGATATTGGTTTTGGTACGATAGAAGTACGGGCTAAGCGTCCTTACCGGATCCTTGACCCGAGACATTACGATACGAATGAACTGATCTATATTGAAAGTGTTGAGGTCTGTGCGATTAAAGACCCTATCCCGGAAGATGGCTCATGCGTGTTTACCGGTAAAACGGCCATTTATTTTGGAGATGACGAATATTTTGATGACCATAAAGGTCATGTCCTGATGCCTAACCAGCCGTTAGCGGTATGCGATAAGACAGGTGGCAACCTTGCAGCCTTAAAGCGTGACGATATCTTTATTTCTGAATCAACTTGGTTCTATGATGGTGGGGGTTGTTGTTAACACTTATTAAGCTAATGATAATGACCAATGACACCTTACTGATATTCGCACGAAACCCGGTCTATGGAAAAGTGAAAACAAGGCTGGCCGCTGCGATTGGAAATGATAAGGCTTTACTGGTCTATAAAGCGCTTCTTCGACACACCGCTGAGGTGACTAAAAGTGTAAATGCGGACAGGATTGTTTATTATTCTGATTTCATAACAGATAGCGATGTATGGGACGATACTCATCATAAAGCAGTACAGCAAGGTGCAGACTTAGGAGAGCGTATGTCCAATGCATTTAATGAGACTTTTAAAGGTGGTACTAAAAAAGCGGTTATCATCGGAACGGACTGTTACGACCTGACCCATGCGATCATAACTGATGCTTTTACCGCATTAAATAATTATGATGTTGTTATCGGACCAGCACTGGACGGCGGCTATTATTTATTAGGCATGCAGACTTATCGCCCTCAGTTATTTGATAATATGAAATGGAGCACAGACACAGTTTCAAAAGAAACGCTGTCCCGTTGTGCCGATTTGGGGTTAAGCCATTTTCTATTGCCTGTTCTATCCGATATTGATGAACAAAAAGATTTAGTGAACACGAATATCTTAAACAGATCATGATCAGTGTTATTATTCCCACCTATAATGAAGCGGATCAGATCATGATGACCATCAGCAAGCTCCATGAAGCAAATAATGGTGAGAATTTTGAGATTATCGTTTCGGACGGAGGCAGCACCGATGATACTATGGCATTAGCAAAAAAGGCTGGTGCCACTGTATTCCGTTCACCGGGAAAAGGACGTGCAGCCCAAATGAACGCGGGGGCTGCGCTGGCAAAAGGTGACATACTTTATTTTTTACATGCCGACACCGTCCCGCCTCAAGGATATATGACAGACATAATACAGGCAGTAGCTAAAGGTTACCCGGCAGGCTGCTTTATGCTCTCATTTGACTATCCACACTGGTTTTTAAAAGCCAACTGCTGGTTTACACGATTTAACTTAAACGCTATCCGTTTCGGTGATCAGAGTTTATTTGTAACAAAAGCAGCTTTTGAACAAGCGGGCGGCTTTTCCGAGCGGCACATTGTACTGGAAGACCAACACCTGATCAAACGGCTCCGAAAAAAAGTCCGCTTTAAGATCATTAAAAAGCCGGTGATCACATCAGCCCGAAAATACCTCGAAAATGGCATTTACAAAACGCAAGGCATTTTTTTTATAATTTATTTCCTTTATGTACTTGGTTTTTCACAGGCCAGGCTTGTCAGTACATATAAAAAAATGATCACTCAGCATAAGCTTTAAATAATAACATGGCAAAAGCCCAATTTGATATCATCGTGATCGGGGCAGGTTCCGGCGGCTTGAGTGTAGGACTATTTATGAACCAGGCAGGTTTTAAAGTCCTGATGATCTCCAGGTCTGACAAAGATATTGGCGGCGACTGTCTGAACGACGGCTGTGTACCGAGCAAGGCCCTCATCCATGCTGCAAGGGTAGTCAGGCAGGCAAAAGAAGCCGGAAGTTTTGGGTTAAAATTAACCGGCCAGATCGACATCACCAAGGTTGTGGGCTATATCCAGGCAAAACAAGCTTTCATCAGAACTCACGAAAACGCACAATGGCTGCGGGATCAGGGTATCACAGTAGCATTGGGGAACGCCTGTTTTGCAGGAAGAAATCAGGTTGAAGTTGACGGAAAAATTTACTCGGGAAAAAAAATAGTTATCGCTACCGGTTCAAAGCCCCGTAAATTGTTAATCGAAGGTGTAGAAAAAGTAAGTTATTTCGACAATGAAAACATCTTTCACCTTGATGCCTTGCCAGAAAAAGTTCTGTGTGTGGGTGGCGGCCCTATCGGAGTGGAAATATCACAGGCTTTATCCCGCCTGGGAAGCAAGGTAACCGTCATTCATACAGGGCTGGCAATACTGGAGCATGATGATCCTGCGGTTACTGAGATTTTGCTGAAACAACTAAAAAATGAGGGCATCGACCTTTTACTCAATAGCCAGATCAGCAGGTTTGTCTCCGAAAAAGAAGCGATTATTGAAAATGGTAATGGAGAAAAAATAACCGTTAATTTCGACGCGGTTTTCGTAGCAACGGGCAGGTCGTTTGCTCTGGAAACGCTCTCGCTGTCTAAAGCAGGTATTGAAGTTGACGGGAGCAAAATCGTTATCGATCCATACCTGAGAACGACCAACAAAGACGTCTTGGTCTGCGGTGATGTGGTGGGGGATCTACAGTTCTCACACGCTGCTGAATTTCACGCCCGGATCATTCTGAATAACCTGTTTTCACCCTTTAAGAAAAAACTCAATAACGATCATATGTCCTGGGTCACATTCACAGATCCGGAACTGGCGACATTTGGTTTGAGTGAAAAACAGTTGAAAGAGCGGAAAATCAACTATCGCAGGCTGGAAAAGAGTTTTGTAGACGACGACCGTGCGGTGGTAGATAATTACCAATATGGAAAACTGATACTATTCGTTAACAAAGGGGGCTTGCTTCGAAAGCAAAAGATATTAGGGGGAACCATGATCGCTCCCAATGCAGGGGAACTGATCCAGGAATTCATCTTAGCGAATAGGAGCGGACTCTCCGTTAAAGCGATCTTTGATAAGATCTATCCTTACCCCGTAGCATCGCGAATTAATCAAAGCCTGGTTACTGACCTCATGTCTGAAGGGTTAACGCAAATAGGAAAATCGATGTTGCATAAGGCTTATCAAATCTTTAGCCGATGACATGGTGGCAATCAATAAAAGACTGGTTTTTAGGCCTGGGCGCACATTACCATGTTAACCCGTTTATATTTGGTGGTATCTATATCGGTGCAATACCGTTTTTCTTTGCATCTCTTTACTGGACGGTTAATAACATCAGGAAGAAAAAATCCATCCTGATCCTGGCTTTGCTGACCGGCTTCTTTTTTGTTTCTGCCTATTTATACCTGATCATCGCAGGAAAACATATCCCCGCGTGGGTGTATGTTTTTATTGGATTGATGTTTGTGTATGGTGTGTATTCTACGTTAAACAAAATAAAAGCATAATTAAAGAAATAGGATTTATGAAAAACGATCAAAAGCCGGTTATCCTTTTCGACGTTAATGAAACGCTGTTAGATATGTCTCCCCTAAAGGAACGTATCAATTCGATTCTTGACCATCCTGATGCCTTTCGTATTTGGTTCGGTCTGTTGCTTCAATATTCACTGGTCGCTAATACGACGGAGCAGTACCATGGCTTTCCGGCCATTGCTGATGCTACGCTGACTATGGCCGCACAATCTTTTGGAAAGACACCAGATAAAGAAACCCAAAGAACTACCTTATCGCTGATGAAGCAATTAAATCCTTACCCGGACGTGGAGCCGGGGTTACAAAAACTGAAAGCCTCGGGGTTCAGGCTGGCAACACTAACCAATTCGCCTGAAAGTGTTCTGAATGAGCAGTTAACCTTTGCAGGAATTGCTGGCTATTTCGAGGCCAGGTTAAGCATTGATACGATCTGTAAATATAAGCCGTCGTTAAGCACTTACTGGTGGGCGGCAGAACAGCTATCTGTAAGCAAAGATCATATAATATTGGTAGCCGCTCATGGCTGGGATATCGCGGGAGCCGCAGTTGCCGGCCTTCATACCGCTTTTATTACCAGAAAGGGACAGTCTTTATATCCGCTGGCTGGAAAACCCGATTTTAAAGAGGCCGACCTTTTGTCGCTTGCGAAAAGTATTGAACTAAAATATAATTAAATCGGAATGACTGCTTAGCCAGAAGTATAAAAATGAGTTTGATTAACCGCGTATTTGACAGGAAAGCGGCGCCGTTATTAATGGCAGTTTTTGTCTTGCTCATATCTGCGGAACGCAGGCGGAGACTCCGCAAAGCAACGCAGCCAAAGGCTGAAAGGGTTATCGTTAATTCGCTGATTGCTGTTCCATCTTTTGGGCTCCTTCGTTTTGTTTTTCTTCCGGCGATGGTGAAAATGGCCTTAAAAAATAAGAGGTTTGGCGCGGCTAATTTTTTTATGTTGCCGGCTGCCGTCCGCCTGTTTATTATTTTTATGATCCTTGATTACGGCAATTATCTATGGCACTTCCTTAACCACAAAATTCCTTTTCTCTGGCGTTTCCACCTTGTACACCACACCGATCTTGACCTCGACACTTTCACGGCATTCCGCTTTCATTTCGGAGAAATAATCGGGTCGTTATTTTTTAGGGGTTTATTTGTGCTTCTGTCCGGTGCAAGTGGCTTAGAGGTGCTGGTGTACGAACTGGCTTTTGAAGGCGCAACACAGTTTCATCACAGTAACCTGAAAATGCCGGAACCCATTGAAAGAATTCTTAGTAAGGTAATGGTTACGCCCCAAATTCACGGGATACACCACTCTATGAACAAGCTGGAAACAGACAGTAACTATTCGGTGATCTTTTCCTTATGGGACAGGCTGCACAGGACATTTCAATACTATGATAACCAGAAGATGATTATCGGTGTCCCTGCTTATCGTGATCCGGCCGAAATGACGGTCGGTTATTTACTGCTAATGCCTTTTAGAAAAATCCGTAACTGGAACGTTGATAAAACTATAAAATAAGAATGAACTGCAAATTCCGTTTAAAACCGAAGCAAGATATTATTAATGAGATTTATGAGTTGGCAATGCGCGAGCTCGCTAAAATTGATGGGACATACTACGGCGATACGACCGGTGGAAATTTATTTTTAATATTTTCGGTATGACTTTCAAAGGCATAGTTCAAGTCGAGAACGACATTATATTTGTAGATGTGAAGGAAAAGCCCCTGCTTCTGCCTTGTTCGGTAATAGAAAGCGGTTTAAAAAGTTATCTGTCTAATATGTAAGGATCTAAAAAGCCTATTTTTATTTGTTTAATTAGCTTAAACACTTTGATTATACCGCAATTCAGCACATCCCATTTAATTAAACAAATGAAAAACATTTTTACATTTCTAATCTGTTTCGGATTTATTTTTACGGTAAAAGCGCAATCTGTTGACAGCTTACAGGTTCAGTTAGCCCGTAAATGGGTAAATAGCAAGATGTACGCGCTAAAATTGGCTGAGCTGATGCCGGAAAATGAATATGATTTCAAAGCTTCGCGGGAAGAAATGAGTTTTAGAGAGCAACTTTTGCATATTGCTGATAATATTAACTGGCTGTCATCTTCTTATTTATTTGTCAATGCTCCGGGAAAAAGAACTTCGACGTCTAAATTATCAAAAGCCGACGTCTTAAAAATACTTAGTGATGCCTATGATGGCGGCCTGGCAGCTCATTCCAATATAACGGCTGCCCAATTGGATGAAAAGGTCACTTTCTTTGTAGGCCCTATGACACGCAGACAAATTTTAATATTAATGCACGATCACCAAACACATCACTTAGGGCAACTCATCGTGTATTTGCGCCTCAAAGGCATAAAACCGCCTGATTATACGGGATGGTAATATTTAACGGCTATGCTACCAGTAGTTACTGTAAAAGCACTAAGGCATATTGTAATTTCCGGTCATCATTATTTATAGACGAAGGCCAAATGTTGTTTTAACTTAACATCTGGCTTCCCTGTCTCAGAAAAGCTTTTTAAGGAAATCGATAAACGAGGCAGGCACCTGCCTCGTTTAATGGTACAGATTACTTGCCGCTGTTCCAGGCACGCTCACGAAACATGGGATCTAATTCCGGATCCGAAAGATGGTTGCTATAATTACTCAGCGTTTTAACAGCTAAAGCCAGGATAATCTCTAAAACTTTACGTTCGTCGTAGCCTGCATTAAAAAAATCATTAACAGCAGCGGAGGAAGGCCGTCCTCTGGTCGAAAACATTTCCCTGGTAAAAGTCGAAAGTGCGCTAAGTTTTGTATCCGGTATATCACGTCCTTCGCGTATGGCATTGGTCACTTCCTGGGGCAACTTGCTCATTTTGTCGGCAATAACACTATGGGCGGCCATGCAATAATCGCAGCTATTCTCATAGCTTAATGTCAAAAAAACAACCTCCTGTTCAGCAGGCGAAAATCCGCTTTCTTTACGAAATTGCTCATAGCCGTGTAAATAGGTTTCCAGCAGTCCGGGAGAATTGATCATATAGGCATACATATTAGGTAATGCCCCATTTTTCCGTACGATCTCTTCAATAATAGGTTTACGTCTTTCGTCTGCTGAAGCCAAGTCCCATTTCTTCAATTCCAGTTTTACATTTTGCTTTTCCATCATGTTACTCATTTATTTTATAATTACTGTTTAGTTGACTGTTGACTTGTTTTGGGTTGAAAAGCCAATAGCAAGCCTTACCTTCAATTAGTTGCCCTCATTTCAAAAACCTGACAGAGCATAAAAGAAATGTACATGGATTTACTACGCAACCTGATTATGGCATAATTTATTTATTGCTGCTTTCTCAAAATCGATCAATGTTTTGGCGTCCATATAACCCTGTTAGCCCAAAAGAAGCCTACTATCACTATCGAGTATGATAAAGGTCGGTAACACTTTTAAGTGATAAGTCTCGAATAAGCGAAGTCACTCGCCTTTTTCACCACCCAGTGAAAGATTGATATGGTTGGTGTTGAAAAAAAAACGCTTACTGTTCCACACGCAAAAACCAACACGGAATTAATAAACGACCTTTTAGCCGAAGCGAATTTGAAGAATTCAGCAGGGGCGATTTGATTTAAGGTTAAAATGTAGTCGTTAATTGATACTTGTCTTTTAAAAGACAAGTAAATTATTCTGGAGAAGATATAAACAATTGACAAAATAAATATTTAGTTATCCGGTGTTATCACAATGTCCGTTGTTTATTTTTTTTATATGTATGCGAAAGTTTATAAATTTGTAATAAGCCTATTTTATTTTACCTCTTTTAACCATTTTATGAAAAAACTTTTATTCGGCCTTAGTGGAATATTTGTCTTATGCTGTTCCTTTTTTTTATACAGCTCATATAAGCCGACGTTCAAGCCTGAACAATTTAATGCAATGGCTAACAATCCGGAGCTATTTCATCAATGTTCCGAACAGTTGACTAATGTAATTGTTTACGATATTTTTAAACCGCCTGTAGCTAGCCGCATATACAGCTGTTCTTATCTGGCTGCTTACGAAGCCATACGGCAAGAAAATGCCTCCTACCCGACAATGGCAGGTAGGATTAACCAATTTAGGGCAGTTCCGTTGCCAGAGAAAGATACTCAATACTGTTTTGTGTTAGCAGGAATGGTAGCCTTCAACCGTGTGGGTGAAAAACTTACCTTTTCAAAAGATTTGTGGGACAACTTTAATAAAGGATTCTATGATAAATTCAAATTGATGGGAATTCCAGATGCAGTATATCAGCGGTCAGTGGAGTACGGGGAGGCAGTTGCGAAACATGTGCTGGCTTATGCCCAAACTGACCATTACAATCAAACACGCAGGATTAAATTCTCGGTAGTCAATAAGCCAGGAAGCTGGGTTCCTACTCCCCCGACTTATGCTGATGCTTGCGAACCAGCCTGGAATACGATTCGTCATTTTCTTATTGATTCAGCGAGTCAGTTTAAACCGGTGCCTTGCGCGAAATATGATTTGGACCACGGAAGTAAATATTATCAATTACTCAAAGAGGTATATGATCTTATTGAAATAGGCGTTTAATTGATAATCATTTTATATGTATAGGGCTTATTTTTAACCATTCTTTGGATAAGGTTTTCGAAAATGCCCTCTTTCATTTTGTGTCTGTTAAAACGATAAGTATACTCATTAACGTAAGCTTGCAGGTGGGAAACAGAATGGTGTACCCCTCTTAACCATGCTTTAAACATCATAATTCCTCTATGGAGCTGCGGGAAATTTTTCCCTTTTTTCTCAGACTTTTCCTGTTTAAGGTTTGGGAATTCGTTCCCTAAGCCTTTGTAACCTGTCCATTTATCGGTTTTAATGTTCGCCTGGGCATGAATATGGCCTTTCATAAACCCTTTTAGGTTCTCCCTGCCGGCCGTTGCTATTACCCTTCCATAGATGCGGGAAATACCTTTGCCTTGCTTCTCGATGGCCACCACCACAATCTTCTTCTTGCCTTCATTGCGGCCAATGGACTGATCGTCCTGGCCCCCTACGTAAGTTTCGTCTACTTCTACTTTTCCTTCCATCGGAAAGTTTTTACTGCTTTCCATGCCCTTCATTACTTTGTGTTTAAACAGCCAGCAGGTCTTCTGCCTTAAAGCTAATTTTCTACTCAATTCTGTGGTACTGATGCCGTTCTTGGAGGTGGCAAGGTAATAGACAATATAAAATGCCTTCAATATCGGGAATTTACAACGGTGGAACAGCGTTCCTGCTGTTGGGGATTCGACATATCGGCATACCGTGCATTGCCGGTCATATTTTCCATTGCCTTTGCAACAATGATTATGTCCGCATTTACTGCATTCGTATCCGGACGGCCACTTTATCTTTGATAGATAAGCCAGACAGCTGTCCTCATCAGGGAATTTTTCCTGAAACTCAAACAATGATAAACTCTTAAAGCGCTTGTCCATAACCTAAAAATACCAATATTTTTAGTATTAAACAAGCGCCTATTTCAATAAATAAATATTGTTGTTACATCAGTATTTTTATTAACAGGTTATAGTTTTGTAAATGATGTTTTTACATTCTTAGATTATGCACAAGATTTTTTATCAAATATCAAAAAAGTATTTACTTTTTAATTTAAGCATCACATTTTTAATACGTAAAGTGCAGAATCGGACACCTTAGAAAAATCAAGTTTGTTCGATTTTTTGTAGTTAAATAGCTGTTTATTAGTTAGACAAGGACCAAGACATGTTCAATAACTTCTAAAAACTCATTTAGGTGTTCTAAAAATCTCCCTACGGGCTACCAGATGGATTAGCGCCGGAAAACACCAAGGTTGCCGGCGGTGACCTCTATCACCCTTACGGTTCCAGTACGTTACCGTCGGGCACTACGGCAGGAAACGGGTATGCCAGTTTTGGTGATGCTATAAAAGGGGTACTTGGGCTTAGCACGTTCACCCCGCTGCTGAACCCCTGGCTGATCGATGCGCCGTATCCTTACCTGCCATTGCAACAATCCGTCGAGAAAACGATTAGCTCCACCAGTAACGAGATTTGCGGTGTCCTTTCCGCACTTTCTAATCGCGCGCAGGCAAACAACACAGACCTTTACAGTTTCCTTGTTGCAACTTACGGAAATGCCATGACGCTAACGCCTGCAGAAGTAGCGGGCCTACAGAAATCCTGCGCCAATTGCCGGTTTATTTTACCGGACGACATTACTTTGCCTGTATTTTTGGACCCTGGTACAAAAGGATGTATCGTGCCTCCCGAATATGCAGCTGCGAAAAATGACCTGTCGAACCAGTTTGCCGGAAACCTTTCCACATCGGACGGCAACTACGAAAACATTTTCAGCACCTTTATGAACCACCGCTGGGGCTTCTCGCTTACTTATGATGACTATACAGGCTATGAAGCCGGTCTTGCCGCAAACCCTTCGGCCTTACTGTGCAACCAAGAGCCCTATTCTTCAACCAACGGCGACCCTTACGCCTGTATCAAAAGTGCAATGGAAGTAGCGGTGGCCAATGGGGAAAAAGATTACAACACCTATATAACCGACCAGAAAAACGCGTTTAAATCGGATTATGTCCGCACCTGCTCGTTAGCGCAGGCAAATGCCGGGTTAAGTGCCAGCCAGCAGGTATATCACTATACCCTTTATTATTACGACCAGGCCGATAACCTGATCAGGACGGTTCCTCCGGAAGGCGTTTCGCTGCTTTCGGACCAGGAGTTGAAGCAGGTAAAAAACGCGCGCGATAACGGTTCTATCGCTTGTAATTATACCGGGCCAACCGTAAACGCAGACAAAAACCAGGCTTTACAAGCGCTGAGCAACTTGTTGTCTTCTAATAATCCGCAGGCCATGGAGTTCTGGCTGTATAACCCTTTAACCGGGGATAACAACCAGCTGTTAATGACAACCCCCGACCGTATGTATATGGTCCAGCTGTGCATCAGCGGTCATTTTTTTAACGCCGATATTTATACAATGCCCGCAAACCAACCGCAGAATTCTGCCACGATCATCCGTTCCAACCATTTTGTGGGGGACATCAGTGCCCTGTTGCCCCTTAATGCATGGACACATGTTGTTGTCCAGGGACAAGACCTTGCCGGGGCCGGGGCTTTGAACGTTTACGTGAACGGTAGCTATGTGCCTGCCGCACCGGGAGGGCCGCCGGCAGCCTGCAGTTGGACAATTAACGGCAGCAGCAATCCTGTGCAGGCGACAGACAACATCAGCACCCTGAAACACATGCGCCTGTATAACTTCCGCATGTTGGAGTTTCCGACGGAAATCTTGGCAAACGCCCAAAATACCTGTTTCATGCCCTCAGATCCAAGTTACATGCAATGGTTCCGTTTTAACGTGCCCGCCCCTGGTACGGCAACTACTTATTTAGCCGGCAGCACCAATGAAACCAGGTTTATACCCGTGTACCCGGACCATGCCTTAACTACAAATTATGCCTACAACAGCATGAACCAGGTGGTCCAGCAAACCAGCCCCGACGGCGGCACGAACAGGTTCTGGTATGATGCATTAAGTCGGCCGTTCATTTCGCAAAACGACAAGCAGGCCGCAAACAACGATTATAGTTATACGGTTTATGATGCGTTGGGCAGGACAACAGAAGTGGGACAAAAGCGTCAAACCACTATTGCCCTGGGTATCCCCGGATATCGTTTTGAGAGCAGGACAACACCAAAATTCCTTCCAGCCGGAACCAATAGCCAGATCACGCAAACCATTTATGACGCGCAACCTGCTGCCACCGGCGGCGTCCCTTCCGGGCTGGTCCAGGAAAACCTGCGCAAACGTGTCGCTGCCTCCCTTTACCTGGAAACCCAAGGGGCAGACGTACTACGGGCCAGTTATTATAACTATGACCTGGACGGCAACGTGAAAACCCTGACCCAGCAGGCAGACGGCATAGGCCTGAAACAGTTGGGTTATGAATATGACCTGGTGAGCGGGAAGGTGAACTTTGTGCGCTACCAGGACGGGCAGCCCGACCAGTTTTATTACAAGTACGATTATGATGCCGAAAACCGCCTGACGGACGCCTGGAGCGGGACGGCAGCCATGGTTGACCTGTACCGGGGAAGTTCTTTGTTGCCACACAACCAGAAACTGGACGCCCATTATGATTACTATTTGCATGGCCCATTGGCCCGGACGGAACTTGGCGACGTGTACGGCAAAGTGCAGGGTGTGGACTATGCCTACACCTTGCAAGGCTGGCTGAAAGGGATGAACGGCACCACAGCTTCTGTAAATGAAGACATGGGCGCAGACGGCACTGCCGGTATCCATAGCACGATTGCACGGGACGCACACGCCATGGGCCTGTTTTATTATGGCAACGACTACAAAACCGTTGGCGGCCAGGCCCCCTTTATTGACATAACCGATTTTAACACCAACTTTACCCCTTTGTACAACGGCAACATTGCGGCGGGCACCAACAAGCTGGCCAAGGTTGACGGCGACCAGTATTTCCATACCTACAAATATGACCAGTTGAACCGGTTGAACGCCACCCAGACCTACCAGTCCAACCTGCCCTGGGCCCTAGCGAAGATCCCGACACTGAACGAAACGTTCAGCTATGACGGGAACGGGAACATCCTGACGGCGTTAAGGAACAACGGCCTTGTTGGCGGGCTGACGATGGACGACCTGGGCTACGTTTACGACCGCGACGGAAACGGCAGGCTGCAAAACAACAAACTTTTGCAGGTAAAGGACGCGGTAGAAGAATATAAGTACCCCGGCGACCTGGACAACCAGGCAGACCCCCGGAACTACCGTTACGACGCTTTGGGCAACTTGACGCACGACACCAAAGAAGGGATAGACAGCGTGGAATGGACGGTTTACGGCAAGATCAGGGGCATCACAAAAAGCGACGGCACAACCATCGGTTATGCTTACGGCCCATCGGGCAACCGGGCAAGCAAAACGGTGAACGGCGTTACCACCTGGTACATCAGGGACGCGCAGGGGAATGTGATGGGCGTTTATGACAACCAGGGCGGGGGCAACAACTGGCGTGAGCAGCATTTGTACGGTTCATCAAGATTGGGTATCTGGCATCCTGACTTAAATGTGAATTCCGCTAACGGAACTGCGGCCTGGGACACCATCGGCAAGAAAAGCTACGAGCTGGTTAACCATTTGGGCAACGTAATGGCGACCATCACCGACAAGCGTTTGCAGCACAGCACCGATGGTTCTTTGATAGATTATTTTGATGCCGACGTGCAAACGGCGCAGGAGTATTATGCCTTTGGCTCCATCATCCCCGGCAGGACGTACAGTTCCGGGAACAGGAACTACCGTTACGGCTTTAACGGAAAAGAGAACGATAACGAGGTAAAGAAAGACGGTTACGGCAACCCCAACATTGGCACGCAGCAGGACTACGGCAAAAGGATATATGATCCAAGGTTAGGTAAGTTCTCGAGCATGGATCCGCTACAGGCAAAGTTTCCTTTCTTTACACCTTATCAATTTTCCGGTAATAGTCCAATTGCCAATGTTGACTTGGATGGTTTAGAAAACGCGAACTATAACTTGGTACTATCCAAAGCATCTAATGGCAAGCCAACTCTATCCATTCAATATTCAAACACGGAAAAAAGTTTTTTTGATGACTTGGTTAACGCCGCGCTTGGAAGGGGTGAAGGTGAAATTAGCCACGCTGTGTTAAATTATCAAGGTCAGCAAATTGCTCTTTTTAACTCCTTTCAAGAAATGAAGCAAGTTGTCCACGGCAAAACTATAGGGCAGATTCAAGAATGGGAAAGTAATAGAATAACAGGGGTATTAAAAACAGCAATAGTTGCTCATGCTGCGTTGGGTAGTGTGGATGCAGCAGATGAATATATTCAAGCAAAAATAGCATCTTCCGCTTCAACTGCAGAACTAGCGAGTATTGAAGCTGTGTCAGCCAATGGGGGAAACATTTCTGTCGCAGAAGAAAGCGTATCTTTACCTACTAAAAGGGTTGCCCAACTAAGATCGAATAATGACATATCAAAACTTTCTGAGGGAATAGTTCGGGATAAACTAGCTAGTCAATTGGGCGATGATCAAATTTTGATGGTTAAACCAAGAATATACATTAATGATAAGGCAGGAAACGCCACCAGTAATTACGCAACGCCGGATTTTGCTATTATTGATCGCGAGACGGGTAAGATAGTTAGAATCGTTGATGCGAAAAACGGCAAAGGTGGTTTGACTACTCCTCAAAAAGCGTTACAACAAAATGGTGGTTCGTTTAGAGGATCAAGTAGATTGCCTAATGCAAAACCACAAACAATAGCACCAAATAAAATTGAAGTAGAAAGGACAAATGTTAGTGGCACAAATAACGAATAAACACAATGAAACAAATCACACTAAAAGTTAAAGATATAAGGAAAAGTATAGCAGAGAGTTTAGGATCAATAATGGTTGAAGATGGATTTGAATACAAGAAGACCACAAATGAGTTTATTTGTAAAAAAAATAACTGCACCTATATCTATAATTTGTTGTTGACTTCCTGGAGTACGTCTTATTGGTTAGATGTTAGATTATGGATCAGACAAGAACAAATAGAAAATGTTTATGAATCAATATTAGGAAAATCACATGGCTTGACATTAAGTCAGCATATGCTTGAAAGAATTTTTTATAGTCCCGATGGAAGGCAAAATGGTAAAGGGAATAGTTTGACTATATCTATGGTGAGCGATGATGATATATTTCCTGCTATTGAAGGATTAAAAAATTATTACCTAGAAATAGCAAAGCCTTATTTCGGCCGGTTTATCACTCTTGAGGCTTTCGATAACTTTATAAATAGTCCGCCATTTGAATATAGTCCGGCATATGTAGGAACTAATACGAATGAAAGATGTATGAAGGGATTAATAACAGCAAAGCTTGTAAATAGTTCTAACTATAATAATTTGATCACTATTTACGATGAACTAATTAAAAAGACATTAAGCGATGTGCAGCCAGATTCTGTGATGAATTATAATAAGGTAAAAGAATACCTAGCGCATAATAAAGTATTTTCTTTATAACGAACTGTCCTGCAACCTACTGGTCGGGGTTGCAACCCCGACCTTTTAGCTAGGGATTTCTAATCCAAGTTGTTATATCCATACTTCTTTTACCGGTATAAAAACAGTATTACGAGCAGCACCTGTACGGCTCGTCCCGCCTGGGCATTTGGAACCCAAATATCAACCTGAGCAACACCAACGGCACGGCCGCCTGGGACACTACCGGCAAGAAAAGCTACGAGCTGGTTAACCATTTGGGCAACGTAATGGCAACCATCACCGACAAGCGGTTGCAGCACAGTAGTGATGGTTCTTTGATAGATTATTTTGATGCCGACGTGCAAAGCGCGCAGGAATATTATAGCTTTGGTTCGATCATTCCCGGCAGGACGTACAGTGCAGGGAACAGGAACTACCGTTACGGCTTCAACGGCAAGGAGAACGACAACGAGGTAAAGAAAGACGGTTACGGCAACCCTAACATAGGCATCCAGCAGGACTATGGCATGAGAATATATGATGGACGGGTGGGAAGGTTTTTGAGTGTTGACCCGATTACCAGTAAATACCCTGAACTGACTCCTTATCAATTTGCTAGCAACAGCCCAATACGTTTAATTGATATTGATGGACTTGAAGGTGGAATTCCAATTAGTTGGGGAAGTGATCCTGAATCTCAAAAAACTGTTCAAAAAATTGTAAATGGAACTGTTGATGGTGTTAAAACTTCACTTACAAATACTTGGAACTTTGCTACACATGATGCTTATAAAAAGGATACTTGGTATCAGGCAGGACACCTAATTGAAGAAGCAATGATGTCTTCTTCAGCTTATAGCAATATATATAATCCCAATACTCCGAGACTTGATGCCGCTGCTAAAAGTTTCGAAACTAACATTATTAATGGCAATGCTTATACAAGAGCAAAATTTGGTGCACAACTAGCTACTGATATAGCAACATCTTATGTTGGGAGTAAGGGTTTAGGCGTTTTAAAAGGAGTGGCACAAGTGGCAATAAGAACGGAACTTGCAAGTTCATTTTATGCCAAAGTAGGTTATTCCATTGAGAATGCAGCTCAGCACATGGAAGGTATAGACTTTTCTAAACCAGTTCAAACAACTACGATAGAAAAGGGTACTGTATTACAGCAGTGGGTGGGAAAAAATGGCGTGGGAAGCTATTTTACTGATATGGAAAATGGTACAGCTCAAAATTTAGGTCTTTCTGATTATGAGAAAAGAACACTTAAGCAATTTACAATAACAGACGATGTAAAAGTATTAAGAAGCACAGCTGCAGATTTAAATGGACATGCCGGAGGAGGTACACAATATTTTAGTCCAGAATTAAAAAGTAAAATAACACTAAAAACCAACTAGCAAATAAGATGAATACGGATAAACTCATAGCTCTAATAAATATAGCTTTAAAAGAAGCTGATGATTACGTTAAAAAATATTATGGAGGCGATGAAAAGCCAATGTTAGAAACTAAGAAAGTGTTATTCCTGTTAAAACATGAAGTGCAAAATAATTCGGAAAATATTAATGAAAGAGTTTTAAGGTCAATGCATGGTATTGGGGCACTGGCTGTTAAAGCATATGAAAATACGCCTCTTGATGATGCAATAGGTAGTGTAATTAGTGGGCTTTATTACCAATTTCCAAAATACAAAAAGTTAAAACCTCTACGCATGGATTTTGGCAAAGGAAATCCAATATAACTGTCCCTTATAATTTTCTTTACCTTCTTATTGGTCGGGGTTAGTAATTCCCGCTGGTCCGGATTTGCAATCCGGTCCTTTGAGCTATAAGTTTTTAACCCTGTTTGCCGAACTTTTAACCCTTACAGTTGTGAAATTGCATTAAGCATGCTTCTTTTATAGGCAAAAAGTTGGTGTCTAATCAAAGGGATACTTCTTTTACCGGCATATAAACAGTATTTAGAGCAGCACCTGTTGAGCCGGATTTGCAATCCAATCCTTTGGGTTGGGGATGTTTAATTCTATTTACCAAACTTCATGTTATTTAAACTAAGCGTAATTAAACCCAATACTTCTTTTACCGGCATAAAAACAGTATTGCGGCATTTCCTGTCCTGTACAACGGCAACATTGCGGCCAGCACCAACAAACTGGCCAAGATCGACGGCGACCAGTATTTCCATACCTACAAATACGACCAGTTGAACGCCACACAGACCTACCAGTCCAACCTGCCCTGGGCGTTGGCGAAAATCCCGACACTGAACGAGACGTTCGGCTACGACGGGAACGGGAACATCCTGACGGCGTTAAGGAACAACGGCCTTGTTGGCGGGCTGACGATGGACGACCTGGGCTACGTTTATGACCGGGACGGAAACGGCAGGCTGCTGGACAACAAACTTTTGCAGGTAAAGGACGCGGTAGAAGAATATAAGTACCCCGGCGACCTGGACAACCAGGAAGACCTCCGGAACTACCATTACGACGCCATCGGCAACTTGACGCACGACACCAAAGAAGGGATAGACAGCGTGGAATGGACGGTTTACGGCAAGATCAGGAGCATTAGCAAAAGCGACGGCACCAACATCGGTTACGCTTACGGCCCTTCGGGCAACCGGACAAGCAAAACGGTGAACGGCGTTACCACCTGGTATGTGCGCGATGCGCAGGGCAATGTGATGGGCCTTTATGACAACCAGGGCGGGGGCACAAACTGGCGTGAGCAGCATTTGTACGGCTCGTCCCGCCTGGGCACCTGGAACCCGAACATCAACCTGAGCAACACCAACGGCACGGCCGCCTGGGACACCATCGGCAAGAAAAGCTACGAGTTGGTTAACCATTTGGGCAACGTAATGGCGACCATCACCGACAAGCGGTTGCAGCACAGCACCGATGGTTCTTTGATAGATTATTATGATGCCGACGTGCAAAGCGCGCAGGAGTATTATGCCTTTGGATCGATCATTCCCGGCAGGACGTATAGCGCAGCAGGAAAGAACTACCGTTACGGCTTTAACGGCAAGGAAAACGACAATGAGGTAAAGAAAGACGGTTACGGTAACCCTAACATAGGATCGCAGCAGGACTATGGGATGCGGATCAATGACCTGAGGTTGGGACGGTTCCTGTCAACCGATCCATTAACCGGAAAATATCCCTGGTACACTCCTTATCAATTTGCTGGTAATAGTCCAATTGTAAACATAGATTTAGACGGCCTAGAAAGAGTTAATATTTCATTATTCCAAGCACTAAGTAGCCTTGGCAGGCCGAAGCTTCAAAAGTCGGAATGGTATCAGGTCGCAAATAGTCCAAATTGGCAAACCTTTGTACCTGCTGCAAAGTTTAATACAGATAACAATAATCCTGGGGCTTATCAAAATATTGAAGATCGTCATAATTGGTATGTTTGGGCAACAGAGAATACCAAGTCAGTAGGAAATTATTGGTTTGCTGCCGCTGCTGATGTAACATCTCCTACAATGGTTGGCGGGGCAGAGGTTACAGGGCATGGTTTATTTATGTCAAGTGCGACCAATAGACTGCTCACAGATGCGAATCAATTTTTACTTAAAGAAAACTTTAAAAATTTTGGACCTTACGCATCCTACTGGTCGGGGTTTGCAACCCCCGACCTTTGAGCTGGGGATTTCTAATCCCGCTATAACATTTAGCTATATAGTGATGCTTTTTTTACAGGCAAAAAGTTAGTGCGATGGAAAAGTTACTACTATACCTTGCTGGTCCTGATCTGCGATCCAGATCCTTTGAGCTATGGATTTTTAATCTCGCTGTTTTCAAAAAGTCATGCTTCTTTTACCGGCATAAAAACAGTATCGCGAACAGCATTTGTACGGCTCGTCCCGCCTGGGCATTTGGAACCCAAATATCAACCTAAGCAACACCAATGGCACGGCCGCCTGGGACACTACCGGTAAAAAAAGCTACGAGCTTGTCAACTACCTGGGCAACGTAATGGCCACGATAAGCGACAAGCGCTTGCAGCACAGTACAGACGGGACGGCAATAGATTATTTTGATGCCGACGTGCAAACGGCGCAGGAATATTATAGCTTTGGGTCCATCATACCTGGCAGGACCTACAGTTCCGGGAACAGGAACTACCGTTACGGCTTTAATGGCAAGGAGAACGACAACGAGGTTAAAAAGGACCAGGACGGCAACCCGAACGTGGGCGCGCAGCAGGACTATGGGATGCGGATTTATGATGGCAGGTTGAATAGGTTTCTAAGCGTTGACCCTATTGGTAAAGAATATCCTGCATTGTCTTCGTATCAGTTTGCCAGTAACTCACCTATTGCAGGAGTTGACAGAGATGGATTAGAGATTGAGCTATATCAATCTATGCGGGCAGAGCAATCTATAAGAAGCTATGAAGTAGATTTGCATAAAAAAGACCCGAAATCATTGCTTTGTCCGTAAAAAAGGTTCCTCGAAACAATTCATTCGAGAAATACGCTTGTCGTCGCAACTTTGACGGGGGTTAGTGGGTGACCTTGCCGAAAGCATGCGGCAGCACGGACTCATTCAACCCATCGTTGTCCGCACGGAATCAACTATCGGGCCGGTTCGAGATCGGCGATCACGCCAGGATGTGCCGGGTTCCATCCCAATGTTTCCTTTGTTCTTACGCTAGATGTCTTAAAATCGGCGTTTACGAAGTACGCAAGAGTGCCAAAGTGGTCTTTCGCCTTATCCGGCGATATCGCGGCAACTGGTACGTTAAGCATTCTGCCGATCACCTCGGCGATCTCTCGCAGTTGAATTCCGTCTTCTGCAATCGCGTGATATCTGCTTCCCGCCACTCCCTTTTCAAGGGCTAGCCGGAAGAGGTGAGCGGCATCGAGCCGGTGCACGGCCGGTCAGCGATTGATCCCGTCGTTGACATAGGCCGAGACGCCTGTCTGTCGCGCCAGACCGATCAGCCTTGTGGCTAATCCCTGTTTGGTCCGGTCGTGAACCATGAGCGGGAGACGGATGATGCTCGATCGCAGGCCCTCCGAAGATAACGCCAACGCCTTTTCCTCCGACGGGATGCGGACGGCTCCGGGACCATTTGGATCTCCAGCGTCGTCTTCGGTCGTTGGACGACCAGGCGAAAGCACACCGATTGCGGACGTGATGACGAGCGGCCGGTCGCTCCCGGCCAGTGAGGCCCCGAGCACCTCCACTGCGCACCTGTCCGTTTCACCGGCAGCCGCAAACTGCGAGAAGTCATTGTTGTAAGCGGTGTGGATCACGCCATCGCAAATACCTGTCCCGCTGTGCAGGCTTTCCGGGTCTTCAAGTGTGCCACGATGCACTTCGGCACCTGCGGCTATAAGAGCGTTTGCGCCAGCATCTGAACGTGTGAGGCCGAGCACCTGGTGGCCCGCCCCAATTAATTCTTTAACAATGGCCGAGCCGATAAAGCCCGTAGCGCCGGTAACAAATACACGCATGTTTTAAATTTTTTGGTAAATGAATTGATCTGTTGTTGATCTTTTGTTAAACAATACAAAGTTAATCAATGCTTCACCCGAAAACGGTGACATTTATCACCATTTTCACTTACTGTTTAACCTTAGCATGCCTGATACGGCTAAGTGTTTCACGGGATACGCCGAGAAAAGAAGCGACCATGTGCAGCGGCACGCGTGTAGGATATCGGGATATGTTTTGATGAACTCGTCGTACTTTTCTTCGGCAGTGGTGCTGATAGCATTAAAAATGCGTTGCCGGGTAAGATAAAGATTCCCGGACATCAGTTTCTCCGGATAAGCTTTCATTTCAGGAATATTGTCACACAAGTAATTGAAATCTTTTTTGGTCCACATCACTACCTCGCTGTATTCAAGCGCATCAATATTGTAAAACGATGGCGTAAGCTTATCGTAACTTTCAGGGTCAATTGTCCAACTGTTTTCAGGCGAGAACTGCATAACGTGTTCACTGCCGTCTTCAGTAGCGCAGTATGTGCGTAAAAAGCCTTTCGAAACAAATGTCTTATAACGGCATATCTCGCCCTCCTGCAGAAGGAAATCCTTCCGACGCATCTTCTTTTCAATGGCGGTTTCGCGGAAAAGTTTAATCTTATCATCCGTTACTGCCGCTTGCTCCCTGATATACTTTTCAAATTCGGCAAACATTATCACAAAAATAGGAAAAATATAACAGAGGTGACCCTATCTGCTAAAGACGAAGTTCTTTCAATATCATCAAACCAGGTTAACTTTTGAAATAATTTATTTACCACCAATGATTGATGCAATCGCATTGAAGTAGAGGTAAAAAATTAAAATCCGGGGCAAAGAAGCGGTGCATACATACTGCTTTTAGAGAAAAAGCAAGGAGGCTGTATCATAAATTATGATCAGCCCTTTTTTTATTTACAGGATATTACAATAATTTCAAATATCTCCGGCTGGATTAATTTGGTTTAATCATCTGGTTTTTATATGTTTAAAGTATAAACAGATGGGAAATGGCGATAAAACAACCGGTTTTCAAGCCCTATGATCAGCAGCAGGTCCTTGCTGTTCTGCCCACCCTGTAGGAACTTATTCCTAAAGGACATCCGGTCCGGATTGTAATGAGGTGATTAATAAACTTAATATTGAACCTCTGTTGGAAGCCTATCATATTCGTGGCAGTTCCAGCTATCGTCCGCAGCTGTTGCTCAAGGTGGTGGTTTATGGATATGTCACCAATACGTACCCCAGCCGTAAACTGGCTGTTGCCTGCAAGGAAAGCTTTTTACTTTATGTGGTTAGGTCCGATGGGTTGTCCTGATCACAATACGATCAACCGTTTCAGGGGTGTCCGGCCGAAACACGCGCTGCGCAGTGTGTTCGGAGATGTGGTAAAACCCCTGGCGGAAGAAGGGCTGCCCAGTATTGAGGAGGTCAATACGGACGGCACCAAGATCGAAGCCAACGCGAACAAGTACACCTTTGTCTGGAAAAAACCTATCCAGGCCAACAAGGGGAAAATGAAAAAGCAGCTGACCGAAATATGGCAGTATGCGTAGCAGGTGGCAAGCGAAGAGGATAAAATGCCCGGGCCGCCTGATTTCACCGAAATTGACAGTGAAAAGGTAAAAGCCACAGTAGGCCAACTCAATGAAAAACTGGCCTGCAAAGATAATATCGATAAAAAGGTTAAGGATAAACTGAAGTATGTCACCAAGCATTACCCGGAAAACATTGAAAAACATGAGCGGCAGGAAGCCATACTGGGCGAAAGGAACAGCTTTGCAAAACAGATCCCGATGCCACGTTCATGCGCATGAAGGAGGGCCATATGAAAAACGGCCAGTTGAAGCCCGGCTATAATGTACAGATATCAACCTCCAACCAGTTCATTGTTAATTATACCATTCACCCCAATCCAACAGACACGGCCACTTTAACCGCGCATCTGGCACAGCATGAAGCAAGTTTCGGCAAAGCGCCAAAAACACTTGTTGCCGATGCCGGTTACGGCCCTGAAGAAAACTATGCACTACTCGAACAAAAGAAAACAACTGCCTTTGTAAAGTACGGGATGTCCGACAAAGGGCAAAATGAAAACCACGACAGCAAACATCCCTTTGCCTCAAACAAGCCCTTTTATAACCAGGGGCAGGATTGTTATAGCTGCCCGATGGGACAGCAGATGAAATTCATTGGAACCTACAAAAGGGAAACAACTACCGGCTTTGAACAAACCGTAAAAAGGTACCAGGCCCGCAATTGTGCCAACTGTCCGCTGAACGGTGCCTGCCACAAATCAAAAGGCAACCGGACCATCGAGGTCAATGAAAACCTGGTCCGGTTGAAACAACAGGCATTTGAGCGATTAAACAGTGAAGAAGGCATAGAACGGCGAAAGAAGCGATGCTTTGACGTGGAACCGACTTTCGGAAATATCAAACAGGGCCACGGGTTCCGACGCTTCCTGCTACGCGGTAAGGAAAAAGTGGAAATCGGATGGGGTTTAGTGGCAACCGCTCAAAATCTAAGGAAAAAGGCCGCTTAAAAAGCCCCGTTTGACCCCTTTTTCATCCGGAAAAGCTGCTTTCTAAAATCCAGAAAGAAATATCACCTATATTGGCTTGTAAAACAGTAAAATAAAAAGACCGCATCATCTGTTTTATGATAAGGCCCCTTTCCAACATGTTTTTCTTTTTTTACTTCTTTTTTTCTTTTTACGGAACCTCCTGTTTTTGTTGATAACTTGCCTTCCGTTCAAAAGCTATTGGGCTGATATAGCCCAAGGCCGAATGTCTGCGGATAGGATTATAGTACATTTCAATATATTCAAATATCTCTGTCCGGGCATCTTCAAGTCCTTCAAAAGCCCCGCCTTGCAACAGTTCGGCTTTAAACCTGGAGAAGTAAGATTCCATAAAAGCATTATCATAAGGGTTATCTGCTCCATTCATACTTTAAGATCTATCGATCTTTTTTCGACACTAATCGTTCAATTACGTTTTATGCATTAAATCCGCTTTTAATCCTGACTAATGCTTGTTCTGCTCAATTAAAGCTTTGCCTGAACGCCAAAGGTGAAAGCCCGGTCTTGGCCTTGAACAAACGGCTGAACGATTGTGGATGATCAAAGCCTAATTCATAAGAAATTTCACTTACTGATAGTTCGGTGGTAGATATTTTTTCCTTCGCCTTTTCAATCATCTTGTCCTGGATGTGCTGTTGCGTATTGCGCCCTGTCAATACTTTTAGTAAGCCGCTTAAGTAGTTGGGCGATATGTTTAGTTTTCCGGCTACATATTGAACGCTGGGCAATCCTTGAGTTAATAAATCTTCGTTATTAAAATAGGCGGTCAATAGATCCTCCAGCCGGTCAAGCATTTGATGATTTTCAATTTTTCGGGTAAGGAATTGGCGGTGATAGAAACGGTCGGCGTAATTCAGCAAAGTTTCTACCAGCGATATAATGATATCCTGGCTGAATTTATCCGTATTAGCCAAGTACTCCGTCTGGATGTTTTGTATCATGCTGTTAATGAGGGCTTCCTCCTTTTCCGTAAGCCACAGCG
>JAABUQ010003572.1_pt1 | contig 28252 bp, 17 predicted proteins | sample 5560001 | NCBI WGS metagenome assembly JAABUQ01 (sample SAMN10711888, study PRJNA513371) | rock metagenome | isolation source: Antarctica rocks | place: Antarctica: Victoria Land, Finger Mt nord | collected 2015-12-18 | reverse complement strand
CTCCTTCGGCGGGTGCGGTCGTGTGGTAGCTCCACACCCAACCGGGGAGACCCGTCCCCGTTCACCCCGCCCCGCCCCCGAACCCGCTGGTCACAACCTCATGACATGCAACAGTTAGCACCCAGTCGGCCCGGAGGCTCGGCCCCGGGACTATGCGTTCGCGTTCCCCCAGTTCAACAACGAGTCGGCGGTCGCCCTGACCGTCACCGACACGTCGATCGACCAGGTCCCCGACGGGGTGACCGTGCCCGGCTACCGGCTAGGTGCACCGTCCGGTACCGCGCGCTCGGCCGCGACCGCACGCAGCACACCTCGCCTGCGCCGCGCGATTCACGGCCGCCTCGTCGTCCTGATTAACCGCGCAGTGCCCATAGGGGTCGCGGCGTCGTACGCCGCAACGGACCCTGATCGACCTCGGCGCGGACGGCCGCGGGTACCGGACGTCGTGGAGCGCGAACAGCCGGAATTCCGTGAACGGCGAGACGATCAACCGCGCGCCTTGGCTCGAACAACGGGTTGTTGCGCAGGTTGAACGTTGAGCCACTCGCCCGAAAAGCAGCAATCGAAAGTTCGTCCAGGAACTGCTGTCACCAGGGGGGATCACCTTTACGGTGGCGCGATGGGCCGCGACGCGCACCGCTACATCCTGGGCTCCCTCGCTGACAGCCACACTGTCGCGAACCACGAGGTGGCGGCTACCACCGCCGTCGCCTGGCTCCTCGTGCTCGACCCACGCCTCAGCATGCGGTCCACGAGTTATTCCGCCAGCAGCTGGTTGGGGTGCCCGACGACGCGCTCTGGACCGCCGAGACCAGGCAGGATTCCGGTCTCCATCCCGACCTCCAAGCAACCTCAGGTGGGCAACCGGTCGTCCGCATCGAGGCGAAGTCCGGAGCAGCCTTGGATGCCACCCAAGTCGAGTCGTATCTCGGGCCTTTGGACCGGATTCCGGTCGTCGTCCTCCACCCGGCCAACCGCACCGTCGAGGTTGAGCGGGTGTTGAGTTCTGTCGCAGCCGCTCATCCGCCGGCTCGACTCGGGCACGTCGCATGGCGCCAGTTGCTGGGCGCATTGACGGCGACGGGGGCGGAGTCGGGCAACGTCGCACAACTGGATGCCTCTGGCCGATGTCGCGATGGGCCTGTTCGTGCGACCGTTCGCCGTCAGCGAAAGTGACGCCTCGATCGCTGAGCGGGTCACCGACCTCACGGTCCTCGTCGACCGGGTCACTCCGCGGCCGATGACCAACGGACATCTCGCCCCGGTCGGCCGCGACACCGACTTCGGCACCCGTCGCTACTTCGAGGTCGGCACCCACAAGACGAACGCCGCCGTCGGCCTCCGGCTCGGCTGGGAGACGAGAGCTCCGGTGGAGCCGCTCTGGTTACGGTCCGACGAAGCAACCGCTGACTTCGGTGGAGTGGTCACACGGTGGCATGCGGGGGGCGAGCTGTTCGGCGGTTCGATCGACGGCCCGGCGGGACGTTGGTTCTTCCCGCTGAATCTCCCAAGGGGGATTGGTGTCCCCAGCTCGTTGCGCTCGTCAACGCCCAGATCGACGCAGTGATCGCTGCTCTCGTCCAGCCGCTCGGCGTCGATCCGGAGCACACATCTGCCGCCGTTCGCCCTCCTGCGTGTCACGCAGCCAAGACCCTCACCGACCCCTTGGAGCTAACCGCTGGCCGTAGTAACCGCTGAGTCGGCGGACCCTGCCAGAGGGAGTCCAGCCACATCATTCGCGACTGCTGCGGCGTACGAGCGAACCACGAGAACGAACCACTCAAGGACGTCGGTCACCTCGGCTGCAACAAATGCGTCCGCGAGGAGGTTGACCTCGAAGGACGGTCGCATACCAATCTTTCCGGCCGGGAGCTTGATTCCAGGAACGGCGTTGAGTCGTTGGCGAAGCTCTTTGCGGACGGTGATATCGTCGAACGGTGGACGCAGACGCATCCTCCGGAACGGAACTTCAATACGGCCGGCCTCCGGCTGGATCGCCAAGGGCCAGATGTCCAGGTCGGGCCGCTCAGCATTGCGCAGGACCGGAAAGCAGGTCGCTGTCGACCCGCTGGCGTAGGCAAGCACTCCTCCCATCCGGGTCCACGAGTAGATCAGCGCTCGAACCGGCTCGACCGCCTCGGGACGCGAAGCAGCCAACCGCTCGCAGAACTCGCCCAAGCGCTTGTCCGTCTGGTCATCGACACCAGTCGGTTCTTGGTCGACGATCGTGACGTCCATGCCGAGAAGCTCGGCGAGCTCCTGTGCCCCGAGCCGCTGCGCCGCCGACGCCCGCTTGGCAGTGAACTCGATGCCCTCCGCAGCGAGGAGGTCGTGCGGGTCTCCGTCGCGGTCGCCATCCGTCCACCGGAAGCCCGTTGCGACCATGCCTCCAGTTGTCAGGACTCGCCAGGCGTTCGGAACCGGCTTCGTCGCGAGGTAGACGCCGACCGGCACCGCATGACTGCCGATGAGCTCGGCGAGGTCCCCGTAGGTCGTCCACGTCCCTGGGGGGATCAGTGAAACGGCCTGTCGCAGCATGCTCCAGTCGCGGCCTGACTGTTCGGCGTCTCCGGCCTGACGCGCCGGACCCGGCCAGATGTCGGTCATCTTGTTCGCGAGACGCTCAGACCGAGCCTGGATGGCTGCTTTCCCCCAGTGTTCAGTCGCTGCGATCTCCTTGTTCATGGTGAGCGCACTGGCGGCAAGGATGTCCTGCTTTCGCTGGAAGAGGCTGTTCGACAGCCTGCTGTTCTCGGCCGTCAGCGTGAGATTGCCGAGAGTGTGCACGAGCTCGTCGTGCAGCTCACGCGGGCTCTGCCCGTCGACTACCTCGTTGGCTAGCTGCTGAAGCCATTCCTCGCTCACCGCCTGAGGGAGCACATGCTCGACCGTCAACTTGGCTCGCGTGTAGTCCACCGGCTCGGGCGAGCCGTAGCTCTCCTCTAGCTGCCGCAGAACGTACGCCCGCTGAGGTGCGCGGCCCGTCCAGTAGAACGGGCGCTCGAGTGCCGCCTTTCGAACCGCCGCGTCGCTAGGCCACGCTCGGCGGGCCGTCGACAGGTAACGACGGACTGCGTCGCCGACGTCGGCGACGACCCCGATCTCGCGCGGAGCCGAGTTGAAGATGCGATTGAGGTTATTCGTGGGGACGTAGCAGATCATCCGTCGTACGAGGAAGCTTTCGATCGACTCGAGGGCAGCCGCCACCTCGGCGGCCGTCGTCGCCCCTTGGCTCAGCAGGTCGTACAGATGCATCACCAAGGGGTAAGCGGTCTGGGAACGCCACGCGGCAAGCCGTTCGAGGCGTGCTCGGAGCCGCGGGTCCGGCTCGGTCTGCGGCTTGAGGATCCGGATCAGGTACGTCGCCCGACGTGCGAGGTCAGTGATTGCACCTTCGATGACCTCTTCGCTCGCGCCGAGCTGCTCCAGGCGGAGCTGTTGAGCCTGGTAGACCTCGGACTGTCGGACCCGCTCGTCACCGCGGACGACGAGGTCCAACCACACCAGCAGCTCCAGCTCGCCGTTCGTGAGCTGCTGTTGCATCGGCAGCCAGAGGTCCGCGAAGACGCCCTCGCCGCGTTTCGGCAAGCGCATGAAGAGATAGTTGCGGAGAAGATCCGCCTGCGTCAGCGCCAAGCCGGTGTTGTTGAGGGACTCGAAGATCCGGTACTCGTTGTCGCCGTGCTCCACGTCGATCTCGACCATGCTGAGGCCGGTCCGGACAACGTTCTCGATGGCCAGGATGTCTTGGTCGTCGGCTGGATCATCGACGCTGGTGAGCCGGGACCGGAAGTATTGGTAGGCGGCCGTCAGCCCGTCGGCCTGCGACGACGGCTCGTCACCGAGGACGATCGACCGGTAGGCAGACCGGTCGGCCTGGGTGGGGAGAAGCCGCAAACGCAGGTCGCCGTGCTGGTACTTGTTCACCAGACATTGATCCGCGATGCGCTCGGCAGAGATCGGGTCGCTTACCCGTACGTGATCGCGGATCGCGGCGAGCAACAGCATCAGCGTGGTTAGCCGCTGCTGACCGTCGATGACAAGCCAGCGCTGCGGTCCAGCCGCACTGTTGTTCGGACTCGGAGCGAGGACCACCGACCCAAGGAAGTGGCCGGACGCGTCAGCTGGCGAGGTCGAGCGCTCATAGACGTCCCGCCACAGCGCGGTGTAATGCTTCTCCTGCCAGCTGTAGGTCCGCTGGAACAGTGGTACGACGAACTGCTTGTCGCCCTGGATGAGGGTGATGACGTTGACCTCTCTTGCGTGCACAAGACGCTCCTCTCGCGGTGGTCCGGCTTGGACCCACATGGACGCTCGAACGGGTAACAGGGCGTCACCGTAGCCACGCTCGAGGTGGCCAGCGCGCCAGTCCCCTGCTCACTGCCCGCCGTCGCTCAGCCCGTCGCCACGGCGGCTGCTCCCTGCGTGTCAGCATCGGGTGAGGCCGAGCAGTCGCAGCACCCAATCCCGTTACGCGCGCTGTCCCTGCATCGGAGTTGCCCGTCCAGGTCGACGGTCTCCACGTCCAGTCCGGCATCTCTGGGCGGCCGCGACGATGAGATCACTGCGGCTGATCGCCCCCGGCCGTATGACACCAGTGTCGAGCAACACCGTCGCGGTGTTGGACGACACTGGCGTCGTCGCCGGGGCCGTGACGAGAAGGTGTCAGGACGTCTGGAACCGACGTGGCTCGTTGAGGACGGCCGTGGCGCCGGCCAGGTCGGCGAGACGTTCGGCGAGGGTGGCGACCGCCAGATCCGGGGGTAACGCCTCGCTGAATTTCAGCCCCGACACAGCATCCGGCTCGACCGCCGGCTCGCTCAGCGTCTCGTCGGCCGCGTGGCGAAGCAGCGGCCCAACTTCCTGCCACGACAGGTCAGTACGCAGGCGGAGCCGACGATCGTCCATCCGCTGGCGCGGGTCGACGATCCCGCTCAACGAGGCGTGCAAGGTCCGGTTCGCGGCGACTCCCGCCCACGTCCACCAGGTGAGGTCACCGGGCGTGCGACGCACGACCGTGCCAGTCGGGTCACCTACATCGGCGAGGCTGTTGCGCACGTCGGCCAGCTGCTCCTCAGCACGTCGAGTGAGTCGAACCCCGGACGGCGCGTCTCCCACCACCACGTCCCGCATCGCCCGGACGATCGCGAAGCTGACCTCCGCCCCACCGCTTGCCCAGTCGACCGCCCGCCCGGGTCCCACAGCCGGTTGAGCGAAGCACCGCCGTCGCTTCCAGTCGATGTACCCGATCTCCCACGCTCGCCCGCCCAGCAATAGCCGTCGTGGTCCCTCGACAGCCGCCGTCAGCGACGTGGTCGGGATCCGCCCGATCTCCGCCCTGCCGTCCAAGACCGTGAAGTCCGGCGGCGCGACGAACGACGCCGTCAGTCCGCTGAAGTGCCTCTGACCGAACCGCCGCTCAGCAGTTGGCCCGATGAAGCCCATGTCCCCGTCCCGCTCGAGGAAGCCGGCGTCCAACACGTGCGGGAGGACTTCGGTGAACCATGGCGCCATCGGTGAGGTCGCCCAGTCGGCGACGAACGTGCGCAGCCCGATGGCGCGTCGCTCGAGCGCGATGGCCAGCACCTGCTGCACGGCAAGGTGTCGGGGGCTCGGCGTGGGGACCACCGGCTCGACCCATCCGCGGCGCCACAGCAGGAGAACCGCCAGCGCCTGCAGCAGTTCCTCGCCGTCGAGACACAGGAACAGACAGTTGCGCGTCGTGCCCGACCTCCGCCCCGTGCGACCGAGTCGTTGCAGGAACGAGGACACGCGTCCGGGTGCCCCGATCTGGATGACGCGGTCGAGGTCGCCCACGTCGATGCCGAGCTCGAGGGTCGAGGTCGCCACGATCACGCAGTCGCGGGACTCGGCGAACGCCTCTTCGGCCTGCCGCCGCTCAGCTGCCGACAGCGAGGCGTGCGACACGTACGTCGTCACCTCCCGCTCGCGGAGTGACGCGGCGAGCTGTTCCGCGCGACGCTTGCTCTCGACGAACACGAGCCGCTTCTCGCCACGGTGCAGTGATGCGATCATGACCGCCGCGTTCTCGACGCTCCCGACGTGGTCGACCGTCACCTCGACCATGGGTCCGTTCCCCGAGTCGACCTCCCGGACGACGCGCGACGGACGGGCGGGGTCGTCAGTGCGGCCGCCACGCAGCCACGACAGCAGCCGATCCGGATTGCCGACGGTCGCGGACAGGCCGACCCGCATGAGCTGTCGGCCGGCCAGGTGCTCCACTCGATCGAGCACCGCGAGGAGGTGCCAGCCGCGATCGTCGCCCGCGAACGCGTGGATCTCGTCCACGATGACCGCGCGCACCGCCCCGAGGAGACGGCGTTCGTCCACCGTGCGGGAGACGAGCACAGCCTCGATCGACTCGGGCGTCGTCAACAGGATGTCCGGTTGCTCGGCGAGCAGCCGGCGCCGCTCCCCCGGTGTCGTGTCACCGTGCCAGACCGCGGCCGTCCGCCCCATCCACTGGGCGTAGGTCGCCAGCCGCGGCCCCAGGTTGTTCAGCAGCGCCTTCAACGGGCACACGTAGAGGATCGAGGTACCGGACCACTGTTGCTGCGCAGCCCGCGTCAGCAACGGGAAGATTGCCGCTTCGGTCTTCCCCCCGGCAGTGGGTGCCAGGAGAAGCGCGTCGAGCCCGGCGACGAGGGGCTCGACGGCGGATTCCTGCAGCGGCCGCAGCCCCACCCAACCCAGGCTGTTGACGATGTGATGGACGAGGACCGGGTCGAGCACCTCGAAGGACGGCCGAACGGCGGCAGCGCCGGAGGGATCAGCTGTCACGCCTGCAGGTCGATCTCGTCCGGGTCGGTGGCGCGCGCCTGACGCTCGGCCGTCGTCAGCTCGTGGGAGGACACGGTCAGCCGGTAGTCCCGCCGCGGGTCGAAGTCGGGGAACTGGTCGACCCGGTCGAGAACCTCCGCGACGAGCTTGCGCAGGAACAGGCGCGGGGCGACCCCGACCTGACCGCCGAGCTGTCCGGTCACGGCGTCGGCGAGTGTCCGCAGGTAGGAGCTATCGACCACCTCGGCGATGCGCCCGGCATGGTCGGTACCGCTTCGATAGAGCTCACACACACGCCCACCGAGCTGCACCAACCGGTCCGCCGTGAAGCCGGTGAGCCGCATCTGGACAGCGCGGGGATTGTCGAAGCGGGAATCGGTGGTGAAGTCGGTGGCCAGACGCGACGCGAGCGGAGGCAGTAGCTGAACGCCCTGTCGACCGTCGTAGAACGCCGGCGTGCCGGTCACCATGAGGTACAAGCCGGGGAAGCGGCCGGTGTCCACGTCATCGATGAGCTGGCGCAGGGCGTTGAGCGCCTTGGTCCGCGCGTCGGAACGGACCCGCTGCAGCGTCTCGACCTCGTCGAGGACCACGAGCAGTCCGGGATGGCCGACCTCCTGCAGAACCTTCAACAGTCCTTGAACGAAGCCGAGCGCGAGGAAGTGGTCGAGGTCCCCGCGGATACCGGCCACCCGACGGGCGGACGCCGCCACGTGGGGCTGACCGCTGAGCCAGGACGCAAGGGCATCGGCCGTCGACACGTCGCCGTCGAGCACCGCTCGGTGGTAGCCGCGCAGCCCCGTGGCGAATCCGGGCGCGACCGTCGCGAGGTCGGCCAGTCGGGACCCGACCAGCTCGTCCACGCCTGCTGCAACCAGGGTCGGGTCATCGGTCCCCTGCCGTTGGATGGCGGCGGACTCGAGCGTGAAGAACCACCCGTCCAGCACCGAACGGAACGCACTCGGCGGCTCGGTGGCCGTGGTCAACGTCTCGCAGAGGCGGCGATACACCGTCTCCAGCCGGTGCAAGGGCGTCTCGGTCTCCGAAACCTGGATCTCGGCGGTGGCCAGGCCGGCCTGCTTGGCGCGTTCGGCGAGCCAGCGGGCGTGGAACGTCTTCCCTGAGCCGTACTCACCGCGGACAGCCTTGAACACCGCGCCGCCGGCAACACAGACCGCCAGGTCGTCATCGACGCTGCGGGCGAAACGCTCCGTCCCGACCGCAAACAGGTCCAGTCCATTGGCGGGCACGGTGCCACGCCGGAGCGCGTCGAGAACCGCTCTGCGGCGAGCCGGGCTGACCCGGACCGGATCGGTGCTCACGTCCGCGCCGGGAACTGGTCGTCGAGCAACTGGCGGTTGACCGTGACCGTCCGCTCGGCATCTGACACGGTGACGACCTCGTAGCCGTCGACGTTGAGCAGCCGACGCAGACCAGCGAACACGCCCCGTTCGTTGCGCGCGGTGATCCCGGCCGCGTCAAGTGCTTCGGCGAAGCTGATGGTGCCGCCCGCGCTCAATGCGGCGTCGAGTAGTCGGCCGACACCCGCGGCCTCCAGCCGAAGGCCAGCGGGCACCGCCCCGGCCATGGCCGCATAGGCCGCGCTGCGGACGATCGCCGGCCCACGCCCCGCCGCGGGCCGCGCGGGGGGTGCCCGGTGCCCGGCAGCCTCGAACAGATCGGTGTCCGCCGACGGCAAACCGGTCGATGCCCTTCGGTCAACCTCTGGTCCGGCCGAGACGACCGCCGCGCGGGTCGGGGTGGCAGCAGACCCGTCCCACCACGTCGGCGTGACCGGACCGGCCAGCGACCACCCCGCGGGCACGTCGTTGCCCGCTCGGATGAACGCCAGCAGCGGCACGGTGACCTCAGCGAGCGCCGCACCGCCGTGGTAGCCGTGGCACCGCTTGCCGTACCGCAGCCCGGGAGTCGCGGAGAAGACGCCGCTGTGATCGTCGGTCAACACCCGCGGTCCACTCACCGCGACCTCGGGGCCGGCCACCGCACCGGACCCGGTCGGCCGCCACCGCGCACCCGCCCCGGTCACCGACCGGAGCTCGGTGAGCTCACCACGGTCCAGCACATGCCCGTGGTCGCTCACGAAGACGACGATCCGCCGGGACTCCGACGCACGCAGCAGCAGGGTCCGCAGCGACCCGACGTCGTCGACCCCAAGGTGGGGCGACGGGCCCTGCACCCCCTTCGTCAGCGCATCGTCGATCGTATTGAGGACCACAGCGACGACGGCGGTGTCGCGGCCGTCCGCGGCGAGCGCGGCGGTCAGTTCGGGGCCGAGGTCCGCGCCCCGGACGCCGCCGAGCTCGGCCCGGTGGAACAGCTCTGCGGTGCGCCCGGACCAGGCCGGAAGGGCGGGGAACACCGCCCGCTCGTCGGCGGAGGTCCCGCGACGCAACGCACCCGTCAGCAGAGACGTCCTGCTGTACGCCGTTTCGGACGGCAAAGTCGCGAGGACGGGAGTCCGGCGCTTCCGGCCGTTGGTTCGGACGATCTCGCGCCACTGCCCACCGGGCCCGGTCAACTCGGCGGCGAGACCGACCGCGGTGGCCACCGACATGCCGTCGAGGACGACGAACAAGACGCGTGCGTCGTCGGCAGCGACCAGCGGCGCAACGACGTCGGTCAGCACCCGCTCGACCGACAGCACCGAACCGAGAGCACTACTCGCTGTTGCCGACAGGCGCTCGGCGGCCTGTTGATCGGTGGCGTCCCTGCGCTCGACGGCGGTCCGCCTGACCTCGTCGAGCAGGCGTTGCACGGTTGGCTGAGGGTCACCGAGCCCGACGTCCTCCAGTGCGCGGTCGGCCCACCCGTCGTCGTCGAGGTAGTGCTGCAGGGCGGGGCCGATCGCCGTGACCGGTTCGCCGTCCTGGGCGAGCCAGCGGCGCAGTCGCAGCGCACACCGAACCCGTTCGATACGAGCTTGTTGGTGGGGCTGGACGGCGCTGACGTGGTCGGCGAGCAGGTCCAGCGTGGTCTCGGTCAGGTCGGCCGCCGCCGCGTCGAAGCGTCGGTCGAGCCCGGAGGGCAGCACGGAACTGGACGCCAGCAGTGCGCCGAGACCCATCGCACGGGCGCGGGCCTCCGCGGCGTCGACGGCGGACACGACGGCCGCATCGGTGGGGCGGTGACGGACCAGTTCGACCGCGGACGCGGTGAGCGTGCGCTGGGCCCCCTCGTCGAGATGACCGGCGCCGAGCAGTTGATGGACGAGGATCCCGCGGGCACCGGCTGCGGTCATGTCGGCGCTGGGGTAGCCGACGACGTCGAGCAGGAGCAGCAGCTCGAGCAGGTCCGAGCGGCGTGCGGCCATCCGCAGCACGGTCGCGACCACGTGCCCCCAGCGGTTCCGGACCTCCTCGACGAGGTGGTCGCGCAGCTCCGGCTCCACCGTGTCCCACCGCCGGCTGCCCAACGCCGTCACCACCTGGGTGAGCACCGTCGTCAGGTCCAGTTCGCCTGGATCGAGCCCGAGCCGGGCCGCGAGCAGCAGATCGAGGCCGTCCTGCTTGGTCAGCGGCACGGCACGGTCGCGCGGATCCGCGCCGGCGGCGGTGAAGTGGTCGACCAGAGCGTCGGACAACCAGCCGGTGTTGACGATCGCGGGATCGAGCGACCGGCCGCCCGCGAGGTCGTGCAGCAGGGTCTGTCGGCTGGCCTCGAGCAGCTGGTGCCGGTAGAGGCGGGCGAGGACGTCCGAGCCGAGCTCGCTCTCCTCGACCGGCGTCAGCATGACGAGGACGCCGGGTGCGGCCTCCGCGCCGACGAGGGCGTCGAGGACGGCAAGAACCGACGGACACACCCGGACGTGGACCTGCCGACCGCCGAGCGAGACCGCCCGAGCACCGGCCCACCGGAAGCCGGGGTCGCAGTGGACACCGACAACGGTCGCGTCGCCGAGTGAGCCCAGCTGGGTCTCGACGCGGGCGAGGACCGCCTGCTCGACGGCACGGATATGGGTGTCCACGCTCACTCCTCGGTCACCACGACGGTGACCGTCGCGTCCGGACGCTCCCGGAAGAACTCCTCGACGACCGCGACCGCGTCGGTCCGGCGGACCCCGCGCCGGGTCGTCGACCGGCGACCGGGCCTGGGTGGCTCAGCGATGACCTCGGGACCGGGTGGCGTCGGCTGCCCGGGCGGTTGCGGGCGATCGGCCGGCGGCGGCGGTCGGTGCGTCAGGGCACGGACCGCTTCCCGTCCCAGCGACGTCAGCCGCGCCGCGAGCGGGACGGTGAACTCGGGCGCGTTCGCCGCCTCGGCCAGCGATGCGCTGATCGCCGCTTCTCCCGGCCGGGTCGGGTCCATCGCGTCCAAGGCATCCCAGTCGGCGCCCCGGATCGCGGCGGCCACGACGCCGGCCGAGCTGATCGCGGCCCCGAGCCACTGGTCGGGGACCGACGCGGGATCCGCGGCCAGTGCCCGGGCGAGATCCACTGGCGCCCGCCGTCCCCGCAGGTCGGCGACCAGGTCCCGCGCCGCAACGGTGAGGGCGTACCGCCCGTGCTCGGCGCCGCGGTCGAGACCGAGACGATCGGCGAAGCGGTCAAAGGTGTCCACGAGGTCGACCAGCTCCGGGTGGCGCGACCGGGCGAGCTCCCCGACGGGCCCCACTTGGTCCAGCAGCCGTGCCGTGAGCGCCGTGGACCGGAAAGCGATCCCGAACAGCGCCCCGGCCCTCGTCCGCGCGACGGCCCACTGCTCGGCTGACGGGAGTTCCTGGGGTCGCAAGGTCATGTCGTCGGTCAGGGTGCCGACGTCCGGGCCGCGCCCGTCGGCGCTGGTGACGGGACCGCCCGACCGGTACCAGCCGCGCCCGTCGAGCTCCGCGAACGCGGCGATGACCAGGTCGCCGACCCCGCCGGTGATCCCATCGGCACCCAGCCACGCCCGCAGCTGCTTGACGGTCACGCCGGGCGACCCGGCCGTCCCCAGGCCCTGCCCCGCGATCTTCTGCGTGAGGTCGAGCCGCCAGGTGTCGTTGAGGACGAAGACGCCGTCGTTCTCGTTGCCGAGCGAGAGGGGGACGAGCACCCGGCGCAGCACCGAGCGCTGCGGGGAGTCCAGGGCGTCCAGGCGCCGGTCCGGGTCCTCGGCGGCGGCCCGGATCAACCCGAGACCGATGCGCAGGTCCGCCCGCCGGACCGCTTCGCCGTCGTGGGCCCCGAGCAGCTTCGGGTGCCGCGGGAAGGTCTGGTCGAACAGCTGCCGCCCGAGCGCGAGCAGCGCGGCGTCGAAGGGACGCCCGACGTCCAGGCGGGGCGGCGGCCCGGGCATCCTGCTGACGAGGTGGTCGCTCCATCCCTCGTCGACCTTGCCGTCCTCCGCGCGCCGCAGGCCGTAGGCCTGGTGCAGCGTCGCCACGAGGCCGGCCTCCAGGGCCGACCCCTGGCTCCCCAGGGTTTCGCGCGCTCGCTCCCGGTCAGCGTCGCTGAGGTTCGGGGTGTACTCGGTGAGCCGGCCGGAGCTGAGCACGTGGTCGATCCGCAGCAGCTTGCCCAGTCCGACCATCGTGGCCCGGGTGAAGAAGGACGGGATCCACACCAGACACCGGACGGAGCCCTGCTCTCGCAGGCGGAGCACCCGACTGCGGTCGTCGGCTGCGGAGTGCTCGCCGGTGTCGAACGGGTAGTCCACGACGAGCCGCCACGCTGCGTCCTGGGCGGGCGCGAACTGGTCGTCGGCGAGGTCCTGGGAGTCGCGGACGTTTCCATAGACGATCTCCAGCGTGCGCGTCGTTCCGCGCCAGACGATCGGCTGGTCGAGGAGTAGGTGCCCGGTGTCCTTCACGGCCAACAGACGGAGCAGCATTCCGCGGATCCGCCGACGCCGGTCCCCCATGGAGTCGGCATGTCCGACCCGGTCCAGGATCGCGTCGGTGTCGACACCGACCAGGTGCAGCGACACGGTCGGGTCGTCACCCTCGCCGAGTCGCAACTGGCCGACCCGCTCCTGCAGGGTCCGTAGCTTCGTCAACGCCAGCGAGACCTCCTGCCCACGGATGGGGCTGCGGACCGCACCGGGGTTGAGGGCGACCAACCGCCGCACGGTCAACCCGCGCAGCGCCTGCACCTCCGGGACCAGGGCGGCGACGAGCAGGGTCTTCACCAGGCGGTCGTCCCCGCGGAATGCGCGCACCCGAGCAACGGTGTCCGGGTCGGACCCGGACCCGGCAGCGACGGCGCGGACCTGCTGGTCGCTGACCCCGTCCAGCTCGAGCAGCGTCGGCCGAAGCGACCGCTGGTACAACTCCTGGGCGTTGCGGAACTCGTGCGCGAGCCGGTCGCTGAACGGACTGTCGACCCCGCGGGTCAGCGCGTCCCAGAGGTCCCCGAGCGGGACCAGGTCGCCCAGGCGCAGCTCGTCCCGATGCGTCACGAGGAGCTGACGCATGAGGGTCAGGGCGGTCCGGGAGCGCTGCAACGCGGACGAGACGTGGACGAGCACGTCGAGGAAGGTCGGCGGGAACGGGTAGGTGGCCCGGAAGGCCTCGCGGTCCTCACCGCCCACGAGCACGTCGCGCTGCACCGCGGACAGCGCGTCGGTGCGAGTGAAGGCCCGGTCGATCTCGGCGAGCTGGTCGGGTCCACGCGGGCGCAGCACCCGTCGGTATGCGATGGCCCGCAGGTTGCTGTCCTCCAGCGGGATGGTGCCGAACCGTTCCTCCCAGTACTTCTGCCGGTCTTCGAACGCGAGGTTCTCCGCCCCGGTCCCGTTGGGCCCGATGAGCTCGCGCAGGTTGCGCTGGCGGGCGATGAAGCTGACGAGCGGGACGTCGCGGGCGGCGTCGTTGGATTCGACGAGCTTGGCCACCTTGTCGATCTCGCGGAACTGCAGCTCCGGGTTGGTGACCAGACCTGCCAGCCACAGCACCAGCTCGTCGAGGAACAGCACGACGCCGTCGTAGCCGAGGCTGCGCGCGTGCCGGGCGATCTCGGACAGGCCGGTGTCGATCGGGACGTAGGCGGTCGCGGCGCCCGCGACCGTCTGGGCGTAGTTCGGGAGGTAGACCGGAAGGGCAACCGCGAGCAGTGCTCGCGCCGCTGCGGATTCCACCGGGGCGGTGAGTGCGGCGTCGACGTCGTCGGCGGTCATCGCGGCCGCGCCCGATCCGGCGCGAGCACCCCACCGCGAGTCGACAGCCACCGGACGCAGCGACGCGGCGAACGGCTCCCGGCCGACCCGGTCGCGGATCCGGGCCAGGTCGGCGAGCAGGAAGCCGGCGCGCAGCAGCGCCGGCACCGGCGCGTCGGGCAGCGTGTTCTGCACGTGCGCGAGGTAGCCACCGAAGATGCCGGCTTCCAGGCTCTCGGCACTGATCAGGTTGGTCGGGACGAGCATCAGCTTCTTCGTCCCGAGCCAGCCGTGCCTGGCGATGACCGGGGCCAGCTCGGGGATCGCGAGCGCCGTCGGGTCGCCGTCGAGCAGGGCGTCGAGCACCGCCATGAAGTGACTCTTGCCGGACCCGAACGAGCCGTGCAGGTAGCTGCCCTTGGAGGTGTTCGACGACAGCGCGCTGCCGATGAGCCCGAGCGCGCTGTCGAAGGCCGTGACGAGCTGCTCGGTGACGACGTAGTCGGCGATGGTCTGCGCGCGCCGGTCGATCCCCTCGAGCAGGCGCAGGACGAAGTCGCCGGCGCTGACCTGTTCCGGGATGTCGATCAGGTCGCGCAACAGCGGGGCCGGCGACGGTGTCGGTGTCGGGACGCTCATGCGGACAGTCTCCCCGGTCCGATCACCACCGGGGTCAGGAGGCCTCCGGCCGTGGACCGGCCCCGGGATATCAAACCGATATCGTTCGCGTATGGACGTTTTGATCAGGGATCTACCAGCCGAGGTGCACGCGGAGTTGGCTCGGCGCGCGGCGGCGAGCGACATGAGTCTGCGGGCCTACCTGAAGGAGGTCCTGTCCGAACATGTAGCCCTTCCCTCGATGGGCGAGTGGCTACAGCGGGTGCGAGACCTCGGCCCCGCACACCCCGGCGGCCCAACCGGGCCCGAGCTGGTCGCTACTGCGCGTGCCGAGGACGACGAGCTCGTCGGCCGTTGAGCATCGTCGTCGTCGACGCCGCGATCGTCGTAGACCTGATCTGCGACTTCCCCGCCGCCGAGGCCTACCGCAACGTTCTCGCGTCCGCCGACGCGGTAGCGGCGCCGGCCCACCTCGACGCCGAGGTCCTGTCGGCGCTGGGGCGCCTCGAGCGAGCCGGGCAACTGACCCGGGCAGCCGAACGTGTGGAGGCACTGGCCGCGTTCGGTGCGACGCGCTGGCCGCTATGGCCCCTGCTGGCGCGGGCATGGGCACTTGTCGACCGGATCGCGACCCGGGACGCTCTGTACGTCGCCCTCGCTGTCTCGCTGGACGCCATGTTGGTCACCACGGACGGACGCCTCCGCCGAGGCGCCGCAGGGATCGTCGCCGTCGCCGAACCCGCCGCGTGAGGCCACGGTGCTCCTCGGCGCAGTCGCCCGGGGGGATCTGCACCCTCGATCCGATCATCACCGGCGTCACAGCAAGTCCGCTCGTTGGATCCGGCCGGTGACATCCGCGGTCGCGAGGTCACCAGATGACGAAGCGGTCGCGAACCTGGTCGTCGGTGCCGGCCGCGGGCGGGCTGACCGTCCAGCCGAGGTCGTGAAGAACCCGGGCGGCCTCGGGTGGACGGTCTCGGACCGCCGACCCGAGCTGGCGCCGTCGCCACAGCAGGCGGCCGGCCTCGACGTGCTCGAGCCACCCTTCGTTGTGGTCGACGCCGCACTCGTCTACGACGAACTGGAGCAGGTCCTCCAGGCAGGGACGGAAACGTTCTCCGCCGACGGGTAGATGCAGGGATGAGAGCGCATGCGGAGACGGGACGCGCCGCGCATCCCGGGCGTGGGCGCGAGCCAGCAGCTGGGAGAACGCCCCGCGTTCGGCGTGTACCTGCCAGTGGGACACCGGTGCGGTCCGCATCGCCGCGTCGTAGTCCAGGCGAAGCAGCGGCGCGCGGTCGAGGACGGAGTGCACTGCGAACTCGCTGCGCACGGTCTTGAGATAGACCGACGACCGGTCAAGCGTCAGGAAGAACCGGAGACTGAGATCCGCCAGGTGGACTCCCTCGACGTACAGAGCCACCCGCCGCCCGTATGACGACGCTCCAGCCGGCTGGACGACGCACCGATCCGAGACGTCCGTGAGCCGCGAGACCACACTGTGTCCGCCGGGCAATACGCCATCGAGCGTGAGCTGAATTGCCGACGCGAACTGCTCGGACATCTCCTCCAGGTGCGCCGGCACGCTGAACTACGCGTCGCCGAGCAAAAAGCCGATCTCGTCGAGCTCTTCGAGAACGTCGGACTCGGCGCTCGTCAGCGAACGCTCGACGGCCCGCACACGAAGCTCGGCCTCGGAGGCATCGACCGACCTCAAGAGGCCGATCCGCCGCTCGACCAGGCTTTCGCGAGACTCAACGATCACCGACGCCATCCGAGGCCTCCCAGGTTCCTACATGACCAACTGCCTGCAGCGCGGTGCCGGACCACTGTCCTCGCGCTGTCATCGACAGTAGACATGCGCCCGCCGACAGGATGCCCGGCTCGCGGGCCGTGCGTAAACACCGCTCACCGGCGACGAAGCGCGACGCGGTCAGCGCAAGCCCGGCACCGAGGAGTTCCCGATCGGCGCTGACCAGCGGCGCGTCGTGGACTCGGGCGACGGCGGCCCAGCTCGCGTCGTAGTAGGTCAGCCGGTGCTCGGCGGTGAGCGTCGCCGCCGCGACGCGGCCGGCTGGGTGCGGGGCCGCCGTGGGCTGACGATGGCCAACAGGTCCTCGACCTGATCGACGACCCGGTCGGCGGTCCAACGCAGCGAACGGGTGAGCACGTTGCCGAGCTCGTAGACGGCGAGGTCGAGGACACAGGCACGCACGATCCCGTCCTGGGGGGCGGCCAGCAGGCGCGGGCGGCCTCGACGTCGTGTTCACCGTCCTCGTGGAACCAGGTGATGAGGACGGAGGTGTCGAGGAAGACATCGGTCACCGGCGGGCGTCGCGCTGCGCGCGGACCGCTGCGGTGCTGTCGAACACGCCGACGTCGGCGAACCGCCGCCGGGACCGCTCGACGGCGGCCCGGATGGCGTCCGGATCCCGGCGCGCCAGCTCGGCGCGAGCGGCCGTCGCCAACAGGGCACTGCGTGAGCCGCTGCGCCGCCGGGCCTCCTCGTCGATCCGCGCGAGCAGGTCGTCCGGCAACGACACCATCACCTTGGCCAGACCGCCAGTATGGCTGCGGGACTGTTTCATGGCAGGTCGCGCGGATGGCAACGGGCGGCAGGACACCGGGACGAGGACAGCGCTGGGCCGGGTGGATGCCCGTCGGGCCGCAATCCGGTCGACAAACGTGCTGGTATATTTTGCGGCATGATTTCGCCGCGTCCGTCGGCCGACCAGGTGCTCGACGGCCTGGGAGGCAAAGTCGTCGACGCGCTCGGAGCTGCTGTCGTCGGCGCCCGGCGCGATCTGGCGGCGTACCGCGAGTGGCAGCCCAGGGTCGTCGCAGAGCAGAGCGACCGTGGCCTGCTCAACTGGCTGCATGACCGGGCCTGGGCACACCTCCGCGGAGAGCTCGAGGGCGTCCCAGGGGTCAGTTTCGTCGACAAGCCGCCGCTGCGCGAGTTGTGAGTCGGCACCGGCTTCCGCTGCCGGGTCAAGAAGCACGACATCGCCGGGCTGGTCCGGACCTACCCGACCAGCGCCGCGCTCGACTTCATGACGCAGCCGCAGCAGCCGACGATCGACGGGCTCGGGGTCATCCCTCTCCGTGCCGGGTACATCTGGGATCCGGCAGACCGCGAAGTCGGGCCCGCGGTGCTGTCCCTGCGCGACGGGCTGGAGAACGTCATCTGGATGTACCGGTTGACCGAGCCGAGCGCCGGAAACGCGGCTGCCTCTATTCGTCCGATCCTTCCGCCCACCACGCCGCGACCTCCTGTTGTAGAGGTGCTGGGCGCCCGTCGGGACGACCCGGCACGCGAGCGGTGAGTCCCCTTGGCGAAGTCCTCGAGGTCGCCCGCCGAGCCCGGGGTCTGACGCAGACGCAGCTGGCAGAGTTGACGGGTGTCACGCAGGCGGCGCTGTCGCGTTACGAGTCGGGGATGCGAGAGCCTGAGCCAGATGTCGCACGACGACTTGCCGCCGCGCTCGGCGTCACCACCGACCTGCTCGAGCACGCCGGCCGCGCTCATCAGGGCATGGCCATGGAGGCCCATATGCGTCGCCGTGCGACCGCGCCCCGGGCATTTGGAAGCGTTTGGAAGCCGAACTCAACATGCTCCGCTTCCACAGTGGCCGTTTGTTTGAGCAGGTGGCGCTCCGTGCCGTGCAACACATCCCATCATTCGACCCATTCGATGTAACGCCGTCGACGGCAGCTCGGATGGTTCGAATGCAGTGGCGCATGCCGATCGGGCCAATCCGGGGCCTGACGCGGTGGTTGGAGTCGGCGGGCTGCCTCGTGATTGCTCGGGACTTCGATACCGCCCGGGTCGACGGACTCTCGCAGTGGGCGGGGACCCACCCGGTGATGCTCCTGAATCGGCGCTCTCCGACCGACCGGCTCCGGTTGACGATGGCGCATGAGCTCGGCCATCTGGTGCTGCACAGCGAACACGTCGGGGATGATGTCGAGTCCGAGGCCACTGAGTTCGCGGCAGAGTTCCTCATGCCTGCCGACCTGATTTTGCCGTCCCTACGGAACCTGCGGATCGGCCAGCTCGGCGACCTCAAGCAGTATTGGGGGGTATCGATGCAGGCGCTGATCGAGCGTGCGTTCGGGCTGGGGCTCCTCAGTCCGACTCAGCGGACCACCATGTACAAGACGTTCAGCGCCCGTGGGTGGCGAACGGTCGAGCCCTACGGCGATCGCATCCCTGCTGAGTCGCCGGCACTCGCCGAGTCGGTCGGTACCGAGATGGCCGCCAGCGGACTGAGTCTCGCCGAGATCGCAGCGATGGCCGGCTTCGCGACCGAGGCGGACAACACAGTCTTCCGACCGACGGGTGGGCACCTGCACCTGGTCTGATATACGTCGGGTCAGGAGCGCACCAGGGCGTAGCGGGTGCCGCGCTTCTGGCCGGTGACGGTGAGCAGGCCGCGGTCGGCGAGGGCCTTGGCGACCATGCGGGCGCCGGCGGTGTCCAGGCCGGTGGCCTCGCGGATGTCCTCGTTGCTCAGCGGTCCGCGGGCCGCGGCGGCGAGGACGGCGTCGCGGTGCTCGTCCACCGACACTGTCGACCGGCTCCGCGGCGCGGCCGGTTCCCCCGCGGGACGGGGCGGTCGCGGCGACGCGGTCCGCGGCGTGCGCGCAGCCCGGATCCGGGGCAGCGGTGAGACGTCCACCCGCCCGGTCGGGCGCCAGCCGGTCAGGTCGTCCTCGGTCAGCTGCAGCTGGTTGCGCAGGTTGGCGAGAAAACCGCCGTAGATGTCGCCCGGCGCCACCCCGAAATGGGGATCCACGTCGGGGTGCCACTGCGCCACCCACGGCAGCTGCTCGGCGAGCCCGGCAAGCAGCGGGGTGATCCGGTCCGCGCCCCACCCGTCCTCGTCGCGGCGGTTGGTGACCAAGGCGGCCAGCGCCTGGGCGCGGTCGACGGCGCCCCACCCGGCCCAGCCCAGCGTCAGGCTGCCGTCGCCGTCGCGGCTGGCACCCGGGTAGGAGACGAACCGCTCCTTCGGTACGTCGAGCTTCCCGCGGGCAGACCAGTAGCCGGGCCGGACGAAGTCGGGCGGGCCGTACTTCGGCGGCACCGGCACGGTGCCCAGCTCGGCGCGGACCGCCTCCCGGACGGCGCGGTCGCCGATGTCCTGCCCGACCCGGGCGGCGATCCGGTCCTCCTCGCGCTGCAGGTCCCAGGTGCGCTCCCAGTCGGCCCGCTTGGTCAGACCCTTCCCCTTGTACCGATAGGCGGCGAGGTACGGGACGTGCTCGTCGTCGACCAGCTGGCCGACGATCGACGTGACGTCGGCGTCGGGCGTCCCGAGCGCGTCGGCGGCCCACATGCGGGCGACCTCGACCAGCTCGGCGTCCTGCTCGACGGCCGCGCCCAGCGTCCGCACCGTCTGGACGAGCGGCTCGGGGTCACCGTCCGGGTTGACCGCGTACCAGAACCGGTGGTCCTCCAGCCGGTCGAGCAGCCACCCGCGCACCGCCGCGTCCCGGCGGCTGGCCCAGCTCGGCGTCGCCCAGCGGCGCTTGCACTCCGGGCGCTCCATCAGCGCGATGTCCCGGCGCCGCTCGATGAGCTCGATCCGTGCCTGCACGACGCGGCGGTAGTCGCCCGGCCAGTCGGCGGGCAGCTCGGTGATCGGCGTCGACCCGTGGCGGGTGAACCACTGGGTGTCCTCCTCGCCGCGCTCGACCTGCCGGGCCAGCACGATCTCGAACGCCCGCTGCCCCAGGCTCAGCTCGCCGACCGCGGCACAATCCGGCAGCACGACCGCGGCCTGCTCCGCGTCCGACAGCAGGCCGAACCGGGCGTAGACGTCCCAGTCCAGCTCCTCCTGCGCGCCGATCAGCTGCCGCTGGAGCCGCCCGGCCTGTGCCTCGGCCTCGGCCAGCGCGTCCCGCGTCGGTGTCGACCGTTCGACCAGTGCGGCGGGCAGAGTCTCCGTCAGCTCCTGCGCGAACCCGTCGATCCGCCGCGCACGGGCCAGCGGTAGGTCTGCCGGCAGCGGGAACCGCTCGAGCTTCGTCCCGGTGAACTCGTAGGTGTTCTTCCACGCCTCACTACCCATGGCGGCATATCCAGCGTCCACCCGCGCGCCGCCACCTTCACCCTTGTTGTGGCTGACCTGCTTGAGCCAGAAGCAGGCGGCGGACGAGTTGAGCACCCCGAGCAACCCCAAGTGGTCATCCTCGGTCGCCTCCGCCGGCAACTTGATCACCGGCGCCGACCGGTTGAACACCTTCCCACCCCGGTCCAGCACGAAATGATTGTGCGTCGCCACAAACGCAAACGTCAGTGCCGAGCTACTGGAGCCTAAGTCCCCGGGCAGTTGATGCCAGCTATAGAAGGGGCGATCATCAGAGAAATACGTTCCTCGACCGAATGTGGCCCGTTCGCCGAGTTCTGTACGCGTTCGCCAAAGCGCCCTCGCCCAGTTTGACCCAGCCGCAAGTGATTGAAACCTGTGCTCGGCGTCGTAAGGAAAAAAGGCATCGGACACCGGCTCGGACCGCCAGTCGCGCAGCTCTTCCCCAACGACGAGCGTCGCAGTCGTCGCTGACTCCAAGGCACTCCGACGGACGACATCGGACGTAGTCATCATCGAGTCGTCCGACCCCATGATGCCGAAGACGCCTATCCGGTACGTTCGGCGCTTGAGAGCTGTGCTACCCGCTTCCACCGTCCGCGAGAGATCCCGTGCACCACCACCAGCGAGCGACCAGGGGTGCCCGGCGAACTCCATCCGCTCCAAGTCGACCGAATCGACCCACCTGCTGGACGATCCCGGCCGATCTATCTGGTCGACGATCGCCGTCCAGACGTGCGCCGTCGCGGGATCGATGGGTTGCGATGGCTCGCCCCGTGTTCCGAGAATCGCCCTCACGGGGGCGCTGCTTGGAAAACGTCGACGCGACACCAGGATCACCGTGGGAGTTCCGTGACCCGGGATGTATGCGCCGGAGGTGTCGATGACGTGTGTGAGGTCGGTGTTCGCCAGGAATCTCTCGACGAGCGGGACGCCGAACTCCCGCTTCATGAACGAATTCGAGGTGATCTGTCCGACGAAACCGGCGGACCTGCCGGAACGGGCGAGATCGCTGAACCGCTTGGCGAAGGGTGCCGTCAGGGCGTACTTCCCCGAGCAGACGTCCGAGTACGCCTTCCGGTAGCGGTCGTTGAGGACACGATCCTTGACCGTGATGTACGGCGGATTGCCGACGACGACGTCGTAGCTGCCCTCGGCCAGCAGTCCCTCGTCGGCGAAGTCGTCGATGTCCTCCCACGGCTGGTCGATCCCGAGCTGCTGATCGAGCCCATCGAACGACTGGTCGCGCTTCTCGTGCGGGAGCAGGGAGTCGCCGACCGCGATCGCCATCCGCCAGCGCTGGCCGGACGCCTGCGACAGTGTCGAGACACAGGCGACCCGCCAGGCCGCGAGCAGCATCCGGAACCGGGCGATCGCGACGGCGAACGGGTTGATGTCGACTCCGTGCACGCTGTCCAGCGCCCGCCGGGCCAGGGTCACCGGGTCCAGCCCCGGTGACCGCTCCCGCCATGCCGCGACGAGCCGGTCGAAGGCGCCCAGCAGGAAGTGCCCGGAGCCGCAGGTCGGGTCGATGACCCGCAGGCCGTCCAGCCCGAACTCGCGGATCGCCGGGTCCAGCGTCAGCGACAGGATGAAGTCCTCGACGAACACCGGTGTCTGCAGCAGCGCGTACCGCTCGCGCGCGGCCTCCGACAGGTCCTGGTAGAGGTCGCCGAGAAAGCGGGTGTCCCAGTCCGGGTCGGTGAAGTCGTGCACCACCCGGCCGTCGGCGCCGGTGGTCCGCCAGTAGGCGATCAGTGCTCGCGCACCGTCGTTGGACAGCGGGATCCGCTCGGCCGGGTTGTGCCGGGTATCGAAGAGCATCGCTCCGGCGTCGCTGGCCGCGAGGACGCCGAATGCCTCGCGCAGCCAGTCGGTCGAGGTACTGAGCGGGTGGGCGCTGACGTACTGCTGCTGGGCGTCCTGGGCGTCCCCGAGCCGCTGCTCCGGCCCGGACAGCCGCGGCTCGATGAGCCCGTTGTCCTCACACCACCGGACGAACACCGTGCCGAGCACCCACGCGACCGCGGACAGCGTCACCTGCTCGTCCAGCCAGGTCGACCAGGTCGCGCCGGTGCGCTGGGCCTTGGTCCCCCGGGCGTGGTCAGCCCCGAGGTCGGCCCGCAGTTCGGCATCCTCGGTGACGGTGTGGTGCAGGGCCCGCTCGGCAAGCGTCACCTGAGCGGCGAGCTCCCGAGTCAGCCGCGCCCGGTCCAGCCGGCTCCCGGTTGTCGCCACCTCGGGATCCGCCGACCCACTACTCACGCCGCTCCCCCGCTCGCCGCCACTGCCGTCCGGACGTCGCCGCCGGTGCCCCACCCCTGGTCCGCGACCACCCACTCCTCCCGGCCGATCAGCGCCACCGGGTGCCCACCGACCTTCGGCGGCCGCAGCGCATCCGTCCCGGCACACACCAGCACGACCGTGCGGGGATTGCCGTCCCGGCCGCCGCGACGGGCACGCTCGGCCAGGTCCGCGACCAGACGCAGCGTCGGGTCGTACCGGCCGAGCGCGGTCAGGTTGTGCAGCAGCAGCACCGCCGGGGCGTCCGGGCCGAGCCAGCCGGTCCGCAGACCGGTGAGGACCTCGCCGACCAGGGCGCGCAGCATCCGCCCGTCCGGGGAGTCCGGCGGTTCCGCGTCGGCGTCGAAGATCACCGACACCTCGGTGATCCCCCACTCGACGGCCACTCGGCGGACGCCATCGAGAAATACGCGGGTCGCGTCCGTCGCGCCGACCTCGAGCAGCTCACCGAGGTGCTCCCGGGTCCCGGCCAGCCGACTCAGGCGGACGGTCACCGCCCGGAAGCCGCCGACCTCGCGGGCGTGGCGCAGCCGGTCGTCCGCGTCACCGACCCGGGGCGCGTCCGCGCCATCCTCGGATCCCGGCACCGTTCCCGTCGCCGACGACCCCGAGCGAGTCGCGGTGGACGACCGGTCGACGATCGCGGTCACCGGCGCGGTCTGCGGGACGATGCGGTCGCCGTCGGCGCGGACCAGGAACCCGGCGTCGCGGAGCAGGTCGAGCAGTGGCGGACCGTCCGGGAGCTCCGGCAGCCCGGGCAGGCGCGCGCTCGCGCGTTCCCGGACCTGCTCGGCGCGCAACCCGTCCGGCGGCAGGCCGGCCCCGGCCTGGGCCAGGCGCAGCGCCCGCACCGGTGACAGGTCGCGCGGGTAGACCTCGAGCCGCGGACCGGCCAGCGCCCGGTCGGACACGGCGACCGCGAGCCCGACGACTCGGGTCTCGCTGACCACCAGTCCCGCCTGGGCCGCCGGGCCTTGCAGCGTCCAGACGACGGTGGCCGGCGCGGGCAGCGGGTCCTGGGTGGCGAGCCGATCGGCGGCCACGCCGAGGGCCGCCGCAACGTCGAGCAGACCGGGCGCGGACGGGGTGTCCGGCGAGTCGTCGTCGGTCACCTCCAATGCCAGCAGGACATGCCGCCCGACCCGACGCTGCCGGACCTCGTCGTCGCTGCGGCCGATCACCGCGCGCAGTACCGCACGAGCCTGCGCCATCCGGGTATCGTGGGCGGTCTGCGTACTTCCGTGGCGCAGGAGCAGCTGCCCGGCGACCTCGTCGACCTCGGCAACCCGGCCGAGCTCCCGGAGGATGCCGACGGTCTCGGTGACCACGGCGGCCAGGACCTCGTCGGCGGCCCAGTGCGCGCGGGCCTGCATGGCGATCTGGCTGACCCGGCCCGGGGTGACCCCGAGCGCGTCGGCGACCTCACGGTTGGTGGGCCAGCGCGGCGCCGCTGCCGGGCGGCCGGTGTCATCAGCCGTCGCCACGGCATCTGCTCCGTCTGGCGTCGGGGTGGGCAGTGCGAGCGAGGTCAGCCCCAGCAAGCCGCGGGTGAACTCGACGACCCGGGTGTTCGAGCGGGCCTTCACCACGGGGATGAGCCGCTCCACCAGGACGTCGAGCGGGTACTGCAGCGGGTCGACGCCGACCAGCGTGGCCGGCGCGTCATCGTGCTCGACGGGCGTCTGCGGAGCCAGAAGCGTCGGGGTGTCGGCAGGACTCGTGCGGGTACGGGCGAGGTCGAAGTCGATGCGCCACTGGCCGCGCCGCTGGACCAGTTCGGTCCGCGTCGCCCGGGACAGTCCGCGGGCGGTCCACAGCGTCCGGTTGTTCAGCAGCATCAGGTCGTCGACCGTCTGCGCCCCGAGCCGCTGCGCCACGGTCACCGCTCGTGGACTCAGCCCGGCGGCGTCGAGCGGGGTGTCCGCGCGGACCCGATCCGCGGCGCCCTGGCGCGCGTTTTCCAGCTCATGGCTGTCGTGGCCGCTCGTCGTCGCCGGCAGTGTCTGGTCGACCTCGGTGAACACCCGGGACCACGCACGCCCCATCGACGCGGCCGTGTCGAACCGGCGGTCGGTGTCCGGGGCGAACGCGCGGGTGAAGAAGGCGGTGAGCGGTGCACGCAGCGGCGCCGCGAACAGGTCGCTGGCGACGGTGACCTGCGGGCCCTCCGGGCCGGTCGATTCCTCCGGGACCAGCAGGCTGGCCATCTCGTGCAGGGTCGCTGCGGCGGCATACCGCTCGGCGGGTGCGTCGAACTCAGGGCGGCGAGGCTCACCGAGCCACGGGTCGAGGTAGCCACGGGTGCCGGCGTCCAGTCGACGCAGTGGCACGGCGGCGAGGGAGAAGTCGAAGAGCACCAGTCTCGTGCGCTGTTTGTGCTCCGGCTCGAAGATGCCGATGTTGTCGGGTTTGATGTCGCGGTGGAAGACGTCCTTCTTCTCCAGGTACGCGACAGCGTCGATGAGCTGGCGGCCGAAGCGGTCCAGCTGGTCGGGCAGGAACTCGCCGTCCTCACGTAGCCGTCGGGCGACCGAGTGGCGACCGGCGTAGTCGACCTCGATCGCCGACCGGGACCCGAGCGTGAACAGGCCGCGGCGGACACCGGCGATGTTCTCGTGGCGCAGCCCGTCCAGCCTGGTCGCCTCGGCGTCGAGGCGTTCCTCCGCGGCGTCCGAGCGGGCCACCTTGTAGACCGAGCGGACCCCGTCGTGGTCGACGAGGAACGCCCGCGCGGACGACCCGGTCCCCAGCACCGCCTTGACCGTCGTGCCGTCCGGCAGCTCCCCGTCCGCGGTGACGTCCAGCGGGTCGACCTGCTCACCTGCCAGCGGCGGCGCGGTGACGCGGGGCAGGGCGCCGGCCAGCTCCTCGAGGAACTCGTCACTGGACTCGATGCGATCGGTGACCTCCGGTGCGGTGGCCAAGGCGACCACCGCGTCTAGGTCATCCGGGACCGCCGGGTCGACCGCCGCCGGGTGGAGCCCGGTCCCGGCGCGCAGCCGTTGGAGAACTCCGGCCTGGTCCGCTGCCGGGGGCCGACCGGTGAGGACCAGGTAGGCCAGCGTGCCGAGGCCGTAGACGTCGAGGGACACCGCGCCCTCGGTGCCCTCGCGGAACTCCGGCGCCAGGTAGGGCGAGCTGGCCGGGTCGAGGTGGCGGTCGGCGTTGATGGTCACCTCGACCACGTGGGTGCCCGAACCGCCCACCGCACCCCGAGAGGCGACCTGCCAGTCACCGATCCGCGGCTTCGGCCGGGACCAGTCTCCATCGGTCGGCTCGACGAGGATCGCCCGGGCGGACAAGGCGCGGTGCACCAGCGACCGGGAGTGGGCATAGCGCACCGCCTCGGCAATCTCGCGGACGAGGTCGACCCGCTGCTCAAGGCCGAGCGCGCGGCCGTGGGTGGCCATGTACTGGTCGAGCCGTTGGGCCTCGCGGCGGTGTATCAGGACGAGCGCCGGTCCCGCTTCGTGTTGCGTCAGCTCGGCCGGAACCAAGATCGCCGGGTGGGTGATGCCACGGGCAGCGGCGAACTCCCGCTCGGCGACCTCGCGGATCGACCGCTGCGTGTCCGCGTCGCCGCCTTTGGCGGTCAGGTAGATCCGAACGCGGCTGTACTCGTTCGGCGGCGACTGATGCCTCGCGTGGTAGTCCTGCCACGTCGGGCCCTCGTCGAACGGGCGGGGCTCCAGCTGCCACGGGCCGACGTGCATCGACGCGCGCGTCCGGCTGATGCCCGCAAGGGTGACGAGCTCTGCGAAGTAGCGGGCGACACGGCTGTCCACCTGCTCGGTCGGTGAGCCCGTGAGGAGGTTCGTGATGTCCGGGAGCGGGGTCGCCACCGCCCGGCCGGCCGGGCTCGCTGACACCGGCGGCCCGTAGAGGTGGTGACGGCCTTCGGCGGGGAGCGTGCAGGACATCGTCGGGTTGGAGAAGAAGACAGCTGCCCGGAAGTACGGCAGGCGGGGGAGGTCGCGGTGGCGGGGGTCGCGATGGACAGCCCGTTCAATCAGGGACTTGAGCTCCTTGGCCTTCTGGTTCGCCAGGATGAGCGGGTTGTCCCGGGGCCGCTCGACGGATCCCTGGCGGCTGAGCCACACACCGCTTCCCCGCCGGGTGGTCAGCTCGCCCTGCCAGTCCTTGATCTCGATGACGACCGGACCGGTCAGGGTCATCACCAGCATGTCGATCTCACGGACGGCACCGTTGGTCGACACGAAGCTGAAGTTGGACCACGCCGCGTAGGGGTAGGAGTCGGGGAGCAGGCCGCGGACCTGCTCCAGCGCGGCCGCCTCGTGGGCGAACGCTGACGGCGTGACCTCCGTCCACCGCTTCGACCTCGCGTCCAAAACTCAGGACCTCCTCGTCACCGTCGTTGAGCGGAGAGTGTCACAGACCGAGAGCGGTCCCGCCGAGAGCCATCCGGGCAGGTGACGACCTGAACGACCCCGCCAGTCAGCCAGGCGTGCTGCGGAAGCCAGGTCATCTTCGCCCACGCCGGTACGCTTGTCTTGAGCTCTCGTTCAAGCCAGCATATAGGACTTTTAACTCTGTGTGGAGCTCGTTTGCTCGCCCCACCGAAGAGAATGCCCAGCTGAACAACGCTATCCCGGTAGATTGATCGAGTAATCAACTACCGGTCTCGGACAGAGCTTTTTTGAAGCGCCGGAGGTAATTGCCTGGTCCGGTCTCGTGTGCTTTCGACACCCGACGAATTCGTAGTCCACCGAGTTCCAACGGAAGACGTCCACGAGGGAGTCGGGTGCCGTGTTCGCTGGCCATCCCGTCCGAAAACCCGTTAGGTCTCGGCGTCCGGCGACGTCCGTTTCCGAGTAATCGTCAACCGGTAGTGACCCCCCGACAGTCCCGAAGTCATTTACGCCTGCATCCGACAAGGCTATGACCCAGACGATTGCTGAATGGTTAGTGACAGCGAAGCGAGCAAATATGTGTCCAGTGACGTCTGTGTCGAGACCGATCACCCGGTAACCAGGGTTGAAGTCGCGACTCCACAGGAGCTCTCCGTCCACGTCCGTAACGACCAAGGTAGACGACGACGCACCACCGCCAGGGAGGAAGGCCTGGACGGCGCCGACGTTCACCTGGGCGGTGCCGGTCCCGATTACGGAACTGTACTCGACTTGACATTTGTCAACTCGACATGCCGTGACCTTACTGGTGAAGTCACGAGAAGAATCAGGTGAATTCACAAGCAATCGGCTTCCCAGTCCGAGACATACGATACCTAGAGGCTTATTCAGAACTGGGGCGCAGGACCGTTGAGATGAGCCCTGGCTTGGGCGTGTCGCAGTGAGCTGACGGCCCGCTTCTCGAGACGATTG
>JAABUQ010003571.1_pt1 | contig 28255 bp, 26 predicted proteins | sample 5560001 | NCBI WGS metagenome assembly JAABUQ01 (sample SAMN10711888, study PRJNA513371) | rock metagenome | isolation source: Antarctica rocks | place: Antarctica: Victoria Land, Finger Mt nord | collected 2015-12-18 | reverse complement strand
TTCGCGGTAGCCACGCACCAGCTCGAGTCCAGCCGCCACAAGGGCGGCTGCGGGCGCCGTCCGGCGGAGCGATTTGAGCGTCAGGTGGGCGAGGCAGAACGCCAGGTCGAAGCGCGGATCGCCCCAGCGGATCGCCCCAGTGCGCGACCTCGCAGTCGAGCAGCACGACGTCAGCACCGTCAGCGAGGATGTTCTTGGGGCTGAAATCGCCATGCACCAGGGCGAAGCGGCGCTCCGCCATGCCAGCCACGACAGCCTCGATAAACTTGACCAGGTTCGGGTTGCGCTCCGCCACACGGCCGAAATAGGGCCGAACCCGCAGCTCCTCGAAGAAGCGGGTGTTCGCGAACTCGTCGCGCAGGCTGGGGCGCTCTGCCGAGCCGGCGTGCAACTGGCCGAGCAGCCGCCCGGCGCGATGCGCGGTCGCCAGGTCGATCCGGCCGTACAGCAGGTCCTGCTTCCAGTTGCGCAGGCGCGGCGAGACCAGTTCCATGGCGAACTCGTGCCGCCCGGGGTCGGTCCAAAGCACCCGGGGCACCGCCTCCTGCCCGATGATCCCGGCCATTGCCCGAAGCGCCGCCGCTTCGACCAGGGAGCGGGCCGGGTCGGACAGCCACTCGGCAGCGACGCGCAAGCGCGGCAGGGCGCGCTTCACCACGTAGGGACCGTCCGCGTCGTTGACGATCCGGATGTCGCTGGCCACACCCCAGTCGAACGATGCCGGGACCGGGGCGGGGGCGCCCTCCGGTCGGTTGCACGGGTGGAGCGGCGCCTGTCCGTCGAGCACGCGCACCACCTCCTCCGACGCGCGGCGCCGCAACTCAACCAGCGACGCGGCCGACAGGAAGGCGACGTGCGGGGTCGCGATCACTCCCGGGTGCGCGAGGATCCCGGATGGCGGCGAAGGCTCACCGTCGATCACGTCCAGGGCCGCCCCGCTCAACGCACCGGCTTCTAGCCCGCGCAATAGCGCTGCATTGTCGATCAGACCGCCCCGGCTGACGTTGATCAGGAGGGGCCGCCTACGGCATCGCGCGATGAACCGGTCGTTCACCATGTTCCGGGTGCTGTCGAGCAACGGGACATGGAGCACGATTGCGTCCGCTCGTTCCTGCAGCACGGCCATGGATACCTGCTCGACATCTGGCCGGCTGGCGGAAGACAGGCTGTCCACCGCGAGCACCTTACAGCCGAAGGCTGCCAATTTGCGGGCAGTAGCCTGGCCGATGCGCCCGAGCCCGACAATGCCGATCGTGAGGTCGCGGACGCGCTCCAAATGCGCGTTGACCGGACCCCACCGGAGCGACTTCGTGTCCCGGTCCAGGGCCACCACGCCACGGAAGTGGGCGAGCAGCAGGGCCATCGCGTGATCCGATACTTCCTCGACGCAGTAGTCCGGGACATTGGTAACCCACGCGCCCCGCGCGCTGGCTGCGTCCGTTGCGATGTTGTCAAGACCGACGCCCAGCCGCGCGACGATCCTCAGGTCGGACGGGGACTGGACGGCGGCGGCGGACACCGGCGCCCAGCAGGTCATAATGGCGGCCGGATCGTGCGCTGCCACCAGCGCCTCCACGTCGTCGGCAGTACCGGCGATGGCGGGACCGGTCACCAGCTCAAAGCCGGCCGCCTCCAGCACGCCGCGCTCGACGTCCGTGTCGGACCAGGCGTAGTCGGTCAGGACGATCCGGCGGGCCATCACTTTTCCGGAAGGCCGATACCAGGAATGGGGTCCGGAAGAAAATCGGCCTTGCGGATGGAAGGGTTCAATGACTCGAATGGCTGTCCGGCGATATGAGCCTCATAAACCTTGGCCGGGTCGAAGAACGTGCCGATCGGGTTGGCGCGGAAGTCGTCAGATGTTCGGATGAAATTGCCTGATTGCTCCCAGTCGCCGAAGTTGTCGCTTTGCAGTTCGAGCAGATTCCCCTCCGGATCCTCGTAGTACAACGACATCGTCGAGCCATGATTCAAGCAGCATACGGGCATGATGCCGATGTCCCTCAGCCGGTCGAACGACGACATAAGGTCGGAGAAGGACGCGTACTCGAAGGCGCTGTGATGGATTCCGTTGTGCTTCATCTTGTCCGGGTCGTCTTCAAGGCCCGGAACCGTCAGAAATGCCAGGCGGTGGTTCGCCTTGTCGTTCGAGGCCCAGGCGTTGGAGTCGTTCTGGAATAGCACCTCTATCCCGACCAGCGTCTTATACCAGTCCACCATCTGCGGCAGTCGACTAGTCTTCAGGGTAAGGTGGTGAAAACTTGGTTTGATCGTTGCACCCATCGTTGCCTCCATTGCTTTGCATTTTCATTTCGCCCGACCATTCCTGACGGGCGCGTCCTGTCGACTTTCGTAGGCTCCCGCTTCAGCGAAGCCGTCGCACCAAGTGCAGGTCCAGTCCTGAGAGGGGCGCACCGACTTCGTGCAGCGCTCCGCCTTCGCGGAGCGAGCCCAGGTCGATCGCAGCGAAACCCACTTCATTGAGTAGGTCGATGACCACACGCTTTGCTGGTTTGTCGTCGCCCGACGTGAAGATAACCGTTTTCGGTTTGTCGTCGCTAAAGTCCTTGATCCACTCCATGGGCATGTTGCTGATCGACTTGACCACCCGGGCACCTGGAGCCCACTCGGCCACCAGCTCGCTTGAGGTTCGTCCTGTCTTCGCCAAAGCAGCGCGTGACCTGGTTACGCCTTCAAGGCTGATGTCGGGCGGGTCATCAATATGAGCGTTGGTGGCATCGACGAGGACTTGGCCGCTCCAGGCGACATCCTGGAGGGCCTCTTGAGCGTGCTGCCAGTGAACGCAGAGGACTACAAGGTCGCTCTCGACGGCTTCCTCTTTGGTGCCCGCTCTGGCCAACGGTCCGAGTTCGCGGACAACCTCGCCCAGGGTTTCGGGTCCTCGCGAATTGGAGATGACGACCTGATGGCCGCTGGCGACAAGGTGGCGGGCGATAGTCTTGCCGACATTGCCGGCGCCGATGAGTCCAATTTGCACTTTCAGGCTCCTTCTTCGGACTTTTCTTGGTGCTTTTCAGTCCAGCTGTTGGCCGGACGACTAACCGAGCTTCCAGGCCGCGTCATCACCTCACCGTTCGGCGAGCCACAACTCGCTCCTCTCAACCCTTCTGAAACCTAACGAGATCCTGGAACACCGCCGCGTTTTTGGCCTGAATCAGTCGACCGCCCTCGCCGATCTTCCCAACTTCGATTGGTGCAAACCCGAGATCCCCTGCCAAGATTGCGATTTTCGCGCTCGCGTCTTCATGGTCGCTCGCCATGAACACGACACGCTTTCCACCCTCGGGAACAGGACTTGAAAGAACCTGCATCGGAAGTTGGTTAAATGCCTTCACCAGTTTCGCGCCTGGTACGCGTTCGGCGTTGACCTCCGAGGACAGGCGTCCCTTCAGCTCCCTGTCCTGCACCTCCTGGGGTAGAAAGGCGGCGTTCGTCACGTCGACGACGACCTTGCCGGTCCAATCAGGCTTTAACGATCCGACGTCCTTAAAGCTGAGAAACTGGACGGCAAAGAAGATAATCTCGGCTTCGAGGGCTTCGTCGAGCGACGAAGCGACAACCTTGCCACCAAGTTGCTTGGCGATCGGCTCTACGGTTTCCGGACCCCTCGTGTTCGCGAGAGCGACGTCGACCCCTGCCTTAGCGAAGAAACCAGCAAGGGTTTGTCCGACATTTCCCGTTCCGATGATGCTATAGGTCATAACCCGGCTCCATCAATTGCTGCATAATTGTGAGATCGCCTCGTACAAGTTGCGCTCGCCCGTTCAAAGTCGTTGTTTCGCGAAATCACGGAAAGCCTGCTGGAGTTCTTCTTCTGTGTTCATCACGAATGGACCGCCGAAAACAACAGGCTCCCGAAGCGGCGGTCCGCTGAACAGAAGCAGCCGGCACGATCCTTTCCTCGAACGAAGGCTAAGCTGCGAGACGCCCTCCTCGTCGGACCGCGTGAGCCAGGCAAGCTGGCCAACCTCGAGAACGGCGTTGTCTGCGCCGATAGTGACCGAGCCCTGAATTACGAAGACAAACCCATTATCCGTGCTTGGAATGCAGACAGTCGTCGCGGTTTCGGGGCGAAGCCGGATCTCGAGCATGAGGATCGGGACATGGTTCAGCGTCTTGGCGGAAACGTTTTCAATCCCGCCCGAAAAAACCTTCATCTCGACGCCGGCCTCGCCGCATTTCGGAATCTCATCGCCGAGAAGGTCCTGGTATCGCGGCGGCGTCATCTTCAGGGCGGCAGGCAAGTTGACCCAAAGCTGAAGGACGTGGGCGATTGTGCCGCGCAAGGCGTTTTCCTCGTGCAGAACGCCACGGCCTGCCGTCATCCACTGCGCGTCGCCGGATCTGACGACGCCACGATGGCCTGCATCGTCGTAATGCTCCACCGTACCCTCGATGACGAAGGTTACGGTTTCGATTCCCCGGTGGGGGTGGACCGCGAAGGCTCCATGAGGCATCCAATCCTCTGCCATCAACAGAAATGGGTCCGCAAAACCTGGATCATCGCTGTCAATCAGGCGGCGAGCCTTGTGGCCGAGCGTTCCCGCAAGGGACGCCGCGGGATCAACGATCCTGACAACGCCCCGCTCGAAAGCCGAGCCGCTACTTGCCTCAGTCGCGGACATTCGACCGGTCCGCCCTACGCCGCTGCGAGGGACGGAGCCGCAACCTCACGCATGGCGGCGGCCTGCACGGCGTCACCGAGCCGCTCCACCGCCGTTTCACCATAGACCCCGGCGAGCGCACGGCCGGCAAGGACAATGTTGACGTCCGTGATCCCGATCCAGGCGAGCACTTGTCGAAGATAGCCGCTTGCCTGGTTATATTTCTCGACCGGAGAACCGGGCGAGAAGTCGCCGCCGCTCGCGAGGATGATGTCGGCCGACTTGCCGGTCAGAAGACCCTTGTTGTCGGCCGACACCGTTACGCCGACGCGGACGATGTGGTCGATATAAGCCTTGAGCACGGCGGGAATGGCGAAATTGTACATCGGAGTGCCGATGACGATCCGGTCTGCCGCCTTCAGCTCGGCAACCAGATCGTTAGACACCTTGATCGCGGCCGCACTTTCAGGCGAGTGCGTTTCCGGCGGGGTGAAGGCTCCGCCGATCCAAGGCGCATCGACGAACGGGAGTGCGGTTTTGACCAGGTCCCTGACGATCACTAATCCGTCTGGATTGGAAGCTTTCCATTTCTCGACGAATACTGCCGTTAGCTTGCGGGAGGTGGAATGATCAAAACGAGGACTTGCTTCGATTGTGAGCAACGTAGGCATACCTGCCCTCCGGAGTGTGTGTTGGACGAGTTCGGTGATTTCGCCTCGGAACGCTCCGCCCGGTGAGGTGGGCGCGATCACTGGAACTTCGTTTAGCAACGTTGACACATGAGGAGAACTGACGAAAGTTCGCTTGATACGATCTACTCATTGGATGGCCATGATCGACAATGTCACCATCAACCAGCTCCGCGCGTTCGTTGCCGTCTGCGACGAGGGGAGCTTTTCAGGCGCTGCGCGCGTGCTGAAGCGCGCTCAATCGGCGATAAGCCACGCAATCACGGCTCTTGAGAGCGCCCTCCGCGTCGAGCTTTTTGAACGCGGCACGCGCAGGGCAGAACTTAGTCCAGCAGGCCGGAGCCTGTTGCCGGATGCACGCGCGGTGATCTCTCGAACGGAGGAAATGAAAAATCGCGCCAGTTCGATCGCGAAGACCGGGGTGCCGCGGTTCTCGATTGCAGTCGACGTGTATTTCCCACGCGCGCACCTGATCGACTGTCTGCGAATCGTGCAAGCCGACGTGCCAACGGCGACTATCAACCTCCGCATGACGACGATGCAGGGAGGCGAGGATTTGGTTCTGGCGGGCACGTGCTCTCTTGCGGTCACGGTCGCTGACGTCCCCCAAGTCAATCCGAGCGCAATTGAAAGACACTGGCTTTGCGAGACGCGAATGGTGACCGTCTGCGCTCCAAGTCACCCGTTGGGATCGAGCTCAGAACCAATCTCGCGTGAGGATTTCGGCCGACATATTCAACTCGTCGTCACCGACAACCAGCCCGGAGCGGAGAAGACACAGATGTCAGTCGCCGGGGAACGCCAATGGCTGCTCAACGATCTGAGTGCAAAACATGACTTTCTGAAGGCCGGCTTGGGCTGGGGCCATATGCCAGCCCACCTCGTCATCGACGATCTCGCAACCGGAGCGCTAATCGAACTCAAACGTCGCGCCTGGCACATTCACCCACTGACCTTCATGATCTCGCGCCGCCGGGGTCACGACGCGTCCGTTTGCGAGAGCAAACTGGTCAAGCTTATTGGGAGCCTAGCCGGCTGAATTTGCGGTTGTCATCAATCACGAGCAGCGGCCAGCGGCCTGCGCACAGTCGCCTTAAGCCAGGGTTTCTGGCGCGATAGCGGCGCTGGCCCAGCAGCGCTGTTTTGCGGCACAACAGCCCTGCCCGAATTCTGCTGCGAATCAGCGTGCCATCTGCGCTACGTCCGAATGGCATCCTGCGTAGCGAGCCCGACGGGACTGAGGGTGCCCAAGCTTGACCTGCTGACCTGCTGGGCCGGCTGAACCCGGGTTTGCGTGAGGAGGCGCTCTCAACGGCCCGTCGCCGGAACGGTATCCGTCCGCCGAGCACCGCGGTTGATCAAGCTGCGGCGGCGGTGATGTCCGCCTTGCGCCAGTTCCATGCGTGGACGGCCCGTTGGGTTCAAGTGCAAGTTGGCAAGTATGACGGTGGTACGAAAGCGGTCATGCGTTCGGCCTCACATGAGGGCTCCTGATGTCAAGCTACGTCATCGGGGACTCCTTGTCCTGTTGAGCGCGTCTTGATGGCCAAGATCGCCAAGGTGGAGCTCTCGTTATTGCAGGGATCTCCTGCCAACCTCACATCCGGCGGAACGTTATTCCACCACTGTCCCGCATTCGGGACTGGAGAGCTCCAGGAGGGCAGCACCACTCTATAAACGGTGCAGAGACACCAGGCCGAACAACGGCGACGCCCCCTTGGATCCGTGGGCCCGGGCTACTGTCGAGCTCAGGCCTAACTCGTAACATTGCTCAGGGCGCTGGCTTTAAGACCGCACCACCGGGGACCACGCCCTGCATGGCAAATCGCCACAGAGCGATGAGAAGCTTTCTCGCCAAGGCAACCACCATGACCTTGCGCATGCGCGCGCTGGCGCCACTGACGCGACCGCGAAACCAGCCGACCTCAGCCGAGCCGGGCTGATAACGCTGCCAAATCCAAGCCAGCTCCACCATCACCCTTCGCAGACGCCGATTGCCAGCTTTGCCGATCCCTTGCTCACGTTCGCTGCCGCCGCTGTTGAACGGCGTCGAGGTTAGGTCCGCATAGGAGCCGAGCGCCTTACCGTTCGAAGACTCGCGCACAAACGCCTCGCGCACCAGAACCGTCGCACTCTGAACGCCGATGCCGCGCAGCATGGCGAGTTGCTGGATCATTCTGCCAGCCTGGTCCGGCGCTGGCGCTTGCATCACCGCATCACGCTCCTGTTCCAGCTCTGCGACCTGGGTGCGCACCAAATCCAAGTGATCGAGCATCCGGCTGATCTTGGCGAGAGCGTGTGGGGCAACGGCGACCCCAGTGCGGTCCGCAATTCCTGCAAACGTTCGCGTCGGTTGCGCAACAGCGGGTTGTAGTCTCCCACGCCCAGCGTTGCGAGGACGGAACCTATCCGATTGACCAAGGCCACGCGCTCGGCCACGAGCTCTTGCCGTTCGCGAGTGCATCGTCTGGCATCCTCGTCGTCCTCTGCAGGGATCGGCACCATCGAGCACACACGTTGTTTGCCGCGTAGCCAAGCCAGCAGCGTTCTCAGCAGAAGCTCGGCGTCGATCCCGTCGGACTTGGGGCGCCGCGCTCGTCGATCGACTGATACGCTCGCAGGCTGAACGACGTGCGTCTCGATCCCGTGTGTCGCAAGTCAACGAGCCAGCCAAAACCCAGACCAGCCCGCCTCATAGGTCGTGATGACGCGGGTCCCATCCGGCGGCGTGATCTCCGCCCGAGTGTCCTCACCAGTGCTCGCCGCCTTGCTCGGGCTCGGTGACAGCAGCACGAGCGGCGCGTCGGCCGTAATCTGCACCGGCGTGAACACCGGCATCGGCTCCGGCGCCAACTCGCCACGTCGGACCTGACGGCGCCAGTTCCAAAGGAGCCCACGAGAACGAGCTTGATGATGGCTCCAGGATCGCGCACCTGTTGCAGGCTACGCGGCCCCGGTTGATCCTCCCATCCGCACTTTCGAGGCCAGCGTGGTTGGACAGTCGTTGCGCGATCCAAATGGCACCATCATTGGCAGCGTGCGGAGTTTGTCTAGCGATGGCCGCACGGCGAACCTGATGATTGGCTCATACTTCGAGCCGGGCAGTCACGAGGCTCAAATTCCCGCCAGTTCGCTGTGGGTTCTCAACGGTCCGGTGATCTTTGCAGCGGGACGCACTTCAGGCCGTTAACGTGCATCACTAGCGGACGAATGTAAATCAGTTGGTGGACACACATCCGCCCTCCGACAGTGACCTGAAGGCTTCCGTCGCAGGCACTGTCGCAATGGCTTTGTAGTAATCCCAGGCACCTTTGCTCTCGAATGGTGCCTTCACCTGATACAGCTCCATGTCATACATCGCGCGACCATCCTGCCGGACCCTCGTAGGTTTGCCGAAGAAGTCCCCCGGCATCTCGCGCATCTGCCGGTTGACGGTCATGCTGTCGGTTGTCCCCGCCGCCTGCGCCGCTTTGAGCCAATGCATTGTTGCGGCGTATGACGCAGCTTGCGATTTGGTCGGCATTCACGGCGCTCTTGCATAAATCGGTGCGAAAAGTTGCGACTGGCATCGTTCTGATCCCAGTAGAACCCGGAAGACACGTAAAGGCCCTGCGCGACGTCGAGCCCGAGGGCGTGGATGTCCGTGATGAACACGAGGAATCCGGCCAGCCGTTGCCCGCCCTTGCCGAGCCCGAATTCGGCCGCTTGCTTAATGGCGGTGATGGTGTCGCCGCCGACGCTGGCCAACCCGATCACGTTGGCACCGGACGACGAGGCCGCCAGCAGAAAGCTCGAGAAGTCGCCGGCGCCGATCGGATTGCGGATCGACCCGATGACTGTCCCCCCTGCCGATCGCACCGCCGCAGTCGCGTCGTTCTGCATCGCCGTCCCGAACACATAGTCGGCGGTGATGAAGAACCAAGTCTTGCCGCCGGTGGCCACGACCGCGCGGGCGGTGGCGTGCGCGAGCGCGTAGGTGTCGTCGATCCAGTGCACGTTCGTCGGGGAGCATCTGGCGCCGGTGAAGTCGGCGGTGGCCGCTGCGGTGATCAGCGTCGATTTCTTGCGCTGGCGGGCAACCTCCAGCACGGCCAACGCGGCCGAGGAGAGCGGAAGGTCGACGATGACGTCCACGCCCTCGGTGTCGAACCATTGCGCGGCGATCTGCGCGGCCACGTCCGGTTTCATCAGCATGTCCGCCGAGATCACCTCGATCGGGCGGTCGCCGATCTTGTTGCCGAAATCCGCGACGGCCATCTTGACCGCAGTCACCGTGCCGGGGCCGCCGGCATCGGCCGTTATGTTGCTCTGATCGCCCAGGACGCCGATCTTGATCGGGCTGGGCGTCGCTGCCTTGGCTCGGTGAATACCGAGCGTCGCAATCGCCGAGTAGGTAAGAAGGGATCGCCTGGACGTCTCGAGCATCGTGTCTTCCTTGTTGGCCCGGCAAGGGCGTTTGGCTTGGTTCAGATATCTAGGACAAGCGTGCGGCTGAGCGAGCGCGAACAGCAGATGGCGATCCGTCGATTGGCGGTCTTCTCGTGGGCGGTCAGCACCAGGTCGCGGTGATCGGGGACGCCGCAGATCACGTCGGTCAGGCAGGTGGCGCAAACCCCCGCGCAGCAAGAGGACGGCGCCTCGATGCCGGCCGCGGCGAGGACGTCGAGGATGGTTGTTCCGGCAGCGACCTCCAGCGTCAGCCCGCTGCGTTGGGCCACGAGCGTGAAGGAGGTATCGTCGCCTCGGGTGGCCGCACCGAAGCGTTCCAGGTGCAGGCTGGTCACCGGCCAGCCCAGCGCCGCTGCCGCCGACGCCAACCCATCCATCAAGCCGACCGGGCCGCAGCAATACACGTCGGTATCCGGGCGAGGCGGCCCGAGCCCGGCGGCCGCCAAGAACCGCTGGTCCGGCGACCCGGTGCTGACATGCAGCCGCACGTATCGGGCCAGCCCCGCTTGCTCGATCTCCGGCAGGAATGCCGCCCTCGCCACCGTACGGACGCAGTAATGCAGCGTGAAGTCACGGCCCAGCGCCTGGAGACGATAGGCCATCGCGAGCATGGGCGTGATGCCGACGCCGCCGGCGACCAGGATGGTGCGCCGTGGCGCGGCCTGCGCCGTCTCGTCCAGCGGAAACGTGTTGCGCGGTGCGCTGACAAGGACCGCGTGCCCGCTCTGCCAGGCTTCGTGCACGACTTTCGATCCGCCGCGTGACGCGGCATCGCGCAAGACGGCGATCCGGTAGCGGCGCGTGGAGTCGGCTGGGTCGTTGCAGAGCGAGTATTGGCGGACCAGACCGGGCGCGATCTGCACGTCCACGTGGGCGCCGGCCGTGAACGCCGGCAGTGGGGCGCCGTCGGCCGAGATGAGATCGAACGACGCGATACCCTCGGCCTGCTGCACCCGATCGGCGATCCGCATGGCGCGCCACGCTGGCTGTGGCGAGACTGCCGCGGGCCGTGATGATGGCTGCGCGACGACGATCCCTTCGCCCGCGACCAGCCGCATGCTCATGCTCATGCTCATGCTCTCGAAGCCGTAGATCGTGTTGTTCATGCCCACGACGGGCGTGCCGACGACGAAGCTTTCCACGCGCGGCGCCATGGCCCTCAGCAGGCTCTCCATTTCGAGGCGCGCGAGGTGCATGCCGACGCATTGGTGGATGCCGTGCCCGAAACCGAGATGGTGGGTGCCGGGCCTGCCCGGGTCGAAGCGGTCGGGCTCGGGGAAGTGGCGCTCGTCGCGGTTGGCCGAGGCGTACAGGCACATCACGCGCGCGCCAGCGGGCAGCGTGACGCCGGCGAGTTCGTAATCCCGGATCAGCGTGCGCGAGAAGGAGCGGATCGGCGACCCGAGCCGGACGGCTTCGTTGACCGCCCCGGGAATCAGCGACGCGTCGCGCCGGATCCGCTGCCAGATCTCGGGGTGGCGGCCGAGTAGATGGAAAAGCTGGCCGGTGGCCGAGATCGTCGTGTCGAGGCTGGGGGCGATGTAGTCGCGAAACAGCAGCGGGCACATCTCGCGGGTGATCTGTCCGGCATCGGCGAGTTCGTGCAGCCGGGCGGTCCAACTGCCGGCTTTCAGCGTCTCCGGGATGCCCTCTCGCAGGATGTAGGCGCGCATCTCCATGGCGGTCTCCATCCCGCGGCGGCCGCGCTCGTTCTGAATGCCGAGAATGTCGAACGACGCCGCGGCCCATTGCAGCATGTTCTCCCGCCCGTGCTCGGCCAAGCCGACTAACTCGGTGACGATGCTGACCGGCAGGTGGCGCGCGAGGTCGGCCATGCCGTCGAAATCGCCCTTGGCCAGCAAGGCGTCGACGAGACGTTCGGCCGCCTGCTCGATGCGCCCGCGGATCGCCTCCAGCGCACCCGGCAGCAGCGGTGCCGCTACCGCGGTACGCATGATGTCGTGGTCTGGCGGGTCGGAGTTGAGCGTGTTGCCGTGGGCGCCGCGCATGAAGTCGCAGCCGGGCTGGTCCGCCGAAACGCCCATGGCCGAGGAGAAGGCCTCGAAATGCCGCAGCGCCTCGCGGACCTCGCGATACCGAGTGATGGCGAAATTGCCGAGCGCCGGGAGATAGATGACCGGGCCGAGCGCCCGCATCTCCGCGTAATGCTGGAACGGGTCGGCGATGAAGGCGTCGTCGTAGTAGGCGCCGTGATAGTGCGGCACCTGCCGCGACGCGGAAGCGACGGCCATCGCCATGCGCTCCTCTCCTACTTACTGGGCCGCCTTGATCAAGGGACAGTGGCTATCGGCCAACGGGCGGAACGCCTGGTCCGGCGGCACGACGGAGACCAGCTTGACCAGGTCCCACGGCCCTTTGGACTCCGCCGGGGTCTTCACCTCGGTCAAATACATCTCATGCACCATCCGCTGGTCGGCGCGGATGACACCGTGCTGCGCGTAGGCGTCCGACACGGGGGTCGCGCGCATCTTGGCCATGACGGTATCGCCGTCGTCCGAATGGGTGTCTTTGACGGCTTGTAGGTAATGTCGGACGGCAGAGTAGACGCCGGCCTGGATTTGCGACGGCATCGCCTTGGTGCGGGCGAAGTATTTCTCGGCCCAGGCGTGGGCGGTGGGGTTCTCTTCCTCGAAAAAGCTGGTGAAGACGAGGCTCCCTTGCAGCGTCGGCAGGCCGGCCGCCTTGATATCCACGTTCTGCATCGACATCGGCACGATCGTCATACCCTGCTGCGCCAAACCGAACTCGGCGGCCTGCTTCAGCGCGGTGACGTTGTCGCCGGCTACGTTGATGGCCAGGATCTTCGCGTCCGACGCCTGCGCCTGCAGTAGGTAGGCGCTGAAATCCGTGGTGCCCAACGCCGCCTTCACCGACCCGGCGACCTTGCCGCCGAGCTGGGACAGCCGGGCCTTGGCGTCCGTCTCGAGGGCCAGGCCGTAGGCGTAGTCGGCGGTGATGAAAAACCAGGGCTCGTGCGAGCGCGCCCAAACGCCGGCGACGACGCCGTTGGCGGTGGAGTTGGAATCCTGCGTCCACTGCACGCTGGTGGGCGCGCAGGCGCGATCGGACAAGTCGGCGGCGCCGGCGCCGGAGACGAGGAAGATACGGTGGTTCTGGCGCACCAGGTCCTGCACCGCGAGCGAGGCGGCCGAGGTTCCGCCATCGGCGATGGCCTGGACCCCGTCGCGGTCGAACCATTGCCGGGCGATACCGGACGCGATGTCCGGCTTGTTCTGATGATCCGCTTGCAGGATCACGATGGCTTGCCGTCGATCTTGCCGCCGAACTCCTCGACCGCCATCTGCGCCGCGGTGACGGAGCCCGGCCCCATCGCGGTGGCGAACACGCCGCTCATGTCGCTGAGCACGCCGATGCGGATGGCTTCCGACTTGATTTCGGCGTGAGCCGGGAGCGCCATCGCCGCGAGGGCAAACAGGGCCGTCGAGCCTAGAAGGCTGGTGAGTTTCGGCACATCTTCCTCCGTCTTCGTTCGTTTCACACCCGGTATTCCGGATCGCTCAGAGGCTCACTCGTTGGCGATGACGGCGTCCAGCCAAGGGCAGTCCGGCACCGGTGCTCGCACCCCCCGCGCCGCGGCCGACAGGCGCATGTCGCGCAGGCGGGACCGTTGCTCCGGCTCCAGGTAGAGGCGTTCGTGACCCCAGAAGCTCGGCCCGTCATGCGTCTCGTGCGGTTCCCACGTCGCCGGGTCGATCACCCGGCCGCCCCAGCCATATTCGATGAAGAAACCGGATGGGGTGTGCGAGTAGAACGACGTCATATGGTCGTTGGTGTGCCGGCCCAGCGGGTAGGCGACCCGGTCGTCTTCCAGGTTGGCGAGGTCGTAGCCTTGGCCCACGTCGTCGAGGCTGTACAGCTCGATCATGAAATGGTGCAGCCCGGTCTTGCCGGAGCCGATCATGGCAAAGCTGTGGTGGCGGCCGTTGATGTGGAAAAAATACAGCTTGTAGGGCTTGAGGCCGTAGTCCGTGACGTGGAAGCCGAGGATGTCGCGGTAGAACGGCAGCAGCTTTTCGACGTTCTCGACGTTGATCACCGCGTGACCCATGCCGAGCGGGCCGGTGCGGAAGCCAGAAATTGGACGTCCGGGTTTGAATTTTTCGGTCGCGATCGCCGGGCCGTGGAAGGCTTCGAGACGGTTCCCGGCCGGGTCGTGGAAGACGATCAAGTCGGCGACATGCCGCTCGTCGGCCAGGGTGCGGGGCGCCCGCTGCACGGCAATGCCATGCGCCTCGAGCCGAGCGGCCAAACGGTCCAGCGCGGCGGCATCGGCGAGCTCCCAGCCGAAAAAGTCGAGACCGTCGCCGTCGTCGCCGGCAACGACCAGTCGCTGCTTGCGGTTGTCCATTCGGAATGCCCGCGTGGCGCCGCCGCGATCGACTTGCTGCATGCCCAGCAGGCCGGTCGCGTAGCTCCCCCAATCGTCCAATCGGGAGGAGCGAACGCCGATATAGCCCAGCGCGGTCAGTTCGGACGTCAGTTCCATTATGTCACCTTGTCTCTGCAATGACGGGGTTGCGGAGGATGCCGATGCCGCTGATCTCGACTTCAGCGACGTCACCGGCCTTCATGAACAGCGGCGGCTGTCGCTTGGAGCCGACACCGCCCGGCGTGCCGGAGACGATCACGTCGCCGGGCAGCAGCGGCAGGATGGTGGAGATATAGGCGATCTGCTCGCGCACTGGCGTGATCATCAGGTCGGTCGTGCTGTGCTGCACCACCTGGCCGTTCAGCCGCGTCTCGAGCGTGAGCGCGGCCGGGTCGGGAATCTCGTCGGTCGTCACCAGCCACGGGCCGAACGCGCCGGTGCCGGCGAAGGTCTTGCCGGCGAGATACTGGCTGGTATGGCGCTGCCAGTCGCGAACGCTGCCTTCGTTGTAGCAGGCATAGCCGCCGACGTGGTCCAGCGCGTCGGTGGCCGCGATGTGCCGGCCGCCCTTGCCGATGACGACGGCCAGTTCGCCCTCGTAGTCGAACTCGTCCGATGCGGCGGGCTTGATCAGCGGCTGCAGGTGTCCGACCTGGCTGCCGGCGTAACGGGCGAACAGCGCCGGGTTGGGCGTCTCGGTACGGCCCGTCTCGGCGACGTGGTCGCGATAGTTGAGGCCGACACAGATGATCTTGTCGGGGTTAGGGATGACGGGGGCGAGCTGAAGGTCCTCAAGCGGGAAGTCGGGCGTTGCGCCGTCGGCCGCTTGCGCGGCTTGCGGCAAGCCGCCGCCCGCCAGCAGGTCGCGCAAGGTCGGCCAGCGGTCGCCGAACCGGCCGGTCAGGTCGACAACGGCAGCGCCCTGCACGATGCCGTAACGGGCGCGGCCATCGACGATGAATGAGATCAGCTTCATGGGACTGCTTTCACGTGAGGGGCGGCGGTCAGATGCAGGCTGCCAGCGCGTCGAGTTGCTGGATGGAGGTGGCGGCGCCGAGCACGTAGCGGTCCGGCCGCACCAGGACGGCGACGGCGCCATGCGATTCGAGCCAGGACAGGTGCTCCGGCGCGTCATCCGACACCACGACGATGTCGCGGTCGGACAGGCGGTGGCGCGTTGCCTCGGGCAGCGACGCGGCGATATCGGGGCGCATCACTGCCGTGAAGCGATAGCCGACATGGTCGTCGAGCCGGGTGCCGTCGCCGCGCCGAGGCTGCGGGGCGATGCTGCCGGCCGGTCCGTTCCAGCCCGGCGCCAGCCCGGTACCGAGACGGGGTTTGATCGAGCTCATCCGGACCGGCTCGCCGCCGGGCGCCGCACCGGGGAGCGCCTTCTGCATCGCCTTGGTGTTGATCAGCCCGCCGAGCCGCACCGCGAGTTCGATGTATTCCCGCACGTGCGGGCTGCGCTCGGCCTGGTAGGTGTCGAGCAGGCTATCGCCACTTCGGCCGGACAGCACCCGGGCCAGCTTCCAGGCCAAGTTGCCCACGTCGCGCATGCCGGCACACATGCCCTGGCCGAGGAAAGGCGGTGTGAGATGCGCGGAATCGCCGGCGATCAGCAGACGGCCACCGCGCCATTGCCGCGCCAGGGCGGAGTGGAAGGTGTAGAGCGCGGCACGCTCAAGATCGACGTCGTCCGGGCCGACCCACGGTGCGAGCAGCTCGAACACCCGGCCCGGCTTTGTCACGCTGGCCGCATCCTCGTCCGGCAGAACCGTGATCTCCCATCGGCGCCGGTCGCCGGTGCCGCGGACATACGTGGCGGGCCGCCGCGTGCTGCAAAACTGCACGCTGTAGTCGCCCAGATCCGGGCGCGGACGCTTCAGGATCGCGTCGACCACCAGCCAACGTTCGTGGAAGCCGAGATCCTCCATCGGCGCGCCGATCATCCGCCGCACCAACGACCGCGCGCCGTCGCAGCCAACCACATAACGAGCCTGGCAGCGATGCAGGGTGCCCGTCGCCAGGTCCTCGAAACGGACATCGACCGCCTCCGACCCTTGTTCGAGGGCGAACACCTCCGTGCGCAACCGGACCGTCACGCCGGGGAACCGGGTCAGCCCGTCGCGCAGGACGCGCTCCAGTTCCGGTTGATGGAAACGATAGCTCGCGTTCCACCCCTGCGGCCCGATCTCCACCGGACGCGTCCAATCGAGCAGCAGCTTGCCGGAATCGTCGACGAACCGCATGCCGGGCGAAACGTGGACCAGCGGCGTTATCTCGTCGGCCAGGCTCACCGTCTGGAACATGCGCATCACTTCGTCGTCGAAATGGCAGGCGCGCGGCAGCACGTAGACATCCGTCTCGCGCTCCAGCACCAAAGTGCTGATTCCCTGCATGCCGAGAAGGTTGGCCAGCATCGCGCCGACCGGGCCGCAGCCGATGATCGCGATGTCGGCTCGGGTTTCTTGCGCCGAAGTTTCCTCCGCCATGACGTCTCCTTCCCGAAGCGGCAATTCCGCCCGCCGCGTTGTCCCGACAATCCATCGCTTGCAGCGGCGCCGCAAACGCGATTTCATCTTTGTTCGCACAGTGGACATCGTCCTTTGCCGATCAATTCGATCCGCTCGTTCGCTCGCGGTCTCACCGTCCTGTCCGTGCTCAACCGCCACGGCAGCGCCACCGCCCTGCAGTTGGCGCGTGAAAGCGGCGTGCCGCGCGCCACGGTGTATCGACTGCTGCAGACGCTGGTCGACGAGGGATACGTCGCCGCGGCACCGCAGATGACCGATTCCACTTGCGGCTACAGGTTCGAGGGCTTTCCGAAGGGTTCGAAGACGAGCAATGGATCTCTTCCATTGCCGGCCCGGCGTTGGCGGAGCTGACAAGCCGCATCTCCTGGCCCTGCGACGTCTCTACGCTCGACGGCCTCAAGATGGTCATCCACGAGACCACACACCGGATAGCGCCGCTATCGATCGACCGAAATATGGTCGGACGCAAGATGCCGGTGCTGGGCAGTTCGTCGGGCCTCGCCTACATCGCGTTCGCTCCGAAGCTGCAGCGCGACGCATTGCTCAACCTTCTCGCCGGGTCCGACGATCCCCATGACGCGCTGGCCCGCGACACCGCCCAGGTCACCCGGCTGCTCGCCTCGACCCGGCGCCGCGGCTACGGCCTGCGCCAAGGCGGCGTCCTCTGGCCGCACACCGGCTCCATCGCGTTGCCGGTGCGCGTCGGTCAGCGCCTGCTCGGCTGCATCAACACGGTCTGGATGTCGCGCGCCGTCACTGCCGTCGATGGCGTCAACCGCTGTTTACAGCCGCTGCGCGAGACGCGCGACATCATTGAGCGGCGGCTCGCCGACGCGCGGACTGGCGGCTAGAGCGGTTCCGTCGAGGGTAGAATCGCGGTTTCCGCTTTGAGCGACGCGATCTGGCGTGATTTATAGATCTCCGGCTTATGTCGGAGGCTTGGGTGGGAGATGGTTCGTGACATCAGGGCTCAAGCTCGTTCAAGACGCCTTCGCCGCCGGAGGCTTTCCGCGCGGCATCGGCCGAACTCTGGGGATTTCGGGCGAGAGCGCTGAATCCGGCCGGGTCGTTCTAGTCGCCTCGCCGAACGAAGATCACTATTGGGAACCGTCCATGGCGGTTATGGGGCCACCATGCTCGACGCTGCGGTCGCACTCGCGGTGCAGACGGAGTTGGAGGTAGGCGTCAGATACGCAACGATCGACCTCAAGATCACTTATCTGCGCCCCATCACGGCCGCGTCGGGACCGATCCGTGCCGAGGGAATCCTGATCTCCAAAGGCTCCCGGTTGGTGTTGGGCGAGGGGCGGTTGACCGATCGGGAAGGCAGGCTTTGTGCCCATGCCGTCTGCACGTGCCTCATCTCCGATGCGACGGGACAGAGGAACTGACGTGCCGGGCCAGTCGCGCCCTACTTGATTCCGCCAGGCGTCAGCCCGCCCACCAAACGATCCAGGCCGCCTGCTCCAACTCAGGCGAGATAATGGTGAAATATGATGCCGGCATCCAGATCGCGAAGGCGAGTTGGAACGCCACGTAGATCACCGCCACGGTGCTGGGCGCATCGACCAGCGTCAATCTGCCGATGTGGATCAAGGCCCCCATGCGAAACTTGCCAAGCACAAGAAACAGCGGCGACAGCATTTGCGTGACGACCAGGAGCTGCCCTTGTGCGTTCCGCCGCGAAAGTATCCGGCTGATCGCGTAGGCCGCCGCGAGCACGACCACCAGGGTCAGCACCGTGCCGCCAACGCTGACTAGGGGGTCGCCGCACAATTTGTCCAAAATTGATGCGGTGGACGGCTCCTGTTCGGCATCGTGTGCCAAACTCGCAGCTGTTGAGTGCAACGAGATGGAAGGAGCCGTCCACTATTGAGATTACCACGATCGGTTTGGACATTGCCAAGCTCATGTTCCAGGCGCCTCCACATTGGGATTCGGCGTATCTCTGTGCCGCACGCACCAGAATACGCCTCGTTTGAAATCGTTCGTCCTGGCTGGATCGCCGAGGAGGTGTTCCATTATCGAAGCCTCCGCACCTCCGTAGCCGACGACCACCAGTGGTGATGAGCCGATAGGTGTAATGTTCAGCAGTCCCGTGGAGCCACACGAGTTGGGCCTGGCGTAAAGGTCGAACTGCTTGAGGTCAGACGCCGACTCGTGTACCTCCACGAGCGGCCCGATGCTCGGACCGAGTTGGCGAACTGCCTCAGGGACGCATCGGTCGAAGTTGGTTGTGAGAACAGTCGTGATGAGTCCGCGACGCATCAGTTCGGCAAGCCGACCGTATCCGGGCCCGATCGGCGTGCCGGAGGTAAGAATCTCCCTGAATATTTTTCGCCGATATGCCTGCGGTCTCAGCAAGTGCTCGACGACGAGGGGGAGGTTTTCCGCAATCCGGCTCTCGTCTGCGATGAACCAATCAAACAAGCGCAGCCACACTTGCCATTCGCTCGGCTTGGTCCTCTCTGCTGTTTGGTGGTCGGGGGCTACCCGGTCCGCATAAACACGCCTAGAGACTCGCCTGACGCACTCCGCAGCCATTGGGATGCCGGACGAGAACGACGCGCCGGCTCCCAGGAGCACAACCGGCCTGGCTGGTTGGTCCGCTCGGAAGATCGACGCGAGGCGTCTTACGCTCTCCAAGTCGGCGCCGCGGCGGGACATCAAGGCCACTTCATGTCGCGCAGATCCTCAAGGAACCTGGATCCAGCGGCCACGGCTTGGTCAGCAGTCTCCGGCGCAATGTCAATCCCATGCGTCGCTCGGTTCAGGACTTGAAGCGTCTCCTTGAAGGCTCGCTCGCTACCTGGCAGGACACCAGCCTGCTCCAGCTCTCGCAGCATCGAGCCGATCCCCGCTGCTCGCCCGGAGATGCCTTGGGCGTCCGCAACGCGGCGAAGCTGCTGTTCAATCTCGATGCGGAGTTTCACAAGTGACATTAGCGGGAACTCACCAGCCAGGTCGGCCGATGTTGGCAGGTCCCTCTCGAGACGCGCGGGCAGGCTCGACGACACTCTGTAGTCGGCGACGCCCATGGGCTTGACCGTCTCCCGGAGCGCGTACTCCACGACAACGGCATTCTTGCCCTTGCAAAGGATCATGCCGATGGTCGGCGCGTCAGACGGATGGCGCAGCAGGTCGTCGACGGCCGACAAATAGAAATTCATCTTGCCGGCGTATTCCGGCTTAAAGTCGTCGACCTTTAGATCGATGACGACAAAGCAGCGGAGTCGAAGATGGTAGAACAGCAGGTCGAGGTAAAAATCCTGACCGCCAACTTCGAGGTGGTATTGGCTGCCGACAAAGGAGAACCCTTTGCCGAGCTCGAGGATCAACGAGCGAAGATGCTCGAGTAGACCGCGCTCCAGCTCCCGCTCCGACAGGTTCTCGGCCACGGCGAGGAACTCGAAGTCGTAAGGGTCCTTCATCAGCTCATGCGCCAGGTCTGACTGAGGCTTCGGAAGCGTCTCGCTGAAATTCGTGACCGCCTTGCCTTGACGGTCGATTAGGCCGCTTTCCATCTGGTGGACGAGGACCGCGCGGCTCCAGCCGTGCTGGATCGCCTGACGGGCATACCAGAGACGGCGGTCAGCGCCCTTCAAAGCGTCGAGAAGGCGGAGGTTATGGCCCCAGGGCAATAGTGCAACAACCTGTTGCACTATCTCCTGATCCGGGTATGCCGCCGCGAAGGACCGCATATAAGTCAGATTCCTCGACGACAGTCCGGTCATCTCCGGAAAGTCGCGCCTTAAATCCTTGGCAAGGCGCTGCACCACCTTGGTGCCCCATCCTTCGGTGGACACGCGGCCGAGGATGTCGCGCCCGATGCTCCAATAGAGCAGGATCAGCTCCTGGTTGACGGCAACCGCCGCGCGCAGCCGGGCAGCCCGAATCCGATCCTTCAGGGTTGCTAGAAGGGCGGCGTAGTCGTCTGACAGTGGCGGATCGCCCGAGTCGCGCATGATATCAGTCTACCAGGGCTTTTCAAGAAGGCGTCCCCCGACTCGGCTTCGATCCCCGAAAGTCTGCTTTCATCTCGCCGATCTACCCCACAGGCTGCCGACGGCTCTCCCGCGATATTCGGCCAGGGTGCTTCGGGTCGATCGGATGACCTGCTCGGCTTGGGCGATAGCCTCCTCCAGGCCGATATAGTCTATGCAAGCCACTCGAACCGCCCCTCAGGCGCTGGCGTTAGGGGCGGTTCGACGAGAGCATCATCCCGCTCCAGCGGCGGGCGGCCCCGCCCGCGACCAGGTTCCGGCCAGCGCGGCGGGATGGTCACGTCGCGGACCGGCGCCATGCCGGACAAGCCGAACAAACGGCGTGCCGAGCGATGTGTCACCTCGACGGCGATCTGGCACCTGCTTGCCGAGTGGCTCGACCGGATGGTCCGACCCGATCTGTGAACAAGCCTCGGCGCATCCTGGGCGCGGGTGGGGCACAGCCGCTACGCTGCGGCGTGCTGATCCGTGACATTCTTTTCACGAGGATGCACGGCGATGCTGGCCCAGGGCACATCCTGCTCGAGCGCGACATCGCCTTGCCGCGCCAGTTCCAGCCCGGCCAACAAGGTGCTTGCGACGGCCGCGCTGCAACGGCGTTCGCGGTCCGGCGCCGTGGCGTCGATCTTCGGCAGGAAGGTTCTCAGCGTGCCGCCGTCCGGCAGCTCCGCGATCATCGCCTGAATGCGCGCGATCGCGTTGGACATCAGCCAAAAGGCGGGCGGACGGGGCTGGTAGGTCGTGGCGATCTCGGCCGGCACCCTTAGCAGCGTCAGGCAGGCACGCAGCAGGTCGGTGATGTCGGTCGATCGCCGAGACATGCCCATTTCCGGGCGGCCGCGCACGAACACATCCCGCCCGAGCTGCTCGCGCCGGTCCAGCCAGTTCGCCGCAACTCGCATCTCCGCGCGGACCAGGAGTTGGCGTCGGAGCGCATCCGCTTCGCTCAGCGCCACGCGCGCCTCCGGCGCATCGACCGGCAACAGCAATCGCGATCGCAAGTCCGTCAGGGTCGCCGCCATGACGAGCCAATCACCCCAGCGTCCCAAGTCGGCGCCGATGCCGCCAGGACGCCCGAGTGCCGCTTCGAATGCGTCGACGAAGCACTGGATCAACTCGGCGATCGGCAGCCGGGCCAGATCGATTTTCCTGGCGCGCGCCATCTCCAGCAACCAATCGAGCGGTCCCTCGAACCCGGCCACGGACAGCACCGGGGCGGCGCAGGTCGCGGCCGATCGAGGCGGGTCCTCCCAGTCAGCGACCGTCGCGGCGTCATGCGGGCGATCCGCCGCTGAGGGAGCGTCCCCGTTCACGACGCCTCATAGGAGGGGCGGCAGTCGAACCGCAGGGCCGGCCATTGCCGGCCGAGGTGATTCAGCGCGCGCCAGGGGGTCCAGTCCGCCGACCAGAATTTTAGGTGCCAGCGGTCCGGCTTGGCTTCCCGCACCGCCTCGCCCGCGGCCGGCGCGGCGCTGTCGTCCGCAACATGGCGCAGCGGTTCTGTCGTGCCCCAGTGCTTCCACAGCCATGCCAGTGCTTCCGGCTCGTCCGGTGCGAAGGCCAGGATCGGCGGCGGCACCGGGACGAGCGCGTGCAGGTCGAACGGACAAGCGCGACTGTGGCCGACGGCGCGGACGGCAACATCATGCCGACGGCCGACCGCCGCCCGGAGCTGACGGGCGAAAAGGCGGGCCCCCCCGATGCTGAGCAGGCGTGGCGGCTGCCCGATTGATCCTGGCGGCGCCGACGGCGCGACGAGCAGGTGAAAGAAATCTTCCTCCATGCGATCCAGATCAAAGTGCCACGGGATGATTCCCGCCCCGGAGGCAGCGCGTTTGAACGCCGCCACCGCCTCGGGATGGCCGCTAATCGTCAGACGATGGTGCAGCCAGTCCGGGTTGGGCAGCCGCATGACCGCGGCCGGCGGACAGACCGTGCGGGTCGGGTTGGCGCCTGCAGGTTCGAGGGCGTCGTTGCGGGCGAGCGGGCCAGAGAGGGCGGCCGGAAGGGCGACGGGTTCCGTGCCATGCTGCTCCGGAGGCCCTGCTACTGCCGAGATGAGCGGGCGGCCGGAGGGCGTCCTCCGCGGCGCCTGCGTGTTCAACCAGTCGAGCAGGGCGTCCGCAGCGTCGCTCGCCTGAGCGGCGGCCCGCTTCATGCGATCTCGCTCGGTGAGGTGTGCCGCGGCCGGCGCAGGGCGCGCCGGATGAGAATGCGCCGGATCGCGTCTGGACCGAGGCGGTGATGCTCGAGGTTGCCCCAGCGGTCGATTTTTCGGAACACCGGGCCGAAGGCGGTTTCCGACGTTCGCAGCCAGTCTTCCAGCGCGCGCACCGGACAGGTCGCATGGTCGGGTGTTCTGGGCGCTGTCATGACAAGCCTCGGTTCGCCATCGGCGTCTTCGGCCCAGAGGTCGACGCCGTAGGCGGTGAAGCGGACGTGCTCGGCCTGCAGGCCGGTCAGCGTGCCTCGGTTGAGGTTGGCCTCCGCCAGCAGCAGCAGCAGCAGCGCGCGGTCGCGCAGCCCGGCGAGGTCGCGCGGGCAGGAGGCGGCCATCCGCAGCAGCAGCGCCGGTGCGGGCAGGGGTTTTCGACGCAGCGGGGAGGTCCGGCGGGCTTCGCGGAGGGCGATGCGGACACCCGATGCGGTGGTGGGGATTGGGAAGCCGGCGCGGCGGTGCTGGTCGCTGATCGCCGCCAGGCGCCGGGCGGCGGCGCCCGGGCTCAGATGGCCGAGTGTCGCGAGGTAGGCAGCGACCGTCTGCGGCTCGGCCGGCAGTGGCACAACCCGGGCCGCCCGGCACCACGCGACGAACGCCGCCCAGCCGGAGGCGTACAGCCGGGCCGTCTCCGGAGCGAGCGTCCTGGTCGCGTTCGGGGCGTCCATCATTGATCCACCACCATGCGGCAACAGCCGGTCGCGACCGGGCTGGGTCGTTAGAAGCCAAGCGATTCTGGGCGTCCGCGTTAACTAAGGCAAGGGCCGATAAGGCGGGGTAAACAGAATACCGTCATTTGGCGCTTTCCCTATGCCTGATAATGACAGTTGTCGTGCATTGGCATAGCAGATAAACTCAGCCTATCACGTCGCGGAATCCCGCAATGAACCCGCCCGATACCGCAGCCGCGCCGGCAGAAACCACTGCGACCGATGCGCCCGAGGAGGACCGGCAGAGCATCGCTCCCCCGACGGTCGCGCCCAAACCGCCCGAGGACGAGGACCGTGGGACCCTCTCGGCACTGGCGGTGCCGTCGGCCCCGCCAGGCGCCAGTCCGGTCGCGGTCCGAGTCTGGTTCGACGGCCTGATGGAGAGCGCCCTCCCGCAACCCGACGGGACCCTGGCCACCGCCCGCCGCACCGCCGACACCCTCGCGCGCCTGGCCAAAGCCGAAAACACCCGCCGCGCCTACCGTGCCGGCGTGCGCGCCTGGTGCCTCTGGTGCGACCGGCACGGCCTCCCTGCCCTGCCCGCCGCCCCGGCCGACGTAGCCGCCTTCCTGTCCGAGCAACGCTACCCCGTCCCACCGGGAAAGCCGCTCGGGGTTAACACGCTCAAACTACGCGCGGCGGCCATCCGCTACTTGCACTACCTCGCCCGCCTCCCCTCGCCCACCGCCACCGCCGATGTCGGCGAAACCCTCACCGGCATCAGCCGGGTGGCGCGCCAGGCAGGCCAAGGCCCGCGGCCCAAGCTGGCCGCGCGCGTCGCGATCCTGCGAGAGATCGTCGCGGCAGTTGGCGACAACCTGCCCGGCCTGCGCGACCGCGCCCTGCTTCTGGTCGGATTCGCCGGGGCGTTCCGGCGCGCCGAACTCGCGCGCATCGAGGTCCGTCACCTTGAGGAGACCGAGTACGGCGTGCGCGTCACCCTGCCGGTGTCCAAGGGCGACCGGCGAATGGCGGGGGTCCAAGTCGGCATCCCGTATGGGTCCAGCGATTTGTGCCCGGTGCGCGCCTTGCGGCGCTGGCTGGGGGCGGCCGGGATTGCAGACGGCGCCGTCTTCCGGCGGATCTGGGCCACCCCGCGCCCTAAAAACCCGAAGCCGGGCTGGCGACCGGTCCACGTCGTCGGCCAGGACGCGATCGACCCGGGCACGGTTGCCCGCATCGTCAAGGCACGCGGCAAGGCCGCTGGATTTGACGCCGACCTGCTGGGCGGCCACAGCCTGAAACGAGGCGCAATGAACACCGCCAAAGACCGGCGCGCCCACCCCACACAGCTAAAACAGCTCGGCCGGCACGCCAGCTACGCCACACTCGGCACCTATCTCGAGGAGGGCGATCTATTCGAGGACAACGCGCTCAATGGCGTACTGTGACGGGGTGTCCCGGCCCGTCCACGTGCTCACGGCACGACTCCCAACCGACCAGGACTCTGGCGCACGGATCATCGACGCGCCGGCTGAGGTATGATGGCGTGGTGATGTTCAACGTCTCGGCTCGGAGGCTCAACATCGTGTAGTCCGGCAAAGAGGGATCGCGACCGAGCAGAGCGATGATGGAGCCGATCAACCTGTCCGCCTGCCGCAGCGCCAAGCGGAACCGCTCTCAATGTCAGCGCCGTCGCGGTCGCCGGCTCCGATTAACGCTGCTGGCGGCCTCGCGTGGTCCGCGGCTCAGCGATCAGGTGATGGCTCGGTTCTCTCGTTCACCGCCGATGGGTCTTACGATAAGGACGGCGTCTATCGCGAGATCACCGCCCGTCATCCGGAGTTTGTGGAGGCCGATATCGGTCGCCTCAAACGGGTGATCAGAGAGGGGCTACAATCCCGCATCGAACGGCGTCGAGCGACCGCGGTTGCCGTTGCCGTTGCCGTGGAAGCACTGAACCGCATGTTCGAATCGGGACGCACGGATTACGTCCGCATTGTGTAACGGTGAGTGAAGATGGCCGGGCTGCGGCCGCTTGCTGACCCATGCAACACAGTCGCTCGGCAGACCACGAGACAACAAGCTGCAACTGGCGGCACAGCGCAAGGCCGAAGCCCGAACATGCGTTGTACCGTCAACGCCCCCTCCCCTTCGCCAGTGCGACACGAGTCGCGGCCAAACGGCTGAACTCTACTGGGAACCGAATCGGCGCCGCCGGCGAAGAGGCCGACGTGTTATCCCCAAGGATTCCTGATCTTTCCTGGGAGGAAGGCTGGTATCTGCTGGGAGCGGTAAGAACCAGTCATAAATACTATCAACGTACTGCGAAGATTATCCACTGGTCTCTCCTGGGACAAACTATCTAAGCTACAAATACCTTTTGCTATCCCAGGAGAGACCAGTCTTCCCATTCTGGCCCCGGTGACGCCAATGTCCGACATGTGAAGAAGAGGCTGTTGAAGGAAAAATGGCGGAGATCCACAAGCTGCTCAAGCAGCACGGGAAGGCTGGTGTACTGGCCTTGGACGTGGATCGACGCGTTGTGGAGGCGGCAGCAGGGTATCTGGCAGCCGAAGAGGGCGAGGTTGGGTTTTTATACAGCGGATGGGCCCAGAGCGCCTTACCCCACAAGAAGCTTGCCGACGACGCCAGCTGGCAAATCCACACAGATCATGTCTCCCTCGTCGTCCAGCCCGGCTTGAGACCGAATGTCGCCGGCGACGCCGTCAGTGTCGGGGTTCCCTACGGTTCTCGCGCTCGGTTGATCATACTTTATCTGCAGAGCGAGGCCCTCAAGACCAACAGCCGTGAGGTCGAGCTCGGGAAGACCCTGCATGCCTGGCTCAGGAAGCTGGACATCCCCATTGGCGGAAAGAGCATGGCGGCCGTCCGCGACCAGGCGGAGCGCATCTCCCGCTGCCGCATGAGCTTCCAAATTAAGCAGGGAGCCAGGACGGGGCTGGTAAACCAGAGCATCCTAGATACCGCCATGTTCGTCGAGGACGACTCGACTCAAGGCTCCCTTTTCATCGAGAAAGCCAAGCTGTCCGAGATGTTTTTCGAGCAGCTCAAGAAGCATCCGGTCCCGATTGAGGAAAATGCGATCGCCATGATCGCCAATAACTCCATGGCTATCGACGTCTACTGCTGGTTGGCCTACCGACTGCATTCCCTGTCAGGCCCGAAGCTGGTCACCTGGAAGGCATTACACGCGCAATTCGGACGCGGCCTAGCGCGACTTGACCATTTTCGTTGGTATTTCACCGAGGTGATTCAGCTGACCATAGCCGTCTATCCTGAGGCCAAGTTAGAGATAGATCCGCGCGGCATCACGCTGAATCCGAGCCGGCCGCCGGTCGCGCCAAAGGTCGTCTCTTTCCCGAAAAGTTACAGAAGTCCTAGGTTTCCCCGCGAGTCTCTCCCAGGAGAGTCCAGCCCTTCTGTGCTACGATCGGCTTTAACTAATGGGGGTTGACCTCGAAGCACGATCTTTAAATCCCTGAATTTCAGGAACCAGCCGGTGTCTTGGTCATGCTAGTCTGGCACCGACTTGATAGCCATCAATGTGCTCAGACGATCCTTTGCTGTCGCGGGCCCGAAGCCGCTATCAGCGTGTCGAGACGGCTGAGGACGAGGCGTTCGAACCCTAGATCGATCCCAAAGCCGAATTGAAGCAAGCCAGATCGAAGCGCGGCGTCGAGAATTGGTAACGCGCTCCTATCCTTTTGGAGGCACAGACTCTCGCCATTTCGGATTCCAGCGCGTCAGGTGCTCATCTATCATCTCGGCGACGAGCACTTGTGCCTGCCGGCCCTCGAGAACCGACATGAGTCGCAGTCCACGCGCGAGCTGCTCCGGTATCCTGACATGGACAGCAGCGAGCTGGACGGTCTCGCGCGGCTTCATACGCAATGCGGTATCAGTCTCTGATTCTTCCGAGAGCGCCAGAGGTGGTGCCGGCGCCGGCCCTTGCGGACTTTCTTCGGCTTGTGGCTCCGGAACCCCCTCCCCTGCTCTCTTCCTTCTGATTAGCGGTATTGCATCAAGCGGCTGAGCTTCGTTTGCCACGACGCTGTTCCTTTTCCAGTCGTGATTTCACTGCGGTCCAAAGAGCAGAAATCTCCTCGGCGGATTTGCTGGTGGCCTTGATCTCTCGAACCGTGCGGCCGTCAGTCATCGAGCTGCGGAAGTCGGTGCGGGTTTTGATGATAATGGGCTGATCGCCGACCGCCGCCACCGTCCCATGCTGGCTGAGCAGCGTCACTGCCTGGTTGGTCAGCTTCGCGTTGCTGGCGGCGTTGCTGACCACGAACAGAGCCGGCTTCCCGGCCTCGTCCACCAGATCGAGCGTTTCGCCTATCGCCCTGAAATCATTCGGTGAAGGTATGACGGGGATCAACACCAAGTCGGAGGCAGCCATCAGTTCGCTGATGTCGTTTGACGCCGAGGGGGCTGTGTCGATAATGACGAGTCTTGTGCCGCTCGCGCGAAGGTCAGCGAGGGTGCCGTTTACGCCCCGCGCTTTAAAGGCTGCAGGCTCGACGCACAACGGCTCTTCTGCCTTCCGGGCGTCATACCATCCCGTCAAGCCTGCCATCGGGTCAGCGTCAATCGCGACCACGGGGCCGTCACCACAAAGATGGGCCTCCACCGCCAAGTGCGCGGATAT
>JAABUQ010003570.1_pt1 | contig 28257 bp, 28 predicted proteins | sample 5560001 | NCBI WGS metagenome assembly JAABUQ01 (sample SAMN10711888, study PRJNA513371) | rock metagenome | isolation source: Antarctica rocks | place: Antarctica: Victoria Land, Finger Mt nord | collected 2015-12-18 | reverse complement strand
CAACTCGGTCAGGTCCTTGCGCGATTCGGGGTCGAGGAAACCGGCGCGGATCATGACACCGATAGAATCCGCCCAGCACCGCTTGGCAAGGGGGCGCGCCGGATTCTCAAAGAGTCGGGGTATACATATTGAAGGGGCATCACATGTCCATCACTACGCTATCAAGCCGTGAGTTCAACCAGGACACCAGCCGCGCAAAGAAGGCGGCCGCGGATGGTCCGGTCTTCATCACCGACCGGGGACGCCCCGCGCATGTGCTGCTCACCATTGAGGAGTACAATAGATTGGTAGGCGGGCAGGCCAGCCTCGGCGAACTGCTTGCCTATCCAGGCGCTGGGGACATCGAGTTCGATCCGCCGCGCATGAACTTGGTTCTCAAGCCGGCTGATTTTTCCTGAGCTACCTTCTGGACACCAACGTGGTGTCCGAAATCCGCAAGGTGCAGTCGGGCAAGGCGAACCACAACGTTGCGGCCTGGGAAGCGTCCATCCCGCCAGGCGCCACGTTCGTATCCGTCATCACTGTCATGGAAATCGAGCTGGGGGCGTTGTTAATAGGGCGGCGCGACCCGGCGCAAGGCGCGGTGCTGCGAAGCTGGCTTGAAGACAGGCTCCTCCCAACCTTTGCCCGCCCTATCCTTCCAATTGACACCATTATAGCCCAGCGGTGCGCCCGGCTGCACGTGCCGAACCCTCAACCTGAACGCGACGCCCTGATCGCCGCAACCGCCCTGGTCCACGGCATGATGGTCGTGACCCGCAACGTCGCCGATTTCAGGCCATCCGGCGTCCCGGTCCTCAATCCCTGGGACGCCTGACCGCGTCCCCTACCCCACGTTCGTCCGCGCCGTCACCAGCGCCCCCACTGCGTCCGCCGTCGCCGCCGACAGCGTCCAGCCGAGGTGGCCGTGGCCGGTGTTGTAGAACACCCGCGGGTTCCGCCCCTGCATTACCCGCGGCATCATGTCCGGCATCATCGGGCGCAGCCCGGTCCATGGCACCGCATGCCGGGTGCTCATGCCCGGGAAGTGCTCGCGGCACCAATGCACCAGCGGCGCGATCCGCTCGGCGCGTATGTCCTTGTTGGCGCCGTTGAACTCCGCCGTGCCTGCCACGCGCAGCCGGTCCTGGCCCAGGCGGCTGGTCACGATCTTCGCCTTGTCGTCCAGCAGGCTCACCCAGGGCGCCGCCGCCTGGTCCGCCGGCTCCGGCAGGCTCACGGTGATCGAGTAGCCCTTTACCGGATACACGTTCACCCGGTCGCCCATGCTGTGCGCGAGGTCGCGGGATAGGATGCCGCTGCACACCACCACCTTGTCGAAGCGGCTTTCCTGCTCCGCCGCCGGGGCGCCGTCGCCGTGCGGCTCGGTGGAGTGGTGGCGTATGGTCACGCTGTCGTCGCCGGGCTGGACGGCGGAGACGTGGGTGGACAACTGCATCACCACGCCCAGCCGCTCACACGCCTTGGCCAGGCCGACGGTGAACTTGTGGATGTCGCCGGTGAAATCGGAGGGGGTGAACCAGCCGCCGTACAGCTCGCCTTGCAGCGCCGGCTCGATGTGGCGCATTTCCTCCGGCGTCACGGCCCGGCGCTCAAGCCCGCCCTTGGCCAGCAGCGCCGTCACCTCGGCGGCACCGTCGAAGTCCTCCTTGGTCTTGTAGAAGTGCAGGATGCCCCGCTCCTCCAGGTCGAAGTCTATGCCGGCCTCGTCCGCCATGCGCTGCAGGTGGGCGCGGGCCTCGATGGCCAGGCGCACGGTGGTGACCGTGTTCTCCTCATGGTGGGGGATGGCGGCGACGAACTCGGCCATCCAGGACAGCTTGTGCCAGGACGGCTTCGGGTTCACGAGCAGCGGGGCGCCGGGCTTGAACATCCATTTCAGGCCCTTGAACACCGTGGCCCAGGAGTTCCAGACCTCGGCGTTGCTGGCGGAGAGCTGCCCGCCATTGGCGAACGACGTTTCCATGGCGGCATAGGGATGCGCGTCGAACAGCGTCACCCGGCAGCCGCGCTTGACCAGGTTGTAGGCGGTGGTCACGCCGGTGATCCCCGCGCCGATCACTGCGATGCTGGGATGGGACGGATCGGCGGTGACGACGGCGGGGGCAGTGGCAAAAGACTCGTGGGTGTCAGGCATGGGCGCTCCTTGTTCCGCTTGGTGCGGTCCGGCGCCCCCTCTGTCATTGGCCTGAGAGTATCGCCAATTCCCGCGCGCCGGGAAGGGGCTTACACCGTCGGCAGGGGCATGCGGCCCCACTTTTCAGAGTCCACACTAGTGCAGCGGTCCCTGGTGCCTGAGAGTTTCCGGGGCGGTTGCTCCGTCGGCGCCGCCCCCGAGCGTGGGGCAGTCTCTTCCGCTGCTGCACTGACACATCTGCCTGGGCACGGCGGCTGTCAAGGACGGTCGGCGCCGCCGTCAGGGAGCAAACAGGTCGTGGGTGACCGGGCTGCTACGCAGCCGTTCCAGCCAGGGGCCGGGCGGGTCGCCCTCGGCGTTGTCAGGGGGCACGATCTGCGTCCATTGCCGGCAATCCACCATTACCCACGGTCCCGTGGCGGGTGGGCCCAGCCCCGGCTCGCACCGCCCGGACGCGGCCATCGTTGCAGCCTGCGCCCGGTCCTCCGCGCGGTTGTGCATCGCCAGGTTCTGCCAGCGTTCCCAGCGGGTGTAGCCCAGGGCCTGGGTGAACTGGAACCGTTCCAGGTGGTCGGCGTCCGCCACCGTGCGGCCGCCGAAGTGCTCGGATACCAGGGTCGGCAGCTCGGTGCGGCCGGGGCGGCCCCGGGACATCGTGCGGTATGACACGGGCTGCACACGCCAGCGCGTATAGGCGTAGCCCAGCCGGTCCGGGCATAGGCGGGCCTGCCGCGTGATGCGGGCCAGGGTGTCGCCGGTTGGCTGCGCGGCGAAGCTGCGGTCCACGACCACCCAGCCGTCCGCCGGCGCGCAGCCCGGCCCGATGAACAACTGCAAGCCGGCGCCGCCATCCTCCGTGACCCCGAACGACGCCGTCGCCGTGGTGAAGAACGCGACCTGGCCGCCATCGCCGGAGTCCAGTTGTCCGAACCGGCGCGGCGGGTCGCCGAAATCATAGGTTTGCAGCACTGCCGGGCCGACACTGGTGCGTATGGGGATGGAGTCGCTGGCCTGGTAGCCGCCCGGCAATGCGTCCCGGTCGGATGCGCCGGGCCAGTCCCGCTTGTGGTAGGGCAGGCGCTCGCCGATGGCTAGCTTGCGCCGGCGCGGGCAGGCGGCGGCGCCGTCCAGCGGCGTGACGCCCGGGATCACCTGATTGCCAGCGCCCACGCATACGTCCTGGACCAGGAAGTCCCAGACCGCTTCCCACCCGGGCGGCGCGTCTGCCGCCCTGGCCGGGGCCGCGGCCAGCAAGGCCGCACAAAGAAGGGTGGGACGGGTCAAGCGCGGCATGGTGTTACCTCCAACGCGACCGTCGTCGGCGGCCGGGCGGCGTTGCCGGGACGCCCTCCCCGGCAGCGACCGGCCCGCGCTCGATGCGGCGTGATGATGATCCATAGGGCCACGGCCGTCTTTCCGCAGATGCCGGCGATGCGCTGCTGGACAGCAGGGTATGCAGCGCCCCTGACTGCCGGGCCAGCCATGCCGTGGCCGGTGATGGCTTCCGGCATGGCGATGCCGCGATACGATCCAAGAGTGCGTGCACCATGCTCGCAGCCTAGATGTTCCAGCGGCGGGCGGCGCCGGCCGGTGCCGGATCGCGCATCCCGCAGGGAACACCGGTTATAATCGGGATGGGGTAGCGGGATAGGGCTTCTGGCATCCCAGCGGCGTTGCAGCCCCGGCTGCCGCGCCGGGCATGCCTGCCGGCACTGCCGAGCTGCTGTAGGTGCAATCCCGCACGAGGCCATTGGCGCCGAAGTCCACCGTCATGCTGACCACGTCCGGCTCCCGCCGCCCCGTGTCCGCGGAGGCGTTCGCCAGCCCGAGGCCCGAGCCGACAAGCCCCAGGTATGGCACGAAGGCGCCAGCCACCCCGGACGCTGCCGCCGCACCGCTCATGAGCCGTTGCCTGCCGGAGTCGTCCGTCTTGGCGTCATAAACCCAGCTCTCGCCGGCCAGGCCCTGCTGCGTGCGGGTAGGCCGCCCCAGTGCCGTGAACACGTCGGTCCGGGAGGAACGGCCGACCATGATGGAGGATACCTTGCCGGGATCGAGGATTGCCGATGCGGGCGGCGCCTGCGTGCACGAGGCGGCAGCCACGATTGCCAGCGCTGTGGCCGCCTTGGCCAGACCTGTTCCCCGAGCCATGCAGAACCCACCTCTCCGCGGTGCGGCGACTGTGGGGTGTTCCGAAGCAGTCCGCAACCAAATCTCCGGAACAAGCTCGTACGGTCAGCGCTGACGATCCTTCGCCTGGGAAGGAGCGGCGGCCTGCCCGGCACGATCCCGAACCGCGTTGCCGCCTGCCGCTACGGTTGCCAAAGGACCTGACATCAGGCTCTAAGCCCCGCCATTCCCCACACGTTCCGCCGCTCACCGGCCCTGCCGAGGTCCACCCATGTCCAACCTGCTGCACGAAACAGTCACCGGCGTCCGCCACTGGACGCCCACGCTGTTCAGCTTCACCACCACGCGCGATCCGGCGTTCCGCTTCCTGTCGGGCCAGTTCACCATGATCGGCCTGCCCGTGGACGGGAAGCCGCTGCTGCGCGCCTACAGCATGGCCAGCCCGCACTACGACGAGCAGCTTGAGTTCTTCTCGATCAAGGTCCCGGACGGCCCGCTGACCAGCCGGCTGCAGCTTATCAAGGAGGGCGACGAGGTCCTGGTCGGGCGCAAGGCCGTCGGCACGCTGGTGCAGGACAGCCTGTTGCCGGGCCGCAGCCTTTATTTGCTGGGCACCGGCACCGGCCTTGCACCCTTCGCCAGCATCGCCAGGGACCCCGACGTTTATGACCGCTTCGAGCGCGTGGTGCTGGTACATGGCTGCCGCGAGGTGGCGGAGCTGGCCTATGGCGAGGAGGTCGTCGCCCGGCTGCAGGAGGACGAGCTGCTGGCCGACACCGTGCACGGCAAGCTGCTGTACTACCCCACGACGACGCGCGAGCCGTTCCGCAACCAGGGCCGCATCACCACCCTTCTGGACACCGCCAAGCTGACCGACGACCTCGGCCTGCCGCCGATCAACCCGGCGGATGACCGCATGATGCTATGCGGCAGCCCCGTCTTCCTGGCCGACATGGTGGCCTTGCTGGACGGCCGCGGGTTCACCGAGGGCAGCAGCAACGCCCCCGGCACCTATGTCATCGAGAAGGCGTTCGTGGAGAAGTAAGCCGCTACGCCGACTGGGTCGTGCGGCGGTTGCGGACCACCATCCCGATCAGCGCCGGCCCGAGCAGGAGCAGCGACGCAGGCTCTCCCACTGGCAGCGCTGCGGGCGGCGACGCCAGGGTGCCGCTGCCGCTGGTCGAGGCGACCTGCGCGTTGTTGGCGTCGTTCGTGGCGGCGCTGCGGGTGAAGCTGACGTCGAAGCTTGCCGGCCCCGGGATGAAATCGCCCAGCGCTGCCGTTGGGGAGAAGATGCCGAGCAGGTAAGCCTCGATGCTGGTCGAGGTGGCCGTCAGACCGCTGTTGAGAATCTGCGGCAAAGCAGTTTCAACGAAGGTGCCGTAGCGGCCGAGGCTGAACGAGAACGCGGCGTCGCCCAGGCTACCTAGAGCCGAGTAGAGATAGAGCGGTCCGTTGACCGCGACGGTCGTGACGGCGGGGATCACGCTGAAGTCGCCGGCCCCCTGGGCGGTGGTGAGGCCGAGGTCGAAAGACAGGCCGGTGGTGTTCGACAGGTCCGTGCCGTCCACCAAGGCCACGTTGAACAGCGCAATCGGCGCCGTCGCATTCACCGGGCTGGCCTGTGCCGGCGCGAGGGCGCATAGAGCCGCCCCGAAGAAGGCAGCCAAAGCTGTAGAGAAATTTTTCCTCATTTGCGTAGTCCTTTCCATCGAGCACCGGCTCTATGGAACGGATTATGGCTGGTAGACCTTAACCGGGCGTTTAAGTGCCGGTTTGACAATGCTACTGCGCTGGCCGTCCAACGCGGCTTACCTGCGCTCCGCTCGCCCAACGAAGGCGTTGGGCGGGCCAAACAAAGGTCTTGGGCGGAACTCACGAGCCGGATGCCCGCTCCGCTTCGGTGCTGCTCAGAAACCCACGCCAGCCGACTCAACGCAGCGCATTCTCAAATGGACGCTAAATCACTGCGGCGGCAGCGCGGGTGGCCGGCGCCGCGTCACTCCTCGTCGTCAAGGAAGAACTGGTCCGCTTCCTCGTCATACGAGTAAAGCTCGGCATACCGGCCCCAGGCAATGGCGGTCGTCAGCGTCTCGTCGGCGTAGTCCGGGGACATGAAATCCTCCAGCTCATCGCGGAAGCGGACGGCGGCGGCGCGGTGGTTCGGACGCTCGTCCAGCACGTGGCGGATCTGCGCCACCAGTGGCACGTTGCCGCGCAGCGCCTGGCCGAAGATACGCTTGCGCGCGTCCGTCTCGGCCTCGACGAACTGACGGCCCTGGTCGGTCAGGCGCAGGTCGCCTTCCTCCAGCACGCCGAGTCCCAGTAGTTGCAGCGCATCGCCCATCGGCAGCAGGTCGTCCAGCTCCAACTGTAGGGCGCCGGCCAGGGCGGGCAGGTCGGCGCGGCCCTTGTAGGGCGGGGCGGCAAGGGTCTCGGCCAGGCCCGCGAGTAGGTTGGTGCTGACGGGATTCAGTTGCAGGGCCAGCGTAGCCGGCGCGGGGACGGCGGTGCGCTGGGCGGGCGCCCGCCGGGTCATCAGGGCGTAGATGTCGTCCACCATCTGGCGGAACTGCGGATCGTGCCGGTTGCGCGGATGCGGGAACGGCACGCGCAGCTCACTGGCGACACGGCCGGGGTTGCTGCTGAACACCAGGATGCGGTCGCACATCAGCACGGCTTCCTCGATGTTGTGGGTCACCATCAGGACGGACTTGACTGGCAGCTTGCCGTCGCTCCAGAGGTCAATCAGGTCGGTGCGGAGGGTTTCGGCCGTAAGGACGTCGAGGGCGCTGAATGGCTCGTCCATCAGCAGCAGGTCGGGATGCACCACCAGCGCGCGGGCGAGGCCGACGCGCTGGCGCATCCCGCCGGACAGCTCCTTGGGATAGGCGCTCTCGTAGCCGCCGAGGCCGATCAGGTCTATGGCGGCCTCGGCCCGGTCCTCCCGCTCGCGCCGGGCGACGCCCTGGGCTTCCAGCCCTAGCTCCACGTTTTCCTGCACCGTGAGCCACGGGAACAGCGCGAAGCTTTGGAACACCATCGCCACCCCGTCCGCCGGGCCATGCAGCGGGCGGCCGCGCCAGGTCACGTCGCCGGAGGTCGGCAGCAGCAGCCCGGCGATGATCCGCAGCAGGGTGGATTTACCGGAGCCGGACCGGCCTAGCAGCCCGACGATCTCGCCGCTGCGTATGGACACCTCCACATTGTCCAGCACCACCAAGTCGGCGGTGCTGTCCTTGTGGTAGGCTTGGCGGACGGCGCGCACCTGCAGCAGGGCGTCGGCGGCAACGGTTTGGTCCATGGGCGCGGCCTCCGGTCGCGGGGGGTTACAGGGTCAGGCGTCGGTTGGAGAACGCATACAACGGGCGCCACAGCAAGCGGTTGAACAGCAGCACGAAGCTGGACATCACGACGACGCCCAGCACGACCTTGGGCGTCGCCCCGTCCGCGGTCGCCTGCGCGATATAGGCGCCGAGGCCGTGCGCGGTCAGCTTGGTGTTCCCCCATACCGCGACTTCGGACACGATGGCCGCGTTCCACGAGCCGCCTGACGCCGTGATGGCGCCGGTGACGTAATAAGGGAAGATACCCGGCAGGATCACCCGGCGCCACCACAGCCAGCCGCCAACCTGGAAGTTGTTCGACGCTTCCTGCAAGTCGCCTGGGAAGGCGCTGGCGCCGGCGATGACGTTGAACAAGATATACCACTGCGTCCCGAGGATCATCAGCGGCGTCAGCCAGATGTCGGGGTTGCCGCTGAAATATACCGTCGCGACGACGAACACCGGGAAGAACAGGTTGGCCGGGAACGCCGCGAGGAACTGGGCCAGAGGCTGTGCCCGCCGCGCCCAGGCCGGGCGCAGGCCGAGCCAAACCCCCACCGGCACCCAGACCAGCGTCGCCAGGACCATCAGCACCACCACGCGCAACAGGGTGATGAGGCCGAGGCCCACCGCCTCCCCCAGATCGGACAGGGTCAGCGACGCCGATACGAAGCTCCAAATCTCCCACACCGCAAACCCGACCACCGCCGCCAGCGCCGCGATGAACACCGCATCACCCAGTGGTGACGCTGGCCGCGCCGCCCTGCTTCGCGGCCCCGCACGGAATTGCAGGCGCAGGCCGCCGAAGGCGTCGAACACGGAGCCGATGATGCCCGACACCGCCCGCAGCAGCCGGGTGCGCCGCAGCAGCTTGAGCACCCAGGGGTCCTCCACGTCCTGCGCCGAGGTCAGCTCGAAGCGGAACTTGGCCGACCAGGCCACCAGCGGGCGGAACAGCAGCTGGTCGTAGGCGAGAATGACGATCAGCATCGCCAGGATCGCCCAGAACACCGCGCCGATGTCCTTCTGCTCCAGCGCGAGCGCCACGTAGCTGCCGATGCCCGGCAGCTTCCAGGTCGAGTCGCCGACGCTCACCGCCTCGCTGGCGACGACGAAAAACCAGCCGCCCGACATGGACATCATGGTGTTCCACACCAGGCCGGGCATGGCGAAGGGCACCTCCAGCCGCCAGAACCGCTGCCAGCCGGTCAGCCGGTAGCTGCGGGACGCCTCGTCGAGGTCTGCGGGGATGGACTTCAGCGACTGATACAGGCTGAACGCCATGTTCCAGGCCTGGCTGGTGAAGATGGCGAAGATCGCCGCCAGCTCGGCCCCCAGCACCTGGCCGGGGAACAGGCCCATGAAGAACACGACCGTAAAGGTCAGGAAACCCAGGATCGGCACGGATTGCAGGATGTCCAGCACCGGCACCAGGATCAGCCCGGCGCGCCGGCTTTTCGCCGCCCAGGTCGCGTAGGTGAAGGTGAACAGCAGCGAGCACATCAGTGCCGCGAACATCCGCAGCGTCGTGCGGACCGCGTAGCCCGGCAGCGCGGAGGGATCGAGGGTGATGGCGTCCGCCGCCGCCGTGTCCAGGGGTTGCAGGGTGCCGCGGGCGATCGTGGCGACATAGACCAGCGCGCCGGCAATGCACACGCCCGCCACCAGGTCGAACGCGTTGGGCAGCCGGCGCGCGGAGGCGAAGGCGGGAAAGGCGGTGTCGGACATTCGCGCTGCTTTCTGGCGGGTGCGGCGGGGCGCTGCACCGGTTACGCCATAAGCAGGAGCGTGTCAGCAGGTCCGGTGTTGCTGTTTCGTGAACGGGCCGTCCCATGTGGACGGAAGGCCGGGTAGGCCCTCCCTCACGGTGACAGGTGTGTGCCCGGGCGGCGTCATCGCGCCGGGCACACCTGTCATCCAGGCCGTGCGCCGTATCGTCAGGCGTCCACCAGCGGGCCGCGCGCCGTGATCGCCCGCTGAGCAGCCGGGGCTGGGTCGCGCACCATGTAGCCGCGGCCCCAGACTGTGCCGATCAGGTTCGGCGCCCCGGCCTGTGCCAGCTTCTTGCGGAGCTTGCAGATGAACACGTCAATGATCTTCATTTCCGGCTCGTCCATGCCGCCGTACAGGTGGTTCAGGAACGCCTCCTTGGTCAGGACCATGCCCTTGCGCAGCACTAGCAGCTCGAGGATCGCATACTCCTTGCCGGTGAGGTGGACCGGGCAGTCCGCCACCGTGACCTCGCGGCTGTCCAGGTTCAGCTGCAGGCTGCCCAGGACCAGGGTCGGCTGGCTGTAGCCCTTGCTGCGGCGGAGGATGGCCTGCAGGCGGGCCTGCAGCTCGGCGGGGTCGAACGGCATGCAGATGAAGTCGTCGGCGCCGGCGCCGAAGGCCCGCACCTTGGCGTCGGCCCGGGTCTGCGCGGACATCACCACGGCCGGGGTCTCGATCCGGGCAGCGCGCATCCGGCGCACCACTTCCGTCCCGTCGCTGTCGGGCAGCGCGAGGTTCACCATCACCAGGTCGAACTCATAATGACGGAGGAGGTCCAGGCCGTCAGCGCCAGTGGTGGCATGTTCCACCACCGCCCCGTTGCCGCGCAGCAGCGCGGTCAGGCCGCGGGACGCAATCGGATCAGCTTCAATTACCAACACACGCATAAGTTGCTGCTTGTCATTCTGACCGGCCTAAATATGCAACCTATACGCGAGTCTGTCCACAATTATTTTACTCCTGTGCTGATAATTTTAGTTATAGCGGCTAGGGTGACCTTGGAGTGGCCCCACTCTGTCTCGCTGAACCTAAGGAGTATTTAATTTGAGACGAAGCCAGGTGCTTGACCGCTTGCGTACGGCAGCAGCCGTGCTGCCCGGCCATGCCGCACCGTGCATGTCCGGCCAGGTCGCGGCAGTGTCGGGCATGCTGATTGAGGTCTCGGGCATCACGGGAGAGCTTGCCGTCGGGGACCGGATTGCCGTCCACGGCCACTCCGTCCCGGCGGGGCCATCGGGCCATGGAGGCGTCCGGAGCGTCGCGGCGGAGGTCGTCGGCTTCCGCGACGGCATGGCGCGTGCGTTGGCGTTCGGACCGCTGGACGGGCTGGGGCCGCGCAGCGCCGCCACCCTGCCGTTCGGTCCCGGACGGGTGCGGGGAGCCGGGCTTGCGGTCTCGGACGGGTGGCTGGGACGGGTCATTGATCCCCTGGGACAGCCGCTGGATGGGCGCGGGGCGCTGCCGGCTGGCACGTTCCGGCCGGTGCGGGCGAACCCGCCGCCCGGTGCGACGCGCGCCCGGCTTGGCCCGCGCATCGGATTGGGCGTGCGGGCGCTGGACCTGTTCGCCACCTGCCGGGCGGGGCAGCGCCTGGGGCTGTTCGCCGGGTCCGGCGTCGGCAAGTCCACCCTGATGTCGCAGATGATCCACCAGGCCGACGCGGACGTGGCGGTGCTGGCCCTGGTCGGGGAGCGCGGCCGTGAGGTGCGGGAGTTCCTGGAGGATGACCTCGGCGCCGAGGGCCTGGCCCGCGCCGTCACCGTGATCGCCACCTCCGACCAGCCGCCGCTGATGCGGCGGGAGGCGGCCTATGCCGCAATGACGGTCGCCGAGCACTTCCGCGACCAGGGCCTGCACGTCCTGCTGCTGATGGACAGCGTGACCCGGTTCTGCCTGGCGCTGCGCGAGATCGGCCTGGCCGCCGGCGAGCCGCCGGCCACCCGCGGCTACCCGCCCAGCGTGTTCGCCGAGCTGCCGCGCCTACTGGAGCGCGCGGGGCCGGGGCCAGACCGCGGGCCGGAGTCCGGCCGCATCACCGGCCTGTTCACCGTGCTGGTGGAGGGTGACGACCACAACGAACCTGTGGCGGACGCCGTGCGCGGCATCTTGGACGGCCACGTGATCCTGGACCGGCGCATTGGTGAAGGCGGCCGCTACCCTGCGGTGGATGTGCTGCGGTCGCTGTCCCGCACCGTGCCGGGCTGCCTGGACCCGGCAGAGGCAGCACTGGTCCGCCGCGCCCGCGCCACCCTGTCGCTGCATGCCGACATGGCGGACATGGTGCGCCTGGGCGCCTACCGCGCCGGCACCGATCCGGCGACGGACGAGGCGCTGCGCCTCGCTCCGCGGATCGAATCCGTGTTGCGCCAGATGAAGGGGGAACGCAGCTCCCTGCCCGAAGCCTTTGCCGCCCTGCATGATGCGATGGAGCCTGCCGATGCCGCGTGATCCCTTGGACACCCTCGCCCGCGTGCGCCGCCTGGCGCATGAGGAGTCGCTGGCCGCCCTGGCCCGCACCCTGCAGATCGAGGGAGAGGCGGACGACTTGGCCAAGGAGGCCGAGCGCATCATCGCCACCGAGCTGGTCGCGGCCGGGGCGCTGGACGGGGATGACAGCGTGGTGGAGGCGTTCGCGGCCTGGCTGCCCGGCGCCCGCCAACGCGCCTACCAGGCACGGGAAGCGTGCGAGCGCGCCCAGGCCGACGTCGCCCGCGCCCGCGCCGTGCTGGCGATGACCCGGGCGGCGATGGAGGCGGTGGCCACCCTGGCGAAGGAGCAGGCGGCGCGCCGTACCGCCGCCGCGGCGCGGCAAGAGCAGCATGCGCTGGACGACGCCACCCGAGGGCGTGACGGTTCGATACCGTTTTGACAATGCCTGCCGGCCCCATCTGGTCGCGGAACGCCGGATGTGGTCTTTGCGGACGACTCAGAGCCATTGGACAGGGAAACACAGCGTGCGGATTGCAATGATCGGTGGCGGCTACGTGGGCCTAGTATCCGGCGCCTGCTTTGCCGACCTCGGGATCGAGGTCGCGGTGGTCGAGGTGGACCCGGCCAAGCTCGCCGCCCTCTCGGACGGGCGCATCCCCATCTACGAGCCGGGCCTGGACCGGCTGGTGGCGGAGAACGTGGCCGCCGGCCGCCTGACCTTCGGCAACGATCTGGCGGCGGCGGTTGCGGGGGCGGAAGCCGTGTTCATCGCGGTCGGCACCCCGACCCGGCGCGGCGACGGCCATGCCGACGTGTCCTATGTCAACGCGGCGGCGGAGCAGGTGGCGAAGGCGCTGACCGGCTATGCCGTCGTCGTCACCAAGTCCACCGTCCCGGTGGGGACCGGCCGGCGGATCGAGGAGATCATGCGCCGCGCCCGCCCGGACGGCGAGTTCGACGTCGCCAGCAACCCAGAGTTCCTGCGCGAGGGCAGCGCCATCGGCGACTTCATGCGCCCGGACCGGGTGGTGATCGGCACGGACAGCGAACGGGCGCGGGAGGTACTGCGTCGGCTTTACCGCCCGCTGTATCTGATTGAGGCGCCGATCCTGTTTACGTCGCTAGAAACCGCTGAGCTGACCAAGTATGCCGCCAACTCCTTCCTGGCGATGAAGGTGACGTTCATCAACGAGATGGCCGACCTGTGCGAGCGGGTCGGGGCGGATGTGCACGACGTGGCGCGCGGCATCGGCCTGGACGGGCGGATCGGGCGCAAGTTCCTGCATCCCGGACCCGGGTTCGGCGGCAGTTGCTTCCCCAAGGACACGCTGGCGCTGATGCGGATCGCCCAGGATTGGGGGGCGCCGTCCCGCCTGGTGGAGGCGACCGTCGCGGTCAACGACGCCCGCAAGTCCGGGATGGCGGCGCGGGTGATCCAAGCCGCGGGCGGCAGCGTGCATGGCAAGACGGTCGCGGTGCTGGGCCTGACCTTCAAGCCGGAGACGGACGACATGCGCGACGCACCCAGCGTCCCGATCGTGAGCCGCCTGGCGGAGCAGGGTGCAGTGATCCGTGCCTTCGATCCGGTGGGGATGGAGCACGCCAAGGACATGCTGCCGGACGGCGTGCAGTTCTGCGCCGACGCCTACGACGCCGCGACCGGTGCGGACGTGCTGGTGCTGGTGACGGAATGGAACGAGTTCCGCGCTCTGTCCCCTGCCCGGCTGCAATCGCTGATGCGTGGCAAGCTGGTGATGGATCTGCGGAACGTGTTCGACCCGGTGGCGATGGCGCAGGCCGGGCTGGAGTACCATGGCATTGGGCGGGGCGTGGCGCGGGTCGGCGCAGGGGCTTGAACGCAGGAGAGGTTTGAGCCGACGGTGAAGTCAAGGGGGGGCCGGGAGTCACTGCCCGCCCTGTCAAGGGTACAAGGCAGGACAACTTCAGGAAACCCGGCATATGAGCTTCGACAAGCTTGCGCAGTCAGTGGCAAGGGGGGCCGGCAAGCCCCTCACCTTCATCATCGCAGCGGCGCTGGTGGTCGCCTGAGGCGTCAGCGGCCCGATCGTCGGCTTCAGCGACACCTGGCAACTGGTGATCAACACCAGCACGCCGATCGTCATGTTCCTGATGGTGTTCCTGATTCAGAACACCCGGAACCGCGACACGGACGCGCTGCAGGTGAAGGTGGACGAACTGCTCCGGGTGACAGAAGGCGCGCGGCTGGCGCTGCTGAACCTGGAGGAGATTTGGGCCGAAGACCTGGCGCGGATCAAATCCGGATTCGTGGAGCTTGGCCGCAAGCACAAGGCCGTAACCGAGCTGCCTGCGGCCTAGTGCGGCTTGCGTCTAAGCCTGACGTAGCCCGATCCAACTTCTTGTTTGCGGGGAGATGGTGGCATTCAGGTCCGGTCGCCGCGCGTCGGACCTGACTGCAAGCTGCTCTGGCCCTCTGCCGGCGCTACCCCACGGACACCGGCACGCGATGCCAGGCGGCCGAAAGGTAGCCCTTGAAGTTCCAGGTGTCGTCCGGCATCGCCGGCTGGGTCTGGCCCGCCTCGTCCCAGGCGCGGACAACCAGCTCGTGCTCACCCTTTGGCAGGTCGAGCGTCGCGCGCCAGAAGGTCCAGGACCACGGGCTGCCGGAATGGTCCTCGAAGTCCGCCTGCAGCCAGGTCCTGCCTCCATCCTGCGACACGTCCACCCGAACGACCGCCCGTCCGCTCGCCGTGGCGTAGCCGCGCAGGGTCGTTGGGCCCTGCGGAAGCTGGACGTGCGGCGCAGGCTCGCAGATGGCGCTGTTCAGCGGCATGGCGTTGATGGTGATGCCCGCCGCCGGGTCGGCTGTTTCCTTGGTGACGTGCGGCGGGAACAGCTTGTAGTCGCTGGCCTGGATCGGACTGTCGCTGGGGTGGTCCTGGACGCTGATGGCGCACAGCCACTTCGGGCTGCGCACCCCGGCATAGCCGGGCACCACCACACGCAGCGGCGCGCCGTGCTCCGCCTGCAGCGCGTCGCCGTTCATCGCCCAGGCCAGCAGCACCTCGGGGCCGAGGGCCTTGGTCATCGGGATCGAGGCGCCGTAGCGGAACGTCTTGCCGTCCGTAATGCACTCGTCGGCGCTGTCGAAGGCGACGTGCAGGGCCGCGTCCTCGTCGGCCCCGGCGGCGCGCAGCACGTCGGCCAGGGGCACGCCGGTCCACTCCGCATTGCCGATGGCGCCGGGCGCCCAGGGATCGCCGGACACCGGCCGGACCCGCTGCATGTCGGCCCGGCGGTTGCCGGCGCATTGCAGGGTGGCCATCACCGTCGCCGATGGGAACCGGTCCTTCAACTCGTCCAGCGACAGGTCGAGTGCGGTGCTGACCCGGCCGCCGACGCGCAGCCGGTGCGACGCCGGGTCGAGCTGCGGGATATCGCCGTGGCTGCGGACGTAGAAGCGGCGGCGCGGCGTGATGAAGCTGGCGCGGAGCTGGTCGGCCGGCGGCTCCGCGTTGAAGGGCTGCTGTGAGTGGGCGATCAGGCCTGGGTTCTCGATCACCGCCTGCGCCGGCATGGCGGAGGATGGGTTCGGCATGGCGGAGTTTCCTTGGTGCTGCGCGCCAGCAACGCGCGGTAGCATGGAAAGTCGTCGGCGAGATCAGCGTCATGCGCCCGGCCATGCTCGACACAGGCTTGAAGCCCGCTATCGTCCAGGTCCCTAGCCAAACGGCCTGCAACGGCGCCGCCCCGCTTGCCTTCACCGCCGCCCTGCGGGATACGCCGCCCATGCCGAGCACCGCCGCCGCCCTGCCGTCCAAGGTCCAGCCACCCACCGTCACTTGGATGCCCCCTGGTGCAGCCACCCCAGCGGCGCTGCAAGCCCAGCCCTGCCCCAACTGCGGCGCCGCGGACCCGAAGGTCCAGGTGCTGCAAGTGGACGTGCAGCTTCCGGATAACCCGCCCAAGCGCCTGCGCCTGCTGCGCTGCCCCGCCTGCGCCTGCCACTTCTACGACGACCAGGTGCCGCCGGACTACGCCGAGCCCGCGCTGAACAATCGCGGCCGGGTGCCGTTCTACGTGCAGCAGGGCGCGGGCGTCGGCCTGATCACCAAGCCGCTGGCGATGACCGGCGCCCCGCCGGGCAGCACGTATATGGAGGTCGGTTGCGGCTACGGCTTCGGCCTCGACTACGCCGTCAACACCCGGGGGTGGCAGGGCCGCGGGATAGACCCGGCGCCGCTGGCCGCCCTTGGCCGCGACGCCTTCGGTTTGCCAATCGAACTGCGCTACCTGCGCGACGACGACGAGGCGCGCGGCACGATGGATGTGGTGATGGGGTCGGAGGTGGTGGAGCACGTCACCTCCACCGCCGCCTTCGTCCGCACGCTGCGGGCGATGCTGAAGCCTGGCGGCCTGCTGATCCTGACGACGCCGAACGGCGACGACATCCGGCCGGACACGCCGCCGGGCATCCTGATCCCGCTGCTGTCGCCCAGCCTGCATCTGGTGATCCAGAGCACCGGCAGCCTGACCAGCCTGCTGCGGGCCGGCGGGTTCGCGCATGTGCACGTGGAGGTGGACAGCCATTCCCTGGTCGCCTTCGCCAGCGACGCGCCGCTGCGGTTGGAGCGTGACCCGGCCCGGCTGCGCCAGGCGCTGCGCGCGCACCTGGAGGGACGCGCGGCCAAGCTGGACCCGGCGAGCGACCTGTTCCTGGGCCTGGCCGGACGCGCGTTCCAGGAGGCGGTCAACGACGGCGACATGGACGCCGCCGACCGGGCCTGGGCGCTGCTGACCCGCGGCTGCCAGGCGCGCTTCGGCTGGACCCTGGATGCGCTGACGGAGCTGCCGGCGGAGGTTGAGGCCTGCGGGCTGGAGCGCATGGCGCAGCTCGTGCCGCTGAACCTCGGCGGGCTGCTTTATTCCCGCGGCATACGCCGGCTGGCGGCTGGCGCGACCCGCGCCTCGCTGGAGGGCCAGTTCACCCTGGCCGCGTCAGCCGCCGCCAACATGCGCCGCGCCCTGGGCGAGCTGGCGATGGAGGACGGCCAGACCGAGGACATAGACTGGACCGCCCGGGCCGAGGCACTGCTGTGCGCCGCCGCGGCCGGCAACCCCGGCGTGGTGGGGCGCCTGGCCGCCCTGCCTCCGGCGCCGACCGGCGGTGCGGCCCGGCGACTGGGCGTGCTGCGCCGCGGGTTGATGGCGCTAGTGAACGCCGGGCACTTGGACCTCGCCCGCGGGCTGATGGCCGTCGCGGCGGCCGAGATCGTGCCGGCGCCGGCGCAGGGCCAGAAGCTGGCCGATGCCGACCGCGACCTCCTGTTCAGCCTGGCGGTGCTGGACGTGCAGGGCACGCCGGCCGACCCTGCCGCCGCCCGTCCGCGCTTTGCCGCCGTGCGCGCCGCTGCAGCGTCCGGGGGCGGCCTGTGGTGGGCGGCGCTGCGTGGCGAGCTGCAGGCGCTGGACCTGATGGGCGCCGCCGATGACGCGACGGCCGTGGTCCTGCAGGCCGTGCACGAGAACCCCGGCCCGGACACCGGCGCCTGGGCGCTGCCCAAGCTGGTGAACGCCGGCCAGTATGGCCCGGCGCGCACCCTGGCGGAGCGGTCCGGCCTGATGGACGCCCCCTTTGCCCGGCCCGGCAGCACCCGGCCGCTGTCGGAATCCGAGCGCGACCTGCTGTTCTGCCTGGGCGTACTGGACGTGCAGTCCGACCGCCACGGCCGCGCCACCCACGACCCGGCGATGGCGCGCAGCCGCATGGCCCGCGTCCGCACGGTGTGCCCGCCCGGCTCCGGCCTGTGGTGGGCGGCGCTGCGCGGGGAGTTGCAGGCGCTCGATCTGCTGGAGGCGCTCGACGAGGCCGCGGCGCTGACGGCGGAGATACACGCGGCGCATCCGGACCTGGACTGGCCCGCCGACGTCATGTCCCGGATCGCGCGCCCCGCTTCGACCGACGCCGCCCCGACCGACGCCGCCTGACATGGCCAGCACCGTGATCGGCCACGCGCTGCACCGCAGCCTCAGCTTCATACGCTACCGGGTGCTGCCGCAGATCGGGCACGAGGTCATGCGCCACCGCAGCCCCAACCAGATCGTCCACCGCTGGCCGGACGGAGAGATACCGCTGGGGCCACGGGTGTGCATCTTCGTCCACTGGGACGGCGGCGGCGACGTGCGGGAGCACGTGCTGCACCAGATACGCAGCCTGGCTGCCGCCGGGGTGTCGGTGCTGTTCGTCACCAACGCCGGCCGCCTGCGCCCCGCGGCGATGGAGGCGGTCAAGCTGATCTGTGCCGGGGTGATCATACGGCGCAACGTCGGCTACGATTTCGGCGCCTGGCGGGAGGGGATCGAGCAGGCCGCCCTGCCCCGCCCGAACACGGCGATGGTGCTGATCAGCAATGACAGCGTCTATGGCCCGGTGCGGCCGCTGCACGACCTGCTGTCCCGCATGGACTTCACTGTGGCGGACGTGTGGGGCTGCACGGAAAGCTGGCAGTCGCGCTACCACCTGCAATCCTATCTGATGGCGTTCAGCCCTCGGGTGGTCGCGAGCGAGGCTTGGCGCGGTTTCTGGGCAGAGGTGCGGCCGACCTGGGCCAAGGTGTGGCTGATACGGCTGTATGAGCTGGGCCTGACGCAGCAGCTTCTGAGGGCCGGGTTCACCTGCCGGGCGATATGGCCCTACCAGGACCTGGTGCGCGACCTGGACCAGGAGCTGCTGACCGACTTCAAGGAGGGCGGCCCTAACCTCGCCGACGCGGCCGTGCGCGCCCGCCAGCACCATGCCCGGTGGATACGGGGCCACGCGGTGAACCGCACGCCGATGAACCCGACCAGCGACCTGTGGCGGCAACTGCTGGCGTCGGGCTTCCCGTTCATCAAGCGCGAGCTGCTGCGGGAGAACCCGACGCGCGTGTCGGACGTGGAGGACTGGCGCGACGTGGCGCTGGAGCACCATGCGTCCGACCTGGCGCCGATCGAGCGGGATCTGCAGCGCACCTTGAAGAACAAGGCGCCGTAAGCGCTCCGTGGAAGAACGAGGCGCCATCGGCACCCTGGGGTCAGCGCAGGTAGTAGCGCAGCACGATCAGCACCGGCAACGCGCCCAGGCCCAGCAGCCCGGCAGCGACGGCGGGCGCCGACAGCAGGGTGCGCGCCACTCCGTTCGCCGGCGCCGGCAGCCGGAAGGCAGGCAGCGCCGGCACCAAGATTGCGAGCATCGGCAACAGATAGCGGCCCTGCATGCCCTCCACCGTCGCATAGCCGACCTCGGTCCACGTCAGGTATTGCAGCAGGATAAGGCCGGCGAGGCATGACACGGCGGCCGCCGCGAGCGCGAGCGACGCCCAAAGCCGCGGGGCGGACGGCTCGGCCCGCCCGCCTGCCGCGACGGCGGCGGCGAGCGCCGCAGCGGCTAGGGCGGCATACCAAACCCGGTAGAACCAAACGGGCAGGTTGAAGTCCAAGGACGCGAACACGCCCACTGCCGTGCGTGCGAGGTATCGCCAGCCCACGGTAAGCGTGTCCAGCGGCAGGCGCAGGAACAGCGCGGGCCGGTTCAGCAGCACCTGAAACTGCGCCGCCGGGTCGGTCGTATGGAACAGCAGGTCCGGACCGGGCCACAGCGGGCCGGGATGGTAGGGCGTGCGCAGGAACGGCACCGCCGCGAACGCGGCAGCGGCGCCCGCCCATGCCAACCCAGCTGCAACGACGACCAGAAAGGCGGCGCCGTGCCGCCTGGCCCGCCAGGACGCGCCATCCAGCGGAATGAGAGCCGCGGCGGCGAGCGGCAGATAGGGCGGCTTGGCCGCGACAACGCAGGCCAGAGCCGCCACGCCCATCCAGTAGCGCCCCCCGGCCTGGGGCAGCAACGCCGCCGTCAGCGCCGCCGCGGCGAGCAAAGGCCCATCCTGATTGATGGTCGCGGCCAAGTGCAGGGTCATCGGCAGCGCGAGGAGCGCGAACAGCGCGGGACGGCCGCGCCGGGCCAAGCGCAGCACGAAATAGCCGGCCAGCACGCAGGACAGCGCATTGGCCACCCGGCCGGCGAGCACCGTTTCCATCGGCCCGGCCCTGACCAGCGCCGCCATACCCATGCCGGCCGCAGCGGGAAGGTAGAACAGCGGCAGGTAGCTAGCGGTGTTGGAGGCCTCGATGAACGCCGTCCCCTTTGGCCACTGGCTGGCTGCGGCGGCCTGAACCGCGTCCAGCGTCACCGGCTTGCGTGCCTCCAGCGGCAGCGACGGCAGGCCTAGAAAGGGCAGGAGGTAGCCCGGATTGATGTCCACCCCGGCCACCGTGACCGGGACGCCATCCGCGGGATGCGGGAGTTGGACACGGCGTCCGATCCACTGGCCGTGCAGGACGGAGGCAGCGCGTGCGGTCTGGGTTGCCTCGTCCGGTCCCTCGCCGATCGGGAACAGCAGCGCCATGACGAGGACGGAAGGCAACGCCACCAGGACGAACAGCCGCGGCAGCCAGGGCAGCGCCGGGTCGAACTGCCCGCCCAGACGGGCGAGCACGGCTACTGGAAAGCTAAACCTTCTCGACCTGGCTGTATTCCAGCTCCACCGGGGTGGAGCGGCCGAAGATGCTGACGCTGACCTTCACGCGGCCCTTTTCCTCGTCCACCTCCTCCACCGTGCCGTTGAAGCTGGTGAAGGGGCCGTCGGCGACGCGTATCTGCTCGCCGATCTCGAACAGCACGGCGGGGCGGGCGCGCTCCACGCCCTCCGCGCTTTGCTTCATGATGCGCTCGGCCTCAGCCTCGGTGATCGGCGACGGCCGGGTCTTGCTGCCGAGGAAGCCGGTGACCTTGGGGGTTTCCTTGACCAGGTGCCAGGTCTGGTCGGTCAGCTCCATTTTCACCAGGACATAGCCGGGGAAGAACTTGCGCTCCGAGTTGACCTTCTGGCCACGGCGGACCTCGACGACCTCCTCGGAGGGCACCAGGACCTCGTCCAGCATGTCGGCCAGGCCCTTCTGTGCCGCCAACTCCTTGAGCTGTTGGGCGATCTTCTTCTCGAAGCCGGAGTAGACGTGGACGACATACCAGCGCTTGGCCATGATTAGGCTCCGAACCCGAACAGGAACCGCACGCCGACGCCGATCACCTGGTCGGCGAGGAAGAAGAACGCCGCTGCCAGCGCCGACAGGGCAAAGACCAGCCCGGTAGTGACCAGCGTTTCCCTGCGAGAGGGCCATGTGACCTTCGCCACCTCGGCCCGCACCTCGCGGACGAACTTCAGGGGGTCAATCGCCAAGGCCATGTGCTTGCAACTCTTTCGTGTGGCTGCGCCAACCCGGCGCGGAATGCGATGGGAGGACGCGGTGGCAGGGGCGGAGGGAATCGAACCCGCAACCTCCGGTTTTGGAGACCGGCGCTCTAGCCTAGTTGAGCTACACCCCTACAGGACCTATGCCACGCCCGGAGCGGCCGGGCACGGCGGGCCGCGTCGGGACGTAGAAAGAGCGCGGCGGGCCTTATGTCAAGCCTGATGACGCGGCTGGGCGCCGCCGCATCTGTTCCGCAGTGCGGCATGGGTCGCTATATGGCGCTACGTATGACCCGTGACCGATGCTGCTGAGCCCCCTCCCCAGCCTGCGCGTGCCCTTGTCCGGGCAGGCTACCGCCCGCACGCGCCGCCGCCGGGCATGGTGGATTGCGGGGTCCGTGGTGCTGCACGGGCTGGTGCTGGCGGGGCTGCTCGTGGTCCGCAGGCAGGAGCCGGAGCAGCCGATGGCCCCGTCCTACGAACTGCTGTTCGACAATGGCGGGTCGGCTACGCCGCCTACCTCCGAGCAAGCGGCGGTGGACTCGGCGCCGCCGTCGCAGCCGGCTGACACGTCGTCCGCATCGGACTCCCAGGCTGCGCCGCCTCCGGCGCCAACGCCGCCCGAACCGCAGCAGCTTGCGGCGGCGCCCACGCCAGATGCAGCGCCGCCGCCGGCACCGCCCGAGCCCGACCCCACTCCGACGCCGGAACAGGCGGCGACGGCTCCGGCTGAAGCGCCAGTGCCGGTGGCGCCCCCGCCGGCACTGGCCGATCCTACCCCGCCGACTCAACAGGCCGTGACGGCTCCGGCCGAGGCGCCGGTACCTCCTGCACCGGCACCCGATCCGTCGCCGCCGGTGCAGATGGCAATGGCGCCGCCGACTGAGGCGGTGCCGCCGCCCCCGGCGCCGCAGCCGTCCCAGCCGCCGCCCGAAGCCGCTCCGCCTGTTCCCGCGCCCGCGCCGCCGGCCCTGCCCACGGTGCGCCTGGCACAGCCGGACGATTTCTCCGCCGCGCCGGCGCCGCGTGATCTCGTGCCCAAGTTCGAGCTGCCTGCGCCGCCGCCGCCCTTGCCGCCGCCGGTGACACCCCGTCCGCGGCCGGCACCCTCGGTGCCGCGCCAGGCTCTGGGCACGCTGGGGGCGCCGATGGACCTGAACTTCGGCCAGGCATCCAGCCGTGCTCCAGCACCGCGTGGGTCGGCCGGGTCACGGGCGATAGACTTCTCGCTGGGGACGCCGAAGGCCGGGCCGAACCGGTCCGAGGCGTTCTTCGACGCGCGCGCCGCCAACGTCGGGGCGGACTGGGCACAGGGGCTGGCGGATTACTGGCGCCGCCACCGCTACTATCCGCAGCAAGCCGCCGAGAACGGGGAAGACGGGACGGTCCAGGTCACGCTGGTGGTGAACCGCCTAGGCCGGGTGCAGTCGGTGGAGGTGAAGAGCCGCAGCGGTTCGCCCTGGCTGGACATGGCTGCCGTGTCCGTATGGCGGAACGCGCAACTGGCGCCTTTGCCGGCGGAGAACCCCAATCCGACGATTACGATTCCGCTGACGATCAACTACATCTTGTTGCGGTAGGCTGGAGCGGGCGGAGGGAATCGAACCCTCATCAGTAGCTTGGAAGGCTACCGCATTACCACTATGCTACGCCCGCGTCGCCGCAGAGATAGCGCGGCGGCTGCCGCCGGGCAAGGCGATGCTTGCGTCCCTTTATCGCATCGAAGAAGCGGCATAGAGGGTTACTTCGGACACGGCGGCTTAGGTGCAGCCCACGTCCTAATCAGCGCCATCCGGTGCGATGGCTCCTGTCGTTACGAGGCGTGGAGCGCCGCGGTATTCCAGGAGCCCAAAGCATCGCCGTGTCGGCCCCTGGACCGACATGTTGCACGCGGCCCACGATGACAGCGGACTGGCCGACGCATCAAAGCGGATCATCGCTGGTGTAGCGTGCGGTCATACCGCAAGCGGAGCTGGGATCGTTCTAGCCGCCCTGCTTGCGGTATGCCGGCGCCAGGAAATTACCCTTTCGCGGCAGCCTTGGCGTCATGCTTGGCGACGCGCGCCGCTTCTTCCGCGTCGGCCTCGGCCTTGCGGTCCGTGACCTCCTGGGCGTGCTGGCGGTAGCCGTCCACCGCCTGCATGGCGTGCCGGTTCGCCACGCCCTCGGCTTCGGCTGCCGACGTGGCCAGGCTTTCGGCCTTCTCGTAGTTGCCCGAGGCGCAGTGCTTGGCCGCGTCGTGGTGCATCTTGGCGGCCACCTCGAAGTGGTGCGCGGCATCCTCGTGATGCTTGGCTGCCGCTGCCTTCATGTCGTCCATTTGGGTATCCTGTAGTGGGTGGAACGGGTGGATGCTGCGTCATCCCCGGCGCAACTGGGCGCCGGGGATGGGAGCAGGGAACGCGTCTTACGACAGGACGCGGCGGATTGCAGCAGGCGAAGCCGAGACACGCCGCCGCGGCCAGCATCGGGCGAAGCCTGCGCTACGCCGCCACCCGCACCGTCACGGCGTCCAGCGCCTGGCCCAGGTCGGCCAGAATATCGTCAATGTGCTCGATGCCGATGGACAGCCGCACATAGCCGGGGCTGACCCCTGCCGCCATCTGCTCCTCCGCCTCCAACTGCGAGTGGGTGGTGCTGGCGGGATGGATCGCCAGCGTGCGGGCGTCGCCGATGTTCGCGACGTGCAGCACCATCTGCAGCCGGTCAATGAACGCCCGCCCGGCGTCCGCGCCGCCAGCCAGCTCCATCCCGACGAGACCACCGAGCCCGCGGGTCATGTAGCGCCGGGTGCGCGACGCGGCCTCCCCGGTCTGTTTCGACGGGTGGATCACCCGCGCCACCTCGGGACGGCTGGACAGGAAGTCCACGACTGCCTGGGCGTTGCTGCAATGCCGCTCCATCCGCAGCGCGACGGTGTCGATGCCTTGCAGCACCAGGAAGGCGCTGTGCGGGCTGAGCGCCGGGCCGAGGTCGCGCAGCAGGGTCACGCGCGCCTTCAGGATGTAGGCGATGGGGCCGAGCGGCTTGGCCGCCTCCACCCACACCGCGCCGTGATAGCTGGGATCGGGCCGGTGCAGCGTCGGCTGCCGCTCCGGATACGCCGCCCAGTCGAAGTTACCGCCGTCCACGATCAGCCCGGCTATCGTGGTGCCGTGCCCGCCCAGGTACTTGGTCGCGGAATACACCACCACCGCCGCCCCGTGGTTGAACGGACGCACCAGCAGCGGCGCCGCGGTGTTGTCCATGATGAGCGGGATGCCGTGCCGCCGGCCGATGGCGGCGACCTCGGCGATGGGGAACACTTGCAGCTTCGGGTTCGGCAGGGTTTCGGCGTAGTAGGCGCGGGTGCGGCCATCGGTCGCGCGCTCGAATGCTTCGGGGTCTGTAGGGTCCACGAAGCGGACCTCGATCCCCTGGTCGCGCAGGGTGTTGGCGAACAGGTTCCAGGTGCCACCATACAGGTCGGTGGAGCTGACGATGTTGTCCCCGGCGATCGCCAGGTTCTGCACCGCGAGCGCCGACGCCGCTTGGCCGGACGCCACGGCCAGCGCCGCCACTCCGCCCTCCAGCGCCGCGACGCGCTTTTCTAGCACGTCGGCGGTCGGGTTCATGATGCGGGTGTAGATGTTGCCGAGCTGCTTCAGCGCGAACAGGTCGGCCGCGTGCTCCGCGCTTTCGAACTGGAAACTGGTGGTCTGGTAGATCGGCACCGCGACGGCGCCGGTCGCCGGGTCGCTGCGCCAGCCCGCGTGCAGGGCCAGGGTTTCGGGATGGGTCGAGTTCGTGTGCGCCATGGGGCGGTCCTCCGCTTTATGCGGCGCATGGTAGTCCCGCAGACGCCCGGCACGGAAGCATGAACCGGGCGGAGGATGCAGCGTTGCCCCCGGACACCAACGCGAAGGGCATACAGGCATGGACATGCAGGGCATCAAGCTGGCGGCAGACGGCATCGAGGCAACGTCGTTCCAGATCCCCGGCGCGACCGGCGAGTTCCGTATCCAGATCCTGAACGAGGACCAGGACCGCGGCGTGGTCACCACCATCGTCCACCTGCCGGCCGGCGGCGTGATACCGGCGCACAAGCACCAGGCCGGGTCCGAGATGCACTATGTCCTGGAGGGCGACCTGCAGGACGCCGGGCAGCAGCATGGCCCCGGCGCCTTCATGACCCACGCCGCCGGGCAGGTACACGGGCCGCATGAGAGCAAGGGAGGCGCCAAGGTTCTCACCGTACAGACCTGGCAATCCAAGGACGGCAGCTTCGACTTCGAGCCGGTATAAGCCGATGAACGATTTGCCGGAGTTGCCGCAGGGTGCGTTCGCCAAGGCGGACGCCTCGTCCGATACGCAGTTCTACGCGCAGGCGCGGCTGGTCAACCACATTGACGACCGTGCCATCGCCGGGCTGACAGGATTGTACCGGGAGGTGCTGCCGGCGGGCGGGCGGGTGCTGGACCTGATGAGCAGTTGGGTCAGCCACCTTCCGCCGGAGGTCCGGTATGCCGAGGTTGCCGGCCACGGGATGAACATGCAGGAACTGCAGACCAATCCGCGCCTGGACCGCCGCTTCGTGCAGAATCTGAACGAGAATCAAACGCTGCCGCTAGAGGATGCCAGCATGGATGCCGCGTGCATCTGCGTCGGGGTTCAGTATCTGCAGCATCCCGTCGAGGTGCTGCGGGACGTTGCCCGGGTGCTGCGGCCCGGCGGACCCGTCGTCATCAGCTATAGCAACCGCTGCTTCCCGACCAAGGCGGTGGCGATCTGGCAGGCGCTGGAAGGGCCGGACCAGGCCGGGCTGATTGGGCTGTATCTGCGCCGCGCCGGGTTCGCCGAGGTGGAGGGCCGGGAAGTCGTCCGCGGCGGTCGTGCGGGCGATCCGTTATGGGCCGTGATCGGCCGCAAGGTGGCTGCTGGCGACGGTAGTGCCTCGGTTTGACTCGTGCCCCTTCCGGTTTCTATGCCGCGCCTGCGATGCGGTTCCGTCTTTCGCCGTCATAGAGTGGCGCGTTTCAGCAAAAACGACCGCTTGGACGGGGTATGCTGCACCCAAGGGTAGATCGAGGTGCCGCCGTGACCTTTCCTGATGTGATCGGGTTGATTGGAGTTGCTCTATACGTCGGCGCATATGCCAGCTTGCAGCTCGGTATCCTTGGTCTGTCCGATCTGCGTTACAGTGTCCTGAATGCCGTCGGCGGCATTGCCGTCATCTATTCGTTGATCTGGAACTTCAACCTTGCAGCTTTCGTGACGCAGGTTCTCTGGCTTGCGTTCACGGTAGTCGGCTTCGTTCGCTCGCGGCGCACTCAAACAACATCAAGCCTTTCTTGTACAACCCACTCTTCGCCTGAACCACGGAAGGAGCCGGGTTAGCGGCGCTCATTCCAAACTGAGACACTGCCCGGGCGATGCCGGGGGCTGACACTGCCTCACCTTCGTGCCATCACCCCCCCGGAACAAAGCGGAGGCGGTGATGGAAGGGGCACATGGCGGGCATGTCGAGGGCGGGGACAAGCGGGTCGCGCTGGTGATCGCGGTGCTGGCGCTGTTCCTGGCGGTCGTCGAGACCGGCGGCAAGAGCGCCCAGACCCACGCGATCACGCTCAACGTCGAGTCGGCGAACCTATGGTCGTTCTTCCAGGCCCGCACGGTGCGCCAAACAACGAACAGCGCCGCGATTGCCACGGCAGACATCCAGAAGCTGACGACGTCCGATGATGCCGTCCGTGCGGCAATTGAGGCACAGCAGAAGACTTGGCGCGACCAGTCGGCCGGTTGGGAGAGCAACGGCAAGGACGGACGCAAGGAACTGACCGCCAATGCCCGCCATGCGGAGGAGCAGCGGGACCATTACATGGCGCAATACCACTTCTTCGAATACGCCGCGGCGCTGCTGCAGGTGGCTATCGTGATAGCCTCCGCCACCATCATCACCAGCGCCTCGTGGCTGCTGTTCGTGAGCTTGGCCCTGGCTGCCGGCGGCCTGGCGCTGTCCGGGATCGGCTTCTTCGCGCCGGAGGCGTTCCACTTCTGACGCTGGGCAGCGCCCATGCCGCTGACGGCCCTGCGCCCGCGCGGCGCGGTCCGGGAGCGGGTTTCAGGGCCGGTCAGCCGGTGCCTTGATGAAGTCCACGAAGGCCCGCAGCGGCGCAGGCAGCAAGCGCCGGCCGGGATAGTAAAGGAACGGTCCCGAAAACGACTGCCACCACGGTTCCAGCACGGGTTCGAGGGCGCCGCTGCCGAGGTGCGGGCGGAGCCAGTCCTCGAACAAGCATATGATGCCGGTTCCGGCGACGGCCGCATCAACTGCCAGGTCGGTTGCCGCACCGGCCCGCACCAGCAGGGGACCGGTGGGATCAACCCGCACCACCTCGCCGTCGCGCTCGAACTCCCAGGGCGCCATTGCGCGGCCGCTGAACTGGCTTCGCAGGCAGGCGTGGCCGAGCAGGTCGCGCGGATGCTCCGGACGGCCCCGCCGGGCGAGGTAGCCCGGCGAGGCGGCGGTCGCGAAGCGCTGCACCCGCGGCCCGATCGGCACTGCGATCATGTCCTGCTCCAGCCGCTCGTCGTAGCGGATACCGGCGTCGCAGCCGGCGGCGAGCACGTCAACGAAGCCGTCCTCGGCGATCACCTCCAGCCGGATGTCGGGGTAAGCGGCAAGGAACGGCGGCACGATCGCGGGCAGCACCAGCCGCGACGCACTGATCGGCACGTTGAGGCGCAGGGTGCCCGCGGGGCGGTCGCGGTAGCCGTTCACCACGTTGAGCGCCGCCTCCACCTCGGCGAGCGCCGGCCCCAGCCGTTCCAGCATGCGTGCGCCGGCCTCGGTCGGGACGACGCTGCGGGTGGTGCGGTGGAGCAGCCTGACGCCGAGCTGCCCCTCCAGCCGGCGTACCGCCTCGCTCAGCCCGGAGGCGCTGCCGCCGCTGGCGCGGGCGCCGCCGCGGAAGCTCCTGGCGCGTGCCACCGCGAGGAAGGCGTTCAGGTCCGCGACGTTTGCCGTCATTGTTCGCCGCTCCGCACAACCCGTGCGGATTTTACCGGATTATCGGGCGTTCGGGCAACGCCTAGCTAGTACAGCTCGCCGGAATTCGCCACTCCGTTCCATGTGACGTCGGGGGCTGAGTCTGGGCGGCCACACGCTGGCAATAATCGTCACTGCCGGGCAGCACCGAGGCACGGCGTCCCGAGT
>JAABUQ010003569.1_pt1 | contig 28258 bp, 27 predicted proteins | sample 5560001 | NCBI WGS metagenome assembly JAABUQ01 (sample SAMN10711888, study PRJNA513371) | rock metagenome | isolation source: Antarctica rocks | place: Antarctica: Victoria Land, Finger Mt nord | collected 2015-12-18 | reverse complement strand
GGGATGGTCGGCTCGTGGCTGGGCGTGCCGTGGTCGTGGGTGTGGCCAGGGCCGCGGTCGTGGCCGGGGTGGTGAGGCGCGTGGCTGCTGCCCGTGCCCGAGCCGTGGCCGAGCGCGCCCGCCGCCGGATCGTCCTCCTTCTTGGCCATGGCCAGCAGCCGCTCCACCAGCGGCTTGAGCGTGTCCAGCACCCGCTGCACCCGCTCCGCCACCGCCCCCTTGAGCCGTCCCCCCGCCACCTCCAGCCCCCGCAGCACGTGTGGCAGCCACCGCCCCAGGTCCTCCGCCACCAGCGCCGCGTCCCGCGTCGCCGTTACCAGCGTCACCAGCCCCGGCAGCACCGCCTGCGCCGCCAGGAACGCCCCGTCCGTCGCGTACGTCAGCGCCACGTTGAACAGCACCGTCCCCGCGACCCCGCCCACCGCCTGGCCCACCGCCTCGTCCCCGCCGCTCAGGCGCAATACCAGGCTCCGCGCCAGCGCCCGCCCCGCCCCCTCCGCCAGCCCCTCCAGGTAGCGCCCGCCCAACGCCGTCAGCGACTGCGCCAGGTCCTTGGCCTGCGCCAGCCCCCCCGGCGTCGACAACTCCGCCAGCAGCGGCCCCAGCTCCCCCTCCAGGCTGCGGGCCGTCGCCTCCAGTTGGGCAACCACCGTCGGGTCGCCCAGCGCATGGGCTGCCCCGGCGAAGACCTTGCCCACCCCCTGCGCCAGCGTCACCAGGTCCTTGAGCATGGCCGCCAGCCCGGTCACGCCGCCCCACAACCCCGTGGCGATGCCCTCCAGCAGCCCTTTGGAGAACGCCCCGCTCGGCCGCATCAGCAGCACGGCCAGTCGCGCCAGGATCGCCGCCGCCTGCACCGGCGGCAGCGCCACCAGCCCCCGCACGAAGCCCACCACCCCGCCCTGGACCACCGTGCCCAGCGCCTCCAAGCCGTCCCCCGCCAGCGCCTCCAGCAGGTCCATATGCCCCAGGCACACGCCCACACACTCCGCCAGCAACGTCTTGGCCAGCGGCGCGGGCAGGCGATCCCACGCGATCCGCCCCAGCGTAACGGGCAGGGTGAATGGCGCCAGTTGCAGCCCGATGACCGCCTTGACGGCCTGCACCGCGAAGCCCAGCGCGGCCTGCTCCAGCGGGTGCGCCACGCCCGCGATGACCGCCGCCGCGTGCCCTGCCCCCGCCACCACCGCCACCGTGCCCGCCTCGAGCGTGCCCACCACCAGCGTCGCCGTGTGCCCGACCTCGCCCAGCAGGTGGCCCGCCGCCCCCGCCGCCGCCTGACCCGCGTGCACAATGGTGGTGAAGATGCTGGACACGGGATTGACGTTGGCCGCCGCCTGTGCGCGGATGTGCTGGAGCACCGCGTCGAAGACCTCGTGGAAGACGTGCAGGGCCAGGTCGACCAGCGATCCGAACGTGTGGGCGACAACCCAGCCCGCGCCCAACCAGGCGCTCTCCTCCGCAGAGATGTGGGCACTGATGGCGGCGGCGTAGGCCGCCCCCGTTTGAGGGATGATCCGCTGCAACGTGCCGAGCGACGAGGCCTCGAACTGCGCCACGGCGCCCGCGGCCTGCAACTGCTGCAGGGCGGTCCACGCGGTGCGTATGCCCGGTTCGCCGCGCTGGGGCAGGACGAGGCCCAATAGGGCGGCGGCGGCCACGCCCTCCGCCGGGCGCTCCACCGGCCGCCGCGTGATCGGGTCGTAGCCCAGGGTCACCGTCAGCAGGCGGTAGGCCGGGTCCGCCTCCGCGACGGGCACCATGTCCCGCCGCACCGTGCCCTCGTCGCTCCCGCCGCCATCGCGCGACGGGCCGGCCGCGTGCCCGGCCGGAGGGCGGACGAGGCCCGCGTGCCCGGCGGCCGCGGGGGGGAAGGACGGTATGAGGCGTTGCCGCCGTGGCGGGATGGGGGGCCGCGCCCCCGTCCCGCCGCGCGGCCTCCGTCTTCGTCGCGGCCTGCCCCTGACCCGCGGCGCGCCAGGCCATGGCCCGCTGTAGCTGACGCCCCAGCGCGTTACGGTCGTCCACCGTCCGCGGCGGGTAGGCGCCCTGCTGCACGAAGATGTCGAGGCCATCGACGACGATCCGGGCGCCCAGCCGCTGGCACAGCACCTGGGCGTCCCAGCCGCGATGGACGCGGATGTCGCCCAGGGGGACGCCCAGGCGCTGCTCCATCGTCTCGCGTAGCGCGGGATCAAGGGGGACGCTCTCCCCCCGCGCGCGCAGGATGTCCATCTGCCGGGAGGTCGACGGGATCACCAGCGGGGCCAGCCCGCTCGGGCTGCCCGCCGACGGCGCGGCCGGTCGCGGGCCCCCGCTTGCGCCCGGACCCGCGGCCCCGTCGTCCGCACTGCCTGGATGCGCCTCGCCGGGCCGGTGCAGCGTCTCGCCCTCACCCGGCGCCGTGTCCTCCGCCGTCCGTTCCACCTGCGGGCTAGCCGTCTCCGCCGCAGCCAGGGACACGGGCGCGGGAACGGCGACGGCCGGGACCTCGACAGGCAGGTGCGCCAGCGGCACACTCTCCGCGCCGCCCTTCTCCGTGCGATGCAGCCCGCCGTCGGGCGTCTCGACGCGCTGGCCCCCGCTCGCGGGCGCGCCCGCTTCAGCGGCCCGGCGGCGGAGGGGAATGGGCGGGGATGACGCGTCTGCCTCGGCCGCACGCGCCGCTCGTTCCGCGGCAAACTGACCCAGCAGCCTGACCATCGTCTCCTCACCGGGCGCCTCCGGGGATCGCGGGACGACGCTCGGTCTGGGTGGCGGGGCAGTGGGCGCCTGCGCAGCCTCGCCGCGTTCGGCCTGCCGCGCCGCGCGCTCGGCCGCGAACTGGCGCAGGGTCGCCTCCGCCCTGTAGCGCTGGGCGCGCCGGACCGCTGGGGAGTCCGCCTCGCTCTCCTCATAAGAGGGCGTGGGCGCGCTCTTTTGCTTTTGCGGCGGCCGCCGCGTCGGCGCGGCGTCGCGCTCCGGTCGTTCCGGGATGTGGTGGTCGCTCATGTGGCGATGGCTCCCCTGCCTGCTGCCCGTCGTCGCCGATCGATTGGCGGCGGGCCTTACCTGCCCATTTTGATCGTACACCATGAGGGCACCGGCTGTCGACCCCTTTCTTGGCTATCCGCCTCTCGCCCCTCGCGCTATGTATCGCGGCTAACAACTGTGTTAATCGTGTACCATGAGGTGGCGGTAGACCATTGCATGACCATGTAGGAGCAATAAACAAGACGTTATGCCCATCGCCTATATTGCCCTTGGCTCCAACCTGGGCGACCGCGCGGCTTTGCTGCGCGCGGCCGTGGAGCGCATGGCCGCGCTGGGCACGGTCGAGGCCGTCTCGCCGTTGGTCGAGACGGCGCCGGTCGGCTACGTCGAGCAGCCAGCGTTCCTCAACGCGGCGGCGCGTCTGCGCACGACGCTGCCGCCCGACGCATTGCTGAGGGGTCTCCTCGCCATCGAGACCGCGCTCGGGCGGGTGCGCACGGTCCGCTGGGGGCCGCGCACCATCGATCTGGATCTGCTGCTCTACGACGATGTGGTGGCCGATAGCCCGACGCTGACGCTCCCCCATCCCCGCATGCACGAGCGGCGCTTCGTCCTCGAACCGCTGGCCGCCATCGCGCCGGACGTCACCCATCCCGTGCTCGGCCGCACCATCGCGGAATTAGCAGACAGCGAGCAACTGGCAATAGGCAACTGGCAATAGGCAACTGGCAATAGGCAACTGGCAATAGGCAACTGGCAATAGGCAACTGGCAATAGGCAACTGGCAACTGGCAACTGGCAACTGGCAACTGGCAACTGGCAACTGGCAACTGGTATCCCAATTCCAGGGGCTATGCTATACTCTCCGCTGTATTGCGGCTGAATTGCGGCTGACGTCCTTGCCTGGTACGTGCATCACATCCTTGGCGGCGACACCGTGGCCTGGCGCATCGTCCTGGCCGTCCTGTTGGCAATCGCGTGCGCTCGTCCCGCGAGAGTGAATGACGTAAACGACGTATGAAGAGCATCCCCGGAAAGAACACGACCTGCCATGGCTCAAGAACGATTGCTGCCCGGTAGCCCCCTGGCCGCCACGACCGGCGAGATGCCGCGCCCGCAACCGCATCCGATCAACCTTGCCGATACCCTTGTCATGCCCCGGCCACATCCACGCTCCCGTCCGCGTCCCCGCCGCCGGCGCTGGGTACGCGTACTGCGCGCCTTGCTGGTCGTCATGGTCGTGCTGCTACTGCTCCTTGGCGCCGCCGGCGCTGTCTGCTACGAGAATCCGACCCTGCTCAACCCCGTCGGCGGCCTGCTCCTGGGCGGACCATCCGGCGCCGTGCCCTGGAACGGCGTCGACCCCGTCAACATCCTGGTCATGGGCATCGACCAGCGCGGGACCGAACAGACGCGCTCCGACAGCATGATCGTGCTGCGCGTGGACCCCTCGTCGCACGATGTCACGATGCTCTCCGTCCCGCGCGACCTGTGGGTCGACGTCCCCGGCGGCTACGGCTCCTACAAGATCAACGCCGGGTACGCCCTGGGTCAGTCATTCGGCCAGGGACCACAGTTCGCGGCCTTCGTGGTGGAGAGCGCGCTACGCATCCCCATCAACTACTACGCCGTGATGCGCTTCACCGGCTTCAAGAGCGTGATCGACGCCATGGGCGGCGTGACCATCTGCGTCCCGCACGAGCTGTACGACACCCAGTACCCCGACGATACCGACTATGGTGTCCACACCATCGACATCAAGGCCGGCTGCCAGACCATGGACGGGACGACCGCGCTTGTCTACACGCGCGAGCGCCACGCCAACATCCAGCAGGACCTCGGGCGCGTCGAGCAGCAGCAGGCGGTGCTGGACGGCATCGAGAAGGGCCTGTTCTCGCCCGCCACGGTCCTGCGTCTGCCCGGCATCATCTCCGCGGTCACCAGCGCCACGGACACCAACCTGCCGCGCGGCGCTCTCCCCGAGCTCGGGATGCTGCTCGGACGCGCCAGGGGCAGCCACACGCGGCACGCCTACCTCAACGTCGACGGCGGCGACGTGACCAGCGACGTCTCGAGCGACGGCCAGGACATCCTGGACCCCAACTGGGACCGCATCAGGCCCCTCGTGACGTCGCTGTTCGCCGATACGCGGCTGCAGCGCGAGAATGCCGTGGTCGGGGTGCTCAACGGCCAGAATACGGTCGGGCTCGCCGGGATGTACACCACGCTGCTCGCGAACATGGGCTTCAACACCGTCGCCCCGGCCGACGCCGCCACGAACACGCAACAGCGCACCACGGTGACGGTCAATGCCGATCGTCCCGGCGGCGGCTATACCGCACGGGTGCTGGGCCAGATGCTGCAGGCCGTCCCGGTGTCGGCGCGCCTGGGCGGCGCCCAGCCGCAGGTCGTCGTCTCTCTGGGCGCCGATGCGGTCGAGGGTTCGAGTCCATCATCGTAGATGTGGTACCTTGTAGGCGTGCCGGTCGGGCCGCGATTGGCCGCGCTCTTTACCAGTCCCGATAGTGCAAACGCATCCCTATCCCCTGTCAGGCAGGAGGATGACACATGATGTCGCAAGGCGAAGTTGCCTTGTTCATTGATTTTGAGAACATCCGATACTCCATGCTCAACAACTATGGGCAGGAGCCGGACCCGCACAAACTCATCGCCAAAGCGCGCAAGTACGGCACGGTCCCCGTCGCCGTTGCCTACGCCGACTTCAGCAAACATCCCGATCAGTACAAGCGCCGCTTCGAAGCGGCGGGGATTTCCCGCGTCGACGTTCCGTTGCGCGTGCTGCCCGGTGGAAAGGAGAAAAGCGCCGCCGACCTCGCGATGCTGCTCGATATCGTCGATGCAGTGCTCGACCGCCCGCAAATATCGACCTTCGTGTTGATGACCGGCGACAGTGACTTTGTTCGTATTAGCGCCCGTCTGAAGAACCGTTTCGGCAAAGATGTAGTGATCTCCGGAGTGCCGGGGACAATCAGCAGCGACCTGGTCGACAGCGCGACTCGTGCCGATCCGGTCGAGATCGAAGAGCGGCAACTGGGCGATCTCGAAGCCCGCTACGTCCGCCTGCTCGGCTGGATCGACGAGCATTGGGAAACAACCACATTCATGAATATCGCGCGCTATATCGCCGGACCGCGCCACCCACTCGGCTCCGTCGGCATCGAGGATGCCAAGGCCGTGCTGAACTCGCTCGTCCGCCTCGACGTGCTAGGCCAGGAGATGGTCGCCCTGGCCGGCGGCGGCACGACACGCGCCATCCGTCTCAATCGCGACCACGACTTTGTCCGTCAGGTGCTCGCCGAGTGGCAAGCACAGGCCCCGCCGCGCGGCTCCACGGAGTTCGCCAATGGTAGTAACGAGGCCGGCGGCGCGGCGGCCTCCGCGGCCACGTACGACCCCGACGATGATCAGCCCATGACCGACCCCGACCCCGACGACGTCTAACAGTCTCACGGCTGCAACGGCAACGGCGACAGCCGCCAGAACTCGTGCATTAATCAGGTTCGCACTCCCCCTTCCCCTCCACAGGCCCCATTCCATAACCCAGGGTCATGGGCCCTCGCAAAGATTTCTATGCATAATGCGACAAGGGCCAGGAATGCGTTTGCCCTCTCGGACGAAGTGGCTAGTACCGTTCGCTTGAAAACCTTCCGCGGCTTCCAGAGGCGTGCGGTAGGCCTCTGAAGCGCGAGACACCGACTCGAACGTGCGGAGCAATCTCCGTCGTGTGGTACTAGTGGCTAGTGACTAGAAGAATTTCTAGTCACTAACCACTAGCCACTAATCACTCGTACTGCCCCGCCTTGAAGGCGTCGCGGCCGCCGCAGGCCCGCGCCACGGCCGGATGAACCGCGTCGACCAGGGACACGATGGCCTGCGTGCGGTCGCGCACCTCCCACTGCGCGTGCTTGTCCGCGCGCAGGCGCGACAACTCGATCAATTCGCGCGCGTTCAGGTGCAGCAGCGTGCGCCTATTGTGGCCGTTCCCCAACACGATAGAGGCGCGTTCATCGCCGCCCAAACGGTCGAACGCATCCTCCAGGACCGCCATGCCCTCGCCATAGAGCTCCGCGCAGCCGGCCTCCTCGACCGCCGGGGGCACGGTGTAGCCCAACGTGCCGCGGCGCGGCTGGGCCACCTGCGTGGCCATGCGATGGCGGATGAACTGGTGGTAGCAGGCCTCGGAATGCACGATCTCCACGGTATACGTCAGCGTCTCCAGTTCGCGTAGCGCCGCGTCGTGCGCCGCCATGCCGCTGAAGGAGGCCCTGATCAGCGCCGCTCGCTCCTCCGCGGAGAGTCGCGCCTCGAGGGCCGCGCGGGCGGGCGCGTCCAGGTCCGTGACGCGGAAGAGCAGCGCCGCCGCCAACCGCTCCTCTCCGCGCGGATCATAGTCCACCAACGTCACACCGTCCCGCGCGGGCAATGGCGCCTCCTCCTCGGCCCTGGCCAATGCGGGCGTCGTGGGCAGCGATCCGGCCAGCGAGCGCAGGGCGTCCAGGGCGCTGCCAGGGAAGGGCAGGGCATGGATGTATTTATCGGGGAACAGCGAGGGCGCCAGCGGCTGGAGGGTCTCCTTGAGCCTCTCGCCCAGCGCCTGCCCCTCGGAGAGGGGATGCGACAGCAAGCGCGCGATCACGTGGCCCCAGACGCGGGCATTGGCCGTCATGCCGAGCTGCGTCGACTGCGCCAGCGGCAGCACGTAGCGCGCGTCCTCGGTGGCGCGGCGGCGCGCCATGGCCTCGCTCTTGACGGCGCCTGTCCCAACGAGGTGCGCCGTCAGGCGCTCGTACAGCGTCGCATAGAGAGTCCAGGCCTGCTCGACGGCGGCCTCGAAGATGTTCCAGGCGCGCCCGGCGCGGAACTCGCGCGGCAGGAAGAACTGCAGCGGGACGCGCTCGACCGGGACGTAGCGGTAGCTGAGCTGGGTATACGAGGCCAGCCGGTGCGTCACCAGGTCGATCGAGAGCGAACGCGGGATGTCCTGGATAGCCACGCCGAAGACCGCGCCCTCGGCGATGGAGGAGTGCCCGTACTCATAGATGATATTCTCGTTGCGGCGCCGCGCCAGCCCGGTGTCCTCGACCGCCTGGCGCACCAACTCGGGGACCGGCGTGGCGTCCCGGCTGATGCGCGCCAGCCCCGCCGCCACTCCCTCCGGCGACGGATATGAGCCGACCACCGCCACGGCCGGCTCCAGCGCATAGCGCCGCCCCGCGCGGGGAGCCGCCTCGTTCAGGGCCTCGGACGCAATCATCGACATTCCCCCTTTTCCAGTACTCTGGCGCAACACACTCAACATGATACCGATACGATTCCCAGTGTGGCACAAACAGTACCCTGTCCGCGACAGCTTTTCCCCTGGGCCTGTGAGTAGTCTCTGATATACCTCCTCAAAGAAGTTGGCAGCTTGTTGTCGTTTCCTTTCCCCAAGCTCACTGCGTCGACGGACGGGCAAGGTGGAATCCATACCTATTGGCGCGGGCAGGAGCCGGTGCGGAAAGTGGAGCTTGTGATTCCATGCCAGGCTGACCACCCACACTACATCTACCATCAGCAAGGACAAGGGCCAGGTGCGACATTCGCGGTAGAAACGGATGCGACGGGCGCCAGATTGGCGCATCGGCTGCAAGGGATGCTCCCTACGTGACTTCGTGCGATTCATGCAAGCCCGCTTCTTTGAGAGCTGTCGCAAGGACATCGAACCGTTTTATCCTGGTTATCAAACCGTTATCCACCTCGAAGAGTGACGATACGACCTGACGGCCCGCCTCGCCGCCATTATCCGGGGAGCGCCATATCCCTTCCTCTTCGACCACGACAACCTTGTCCTTGTGAAAGTGGCGAATGGGTATAAGTTGTACCCCGGCGCGGCCAAACCATTCCCGGAACGTTTGTACGCCCCGACTCATGCCTCTGGGGCCGCCAACGTCGATGTCGCGATGGATGAGTGACGTCAACTGCTCGATGTCACCACTGTTTAACAAGCGATGCCATGTATCGACCGTCGCCACTTCTTGCGCATCCATAATCAACGTCCTCCTGTCAATCACTGTTAGCAGCACGCGCATTGTATTTATGTGTGCTGCATACATATCTTATATCTGCGTGCCGCATATATCAAGTGGTAGACTTGTACCATGGACGACGCAGACGTCGTGGGATGCGCCGATACAGGCGGCGCTGGGATGCGGATCGGAGACCGGGACGACCCGTCGGTACTGGACGAGGCCGGGCAAGCATTGTTTCGCCTTGGCCGGATTTTTGCCAGGCAGCCAATGAGCCACGTCTTGACGGAACGTGACGGGCACGCCGTCGAGGTCTCGCGGATACTTGTGGCGCAGGCGGTCGAAGCCGGGCCCGAGGAGCCCAGTGGGGACGTGACCGTGGGCGCGGTCTCCGCTCGGCTCGGCGTCGATCCCTCGACCGCGAGCCGCCTGGTTGCGGACACGATCCAGGCCGGCTATCTCTCGCGCACCCCCTCCCCACTGGATGCCCGCCGTGCGCAACTTGCGCTGACCGACGCCGGTCGCGCGCTCCTGGAGGATGCCCACCGCTATCAGCGCGCCGTCTTCGATCACCTCACGCGGCACTGGTCCGACCACGAACGCCATGAATTCGCCCGGCTCCTATCCAGGTTCGTCGACGCCGTGGCTGACATCCATGCCACGCCGGTCGTGCTCGATACGCGCCCACGACGCTAACCCTGCGCGCGCATGACGACCTGCGCCTACGGGCGCTCCATCCTGACGCGCGAACGCGCGAGGCCCGCGATCGTAGCAGATTATACTATACTTTGTCAACTGCTATATGCTGTATAACATGCATAGAATGGGTAGACCTTTAGCCGTTTGCCTGATACAATCGTGGGTATGGATACCCTTCTGACACGACCAGATACACCGGCGGCCGACCCTGCCATGACGGGTGCCTCCGTGTCCGCAACCGATAGCGACTATTTCTGTCCGGTCGTGGAGACGATGCGCCTGCTGGAGCAGAAGTGGACGCTGCAGATCGTCAAGGAGTTGGTGGGCGGCAAGCGCCGCTTCTGCCAGTTGCAGCACGCTCTGCGCGGCGACGCGCGCGCCGGTAACGCGCGCGACGTCAACCCCAAGACGCTCTCGCAGCGCCTCAAGACGCTCGAGGCCCATGGCGTGGTCACGCGCCGCATGGTCTCCGACATCCCGCCCAACGTGGAGTACGAGTTGACCTGCAGCGGCCACGACCTCGTCTCCATCGTCGATAGCGTCGATCTCTGGGCGCGGAAGTGGATGCGCCCGACGGGCTGCTGCGCGGCGACGTGCGCGGCCGGCGATGGCGAGCAGGGCTACGAGTAGACGCAGACAGTCGCGCGCCGGCCGTCCAACTCCGTCTTCCGACCCGCCGGAGACAGTCGAGGTTGAGTTGATCGGCTTCGCCGCTACCCCCGACGCCGCCATCACCGTTGGCACGGCCGCCGACGGCTCGCCCGTCCGCGCGCTCTTTGGCCTGCCCGGCGAGCGCGTCGAGTTGGAGGTGTGGACGCGCCGTGACAAGACGATCGAGGGCCGCGTGGTTCGCGTGCTCCGGCCGTCACCCGAGCGCGTGGACGCGCCGTGCCCCTACTTCGGCCAGTGCGGCGGCTGCCAACTCCAGCACATGCCCTACGAGCGCCAGTTGGAGCGCAAGCGGGCCGCTGTCGCCGCGCATCTCGTCGCTGGCGCGGGCCTGTGTGAGCCGCCGGTGCTGCCCACCCTGCCTTCACCGCTGACCTACGGGTACCGCAACCACATCCGCTTTTCGGTGGGTCGCCGCCTCGGCGAGGTCGGCTTCACCACGGCCCATCGACACCGCTTCATGCCGGTCGACGCGTGCCCCATCGCGCGCCCGCGCATCAACGAGATCCTGACCGCGTCTCAGCGCCGCGCGAGCGGCCACCAATTGGCCATCCGCGTGGGCACGCGCACGGGCGACCTGCTGGTCAACCCGGCGCAGGAGGCGCCCGACCTGCCCTATGCCAGCGGCCAGACGGCCTTCGAGGAAGAGATCCTGGGGCGGCGCTACCGCGTCTCCGCCGCCGCCTTCTTCCAGGTCAACACGCCCCAGGCCGAGCGGCTGATCGAGGTGGTGCGCGCGGCGCTCGACCCGCGCGGCGACGAGGTGCTGCTCGACCTCTACTGCGGCGTCGGTACCTTCGGCCTGGCATTGGCGCCCTTGGTGCGCCGGGTCATCGGCCTTGAAGAGTCGGCGGCGGCGCTCAAGGACGCACGCCACAACGCGCGCGACCTGCGCAACGTTGAGTTCGTGGCCGGGCGAGCCGAAGAGGTGCTGCCCACGCTGGCCGAGCCAGCCGAGCTGGTGGTGGTCGACCCGCCCCGCGCGGGCTGCCGTCCCGCTGCCCTGGCCGCGCTGCTGCGCCTGGCGCCGCGCACGCTCGTCTACGTCTCCTGCGACGCCTCCACCCTGGCGCGCGACCTGCGCGTGCTGCTCGGCGGCGGCTTCACCCTGCACAGCGTCCAGCCCGTGGACATGTTCCCCCAGACGGCGCACGTGGAAACGGTATCGCTATTAGTGGGCAGCGGACGGTAGGCAGTTGTCAGGAGGCACGAGCCACTGGGAGCGCGGGCATCTTGCCCGCTTTGGGTTAGGTGAAGGAATGGGTAGCTGATGGCAAGAGACACGGGGCAACCGACATCTGGCAGCGCGCAACCGGCAACGTGCGTGGACTGTGGCCGCGACACGGCCGAGGCCGACATCTTCCGCGTGCTACGGACCGACCGCGCGGGGCGCAAGCACGTCGTCTGCCGTGAGTGCAGCGACCGCCGCCACGCCGAGACCAAGCCCACACCTCTGCAAATCCAACGTACGCCGCCCCCACCCTCCATCCTGGGCGGCAAGCGCCACGATATACGACAAGGGGCGGATGTAACGCCGGCCGACCACGAAGAGTAATCCGCCCCGGATGCGCCTCCCCGATCCAGAATGACTCTGTGCGAGATTATTCGTTGACGCGCTAAACTCCTGGGGGCGCGGTGGCCCGCTACGCTGCTCGCCCGTCCCTGGTTGTACACGGGGAAGCACGAACGGGGCGCGGATTGGGAACGTCTTGATAGGAGCACAGGCAATGCGTCTTCACCACGTACAGGATCACTACCCCGACCTGTATCGCCTGCTCGTCACCTGGCGGGATGACCTCATCGCTGTACTGGGCGAGAACCTCGTGGCAGTCTACGTCATGGGCTCGCTGTTCATGGGAGACTTCGTCGAAGCGTCCAGCGATGTCGATTTCCTGGTCGTTACCGCGCGGACGCCGACGCACGGCGAGGTGGCGCAGCTCGCCCGCCTCCACACGCGCCTCAGCGATACAGCGCGGTGGGGAGCGCGGCTGGAAGGGGCGTACGCCGCGCAGTCCGCATTGCGCCCCTGGGGTATCGACGACACAATCGCGGCGATTGAACCGGGTGGCCCGTTGTGCGAGGGGCCGAGCGACTACTTGGCCGACAATATGCTGGCGCTGCGCGATCACGGTGTGACCCTCTACGGCCCGCCGACCACACAGGTCGTGCCCTCGGTGGATCGAGCGACGCTAGAAGAAGGGTTGCGAACATATTTGGACGAACTCGTCGAGCGTTCGCACTCGCCCGCACCGGATCCCGACGAGGCAGCCTCATGGTTGTTAAACATCGCACGCTGCCTGTTTGGCCTACAGACAGGACGGCCCTGTACGAAGTCGGAGGCGGCGCAGTGGCTTGCCACGCGCGATCCGGTGCTGCAACCGGCGCTGGCAGCAGCGCTCGCCGTGCGGCAAGGAGAGCGCGGCAGCGCGCTGGATGCGGTTGTGCGCGCGGGCCTTCGAGCGTGTCCGCAGCGAATACCCGCGGCTCACAGGGCGCGCGACGTCAACACCATGCCCAACGGTGCGGACGCGGACCTGCCGGCGACGGAATCACGCCCCGGGTAAAGCGATCACTCCATCGCTCTTCAATAAAATATCGCGTGTCACTAGCTACGATTCAAGGGCCATAACAACTGCTTTGTGAACCTACTACTGTTGTGGTGGGGTTGCGGTCGTACCCCGGGCGCGGGCAGCAGGCTGATCCGCGCCGTGCGCGTCGTGGCGCAACAGGTCGTGCGTGCGGTAACGCTGAGGGTGATCTGGGCAATGCCGCGGGGCAGGTGGGCGAACCGGAAGAACATTTGACTATGCGCCCGGCCCATGCCATCGGTGCGGATGTGCAGCGTGCGGCGGTAGAGCATGAGCGTGACGGGCCAGCTGGCCTGAGCAGGACGTGAGTGCGTGCTGCCGTGCGCCGTGGGCGTATGGCGCCGCGCCGGGACGGTCTTGTTTGCGACGTGTGGGGCACCGTGCGCCACGGGCGTATGCCGTTGCGACGGGACGGTCTTGTTCGCGACGTGTGGGGCACCGTGCGCCACGGGCGTATGCCGTTGCGACGGGACGGTCTTGTTCGCGGCATGTAGGGCGCCATGAGCTGCTCGCGTCGATTGTGCCGGGCGCGACACAACGTGCGGCTGCGCTGCGGTCAGCGTCAGGGTCAGCGTCACGGCGGTGTGTCGCGCGGCGCGCACGCCGATTGTAACCGTCCGCGCACCCGTTGTGCCTGCGCGGGCGACAGTGACCGACAGGTCGAGCGGTAGTGGCGCCACCCCCGACGTTTTCCCGCGTCGCCCTGTGTTGTTTGACCGCGGCCTGGACAATGCCGTTGCCGTCATGGTCGGACGCGGCGGGATGACGGTTGGCGCCGTCCCCCTAGGTGTCGCGGAACTCAGGAAATGGCCGCTCAGTGGCGTCGATAGAGCAGTGGCCATGGAGGGACCGCTGCTGGTCGCCATCTCCGTGGACACAACCGCACTTGCAGTTGGCGTCGCTCCCGTGGTTGGCGTTGCACTCGCGGTTGGTGTCGCCGACGATATCGACATGGCCGTGGCCGTGGGGGTACTGGTACAGGTAGACGATGGCGTCTCGGTCGCCGTCGCGGTTGGGGTATTGGTCGCGGTCGGCGTCGGCGTGGTCGTTGCGGTCGCGCTGGGAAGCGGCGTCGCCGTGCTCGTCGGCGTTGCACTCGCGGGCATGGACATCGTCGCGGTGGGGCTGGAGACAGGCGTCCTGGGCATGGCCGGCGCGGCGGTTGGTGTCGCCGTAGCCATCGCGGCGCCGGTCGAGCTGGGTGAAGGACCCTCCGTCCCTGTTGCCGTGAGCGCCAGGCCGGTAGCGGTGCTCGTCGCCGTCGTCACCGGATCGGTCGTCGGGCTAGATGTCGCAGTTGCCGGATTGGTGGAATTGGATGTCGCCATCGCCGTGCCGGTTGGGCTGGGCGTCGCCGTCGTCGTCGAGCCGGTTGTAGGGCTGGGCGTCGCGGTCGCCGTATGAGTGGGGCTGAACGTCGGGGTCGGCGTCGGCCGTTGCCGTGAAGCCAGGGACGGGTGTCGGGGCGCCGCTACGGTCGCTGGTGGTGCTGCACGCGGAGTTACCCGCGCCCGTGACAGGCCAATCGGCGGCTAGATTGCCCAGATTGGGAGAGCCCCACCCGGTCACTTCATCGTAGCCAGGTTCCGCTGTATAACCCTGGGGAGGATTGCCGCTGGTCGGGCCATTGCTGCCGCTGGTCACGTCGTGGAAGTCCCGCGCATGGGTTGAACCGGTGGCCAGTTGGTAGAGACGCGGCGCGGCGAAACCGACGGGGCACTGCCCGCGTCCGATCAGGTAATTGTTCATATCCGCGGTCATCCCGGCCCACAGCGGAGCGGAAAGGCTGGTGCCGCCGACGGTTTCGCCGCCGCCATTGAGGTAGACGTAGGCGCCGGTACCGGGATTACCATCGGCCGCGATATCCGGGATGGTACGTCCGGGCTGGCCACCGGTATCGGTACACAGGGCGGCGGTTCCAGTGAGGCCGACCTGCCAGGCCGGTCGCTGGTAATAGGTCGAGCAGCCGCCGCCGGACCCGTCCCAGGCCGACTCACCGCCGTAGCTGCCGTCCCCGTTCGTGGTCAGGCTCGTCCCGCCGACGGCGACGACATAGGGGCTTTCCGCCGGATACGCCGTCTCGCGCGTCGTACACGACGAACCGCCGCTGCCGCCGTTGTAGCACGATGACCCCGACGCATAGCCGTCGTCACCCGTGGAGAAATAGAAGGTGGTACCAACGCTGGCGGCATACTGCAGAATGGGATCGATGGTGGGCACGAAGCCGGGATCCTCCTCGGCGGCGTCTTGCCCTCCCCAACTGTTGGACACGATGTGGACGCTCGGGTCGTTGGCCGCGTCGTCGAGGGCGATCTCCAGCCCCGTATCCGTCGGGGTGTCCGTCGTACCAGAGGCAACATCGCCCAGCCAATACTTGAGGTGGCTGTTGGGGGCCGTGCCATGCGCGGTCTCCACGTCGAGCGCTATTTCCGTCTGCAGATCCCCCGCGGTATGCTGCTCGTCGTTGCCGTTGACGGGGATGAATTCCACGCCGTTGGCGCCGGCGCCGCCGACCGTCACAGTAACCGTCCCGGTGTTGCGGGCGAAGCCGTCGAGGTCGCTCTGCGCGAGCGGCGCGCCCCACAGAGTAAAGCCGATCGTCTGGCCGGCGGCGTCGTCCACCGGGACGGCGTTGTAGGCCGTCTGGAAGTCTTGAGGACGGTAGCCGCCGGCCGGCACGCCGGCGGGGCGCATCGGAACATCGTGCATGGCCTGGATACGCGCCAGCGAGGTCAGGCCGCTGATCGCAACGACGTTCAGGTCGGACGGGACAACAGGATCGCGGTCGTTGGAGTAGAAGCGACGGCCGGGCAGACTGTAGTCGTCGATGGTGACGCCCAACAGGCGCTGCACCTGTGACGTCGTGCCCCGCGCCGTCACCAGCAGGCGCTCGGGCGAGACCGCGCTGACGCGCAGACCCGCACGCTCGGCCCAGGCGCGCACCGCGGAGACGTCGACATCGGTCGGCGCGAAGCGCGCGCGGTACTCGTCCCGCGTCAGGTAGTGTCCGTACCGCGGGCTGGCGGGGTCGGACGACGCGGCGATGACCGCGTCGAGCACGGCGGCGTTGCGCGCGCCCAGACCAATGGTGAGCGTGAGGGCGCCGTCAGGGTTGTGGGGCCCGCGCCGGACCGCCACGCCGCGCGACACCGCCATCGGTGTCTGTCCGTAGAGCAAGCGCGGCGGAGGCGGCGCAAGGGTCGTCGTAGCGGCGTCCGCGTGCGCGCCGACGAGGGCAAGGGCGCCGGGGTAAAGACCGGTACATAGCGCCAGGACGACGGTCATAGACGCCAGGCAGAGGGAAGGGACCGCGTGGCGCACCGATCGTCCTTACTGGCTGTTGCCGTAGATGGCGTAGCGGGCCAGGCCGCGCTCGAAGGGGTCCATGAAGTCGGCCGGCAACGGCGCCAGTTCGATGCCAACACTCTTCAACGCCGGCTCGAGGACGTTGGCGGGTCCATAGAGGAAGTCGGCGACATCGGGCCAGTAGCGCTCGCAGACCGGGGTGACGATGTCCAGGTGGTGTATCTCGACATCTTTGCCCTCGTAGTACCCGAAGAAGCCGCCGAAGGGCAGCGTCTCGGCCCCGATGGTCCGCAGCAGCGCGTTGGCCTCGGAGCGGGGCACCAGGACCATGCCATTGAAGATGGCGGCGGTGATCCCGATGGCGGCGCGGCGGACATGCCCGTCCTCGTTGGGGCGCACGTTGTCCTGCTCCAGTTGCTCGCCCTCCGGCACGGGGGCAAGCTCCAAATCGTCGTCGAGGTCATTCACGGTCATCGCAGGTACTCTCCGTTAGCATACAATTATAGTAGCCGTTAGCCGTTAGCCGTTAGCCATTAGCTATTAGCCGTTAGCTATTAACCATTGGCTTCTCGCGGCTGGTATCGCTCCAACCTTTAATCATCGCAGGTTTGCACGTTACCGGTAAGGCTAACGGCTAATTACTCAGGGCCTGCAAATAATCGGCCTGGCGGATCGGCTGGAGGGCACTCTGGGGGCGCGTGGCGCTCGCTGCACTGCTCGCCCGTCCCGGCGTTGACCCTGGGACGGGCGAGACGCCCGCGCCCCAGGACAATCTTTTGCAGACCCTGAATTACTAATTGCTAACTGCTAAGGGCTATCAATCAATGGCTGGTGAACGCATCCTGGTGGTAGAGGACGAGGCCAATATTGCAAACCTCGTGCGCGCCTATCTAGAGCGCGAGGGGTTCGCGGTGCGCGCGGCCGCCGACGGGCGCGCCGCGCTGCAGCAGGCGCACGCCACGCAGCCGGACCTCATCGTGCTCGACCTGATGCTGCCCGGCATGGACGGCCTGGAGGTCTGCCGCCGCCTGCGCCAGGAGTCGGACGTCTATATCATCATGCTCACGGCCAAGAGCGAGGAGTCCGACCGCATCGTCGGGCTCGAGCTGGGGGCGGACGACTACCTCACCAAGCCGTTCAGCCCGCGCGAGCTCGTCGCGCGCGTCAAGGCGGTGCTGCGGCGCAGCCGCGACGGCGAGGGCATCATGCCGCGCTCCGAGAGCGGCGCCATCGTGGCCGGCCCGCTGACCATCGACCTGGCGCGGCGGCGCGTGACCAAGGGCAACCTGTCCATCGACCTGACCGCGCTGGAGTTCGACCTGCTGCGCGTCCTGGCCGGCGAGCCCGGCATCGTCTTCAGCCGGGCGCAACTGCTGCAGCGCGTGTGGGGCTACGACTTCGCCGGCGACGAGCGCGTGGTGGACGTGCATATCGGCCTGCTGCGCAAGAAGATCGAGGACGACCCTTCGGAGCCCGCGTTGCTGCGCACCGTGCGCGGCGTCGGCTACAAGTTCGACGGCTAGTAATTAGCGCCATCCATGTACAATCACTGTCTGAGCCTGTTCTCCCTGGTGCGCCATCCTCTGCGCTGTCTCCGCGCCCTGTCGCGCCTCCTGTGGCGACGCCTGCAGTGGCGTCTCTTCGCCGCCTACATCGTGATCCTGCTGGCCACGGTCTCGGTGCAGACGATCTCGGCCGATTTCTTCGCCTCGCTCTCCATCCGCGCCTACGCCCATGCGCATCGAACAGGCGTCCTCGACCCCAACGATCTGGTCACGCAGGCCGTGTGGGCCTTCACCATCTCGCTGTTCCTGGCCACCGCCGTCTCGGTTATCGCCTCGGCCGCGGCCAGCCTGTTCGTGGCCCACCGCATCGTCGAGCCCTTGCGGCACATGATCGAGACCTCGCACCGCATCGCGCGCGGCGGCTACCACGACCGCGTGCCCATCAAAGACGACTACGAGATCGGCGACCTCGCCGCCTCGCTCAACAGCATGGCGGCCACGCTGGAGCAGACCGAGCAGCAGCGCCAGGAGCTGATCGGCAACGTGGCGCACGAGCTGCGCACGCCGCTGACCACCATCAAGGGCTATATGGAGGCACTGATCGACGGCATCGTCCCGGCCGACACCGCGACCTTCACGCTGATCCACGAGGAGGCCGACCGCCTCTCGCGCCTCGTCCACGATCTGCAGGACCTCTCGCGCCTGGAGGAGAGCGATGCCGCGCTGCACCTGCGCCCGGCGCGCGTGGCCGACCTCGTGGCCGGAGTGGTACAGAAGATGAGGCCGCAGTTCGAGGCCGAGGGCATCACCCTGACTGCGGCCGTGCCGCCCGCCCTGCCGCGCGTGCGGGCCGACTACGACCGCATGCAGCAGGTCCTGCTCAACCTGATAGCGAACGCCCTGTACTACACCTCGGCGGGCGGCGCCGTGTGCATCGAGGCCGAAGAGGCCGACGGGCAGGTGCGCATCGCGGTGGTCGACGACGGCATCGGCATCCCGCCGGAGCACCTGGAGCACATCTTCGAGCGGTTCTACCGCGTGGACAAGTCGCGCTCCCGCGCGGCCGGCGGCTCGGGCATCGGCCTGACCATCGCCAAACGTCTGACCGAGGCCCACGGCGGCCGCATCGGCGTCGAGAGCGAGCCCGGCCACGGCAGCCGCTTCACCGTCACCCTCCCCGCCATCGCCACCACCACGCAAACCGTGGCCTGATTCCGTCCCCCCTCGACAGCGGACAGGCCACTATTGGGTACCCCTCTTCTTTACTGTAACTAACCGAGGCGTGGTCATAATTCGTTAGACTGGGTGCTGCGGGGCGCCAGCGGGTTGTTCGAATGACCACGAAAGGGTGTATGCGGTGACTCGGCCTAGGAAACCCTAGCTTCTGCTCTATCCCAACATAGATGGAGCAGCGCCCAAAGGCTGTCCGATAGTCTCCAAAGCTGCTCCCAAACACCCCAACACCTCTTCCGATCGAATTATGACCACGCCTCAACTAAATAGCCCTGGCCATCATGCTAATCGCTTTCCTTGTACGCCTTCACAACGTACAATTGGGATGCCGACGTATAACAAAAGATCGGACGAGGCATGAGGTGTATGGTAAGAAGATCGACGCTAGCCGGGGAGAAGAGCGAGCGCGTGGCAGCGCGTATCACTCCCGATCAGAAGATGTTGTTCCAGCGCGCCGCCGCCTTACACGGGCGTTCGCTGACCGATTTCCTCGTTGCAAGCGCCCAAGAGGCAGCGGAGAAAACAATCCGCAGCCATGAGGTCATCACGCTGTCGGCGCGGGATAGCAAGGCGTTTGTCGAGGCGTTGCTTAACCCTTCAAAGGAGCCTAACGCGGCCCTTCGGCAGGCGTTCCGTCGCTACGACGTCGACGTCGACGCGTCATAAGTGGCCAAGCGATATGTCGTCGAGCCGTTCGATCCAAGCCGGGATCGGACAGGGTTTTCATGTGATGCCCCCGCCCTGGACCGCTACTTTCACGCTCAGATTGGCCAGGACGCGCGCCGCTATCTGGCGGCGGCTTTCGTCCTGATCGAGGTGGACACCGGCGATATCGCCGGGTACTACACGCTCTCGGCAGCAGCGATCGAGGTGTCGGGCGTACCACTCGAAGTGACGCGAAAGCTGCCGCGCTACCCCAGTTTACCGGCGGCCCTCATCGGCCGCCTTGCCGTCGACCAGCGCCATCGAGGGCGTGGAGCGGGCGGCGACCTACTGGCCGATGCCTTGCGGCGTGTCCTGGCGTCCGAGATTCGGGCCATGGCCGTCATTGTCGATGCCAAAGACGACGCGGCAATCGCTTTCTATGCGCATCACGGCTTCCAGCACCTACTCGATCAACCCAACCGCCTCTACATAACCCTGGCGGATATCGCGCGAGCAAGAGGAAACTAACCTGTTTGCGTCGCTGGAGATTTATCCATGGCCGACACGTCCACGTCCCCATCCTTGTCGTCACCGTCCGCATCGGCCCCGAAAATAACCGTCTACGGCGCTTCGTGGTGCCCCGATTGCCGGCGCGCCAAGAAGTTCCTGGGTGAGCAATTGATCCCCTACACCTGGGTCGACCTGGGCGAGCACCCCGAGGCGCAGGGCATCGTGGAGGGCTACAACGACGGCAAGCAGATCATCCCGACCATCGTGTTCGAGGACGGCTCGATCCTGGTCGAGCCGTCCAACGCCGAGCTGGCCGCGAAGTTGGGCCTCCAGACCAAGGCCAAATGCTCCTCGTACGACCTCATCGTGGTCGGCGCCGGCCCCACCGGGCTGACCGCGGCCATCTACGCCGCGCGCGAGGGCATCGACGTGCTGGTCATCGACCGCGCGGGCGCCGGCGGCCAGGCCGCCATCACCGAGCGCGTCGATAACTATCCCGCCTTCCCGGACGGCATCTCGGGGGCGGAGTTCGCCGAGCGCACGGAACGGCAGGCCAAACGCTTCGGCGTGGAGGTGCTGCTGGCCCAGGAGGTGACGGGCATCGAGCGGCAGGGCACGCGCTTCGGTATCCTTACCGGACAGGACGCCACCGGACAGGGCGCCGAGGCGGCGGGTGAAACGGGGCAAACGGGGCCAACGGAGACGACTGGGTTGGCGGATACGACCGGACCGGCAGAGGCAACCGGGCCGGAGGGACCACCGCGGTCCGCCCAGGCACAGGGGCCGGAGGGACCCACGGGCATCGAGGGTCCGGTAAAGGCCGACGGCCTGGCGGTGCGGACGGCGGACGGCTCGCGCTACAGCGCCGACGCGGTGTTGTTGGCCACGGGCTCGACCTATCGCCGCCTGGAGGCACCGGGCGAGGACGACTTCATCGGCGCCGGCGTGCATTTCTGCGCCACCTGCGACGGTCCCTTCTACAAGGGACGCGACGTGGCGGTGATTGGCGGCGGCAATAGCGCGGCCGAGGAGGCGGCCTACCTCAGCGGGATCGTCAAGAGCGTGACCGTGCTGGTGCGCGGACCCGCGTTGACAGCCAGCAAGACGGCGCGCGACAAGCTGCCCACGTACAAGAACCTGACCGTGCGCTACCGCACGGCCGTGACCGGCTTCGAGGGCGCGCACAGCCACCTCACCGGCGTGCGGGTACGATCCCTGGACGAGAATGAGCAGCCCGCCGGGCCGGAAGAGACACTGCCCATGGCAGGCACGTTCGTCTTTATCGGCCTCAGTCCCAACACGGACTTCCTGCGGGGCATCGTCGCGCTGGACCACAACGGCTTCGTCAGCACGGGACTCGACCTGCAAACGGACATTCCCGGCGTGTTCGCCGCCGGCGACTGCCGCCATGGCAGCACCAAGCAGATCGCCTCGGCCGTCGGCGAGGGCGCGACCGCCGCGCTGATGATCCGCCACTACCTCAACGAAGGCGAGGGCATGCGCGGCGCCGCGGAGGAGTGACGAAGGCAAGGGCATGCGCGGCGCTGCGGAGGAGCGACGAGTCGAGTGGTTAGTGGTTAATCGTGGGCTTATACCCCTGCACCTAGCTGAGCCAATCCTCGATCAGGAGGCCCGGAACCCGTGAGAACTCACCTGTGTTGTGCGTTACCACAGTGGAAGCCAGTGCGAGGGCGACGGCCGCGATGAGGAGATCGTTCGACCCGATGAGTTGCCCGCGCCGCGCTAGATCGGCGCGGATGCGCCCATAGACGATAGCCGCTGCCCCATCGAACGGCAACATCGGGAACGGGGCGAGGAAAGCATCGACCTGGTCGCGAATCGCGACCGGATTAGCGGAACGCTCCGCCCCGTAATACAACTCCGCTGCGACGACCGAGGTGATCGCGATGTCACGGAAGTGGGACAGCACCCGCTGGCGGAGTTGCGGATGCTTCCCGCGCAGGAAGGTGATGCACGCGCTCGTGTCGAGCGTATATGTCACTCGAACGCCTCCCTCTCGTCGCGGGGCAACGCCTCCGGGCACTCAAATGTCTCGTCCGTCACCGATCCGTAGATCCGGGCCGCCCACGCGGCGGGGTCCTCGCCCTCCATCCTTCCGTCGATAATCACCACCGCCGGATGTCGCCCCGGCGCGACCCGGGTCGGGAGAGCGATGGTAGCGGAAACTCCATCGTCGCCTACGGTCACCGTCGTTTCGATTCGTGTCACGGCTGCCCCCTCCGTTCTTTCTCTCTAGATTCTATATGGCCGCCTCCAGTATCACACACCAGCCCCATCACGCCCCTTGTACGCATTGCGCCCATGGATCACGTATTTCCAGCACAGTTGTGAACAGCCTGTTCCTCGGAAGCACGAGGCAACGTAGGCATAGACGGCGGTTAGTCCTTCTATCTTCTGCCCACTACCCGGCGGCCGGCAAGGTGAAGGCGATGCACGTGCCGCGGGGCTGCGCCGCCTCGGCCCCGATGGCGCCGCCGTGGGCTTCGACGATGCCCTTGCTGATGGCCAGCCCCAGTCCGGCCCCGCCGTGCTCGCGCGAGCGCGACTTCTCGCCCCGATAGAAGCGCTCGAACACGCGCGGCAGGTCGGCGGCGGCGATGCCCTCGCCATCGTCGATCACCTCGACGCGCACCCGACCGGCGCCGGACTCCCCGTCGCGGCGCGCCACGACACGCACGCAGCCGCCGCTCGGTGTATGACGCACGGCGTTGTCGACGAGGTTGACCAAGACACGGCCCACGTAGCGGGCGTCGATCAGGGCGGGCGGCAGGTCGGGGGCGATCTCGTCCCGCAGGTCGACGCCGCGCCCTGCCGCCTGTGGCTGCAGTTGCTCCAGCGCCTGCGAGACCACCAGGGCCATGGAGGACGGCCGTGGGTCCAGCGTCAGGGCGCCGGCGTCGATGCGCGAGAGCTCGAAGAGGTCGTCGATCAGGCCACTCAACTCGCGCGTGCCCGCGTTCATGGTGCGCAGGTAACGGGCGACCGTTTCCTCGTCCGTGACCACGCCGTCGGTGATGGCCTCGATAGTGGCGCGGATGGCGGCCAGCGGGGTACGCAGGTCGTGCGAGACGGCGGCGATCAGCTCGCGGCGCGAGGCCTCCATGCGGCGCTCTTGCTGGGCCACCAGGGAGAGCCGCGCGGCCATGGCGTTGAGGTCGGCCGCGAGGTCGGCCAACTCGTCGCGCGAGGCCACGTCGACGCGCGTCTCCAGGTCGCCATCGGCGATGCGCGCCGCCGCCGCGCGGATGCGCCCCAGCGCGGCGGACATCGAGCCGGCCAGCACGTAGAAGAGGGCCAGCGAGAGCACCGCGCCGTAGACGAACAGGACGGTGAAGAGACCGTCCTGGGGCGCCTCGAGCGCCATGCTTCCATCGTGAGCCGCGACGTAGGCGGCAATCAACGTGGCGGCCTGTCCCACGGCATAGGCCGCGAAGAGCTTGAGCTGGATACGATGGAGACGCTCGAGCAGGCCGCCCCGCAGCACCACGAAGAGCACGGGCAGCACGCCGAGGGTCACCATGGATAGGGCCAGACCAAGCTCGGGGAAGCGCCTGGCGGCGGTCGTATTATGCCCCTCGACGAGATAGCCGACCCCGACGACGAGCCACGTCGCGGCCAGCAGCACGATGCCAGCCAGGAGGGTGATACCCAGCGAGCGCGCCCAACGGGCGTGGAACAGGCGGGTAGAGAGGCGCATGGTGTGGTCCAGTGGTCCGGCTCAGGCTTCGAAGCGGTAGCCGACGCCCCACACGGTTGTGACGTAGCGCGGCCTGGACGGATCGAGCTCGAGCTTCTCGCGCAGACGGCGCACGTGTACGGTGACGGTGCTGTCGTCGCCAATGAAGTCGTAGCCCCACACGTCGCGCAGCAGGTGGTCGCGCGTGTACACGCGGTCGGGGTGGGCGGCCATGTGCGCCAGCAGGTCAAACTCCTTGGCCGTGAGCTCGAGCGCCGTGTCCCCGCGCGTCACGCGGCGCGTTGCCAGGTCGATCACCAGGTCCGCCACGCGGATCTGCTCGTCCGCCCTGTCCTTGTCGCCGTCTTTGTTGTCGCCGTCCGCCGATGCGATGGCGGGGAGAGTGGCGGTGCGGCGCAACACCGCTTTGACGCGGGCCACCACCTCGCTGGGGCTGAACGGCTTGGTCACATAGTCGTCGGCGCCGAGACCCAGGCCGACGATCTTGTCCGTCTCCTCGCCGCGCGCCGTCAGCAGGATCACGGCGGTCGTGCCGGCAGCCCGCAACTCACGGCAGATGTCCAGCCCGTCGCGGTTGGGCAGCATCACGTCGAGCACGACCAGATTGGGCTGGAACGCGGCCGCCGCCGCCATCACCTCGGCGCCGTCGGCCACGTGCCGCACGCGATAGCCGTCGCGCTCGAGGTACCGTCCGACCACCTCGGCGACGGTCGCCTCGTCCTCGACGATCAGGATGCGCTCATGTGACATCGGCGCCGGCCCCCTTGGCGGCCTCCCGGTTGGCCTCCTGCTCCTTTACCCACTTGGGATGGTGGTGGAGCGCCCAGGCGCGGTCGACATAGCCGCTGAAGATGCCGGAGAGGCCGGGCCGCGTGGTCGGGTGCAGCGCGGCGAGGTAGATGTGGCCCGCCACCAGCGCCGTGGTCAGGATGGTCAGGATATCGTGCAGGTTGACCGAGCCCTGGATCAACTGCTGCGGGAAGAGATGCGTGTTCGACTGCCACATGATCAGCCCGGTCACGCCGAAGCCAAGCGCGGACGCGAACAGCAGGATCGTGTTGACCTTCTGGCCGGCGTTGAAGCGCCCCTGCGGCGGGGCCGCGCCCTCCTTGACCACCGCGAGCGGCGACTTGAGGAACGCGACGTCGTCGTCATCCCACACGTCGAGCGCCTTGAGGTCGCGGTTGAGCGAGCGGCGGTTACCGAAGAGCCACCACAGTAGCGGGCCGCCGAGGTAGAAGGCGCCCGTCAGCACGTGCAGGTTGAGCATGGTCAGGTGCGACAGGCCCACGCCCGCGGCCACCCGGCCAAGCGGGGGGAAGTACAGGAAGATGCCGGTCAGCAGCAGCAGCAAGAAGCCGATGGAATGGGTCCAGTGCGTGCCGCGCTCGGTGAAGTTGAAACGCTCGATGCGCGCGGACGGCCCCGCCTGCGCTTGCGGCTGCGAGATAGCCATTGTTGGCGTGCGCTCCTTTGACCGAGGCAATTATAAGCTATAGGCGTTGGCGCCGAGGTACGCGTCGACCACGTAGCCGTTCTGCTCCCAGTAACCCAATTCCTGACGGGTTGAGAACTCGACGCGGTTGACCCACTTGGCGTATTTGTACCCATACATCTCGGGAACGACCAGGCGCAGCGGCGCGCCTTGCTCGCGCACCAGCGGCCGCCCCTCCAGATTGTAACCCAGCATCACGTCAGGCTTGAAGGCCTGGCTGGGCAGACGCAGGCTCTCGGAGTAGACGCCGTCGTTACAGTAGACGTTGACGAACTTGGCCGAGAGGCTGGCCCCGGCGATGCGCGCCAGCGTCCGCAGCGAGACCCCTTGCCAATGCAGGTGCGGGACGCGCCAGCCTGTCACGCACTGGTAGTCGCGCATGATCGACACCGACGGCAGGTTGAGCAGGTCCTGATACGAGAGCGAGAGCTTGTGCCGCACCAGACCGTCCACGCTGAGCCGCCAGGTGTGGGGGTTGAAGGTGGGGACGATGTTCGACGCGTAATAGACCGTGAAGCCCGGCACGACTCCCGTCGGCCTGGTCGCGTTCTTGATGCCGCCCACGATGGGGCTAAACAGGCTGCCCGAGGCGATGCCAGCCGCGCCAACGCCGAGCGCGCCCAGAAAAATCTTGCGCCCGACGCGGCGCTGCTCAAGCGGTTCTGACGGGCCGCTGCTATACCCTGGCGGCAGCTGTATGTTGGTGCGTGTATCCATAAAAGTCGTTACCCTTCATCCTTGGCTGGAACGCGCTATCCGATCGCCGCCCCGTCGCGGGGTACCGACGCGCGGGGCGATGAACAGCGCTCCATCCCAATTCTATCTACCTACAGTATCGTCGCCGGCGCTTACGATGCGCTTGCGTGATTCTTACAAAAGTATTAACGGTAGCCCTGTATACATAATACGTCCCAGCGCCCCATCTGGATGACGCGCTGATAGGCAAGCGTGCGGCCGCTAGCGGCTACCTTTTTACACATGGGCAGGACATTCGACCCGCTCCAGGCGGGGAGGCGCATTGTCAGCCGGGCGCGCACGTGCTAATATGCGAAGCATCCCTGACGCGTACCCTGCCGTTCGACCTAACCTGACCAGCCCCTGCATTCCCACTTAGACAGACGCGGTCTGTGCCCGGCGCCACGCCGGGAGCAGGCGCGCGGTACTCTTGCTCGATGGATATATGTGGCCGCACGTCCCTACCAGGGGACGCGCCGGGCCGGGCGCCTCGTCTATCCCCGCGCCTCCTCACGGCCATGCGACAATGCGACCACACGACCACGGGCGCCTAGACTTGCAATTGGTGGACATAAATCATGACCATGACGACGACCGGGACGACGACCGGAGAGCAGATCTGGCAAGCTGCCCTGGGCGAACTTCAACTCATCTTGACGCGCGAGAACTACGATGCCTGGCTACGCGACACACGGGTCGTGGAGGAGGACGATGACATCCTGACCATCGGCGTGCCCGGCGCTTTCCATGTAGACTGGCTAGAGCGTAAACTAAATGGAAAAATCTCGAGCACGATGCAGCGCCTGGGCCAGGGGCATCGCGCCGTCCGCTACGTGGTCGCGTCCGGCAGTCCCACTCCTCGCGACGCTGGCGCAGCTGGCGCACCCGGTTCCAGCCCGTCGCGATCCATTGCCTCGCCGCGGCGCCAACCCGAAGGAACCTCTGCCATGTCTTTCTTCCAACAGCCGCAGTCGACGCTCGTTCCCAACTATGTCTTCGAGACCTTCATCGTCGGCGCCAGCAACCAACTCACGCATGCCGCGGCGATGGCCGTGGCCGACGACCCGGGCGGCGTCTACAATCCCCTGTTCATCTGGGGTCCGGTCGGCCTGGGCAAGACCCACCTGCTCCACGCCATCGGCCACAAGGTGCGCCAGGACTTCCCTGGGAAAACGGTCTACTACACGACCAGCGAGCGGTTCACCAACGATATGATCCAGTCCATCGGCAAGGGCGAGATGGAGGAGTTCCGCGCCCGCTACCGTACCGTGGACGTGCTCCTGATCGACGACATCCAGTTCCTGGCCAACAAAGAGAGCACGCAGGAAGAGTACTTCCACACCTTCAACGAGTTGCACTCGGGCCAGAAGCAGATCGTGATGACCAGCGACCGCAAGCCCAATGCCATGAGCACACTGAACGACCGCCTGCGTTCGCGCTTCGAGTGGGGCCTCATCACCGAGGTCAACCTGCCCGACCTGGAAACACGCCAGGCCATCCTGCGCGCCAAGGCCGAGAAGCAGCCCGTCCCCGTGCAACCCGCGGCCATCGAGTATATCGCGCGCCGGGCCGGCCAGAGCAACATCCGCGACCTGGAGGGGACGCTCAACCGCGTCATCCACATGGCGCGCACGCACAATGTGCCGGTCACCGACAAACTGGCCGCCGAGGCCCTGGACGCGCTCTCGCCCTCACACCGGCGCAAGGTCACCGCGTCGGAGGTACTCAAAGCCGTGTCCCAGTACTACAAGATCGAACTCAGCGTGCTGGAGAGCCCGGCCCGGGACAAGGCCGTCTCGCGCCCGCGCCAGATCGCGATGTACCTGATGCGCGAAGACTCCGATGCCTCGCTGCCCGGCATCGGCACGCTGCTAGGCAACCGCGACCACAGCACCATCATGCACGGCTGTGGCAAGATCAATCAGGAGCTCAAGAACGAGAACGCGCAGTTGCGCAGCGACATCCGCGCCATCCGCGCCATGCTGTACGAGCCCTAGCGAGTGATTAGTGGTTAGTGGTTAGTGACGAGTGAGGTTCACTAACCACTAACCACTAACCACTAACCACTAACCACTAACCACTAACCACTAACCACTAACCACTAACCACTAACCACTAACCACTAACCACTAACCACTAACCACTAACCACTAACC
>JAABUQ010003568.1_pt1 | contig 28260 bp, 22 predicted proteins | sample 5560001 | NCBI WGS metagenome assembly JAABUQ01 (sample SAMN10711888, study PRJNA513371) | rock metagenome | isolation source: Antarctica rocks | place: Antarctica: Victoria Land, Finger Mt nord | collected 2015-12-18 | reverse complement strand
GGGTTGCTGGCGAACTTGGTCGTGAACCAGTCCACCACGGGGCGGCCTCCCCTTCCACTCAAACTGTCAACCCGCCGAACTCAAGAACAGCCCGCTTTGCGACAGAGCCGCAATACGCTGGGCGAGGACGCGGCGGGCGGCTCGCTCCCCAACACCCAGTACGACCTGTTCCTCGACTTCGTCACCGACGGCAACACGATCGCCGGCAATACCTTCGGCGCGGTCTCCGGGGGCACCGCGGCGAGCCCCCTCCCGGTGGTCCGCGACGTCAATCCCGCCAACACCTACGCCAATAACGTGGGCTTCGACGCTTCGGCCCACCAGGTGGAAGTCGGGGTCACCTCGTCGTATGTGCCGGCCAAGGCGACCGGCAACCGGGTGTACAGCTTCAAGGCGACGTTCACGGTCACCAACCACGGGCCGCGGGTCGCCACCGGGATCACCCTGGAGATTGCCGTGAGCCCGGGCGCGAGCTTCAACGTGGTCGGCTATGACCCGACGACGGCGGGGACGTTCGACCCCGCGTTCACCGGATCGGGCGGCCCTCATACTTACCTGATCCGGCTCAACGCGCTGGCCGCCGGCCAGAGCGGCTCGATCACCCTGAATTGCGTGAACCCGGGCGGGACCCTCGCCGGCCAGCTCGGCGGCTCGGTCGCGAGCGACGGCATCGACGCCGTCACCTCGGACAAGTCCACCCGGCCCTTCTGAGCCGGACCGGGCGTGAACGCGGCCGACCTCGCCCGGATGGCCGGGCGAGGTCGGCGGTGAAAGAGCTCGGGTTCGATCCGGTCGCCTCAGTTCGCGGCCGAGGCCACGACGCCGAGGTGCGATGGGATCGCGTCGAACGCGGCGACCGGGGCCAGCTCGACGGGGACCGGCTCGACGAACCGGGCCGGGCGGCGCGGGGCGTACCGATTGAAGAAGCCGGCGACCCGCTCGGCGTAGGCGACCGGTTCCTTCTCGCGGCAGCGGTTGTGCTTGGCCGCGGCCACGATCCAGAGTTCCTTGGGTTCGCCCGCGTAGGCGAACAGGGCCCGGGCGATCCCGACGCCGATGTAGGCGTCCTTCTGGCCGTGGATCGACAGCCAGGGGCGGGGGGCCAGGCGACGGACGGCGGTCTCGACGTCGGGGTAGCGGCAGACCAGCTTCTTCTGGGTCCGGACCCGCCCGGCCCAGCAGAGGAACTGGAAGATCCCCTTGGGCATCACCTTCCAGAAATGCGGGTTGCTGACGTAGATCTCGGCCCAGCGGGTGACGTAGGCCTCCATCGTCCCCCGGGTCGGGAAGGCGCCATCGGTCACGACGCCCCAGACGCCGGGGTCCTTGGCGGCCGCGCAGAGGGCCGAGCCCCCCCCTCGGCTGATCCCGAAGAGGCCGACGCCCGCGGGGTCGGCGTCGTCGCGGGACTTGACGTAGGCGAGGGCCGCCCGGACGTCGGTCACCTCGTAGTCGGTCACCCACTGGAGCGGGTTGTACCCGGGGACGACCTCGCTCCGGCCGTGGTTCCGGTAGTCGAAGCAGAACAGGTCGAAGCCGTGATCGCGGAGGTGGTCGGCGTACGGCAGCACGCCCCAGCGATCGCTCAGGTACTCATGGCAGAAGACGATCACGCCGACCCGCCGGTCCGTCCTCGCCTTGAGGTAGGTCCCGGCCAGGGTCAGCCCTTCGCTGTTCGGGAAGGTGACGTCCTCCCCTTCGTCCGCCCGGGAGACCCGGAGCGGGAGGAACATCGGCTTCTCTTCGAAGACCCGGCCGATGATCGGTGTATATCGGATGACGATGTAGATCAGGAAGGCGACGAACATGGCCAGGGCCAGGCACGCCGTGGTCATCGCGATCGCGATCAGGAGGCTGGGCACGAGTGGGCTCCGGTGGCGTCGCCAGGGGGTGGTTGTCTCGGGTGCGGCTTCAGCCGGCAATTGGCCAAGGGGGGCGGGGGGTTGGAACGGGGGGAGAGCGGCGGGGCGACCGGCGGCGATCAGCCCGCGTATCGACGCAGGATCAGGGACGAGTTCTGGCCGCCGAAACCGAAGCTGTTGGAGAGCGCGGCGTTGACGGTCCGGCGGCGCGACTCGTGAGGGACGTAATCGAGGTCGCAGTCGTCGCCGGGGTGTTCCAGGTTGACGGTCGGGGGGACCACGCCGTCGCGGATCGTCAGGAGGCAGACGATGGCCTCGACCGAGCCGGCCGCGGCGATCAGGTGACCCATCATGCTCTTGGTGCTGGAGATCGGCAACCGGTATGCCGCGTCGTTGAACGTTTTCTTGATCGCCAGGGTCTCGATCGAGTCGTTGACCGAGGTGCTGGTGCCGTGGGCGTTGATGTAGTCGATGTCGGTGGGGTTGAGCCCGGCGTCGGCCAGGGCCTCGCGGATGCAGGCGATCGCCCCCCGGCCCTCGTCGTGGGTGTCGGTGAGGCGGAAGGCGTCGGCGGTCGAGCCGTAGCCGGCGACCTCGCCGTGGATCTTCGCCCCCCGGGCCTTGGCGTGTTCCAGCTCTTCGAGGATGACCATGCCGGCCCCCTCGCCGAGGATGAAGCCGTCGCGGTCGCGGTCGAACGGCCGGCTGGCGCGGGCCGGCTCGTCGTTCCGGGTCGAGAGCGCCGTGAGGAGGTTGAAGCCGGTCACGCCGAAGGGGTGGATCATGCTGTGGGTGCCGCCGGAGAACATCAGGTCGGCGTCCCCTCGGCGGATGATCTCGGTCGCCTCGCCGATCGCCTGGGTGCTGGCGGCGCACGCGGTCAGGCAGGTGGCGTTCGGCCCCCGGGCGCCGAACATCCCGGCGATGTGGCCGGCGGGCGTGCCCGGCTCCTGCTCCGACTCGTGGATCGGGTGCAGCTCCTTGAGCCCCTGGCGGGTGAAGTTCGAGGTGTCGACCCGGCCGCCCCGGCTGGAGTGGTGGACGAGGTTCACGAACCTGGGGAAGTCCTGCTGCCCCTCGCCGGACCCGAGGTAGACCCCGAAGCGGGCCGGGTCGATCTCCTTGGCATCGGCGAGGCCGGAATCGTCGTAGGCCATCTGCCCGGCGGCGACGGCGAACAGGGTGTTCCGGCAATGCTCGGCCCACCGGCCGGGGTCGGCGACGTAGCTCGACAGGTCGAACCCCTGGACCTCGGCGGCGATCTTGGTGGCGAAGCTGGAGGCGTCGAACAGGCTGATCGGGCCCACGCCGCTCTTCCCGGCCTGGAGGGCGGACCAGGACGACTCCAGGTCGTGCCCGACCGGGGTGACCATCCCCATTCCCGTCACGACGACTCGGCGTTGCATGGTCCCATCCTTTGTCCGACCGTCCCGGGCGAAGCGAACCCGCCGCACCAGTCTACCTGATCGATTATGGGGGGTGAGGCAAACTTTGACCGCGGCGGGCGATTTGGCGCGACCTTGCGGGCGATCAGCCGAGCCCGGGGTTGCCCCGGACGAGCAGGGCGGCCGCCTGGCCATTGCGGGTCAAGTTGGTGTTGATGAAGGTCGGGTTGTCGGTGGGTCGGGGCTCGCCGGTGACGAGGTCGAAGGGGCCGAAGGCGGGGTCGGGGGTGTCGCAGTTCAGGGTGGGCGGGATCAGGCCTTGGTTGACGCCGAGCAGGCTGCCGACCAGCTCGACCGCGCCGCAGCCGGAGACGATGTTGCCCATGTACCCCTTCAGCGCGGTGACCGGGACCCCCCCCTGCCCCTTGCCCGGGCCGAAGATCCGGCCGATCGCCCGGGCCTCGGCGAGGTCGGAGGCGACCGTCGCCGAGCCGTGGGCGTTGACGTGGCCGACCTGGTCGGGCGTCATCCCGGCGTCGCGGATCGCGGCCTTCAGGGCGATCTCGGTGCCGATCCCGTCGGGGTCGAGCCCGCCGGCCGGCCGGGCGTCGCAGCCCGAGCCGTAGCCGAGGATCTCGCCGTAGATCCGGGCCCCCCGGGCGAGGGCATGCTCGCGCTCTTCGAGGATCAGGATCGCCGCCCCTTCGCCGGGGACCCAGCCGTCCCGGTCGGAGTCGAACGGCCGGCAGGCACCCGCCGGGTCGCCCTTCCAGCTCGACATCTGCTCCTGCAGGCTCATCCGGATCAGGCTCAGCGGGTGGATTTTTGAGTCGGCCCCGCCGGTGATCATGACGTCGGCCCGCCCCTTGGCGATGATCCGGGTCGCCTCGCCGATCGCCACGTTCGAGGCGGCCTCGGCCTCGGTGATCGTGTTGCTCGGCCCCTGGCAGTCGAGCAGGATCGAGATGTGGCAGGCGAGCATGTTGGGCAGGTACTTGAGCAGCCAGATCGGCGTGATCTTGCCGATCCCCTCGCGGGCGTAGGCGTGGTAGTCGAACGTGCCGTTGGAGGCGTAGCCGGCGTCGATGGCCGGCGCCAGCTCGTCGAGCTCGGTCGAGATCAGGCCGGCCCCGAGGTCGACGCCGATCCGGGTCGGGTCGATCCCGCCGTCGACGAGACCGGCGTCGAGCATGGCGAGCTGGGCCCCGGCGACGGAGAGCTGGATGTCGCGGGCCATGTACTTCAGGCTCTTGCTGATCGCCTTGCGGAGCCTGGGCAGGGCCAGCGACTTCATCGTCTTGTCGTCGAAGTCCAGCACCTCCCCACCCAGGTCGTTGGGCAGGCCGTCGACCGGGAAGGCGCGGATCTTCTGGACCGCCCCGCGACGGCCGGCCAGCGCGGACCAGAACGGCTCGACCCCAACACCCAGCGGGGTGACGACGCCTAGCCCGGTGATGACCACTCGGCGTTCGGTACGGACCATGAGGACTCGTCAACCTCCACCGCGGAATCGGGCAGAACGACACAATTTCGAGGGGGAGCGGACGACGTGGGGGGCTCGGGCCGATCCGATCAGCCGGCCGCCGGGGGCTGGTCGTGGGGCTGGCCGTTGGCGAGGGCGACCGTGGCCGCGTCGCCGACGGGCGCGGCGACCGTGGCGGTGGCCGCCTCGGCCTCGGCGGCGGCCTTGGCCCGGGCCTGCGCCTTGGCCAGGTCGAGCACGCCGAGGAGCTGCTGCGTGAACACGAAGTTCTTGGGCCCGAAGATCTGGTTGGCCCGCGAATTGTCCAGGTGGGCGAAGACGATCTCGGCGTCCGCCAGCAGCTCGCCTTCGAGGAACGCCTTGGCCTCGACCACCGCCCCTTGCTCGCGGAGGTCGGTCAGCGTCACCTCGTAGATCAACTGGTCCCCGGCGCAGGCCACGCCGAAGAACTCGGCCCGGGGGATCTTGGCCAGGACCACCTTCTCGACGAAGTTCCCCGCCTCGCCGACGAGGATGCCTCCGGTCTGGGCCAGGCCCTCGATGATCAGCGAGGCCGGCATCACCGGGTACCCCGGGAAGTGGTCGTGCAGGTGTTCCTCGGCCAGGGTCAGGTTCTTGACCGCCCTGGCGAACTGGCCGCTCCGAAATTCGAGGAATTTGTCGATCCAGATCCAGCGCATGGGCGAGACATCCTCGGAAAGACGCGACCGGTGTCGGCCGGGGCCCCATCCGTGCCCCCGGCCCGCGGCGAAGGGTTCGGGACCGAGTGAAACCGCCGGCGGGGCTCATCGAGGGGCGACTCCCCCGATCCTCCCGGTGGCCCGGCGGGCCGGATCGATCCCGCTCGACCTCAGGCGGCCAGCTTGCTCGAGACGTAGTGGACGAGCATGTCCACGGTGTACAGGTCGCCGATCCGCTCGACGTCGGGGTTCGAGGCGAACTCGCTGAGGTCGGCGAAGGGCATCCGGACCTTCAGCTCCTCGATCCCCTTGGCGGTCAGCTTGCCGTCCTTGATCATGTCGGGGTCGGTGACGACGTTCTCGGGGAAGAGCTCGCCCCGGGGGATCTTGATCCCGAAATTCCGCTCGAGCCGGAACACGATATCCAGGAAGTCGATCGACTCGGCCCCGAGGTCGCCCTGGAGGGTGGCGTCGTGGGTGATGTCCTCCTCGTCCACGCCGAGGGCATCGACCAGGGTGGCTTGGACTTTCTGATAGATCTCGTCGTGCGTGGGCATGTCATCCTCGATAAAGCGGGAACACCAATCCGAATCCCACGATGGGGACCATCCTCCGGCCGCCGGATGCGCGGTTTGCGCCGTTCATCGTCGGCGGTTCCCGGCGACCAACTTCACTCAAGGGCCGGGACGAGGCTCGCGGGTGCGATCACACGGGGGCAGGTCGGTCGTGGTCAGCCAGCGTTCCGAGCATCGCGGCCCATCTTGATGTATTTCGTCAAACCTTGCAACGTCAGCAAACTCGGCCCGAACCGACGAGCCGGCCCCGGGTTGCCTTCATCCCCCCTGCGACTCGAGCAGCGACGGCACGGGTTGTTGCTCGATGACCGGGCTCCGGAGCAGCGCCCGGGAGCCGACCGAGCCCTTCCTGAGCGTGGCGTAGAGGTCGCGGAGCCCGGCGACGATCGAGGCGTCGGTCGAGTGCAATTCGGGGTCGCGGTCGCGGAGGTTGTACCGCATCAGGGTGAACTGGCCCCGGACCATCGACTGCCCCTCGATCGACCCTTCCCCCTTGAACGTCGACTCGCGATCGTCGTGCGACACCAGGGTGACGCTGAGCTTGAGCTGGCGGCCGGGCTCGACGAAGCTGCCGTACTTGATCGTCTTGGCCCGCTTCAGCAGGACCACGCTGTGGGCGAAGTCCTCCATGTCCCGGACCAGCCAGGCCCCCGCCTGCGTCAAGGCCTCGAGCATCAGCACGCCCGGCATGACGGGGAAGCCCGGGAAGTGGTCGGCGAGGTACTCTTCCGCGAGCGAAAGGTTCTTCACCGCGACCAGCGATTGTCCGGGCTTCAGTTCGATGATCCGGTCGACGAGCACAAATCGCATGAAAGGCCCCGGGGCGTGCGAGCGAAGATCCCGAGCGTCGAGCATCGGCGGGGATCGCGAACTCGAGTATTTCCGCAATCCCATGACAGGCCGGGCATTGTAGAGATCAAGACGATCCCTGACAAGGCGACCCGCCCCGACCTCGCGCTCAGAACTTCTCGTACACCCGTGACCGATGATCGGAGTCTACAACGCATGGCCGCAAGGTCAAACTAACCCTCGAAAAGGCCCCAATTTTCCCACTCGCTCTAATCGTCGAGGTGCCTACGGTCCGGGGGTTGCTTTCGCCCTCCGAAGCTCCGAGTATCCATTCGGAGCCGAGCTTCCTATACTTGACAAGCTCGGGGCGGATTCGGGGCCTGTCGAGGGGACGCACCGGTGAGGCGAATCATCGCGAAACTCTTGATCCTCCCGCTTGCCCTCCTGCTCGGCGGCTGCCTCCATGCGCCGATGCCCTGGTCGGCGGACGGGAAGTGGCTGGCCTATACGGTCGAGGTCCGGCCGATCGGCCAGCTCCTCAAGCCGGGCTGGATCTTCCGGGCCGGTTCGGCCCCGGAGCCGCCGCCCCGGGGCACGGTGGCTTCGTATCGGCTCTGGGCGACCCGGGCCGACTCGGGCGCCTCGGTGCTCCTGGAGGAATCCCCCTCGCCCCTGACCGCCCCCGGCTGGAGCCCGGACGGCCGTGCCCTGGCGTTCGGCCGGGTGGTGGCCGAGGCCGAGGGCAAGGGGCGGTTCGAGGTCGTGATCCTCGAAGGGGCGACGCGGCGACGCATCCTCGCGTCGCGTGCCCTGGCCGAGATCAACGCCGAGGCCGCCGCCCTGCCCGGGCAGGCGATCGCCTGGAGCCCCGACGGTCGCTACCTGGCCGTCCCCCAGCTCAGCCCGCACGGCCTGGCGATCCTCCGGGCCGACAACGGCCGCCAGGTCAACGCGATCAACGACGCCTTCCTCCCCTCCTGGGCCCCCGACGGCGGCCGGCTCGCCTTCTTCGTCCGGGGCACCGGCGACACCCTCCAGTACCTCGACTCGGCGCTCGGGCAGCCCAGGGTCCTGCTCGAAGTCGGCCAGGCCAGCCAGGCGCCGGCCTGGAGCCGCGACGGGCTCTCGATCGTCGCCATCGCCCGGAAGTCGAACGCCAGGGGCGGCGAACCGCCCGGCGACGAGGCCGACCTCGTCCAGGTCTGGGTGAACACCGGGGTCTCCGGCCGGCTCGGCCAGCTCTCCAACGAGTTGACCTCGGGGAGAGACCGGCCGGTGAAGCTGGTCTCGATCGCCTTCGACCGCGAGGGGGAGAACCTGTTCGCCTCGACGATCGTCGACGGCCAGACCTGCCAGGTCACCTGGTTCCGCCCCCGCGAGAACACGATCTACAAGAAGTTCTCGATCCTCGACTTCGGCTCGCCGATGGGTTCGTTGTCGCTCTCGCCCGACGGCCGGACGCTGGCGAGCCGGGTCGGCTCGCTCGACCGCCTGTCCGCCCCGGCGCTCTGCGACCTCGACAGCAACGACCTCAAAGGGCGCCTGATCGCCCCCGACGACCACGCCAGGGTCGAGTGGATCGCCACCCTGGTGGCCAACGCCCGGACGATCCTCGCCGGCCTGCCGGTCCCCTCGACCGACCCCAAGGCCCCGGCGGCGACTCGGGTCGAGCGGCCCACGCTCCTGCCGATCCTGGGGGAGTTCGAGCCCAACAGCGAGCCCAACATCCGGCTCAGGCGGATCGGGCGGATGGGCCGACCGCTCTGCGACCGGCCCGCGGGGGCCCCCCCCGCCGACCCCGAGGTGGCCGCGATCCTCGACGAGGCCCGCCTCTTCTTCGACTACCTCCGCGAAGATTATCCCGGGGCCCTGGCCGCCATCGAGGCCCTGGAGGCTCGCGAAACCTCGCCCGAGCGGCGGGTCAAGCTCCTGACGATCCGGGCCCAGGTCTTCCTCAACCGGAGCCAGGTCGACCGGGCGAGCAAGACGATCGCCTACCTCAAGGCCCTCGACCCGAAGCCGACCCGACGGATCGAGTGGACCGGCGCGGGCTACGTCGCGACCGTCGAGCCGGCCACCGGCGGCGGCTGGCCCGACTACCTCGCCCTCAGGGCCCTCGCCATCCGGGCGATGCTCCACGACGAGGGTCCGGAGGGGCACCCCAACATCGACGATCCCCGCCTGAACCTCTTCCCCCCCCGATTCCGCAACCCGGACAACTTCCCGGCCGAACGCCCGTTCCACGAGATGGGCCCCGACGCCGGCCTGCCCCCCAGGCCTCGCCGGCTCCTGCCGGGCCCGCCGGGCGGCCCCCCTCGCTGATCGCCCCGGGGCCGGCCGGACAAGCTCAGAAGACGGTGAACAGGACGACCTGCGCGACCCGGATCAGCCTCGACCGCTCGGCCGGGGTGATGGCGTGACGCCCTTCGATCCCGTCGATGGCCTGGATCGCCCCTCGCATCATCGTGAGTTGATAGGGGCCGACCTTGAGTTCGTCGCGGTGGTCGATCAAGGTCCGGAAGACGTCGCGGAGCGTCAGGGCCTCGACGACCGATGCTTCGGGCGACGGGTCCCACGCCAGCTCGACCTCGGACCGGGCGGCCTCGCGGACGACGCCGAGGATGACCCGGCTGATCGCTTCGAGCTTGGGGTAGTCGATCGTCTCGGCCCGGTCCTCCGGCGAGTGGTAGCGGGGGTTCTCGCCGGTCGTGAAGAAGAGGTAGGGGACCTGCCGGGCCCGGAACGGCCCGTAGTCGCTCCGGTCGATCCCGAGGATGTCCGAGCCGAGCAGGCCGACGCGGAGCGGCTTGCCTTCGGCGCCTCGGGCGATCCAGGGGCGGACGGCCGGCTCGCGCTCCGAGCCGAGGGCGAAGACGAGGTCGCCGCAGACCCCGCCGAGCGACCGGCCGATCATGTCGGCCGTGACGAACAGGCCGACCCGGTCGAGCGGCACCGGCGGGGCCTTGGCGAAGTGCCGCGACCCCCGGAGCCCGAACTCCCCCTTCGGCCCGCGCTCCTCCAGGTCGAAGCCGACGAACATCATGCTCCGCCTCGGCTTCTCCCCCGAACGGGCCATCGACCGGGCGACCTCGAGCATCATCGCCACGCCCGAGGCGTTGTCGTCGGCCCCCGGATAGATGACGTCGCCGCGCCGGCCCAGGTGGTCGTAATGGGCGCCGAGGATGATCCATCGGTCGCGGGCCGCCGGGTCCGCCCCGACGATCCTGGCCCCGACGTTCACGCCGATCACCCCCTCGGCCCCCTGCCCGGGGATGTCCTGGGTGTAGGACTCGCCGAAGAGCGGCTCCAGGCCGAGCTTTCGGAACTCCTCGATCAGGTAAGCCCGGGCCTTCGCCGCGCCGGCGTCGCGGCGCCCCTCGAACCCGGGCGAGGCCAGGGTCTCGACGTGCCCTTTGAGCCGGGCCAGCTCGGGCTCCTGGCCGGGGGCGGGCGATCCGGCGAACGCCGCGACCATCCCGATGATTGCGATCCGTCGATGCCTCATGATCCTTCGACTCCCGGGCCGCCCCTTCGACCGCGAGCGGTCGCGCGACCGACACCCGCCGCGCCTTCGCGAGAACCGGCGACCCCCCTCGGAGAAAATTCCCGGGTCGCCCGACACGGTGCCGGTTCGCGTGTCATGTTACTTCATGTCCGGGAACCGCGTCCCTACACGGAGGTGGATTGTGTCGCGAGGCTCTTTTCTCAAGTCGCTCGTGCTGTCGACGGCCCTGATCGGCCTGTCGGGGTTCTCCGCCAAGGCCCAGGATTGGTCGGACTACCTCCACTGGCCCTACGTCCCGCCCCAGGCCCAGGGGAGCGGGTTCGAGTACAAGGGGCTCAACGACGGCTACTTCGTCTACCCCCGCGAGCAGCGGATCGTCCCCCAGATCCAGGGCCCGTTCTACCGGAACTATTACGGCGGGACCCGGACCGGCGGCATCCATAAGTATGCCGAGGCCCACCACCCCTGGTACAAGCGGAAGTACTACCAGGGCCACCACTACATCCTCGACGTGTTCTGACTTCGAGCCGAGACTCGCTTGTTGAGCACCCGAAGGGCCCGGCGATGCTGCCGGGCCCTCCGCCGTTTCGAAGGCCGGGGTATCCGCCTCAATCCCGGCCTCGGGCGATCTCGAAGTACATCTCCGAGCCGAGCCGGAGCTGGTCGAGGTCGATCCACTCGTCCTTGGTGTGCGCCTGCGCGATGTCGCCCGGCCCGAAGACGAAGCAGGGGAGGCCCGCCTCGCCGAGGGGGCCGGCGTCGGTCCCGTAGGGGACCCCGAGCACCTCCGGCTCGCGCCCGCCGACCCTGGCGATCGCGGCCTTCACGGGCGGAAGGTGCGGGTTGTCGCGGATCGGCAGGAGTGCCGGCATCCGGACGAACGGCGGGAGGAACGCGATCCTGTCGAGGTTGCCGAGCCGGGCCCTGACGTAGGCTTCGACCTCAGCCACGGCGCCGCCGGGCGGTTCCATCCCGTTGAGCCGGCGGTCGATCTCGATCTCGGCCCAGTCGGGGACGACGTTGACGCTGGTCCCCCCCTCGATCCGGCCGACCGAGAGGGTCTGCGGCCCGAGCCTCGGGCTCGTCGGGGCGTCGCGCAGGGTCTTGGCGAACTCGGCCAGGGCCGAGACCACGCCGGCCATCCGGTAGATCGCGTTGTCGCCCAGGTCGGGCGTCGAGGAGTGGCAGGCCGTCCCCTCGGCCCGGATCTTCCAGCGGAGCGCCCCCTTGTGGGCCTCGACGATGTCGAGCTTCGTGGGCTCGGCGATGATCCCCAGGTCGAAGCCGCTCACGTCGCCGGCCAGGAGCGACGAGCCGATGTGGGTGAACTCCTCGTCGACGGTGCAGGCCATGACCACGCTGCTGGAGTCGCCCGGGCGCTCGCGGACCAGTCGGGCGAAGGCGGTGAGCATCGCCGCCATCCCCCCCTTGATGTCGCAGGACCCCCGGCCGTGGAGCCGGCCGTCGCGGATCTCGGGCCGGAACGGGTCGATGGTCATGCCGTCGGTCGGCACCGTGTCCTGGTGGGCGTCGAAGAGGATCGTCCGCCCCGGCCTCGGGGCCTCGTACCGGGCGATCACGTTGTCGCGGCCCGGCGCGACGACCCGCCGCTCGACCGCGACGCCGAGGTCGCGGAACCAGGCCTCCAGGTAGTCCGACATCCCCGCCTCCCCGAACCCGGGGCCGGACAGGCCCCGCCCCATCGGGTTGACGCTGGGGATCGCGACGAGGTCCGAGAGCAGGCGGGTCACGGCGTCCAAGGGGATCGGCTCCGCTCAGGAGAGTTTGCTGACGTCACGCCGATCTTAACCCGAAGCCCCCCGGGCGACTATCGCCTCGCCCATCCCCGCTTCGGGGAAAATTGCAAGTTGCCCGGGAAGCCGGGCGCAGGAATGCTAGATTGCAAGGGGAGGCCCGCTCCATCCCGCCCTTCGCCGCACTGCTTTCGAGCCATCGCCGCACGCCTTGGTTGCTTCGGGGGCGAGGGGAGTGGAGGTTGACGGCTTGGCATGGAGATCGCTTTGAGGCGGGCGGTCCGTTGGACCTCCGAGAACGGGCCGTTTCCCCTTGCCGGGTTCGCGGCATCTTTTAGAATCCACGCGCATATCGGGGCCGGGATGGTCGTCCGGGTCCTAGCTCCCCCTTCTTTGGCCGAGGGTCAGGATTCCGATGAGCCGACTCGCGGATGCCGCTTCCCCTCCTGCCGACACCGCGAGCGGGCCCGAGGGCGCCGAGGGCGACGAGCCTCCCGGTCGCCGGCCGGGCTCGACCCCCCGCCACCCCGCCTGGGCCGACGTACCCGATGAGCAGTGGCTCGATTGGCGCTGGCAGTCGCAGCACGCCGTCCGGCAGGCGAAGCAGTTGGCCGAACTCCTGCCGTTCTCGGTCGAGGAGCGGAAGGCGCTGGATCTCCTCCAGGCCCGGTACAAGCTGGCGATCCCGCCGTACTACTTCTCGCTGATCGACCCGCTCGACCCGCTCGACCCGATCCGGCTCCAGTCGGTCCCCTCCCCCCTGGAGATGCTCGGCAACGTCGGGCTCGAAGAGGACGACCCGCTCGACGAGGACAAGGATTCCCCGGTCCCCGGCCTGACCCACCGCTACCCCGACCGGGCCCTGCTGGTCACGACCCACGTCTGCACGATGTATTGCCGGTTCTGCACCCGCAAGCGGGCCACGATGAAGCGAGGCGGCTGGGACTCGGTCTCGCGCGACGACCGGCGGATGGTCGAGTACGTCGCCGCCCACCCCGAGATCCGCGACGTGATCGTCTCCGGGGGCGATCCCCTCACCCTCCCGCCCGAGAAGCTCGCCTTCTTCGTCGAGAACCTGTCGGCGATCCCCCATCTGGATGTGATCCGGATCGGCACCCGCGTGCCCGTCACCCTGCCGCAGCGGGTCATGGACGATGAGGTCGTCGCCATCCTCTCGGCGTCCGACAAGATCTGGATCCAGACCCACTTCAACCACGCCCGCGAGGTCACCCCCGAGGCCGCCCGGGCCTGCGACCGGCTCCGGATGGCGGGCATGCCGATCAACAACCACGCCGTCCTCCTCCGCGGGGTCAACGACAGCCTGCTCGCCCAGCGCGAGCTGTGCCGGGCCCTGCTCCGGATCAAGGTCCGCCCCTACTACCTGTTCCACTGCGACCCGGTCACCGGCTCGGGCCACTTCCGGACCCCGGTCTGGAAGGGGATCGAGATCATCGAGGGCCTGCGCGGGCACATCTCCGGCCTCGGCGTGCCGACCTACGTCGTCGACGCCCCCCGGGGCGGCGGCAAGATCCCCCTGATGCCCAACTACCTCCTCTCGGCCTCGAACGACTCGGTGATCCTCCGCAATTATGAAGGGATGATCGTCCATTACCATCCCACCGACCAGCCCCCAGGGCCCGCCCACCCCGTCGAGACCCAGGGCGTCAGCGCCCTGCTCGAAGGCCAGGCCGAGGCCCTGATCCCCCAGGGGAACCCCCGCCACCTCCGCCGACCCGCCCGGCCCCCGCTCAACGGCAACGGCAAGGCCAACGGCCACGCCGGCAACGGCAACGGGACCGGCTCGTGAAGATCGGGATCGCCTTCGACCTCGCGCCGGTCGCGCCGCCCCCCGGGCCCACCGAGGGGCCCGACGACCGGTTCGAGGAGTTCGACAAGCCCGAGACCGTCGAGGCGATCGCCGCCGCGATCCGGGGCGACGGCCACGACGTCGTCCTCCTCGGCGACGGACGCGACTTCCTGACGCGAGTCCTCGCCGACCCGCCCGACTTCGTCTTCAACATCGCCGAGGGCGAAGGCGTCGGCCGCTGCCGGGAGGCCCGAGTCCCCGCCGCCCTGGAGATGCTGGGCATCCCCTACTCCGGCTCCGACCCGTTGACGCTCGCCGCGAGCCTCGACAAGGAAGTTGCCAATCGCCTTGTCCGGGCGGCCTCTGGCGTCCGCTGCCCGATGAGCCGGATGCTCCCCGCCGACCAGACCTCGGGCGAGGCCGCGCTCGCCCACCTCTTCGGCCGCGACGAGCCGCCGAGCCCGGGGGCGGGGTGGGGAGGGGCGAAGCCGCTGATCCTCAAGCCCGCCTTCGAAGGGTCGAGCAAGGGCATCCGCGGCCGGTGCGTGGCCGGGACGCTCGACGAGGCCTTCTCGCTCTACCAAGGGCTCATCCGCGATTACGAACAGCCCATCCTGGCCGAAGAATATGTCGAGGGCGACGAGGTGACGGTCGGCCTCGTCGGCAACCCAGGGCGTGGCGGGCGGGACTTCGCCGTCCTCGGCGTGATGCGGGTCGTGTCCAAGCAGCCGGTCGACCGGTTCATCTACTCGCTGGAGGTCAAGCGGGACTGGCGGAATCGCGTCTCCTACGAGACGCCCCCCTTGCTCCCCGAGCCGGTCGTGGCCTCGATTTCGGCGGCGGCGATGGTCGTATTTAACGCCCTAGGATGCCGCGACGTGGCCCGGGTCGATTTCCGGGTCCGCGACGGCGTCCCCTACTTCATCGAGGCCAACCCCCTGCCCGGCCTGGCCCCGGGCGTCGGCGACCTCGTCCTCCTGGCCGAAGGTTACGGGATCGGCTACTCGGACCTGATCCGGAAGATCCTCCACGCCGCGCTGACCCGGGCGGGCCTGCGGTGATCGGGGCGAGGATGCGAGTCGCGGTCCTGTACAACGCCCCGACGCTCCCGCCGGGCCACCCCGACGCCGCCTCCGAGGCCGACGTCGTCGCCGTCGCGTCGGCGGTCGCCGAGGCTTTGAGATCGCAAGGGTTCGATGCCTCCCCCCTGCCCGCCTCGCCGCCCTTGGCCGAGGTCGTCGATCGGCTGACGAAGCCCGGGCCCGAGGTGGTCTTCAACCTGATCGAGGGGTTCGCCGGGTCGAGCATCGGCGAGGCGTACATGACCGGCCTGCTTGAACTGCTGGGCCTGCTCTACACCGGGTGCCCGCCCGGGGCGCAATCGCTCTGCCACTCGAAAGGGCGGACCAAGGCGATGCTCCGGGGGTTCGGCCTGCCGACGGCCGCATTCGCCATCGCCCGGTCGGGCGATCCGATGCCCCGGTGGGACGGCCCCTGGCCGGCGATCGTCAAGCCGGAGGCGGAGGACGCCAGCCTCGGGATCGACCAGGGGAGCGTCGTCGAGTCGCCCGAGGGGCTCGCGCAGGCATTGGCCCGGCTCGAATCCAGCCACGGCGGGGATGCCCTGATCGAGGCGTATTTGCCCGGCCGCGAGTTCAATGTCGGCGTGCTGGCCCTGCCGGAGCCCGAGGCGTTGCCGGTGGCCGAGATCGCCTATGACGTGCCCGCCGGGTCGTGGCCGATCCTGACGTATGACGCGAAGTGGGCCGTCGGCTCGGCCGCCGACCTGGCCAGCCCGGCCGTCTGCCCGGCGGATCTCAGGCCGGAGCTGGCATCCAGCCTGGCTGAACTCGCCGTCGAGGCCTTCCGGGCGACGGGCTGCCGCGACTATGCTCGGGTCGACTTCCGGCTCGACGCGAGGGGGAATCCGATGATCCTGGAGGTCAACCCGAACCCCGACATCGGCCCGGGGGCCGGCTGGGCCCGGGCGCTCCGGGCGTCGGGCCGAGATTACGCCGCGACCCTCGCCGCGCTGGCCCGGCAGGCGTCCGGGCGGAAAGGCCGGGCATGACCGGCGACCCGATCACCCTCCGGGGGCTCCGGCCCGACGACCGGCCGAGGGTCGCCCGGGTCCTCGAAGCCTGCGGCGACGCCTTCCGGCCCGAGGAGGTCGCCGTCGGCCTCGAACTGGTGGACGAGTCCCTCAATCCCGGCCCCTCGACCGACTACGCCTGGACCCTGGCCGAGCTGGCGGGCGAGGTCGTCGGCTTCGCCTGCTTCGGCCCGGTGCCGCTGACCGAGGGGACCTTCGACCTCTACTGGATCGCCGTCAGCCCGGAGGGGCGAGGCCTCGGCGTGGCGAGCCGCCTGGACTCGGCCGTCGAAGCCGCCGTCAGGGGTCGGGGGGCGCGCTGGTTGCTCGCGGAAACCTCGTCGACCCCGCCCTATGCCCCGGCCCGGGCGTTCTACCTCGGGCGAGGCTATCAACTCGTGGGGCGGGTCGCCGACTTCTACCGACCGGGCGACGACCGGCTCACCTTCGGCAAGCGGCTCGACCAAGGATGAAATGAGCTTATGTTCCGGATCAGCCACGTCCTCGGCACCCATCGCGAGCACGACCGCCGGTGCATCGCCGAGGTCCAGGCCCTGCTCGTCGCCGCCTTCCCCGACCTCGCCGGGGTGCCCGACTACGTCGAGCGCAAGCTCGCCGAGCAGACCACCCGGGTCTACCCCACGATCCTCCTGGCCGCCCACGGCCCGGGCGACCGGGTCCTCGGCTTCGCCCTGGCCGACCACTTCGAGTGGATCGGCTACGCCTACCTCGACTTCATCGTCACCCAGGCCGACCAGCGCGGCCGGGGGCTCGGCGGCGGGCTGTACGAGGCCCTCCGGCAGGACCTGATGGCCCGGGGGGCGAAGGGCCTCTTCCTCGAAGTCCCCACCGACGACCCGGCCCAGGTGTCCGACCCCGCCCACCTCAAGGCGAACAAGACCCGCCTGCGGTTCTACGAGAAGTACGACGCCCGGCCGATCATCGGCACCCTCTACGACCAGCCGATCCGCCCCGGCAACCCCCTTGAACCCCGCCTGCTCTACGACCCCCTCGACGGCGACGAGCCGCTCACCGCCGACGCCGCCAGGCAGGTCGTCGAGGCGATCCTCACCCTCCGGTACAACTACGAGGCGGATTCCCCTTATGTGATCGAGGTCGTCGGGTCGATCCGCGACTCGCCGGTGAAGATCCGCAAGCCGCTCTACGCCTCGCCCGAGGAGAAGCGGTACAAGATCCCTCGCCACCTCCACCCGCTCAAGGTCTTCTGCTCGGCCCGCCACGCCCTCCACCACGTCCGCGAGCGCGGCTACGTCGAGCGCCCCGCCCGGGTCGACGTGATCCTCAAGGCACTGGGCGAACTGCCCGACGTCGAGCAGCTCAAGGTCCGCAACTTCGGCGAAGGACCGATCCGCGCCGTCCACGACGCCGACTTCGTCAACTTCGTCCGCAACTACTGCCACGAGCTGCCCGAGAAGGAGCTGGTCTACCCCTACGTCTTCCCGATCCGCCGGACCGACCGGCCGCCCCACGACCGCCGCCGCCGGGTGGGATACTACTGCATCGACACCTTCACCCCCTTGAGCCGCGACGCCTACAAGGCGGCCCGGGCCTCGGTGAACGTGGCCCTCTCGGGCGCGGCGGCGATCGTCGCGGGCGACCCCCTGGTCTACTCGCTCTGCCGGCCGCCGGGCCACCACGCCGAGCGCGACACCTACGGCGGGTTCTGCTACTTCTGCAACGGCGCCATCGCCGCCGACTACCTCCGGGCCAAGCTCGGCGGCCGGGTCGCGATCCTCGACGTCGACTACCACCACGGCAACGGCGCCCAGGACATCTTCTGGGAGCGGTCCGACGTCCTGACCGTCTCGATCCACGGCCACCCGAATTTCGCCTACCCCTACTTCTCCGGCTTCGCCGACGAGATCGGCGAGGGCGCGGGCAAAGGGTTCAACCGCAACCTCCCCTTACCCGAGGACGTCCACGACGCCCGCTACCTCGAAGAGCTCGACGAGGCCCTGGCGATCGTCCGCAAGTTCGACCCCGTCGCCTTGGTCGTCTCGCTCGGCCTCGACATCGCCAAGGCCGACCCGACCGGCTCCTGGAGCGTCACCCCCGAAGGCCTCTTCGAGGTCGGCCGCCGGATCGGCGCCCTCAAGTACCCCACCCTCCTCGTCCAGGAGGGCGGCTACAACATCCGCTTCCTCGGCCGCAACGCCGCCCGGATGCTCACCGGGGTCTGCGCCGGGGCCCTCGACCGGCGGGCTCGTCCCCGGGGGGGGAAGGGATGAGCGGCGACCGTTCGAAGTGCCTGGCCGAGTTGACGGGCATCTCGTACCAACATCTTGAACGCCTCCGGCCGGTGGGGGCGGGCGGCCCTCCGGGGAAAGTCGCCGGGCACCAGGATTCACGAGACCGTCTCCCTCTCGACAACGAGATTTCACGGACGGCCGGTATGAATGACGAATTGGCCGCGGCGTCGGCTCCGACCTGATTCAAGGACTCCCGTACGGGATGGGTCGGTGGCCATCGCCGACGGCGACGTCGTCTCGGCCGACCGTCACCGAGCGAGCGGAAGGCCCGTTGATGCCCGCCGCCGCCCGTCCCTCCGAGGAGTTGACACCGATGCGAGGCCTTCCGACCCGCCCGTCCCGTGTGGCCGCCGTCGCCCTGGGGCTCGCCGGGCTGTTCGCCACGGTCGCCTGGGCCCACCACTACCGGCTGGAATCCGCCACCCCCCCGGCCCCGTTCCTGCGGGACGGCCGGGTGGACGTCGTGATCGAGCCCTCCGGCGTCGCGCCGCTGGGCGACGGCCGCCGGGTGCTGGTGGCGCACGAGAAGGCCGCCCCGCTCCACGTCGTCGACCTCGAGACGGGCGCGATCGTCGGCGCGCCGCTCGACTCGCCGAAGTTCGCCCCGACGACCAAGGCCGGCCCGAGGTGGCAGGGCATGGCCCTCGACTCCCGGGGGAACTACTACCTGGTCGGCTCGCACGGCGGCAAGGGCGACGAGGAGCGCGCGGACCGCATCTCGGTGGTCCGGTTCCGCCTCCGGGGCGGCGAGCCTCCCGCCATCGACGATGCCTCGGTCGTCTGCTGGGACATCACCCGCCCGCTCGATGCCGCTCTGAAGGCGCAGGGGCTCGACGCGGCGAGGGTCGCGGAACGGAAGGTCGCGGGGCTGGCGGTCCGCGAGGCCGGGGCCAGCCGCGACCTGCTCATCGGCCTCAGCAAGCCGGACGATAAGGCCCGCGCCTTCGCCGCCGACCTTCCCGCCGGGCCCGACGCCGCGCTCGAGTTCCGCCCCCTGTTCGCGTTCGACGCCGGCCGCCGCGAGGGCATCGCCGCGCGGCTCACCTCGCTGTCGTACGTCGAGGTGATGGGCGGGTTCGTCGTCCTCACCGCGACGGTGGACGCCAACAACGCGTCCAGCGGCAACACCCTCTGGTACGTCGCCAACGGCCAGAGGCGGAGGGCGACCTCGCACGCGACGTTCGAGCCGGCGATGAAGTCCGCGGGCCTGGCCTTGCTCGGGGACGAAGCGGCGGGCAGCCGGATCACGATCAAACTCCTGATCGCCTACGACAACGACCCGCAGGCGACCAAGATCCCCAGCCGGTTCCAGACGGCGACGCTCGTCCACGATCGGAATTGAGCGCCGCGGTCACCGGGCCCATCCCCCATGTTCGCGGCGATCCGCCGAGATCCTGCCCGGGACTCGGCGGTCACGCGCGGCCCGGGGTCACTTCACCCGTTCGACGTACTCGCCGGTCCGGGTGTCGATCCGGATCTTCTCGCCGGGGCCGACGAAGGGGGGGACGGTGACCTTCAGTCCGGTCTCCAGGGTGGCTTCCTTGTACTGGTTGGTCGCGGTAGCCCCCTTGATCGAGGGGGGGGTGTCGACGACGGTCAGGTCGATCGAGGCGGGCACGTCGATCGAGACCGGCTTGTCGGCCACGTACATGACCATGACCTTGCTGTTGGGCAGGAGGTACTGCATGGCCGTGCCGAGGATCTCGGGCGTGAACGAGAGCTGGTCGTAGGTCGAGGTGTCCATGAAGACGTGCTCGTCGCCGGAGGAGTAGAGGTACTCGAACTCCTTGGTCTCGACGTAAGGCACCTCGATCTGGTCGACCGAGCGGAGCCGCTTGTCGATCAGCGAGCCGCTGTTCATGTTCCGGAGCTTGGTCTGGACCATCGCCCGGAGGTTGCCCGGGGTGTGGTGGGCGAAGTCGACGACGACGAAGTTGACCCCCTCCATCGTGATCACCATCCCGCGGCGGACGTCGGTGGCCTTGATCATCATGGTGTTCTGCGCTGCCCCTCGGGAAGGGTGGATCGGCCCGGAAGCCTTCGAGTGGTGTTTCATCACAAGATGACCCGCGAACGTAACCGAAACCGCTGCCCGTGACCAGGCCACTTGCGGCCCCGCCGGGCGGCCGGGGTCCCCGGGGGTCGCCGCGGATCGGGGCCGTGAACTTGACGAATCCCGGGTCGGGACCAACCATTACACGAGTCGCCCGCCCCCCGGGCGTTCCGGTCGAGGATCGCCAAGCCCGATCGGGCGTTCCCGCGTCACGCTCCACCGCGAGGTCGTACCTGAGTTCGACCGGCGGCACGGATTCGGAGCCTATCTTACCCATCAAAGGACTCTTCCCGATGATCCGCATCCCGGGGCCGGAAGGCCAAGGGCCGGGCGCGCGCCGCGCCGGCTTTACCCTGATCGAATTGCTCGTCGTGATCGCCATCATCGCCGTGCTCATCGCCCTGCTCCTGCCGGCGGTCCAGTCCGCCCGCGAGGCCGCCCGGCGGTCGCAATGCACCAACAACATGAAGCAGATCGGGCTGGCCCTCTTCAATTACGAGGGGTCCAACGGCATCTTTCCCCCCGGCGGGATGAACACCCCGACGGGCGGCTACAACGGGGCCAACAACGGCCTGAGCTGGATGGCCCTCGTGCTCCCGTTCATGGAAGGGACGACGACCTTCAACGCCGTGAACGTGTCGCTCCAGATCGGCAGCCCAGGCTACCTCGCCGCGTTCCAGACCGCCTGGTACACCACCAACAAGTCGTTCCTCTGCCCCTCCGACGGCGACAACCAGAACGGCTTCCGGACCGACAACGCCTCCGACCCAACCAACGGGCAGTACCCCTTCAGCGTGGCCCCGCCCAACCCCAACGGCGGTAGCCTGCTCGACCCGATCTCGAATTACCTCGGGAGTTTCGGCGACAACTACTGCATCGGCGCCTTGACCGGCACCGGCGGCCCCTGGGAGACGCCGTCGTCCGTCCCACTGAGCACGTTCGTGCCGGGCGGCCGGATCGGCTTCCCGGGCTACCAGGGGACGACCTACGACATGTCGGGCCAGAACATCAACGGCGGCGGGATGCTCCGGGGGATGTTCGACTACCAGTGCATGCAGACCGTCTCGATCGCCAGCGTCACCGACGGGACGAGCAACACCCTGGCCGTGGGCGAGAGCCTCGGCGCCCAGCGGGCCGACAACAACTTCTGGCAGTTCAACGCCGCCACCAACGGCACCACCGTGCCGATCAACTTCGTCACCGCCCGGATCGTCTGCCAGGACGGCCAACAGTTCGGCAGTGCCGATTGGGGCTGCCGGTTCTCGTACTCCAACACCGGCTTCAAGAGCAAGCACCCCGGCGGGGCCAACTTCCTCTTCGCCGACGGCTCGGTCCACTTCCTCAAGCAGACGATCAACATGCACACCTACTGTGCCCTCGGCAGCCGCAACGGCGGCGAGGTCATCAGCGCCGACGGCTATTGAAGCCGGAGGGGCCGAGCGGCCCGGCCTACCGCTCGGCCCCCGCGGAACCCATGCCCCCGAACCCCCCGAGATCCCACGATGACCCGCCGCCTGTTCGCCGCACTGGCCTGCTCCGCCGCGATGCTCCTCCCCGCCTGCGGGACCGACGACGGGGCGGGGCGGCGTTATCCCGTCTCCGGCAAGGTGTCCTACAAGGGGCAGCCCGTGGCCAAGGGGAGCATCACCTTCGCCCCCGAGGACCCCAACGGCCGGGCCGCCAGCGGCCTGATCGCCGACGGCTCGTACCGGCTCTCCACGCTCGGAGACAACGACGGCGCCTTGCCCGGCAAGTACAAGGTGACCGTAACCGCCAGGGACATCGACCAGGCCAAGGTCCAGCCCGCCGCCGGCCGAAGCGCCATCAACCCCTCGGTCATCGCCAAGGCCAATCAGGCCGCCAAGAACAACGTCCCGGCGAAGTACGGCTCCTCCTCGACCTCCCCGCTCGCGGCCGAGGTCCTGGCCAAGTCCACCTCGATCGACTTCGACCTTGTCGACTGACGGTGCCCGGTCAATCCGTCACCTTGACCGCCGGCAGGACGCCGCAGTGGATCAGGGTCGGGATCACCTCGGAGGGGACCAGTCCGGCCTCGGCGAGCCAGGTCCGGTACTCCCGGGCGGAGTAGGCCCGGCCTTCGGTCAGGCGGAACAGCGAGGCCGAGTACAGGGCGACGGCCAGGGGGCCGTCGAGGGCGTCGTTGAGGAAGACGTCGTGGATCAGGAGCCGGCCGCCGGGCCGGAGGGCCGAGGCGCATCGGGACACCAGGGCCCAGCAGTCGGCGACGTCCCAATCATGGAGCACGTTCGAGAGCAGGACGACGTCCGCCCCGTCGGGCACCGGGTCGCTGAACATGTCGCCGGGGCGGGCTTCGAGGCGGTCGGCCACGCCGTGCTTCTCGGCCATCTCCAGGGCGACCTTGAGGACCTCGGGCCGGTCCCAGACGATCGCCCGGAGGTGGTGGTGGCGGAGCAGCCAGGCGATGCTGTAGATCCCCGTCCCGCCGCCGACGTCGAGCAGCACCCGGGCGTCGTCGAGCGGGCAGCGCTCGGCCAGCACGGGGGCCACGTTGTTGGCCCGGCCGGCCAGGGCCAGGGTCAGCGACCGGGCCGAGGCCTCCCCCTCCATCGCCGAGGTGATCCCCTCCTTGAAGATGAACGCCGCCCCGGCCTCGTCGGCGGCCGCGCCGGCCGGGCGGTTGGTCCGGAGCCGCTCGACCATCTCGACCACGCCGGGGCTCTCCGCCGCCAGGCCGATGTAGCCCGACACGTCGAAGGCCGAGCCGGGCGTCAGGTGGTCCCTCGCCAGCTCGGTCAGGCCGATCCGCCCCTCCTCGTCGTCCGCCACCAGGCCGAAGGCCCGAAGGGCGGTGACCAGGACCGTCGCCGGCCGCTCGGCGATCTCGAGCGACCGCCTCAGCTCGTCGAACGACATCGGCTCGCGCCCCAGCCGCTCGAAGACCCGGAAGTGGGCGACCGCCGCGGTCAGCAGCTCGGTCCCGTGGTTGCCGCGGAAGACCTCGAAGATCGGCGTCGGGTCGAGCACTGGCGAGACCATCGGGGGATGCATCATCGTTCGCGTGTCCCGAGGGTGATGGGTGGCCTGACCCTCGAAGGGCCCCCTCCAGCTTAATCGCCCGGAGGGGGGCCACGCCAAGGGTCAATCCCTCGGCAACCGCGGCTCGATCGGCCCGGGCGCGGCGACCTCCAGCGCGACCCGGGCGTCGCCGGTGCTCGACCGGTCGAGGGCGATGACCACGAGGTTCGGGCCCGCCTTCAGGTCGAGCCGGGCCACGCCGGGGAGCGGGGCCAGGACGCCGGGGGCCGTCGGGGCGAAGGCCCGGGCCAGGTCGTCCTCGCCGCGCTCGGGGACGTCGGCGACCTTGGCCCCGTCGAGGTAGACCCGGGCCGCCCCCTCGATCGCGAACCGGAGGGCGGCGGCCTGCTCGCGATCGGACCGGACCTGGAAGGCCAGGTAGGCCCGTCCCGGCTTGGCGGCGAACTCCCCCCGGAGGTCGAACACGCCGGGGCCCGAGGCCTCCAGCGCCAGCCACGGGGCCGACGCCCCGTCCTGACCGGGCAGCGGGCGGGCCGGGTCGACCTTGTCGAGCGGGGCCCGGAGCTTGTCCGCCCCGGGGGCCAGCGGGCCGACGGCGAGCACCCGGGCGACCCGCGACGGCCCCCGGGCCCAGGCCTCGCGGGCGGGCGGGCTCCGGAGGAAGGCGGCCACGTCGAGCAACTCGGCCGGGGTCAGCTCGACGCTCGGGAATCGGGGTGGGCCGGCGGTCGAGGGGCGGATGACCTCGGTCCCCGGCGGGACCTTCGGGTCGGTCGAGGCCAGGCGCGAGCCGCTTTCGGCGGCCGGGCCGCCCACGCTCGGGTGCTTCAGGAGGGCCTCGACCAGCCGCTCGGCCGGGAGGTTGCGGATGCCGGTCAAGGCCGAGCCCTGCGCGCCCCGCCCCTCGGTCCGGTGGCAGGTCGCGCAGCGGACGGTCGACTCGCGGGCGAAGACGCCGAGGCCGAGCCAGGGGTCCCCCTCGCCGGGGGCCCGGAGCTGGCTCGGGTCGACCTGGGCCAGGGGTCGGGCGACCTGGGCTTCGCCGCCGCCTTTGCGGATCGCGGCGAGGACGGCGGGCCGGGTCGTCGGGTCGACCGGGGCCCTGGCCAGGAGGGCGACCCCTTGGGCGGTCTCGGCCAGGGCCCGGACGGCTTCGAGCTTGAGCCCCTCGTCGCGGCCGGTCAGGGCCCCTTCGAGCGCGGGCATCGCCCTGGCCCGGTTGGCCTCGGCCATCGAGCGGAGGGCGGCCCGGCGGAAGGCGAAGTCGTCCGAGCCGAGGTAGGCCGCTTCGAGCGGGGCGAAGGCCTGCGGGCCGGCCCCCCGGAGGCCCCGGGCGATCGCCAGGCGTTCGGCCGGCGAGGTCCCGGCGGCGGCGAGCCGGGCGGCCAGCTTGGCGAACGAGCCGGGGGGCCGGGACTGGCCCGAGGCCCGGGTCGCGGCCAGGCGGACCGACTCGTCGTCGTCGTCGAGCAGGGCGACGATCAGGGCCGAGGCCGGGTTGCCCGCGAGCCGGCAGGCGTCGAGCGCCGAGAGCTTGACCGCGGGGTCGGCCTCGGGGTGGCCGACGGCCCACTCGGCCAGGCCGGCGGTGCTCGGGTGGATCTCGGCCGGGATGTCGCGGAACTGCCGGACCAGGGCCAGGCGTTCGGGCGCCCCGAGGTCGGGGATCTTGGCCAGGCCGGCGAGCTGCTCGGCGGCGTGGCCCGAGCGGAAGCCGAGGAACCAGCCGACGGCCGCCTCGCGCTCGGTCCCCCGCCGGGTCCGGATCGCCAGGGCGACCTCCTCGATGCCCGCGTCGCCCATCCGCTCCAGGGCCCTGAGCACGCCGTCCTTGACGATCGGGTCGGCCTGGGGGTGGCCGTAGAGCCAGCGGACGAGCGCGACGGCGGCCTGCTGCGGCCGGCCTTCGGCGTGGCGGCCGATCGCCAGGGCCGCCTCGCGGGCCGCCCGGGGGTCGGGGTCGTCGAGCCGTTCGAGGAGCTTGGGGACGAGCTTCGGTGAAGCCCCCCTCGGCTCCCAGGCCAGCGCCTGCGCGGCCAGGCGGCGGACCTCGGGCCAGGGGTCGTTCAGGAGCAGGAGCATCCCGCCCTCGACCTCGTCGCTCCAGAGCTGCCGGGCCCCCTGGAGGCCGAGGAGCCGGGCGTGGGGCCGGGCCGTCGGTTTGGCGGCGTAGTCGAGGAAGGTCGACCGGGCGTCGGCCATCACCTGCCCCTTGGCCTCGGAGGCCCGCTCGACCAGCTCGCGCTGGGCGCGGCCGGCCTCGGCCAGGTCGGGGCTGGGGAGCCACTGGTAGCACAGGTCGTAGTTGTTGGCCGAGGTGATCCGCCCCCAGTGGTTCGGCCGGGCCGGGCCCAGGACCGAGGTCGAGTCCACCTCCGAGGTCAGGCGATAGATCCGGCCGGACGGGGCGTCGCCCCAGGGGCGCCCGGCCTCGGGCCGCGACCGGCCATCAAGGACGTAGAGCGACCCGTCGGCCCCGGTGACGACCTGGATCGGGCGGAACGAGGGGTCGTCGGAGGCCAGGAGCGTCGTCTCGCCCCCGAGGGCGGGGCCGGTCGGCCTCGGTTCGAGCTTGATCCCCCGGACCGACTGGCGGAGCGGGTCGGCGATGATCACGCGGTCGCGGCAGGCTTCGGGCAGGGCGATCCCGTGGTACACGACCAGCCCGGAGGCGAGACCCCGGCCGAGCCTGGCGACCACCGGCAGCTTGCCGGGCCGCTCGCCGTCGACGGCGCCTCGGTCGAAGTCGGGCCCGGAGCCCGGCTCGGGCCCGAGCCTCCAGCCGTAATCCCCCCCCTCGACCGGCGCCACGAGCCGGACCCCGGCGAACTTCGAGCCGTCGTCGGTCCCGTCGTCGACCAGGATCGGGGCGAGGTTGGCGTCGAAGGCCACTCCCCCCTTCGGGTCGCGCAGGCCCGAGGCGAAGAGGGCGAGCTTGGAGCCGTCGGGCCGGCACCGGTAGAGGGCGCCGGTCCTGGCCAGGTCGACCCGCGAGCCGTCCGGGCCGATGGCGTGGGCGTCGTCGTCGCCGGTGGCCAGGTAGAGCCAGCCGTCGGCGCCGAGGGTGATCCCTTCGAGGCTCCGGAGGCCGGCGGCCAGGCCGTCGACCAGGACCGAGCGGGTCTCGAACTTGCCGTCGCCGTCCTCGTCGGTCCACCGTTCGAGCCGGCCGACGCAGCCGAGGTACAGGGCGCCCTTATAAGGAAGGACGGCCGAAGGCAGCTCGGCCCCCTCGACGACGACCTCGCTCGACTCGAAGACCCCGTCGTTGTCGGCGTCCTTGAGCCGCTTGACCTGGTCGAGGCTCCCCTTGCGTCGCCGCTTGACCCGGGCCGTCCCCCCTTCGGGCAGGGGCAGGATTTCCCAGGTCTCGAAGGTCCGATCGCTCGGCTTGCGCTCGACCACGTAGAGCCGGCCGGCGTCGTCGAAGGCCATCGCGGTCGGGGCGACGACCGCCGGCTCGGCGGCGACCAGTCGGGTCCGGAAGCCGACCGGGGCCCGGACTCCCCGGAGCCTGGCGTCGAACTTCCCCTGGTCGACCAGCCCGTCGGGGCTGCTCGGGGGGGCTTCGGCGCCCGAAGCCCCGGCGGTCGAGGCGGCCAGGGCCAGGATCAAGGCCAGTCTGGGGCTCATGGTCGGTCTCGAAAAAAGGGTCCGAGGGGCGGCCCGGCCGGTGCCGCCGGTGCCGCCGGTGCGGGGTCCGGGCCGCATCCTAACATCCGGTCGGGATCGCACAAGTCCAGCCCGAACCTCGGGATTCGAGGGCCGGGCGCGGCCGCCCCGGGCCGGCCGGACGGCGTTGACCGGCCCCGAGGGCCGCCCTACAATGCGATCCCCCGACCCGACCCGGCTCGCGACCCGGCAGTCGGACCTCCCGAGGGGAGGAGGCGACCCAAGACATGGCCATCGACCCGAAGCTCAAGGCGTCGCTCCGCGGGCTGACCGCGCGGATCGTCGACTCCTACCAGGAGTGCGGCGGCACGCACCACCTCGGCCTGTCCCAGCTGCCGAGCTACCGCGAGGTCGTGGAGATCCTCAAGGACTTCCGCGAGATCCTCTACCCGGGCTTCGGTCGCCGCCCCAACCTCCACCTGGGCAACGTCGAGTACCACGTCGGCGGCCTGATCGACAGCCTCCACGACCGCCTGACCGAGCAGATCGCCCGGGCGCTCCGGCACGACTGCGCCTCGGCCCGGGACGGCCAGTCCGATTTCGAGGGGCAGGCCCAGCATGCCGCGCTCCGGCTGCTCGAATCGATCCCCGAGCTGCGTTCGATCCTCGCCGAGGACGCCCAGGCCGCCCTCGACGGCGACCCGGCCGCCACCAACCTCGAAGAGATCCTCTTCTGCTATCCGGGCGTCGCCGCCGTCACCGTCCTCCGGGTCGCCCACGTCCTCTACCGGCTCGAGATCCCCCTGATCCCCCGGATGATGACCGAGTACGCCCACGCCAAGACCGGGATCGACCTCCACCCGGGCGCGACCATCGGCCGGCGGTTCTTCATCGACCACGGCACCGGCGTCGTCATCGGCGAGACGACCGAGATCGGCGAGAACGTCAAGGTCTACCAGGGCGTGACCCTGGGCGCGATCAGCTTCGCCCGCGACGAGGCGACCGGCGAGCTCGTCCGGGGGACCAAGCGGCACCCGACGATCGAGGACGACGTGGTCATCTACGCCAACGCCACGATCCTCGGCGGCAAGACCGTCGTCGGCCACCACTCCGTCGTCGGCTCCTCGGCCTGGATCACCCGCTCCGTCCCCCCGCACACCGTCGTCACCAGCAAGGACAACCGCCCCCCGCTCTGGAACGGAGGGCCGGGCACCTCGGCCGACGCCCTGAACCCCCTGCCCCAGCCCGAGCCGGTCGACCGCTGAGCCCGGCCCGCGGCGATCGGGCGAACGGCGCCGTCCGCGGCACCCTACACGTAAACATGCAGGGTGGGTCGAGCGGAGCGAGCCCCACCGATCCGACCATCCCCCGACGC